>Ga0081540_1003056_pt1 | contig 13411 bp, 14 predicted proteins | sample TabmetS2T1R1_FD_71024 | JGI IMG/M metagenome (GOLD analysis project Ga0081540, IMG submission 71024) | Tabebuia heterophylla rhizosphere microbial communities from the University of Puerto Rico - S2T1R1 | ecosystem: Host-associated > Plants > Roots > Rhizosphere ... | reverse complement strand
GCGCGGCGGCGGCCTGGAGATGGACCACCGCCCGGTCCCATGCCTGGGCGCGAACGGCGTGAAATCCCAGCCAGTCGGATTTCTCGATCAGCCGACCGGTATATACCTGCTCGCCGGCAATGAGGGTGGCGGTATGCAGCGTGCGGCGCCGGTCCGCCGACAGCATCCGGTAGGCCGCATCGTGAACCAGGGCGTGCTTGAATCTGTACTCGATGTCCGGAAACAGGCTTGTCTCGTAGAGGAATTCGGCGTCCTGGAGGCGTTTCAGCGCCTCGCGGAGCCGTTCCGGGCGCAGGTTCGCCACGGCCTGCAGGATGCTGAGGGGCACCTCATATCCAATGACGGCCGCCGCCTGAAGCAGGCGCTTTTCAACGACGGAGAGCCTGTCGATGCGCGAGGTCAGCAGGGCTTCGATCGTCTGGGGCATCTTGAGCTCGACGATGGACGTCGTGGAGTGATAGTCGGCCGGCTTGCCGGTGAGCACGCCCGTCTCGACGAGCGAGCGCACGCTCTCCTCGAGGAACAACGGCGTTCCGCCGGTTTTCTCGATCAGGATGTCCTTGAGCTGCCCGAGCGCCTGGTCGGCGCCGATCAGCGCGTCGAGCAATTCGTTCGCGATGTCGTGCTGAAGGGGCGCCACCCGGATCTGGGTGAAGTAGGATTTGCCGGTCCAGACGTCGTCGAATTCGGGTCTGAAGCTGACCAGGAGCATGATCCGCGCACCCGGAAGACCATCGACGAGGCCGTCGACGAGGGCCATCGTTTCCGGATCGGCCGAGTGCAGGTCCTCGAGCACCAGCAGAAGCGGCCGCACTTCGCTCTCGCGGAACAACAGCCGCTTGACGGCTTCCAGGATTCGCTGCCCGCGTTGCGGCCGCTCCGAGGCAGGCGACTGCGTATCGTCGGCCGACGGGTCGAGCAGCAACAGCAGTGCCGGCAGCCCCGCCAGCAGCGCTTCATCCAGGCCCATCAGCTTGGTGGTGACCTTCTCGCGAATAGCCTGCGAATCGTCAGCCGTGGTGAGCTGGAAGTAGCTCCTGAGCAATTCGATGACAGGCAGATAGCTGGTGGCGGAGCCGTAGGAAACCGTGCCGGCTTCGAGGACCTGCCAAGCATCCGAGTAGGGCGCGCGGGTGAACTCGTGGATCAGCCGCGACTTGCCGACTCCCGCCTCGCCAACCAGCGCCACGATCTGGCCGTGGCGCGCATTGGCGAGACCAAGAGCATGCCGCAATTGCCTGATCTCGCTGTCGCGCCCGACGAAGCGCGTCAATCCGTGCCGCGCCAGCGCCTGAAGCCTTGAAACGGCAACGGCGCCCAGCAGCTCGTAGGACAGCACGGGCGCCGGCAGTCCCTTGACGAGCATCGGACCGAGCGACCGCGTCATCACATATCCCTGCGCCAGGTGAAGGGTCTGTGACGACATGAGAATGGTGCCCGGGACGGCCATCTGCTCCATGCGTGCAGCCAGATGGACGGCCTGGCCGTGAGCGGAATAGTTCATGTGCAGCTCGCTCCCGAGCGAGCGCACGACGACTTCGCCTGAGTTGAGGCCGACCCGCACGAGCAGCGGAACTCCCTTGGTGCGGCGGACTTCCTCGGCGTACTTCCTGATCAGCTCCTGCATCTTGAGCGCGGCGTAGCAGGCCCGGACGGCGTGATCCTCGTATGCGATCGGTGCGCCGAACAGCGCCTGGATGCCATCGCCCATCACCTGGTTGATCGTGCCTTCGTAGCGTCCGACCGCGTCCATCATCCGCTCGAGAACGGGGTCGAGCAGCGCGCGGGCATCCTCGGGATCAAGATCGGCGATATATTCGGTCGATCCCTTCATGTCCGAGCACAGCACGGTCACCTGTTTCCGCTCGCCCTCCTGGGACGTCTCGGATCGATAGATGCCCTGCGCCACCTGAATTGGCGTTTGAAAGAATGGCAGTGCGGAAGGGGCGGAAGCTGCAACTCGCATCCCGACGGCGGCGCCGCAATTGTCGCAGAAGTTGTTTTCGGCTGGCAAAGGATAGCCGCAGACGCCGCAAGCGATCCCGAACGCCATCCCGCATTCGCGGCAAAATCGTGCCTCGTCGCGATTATCCTGCCGACACCGTGGACACTGCATGTATGGACCTTAGCCGGACTCGCCGCCCGGAATCAAAGCGGAGGCGTTGCTGCCCAAGACTCATACAAGCGGCGCACAACGGTTGTTCAGTTGAAAATACCACGCAACCGCCGGTTTTGTTGCATCCGGCAGCGAAGATATTTCTGCCGAATATGTGAACCAGTTCACGAATGAAATGCCACCTCAGATAGTACCATGGGGCGATTGTAAACTCCCGGGATGTCGCTTCCGGGTGGTGGCTTGGCCGCTGGATATTTATCCCGGCCGCTTGCGGATCAGAAACTTCTGCATTCCCTCCAGTACCAGCTCGCGGCGCTGGTTATGCACGGTCGAGCGCAGCGTCACCACGCCGGTGCTGCGGCCGGGTGTCAGTTCGATCACTTCCAACGCCGGATAGATGGTGTCGTCGGCATAGACGGGTTTTAAGAATTTGCTGGACTGTTCGAGGAAGCCGACCAGCGATTCCTCGGTGACAAAGGGGAACAGCCCGGCGCCCGGAGCGGTGTGCACCAGCGTCTGGAATCCGTGCGCGAGCAGATGCGGCATGCCGCGGGCGCGGCAATATTCGACATCGTAATGGATCGGGTGGGTGTCGCCGCTCGCGGCCTGGAACGCCGCGAAGATCGCCGTGGTCTGGGTGCGGCCCGGCAGCACGAAGCGCTCGCCGATTACGAAATCCTCGTACCAGCGCTGCTCGGGCACCATGCGGTGCGTTGCGGGATCGAACTCGGTCATGGCGTTTCCTGCTCTGTTGTGCGGGATTGGCTACTATCGCAGTGCAATGGTTGCGGCAAATGGTTCAATTCGTCATGCCCGGGCTTGTCCCGGGCATCCACGTCTTTAAAACCGTCCGCCAAGGAAAACGTGGATGGCCGGGACAAACCCGGCCATGACGTAGAAGAAGAAGCAAACGCTCGCGCTGCATGCCCCTTTTCGCAAAAGCAACCACCCTCGACGAACGCTCTGCACGCCTCGCCGGCATCGGCCTGATGCTGACAGGCGTGTTCATGTTTTCGTTTGGCGACGCGCTCGGCAAGTTCCTGGTCGGCACCTATTCTGTCGGGCAATTGCTCTGGCTGCGCGCCTGCGTCGCGCTGGTGCTGCTGTTTCCGATGATGTGGCAGCAGCGCGCCGCATTCCTCAATCTGGAGCGGCCCTGGCTGCAAGGCTTGAGGGTGACGCTGTCCACCATCGAGGTCGCCGCGTTCTTTCTCGCCACCGTCTACCTGCCGCTGGCCGATGTCATCACCTACTACCTTGCCTGTCCAATCTTCGTCACCGCGCTGTCCGGGATATTTCTGCGCGAAAAAATCGGCTGGCGGCGCTGGAGCGCGGTGCTGATCGGCTTCTGCGGCGTGCTGATCGCGCTGCGTCCCTCGGCCGAAAGCGTGAGCTGGCCGGCGATGATCGCGCTCGCCGGCTCCACCTCGTTCGCCTTTTTGATGCTGATCACCCGCTCCCTTCGCGCCACGCCCGACATCGTGCTGGCGTCGACGCAGTTCATCGGCACCTTCACGCTCGGCGCGCTGATGGCGCCGTTCGGCTGGGTTGCGGTGCAGTTCTCGACTCTCGGCCTGTTCGCGCTGGCGGGCGCCATCTCGGTGAGCGCGCTGATGTGCGTCAACCGATCGCTGAAGCTGGCGCCGGCATCCGTCGTCGTGCCCTACCAGTACTCGATGATCGTCTGGGCGGTGATGTTCGGCTATTTCGTGTGGGGCGACGTGCCACAGGTCGCCACCATCATCGGCGCCGCCATCATCATCGCCGCCGGCATTTACATCTTCTTCCGCGAGCAGGCGCTCGGGAAGGAGGAGAGCGCGGTTAATCCGCCGGCGTGACGCTATAGAATGCAGGGTTGGTTAACGCGGCTTCGCAGGCTGTCGTTCCGGAAGCGAATGTGCCGGCGAAATCCGCCGTTACCGCGGCGCAAATGCAGGTTTCGCCTTGTCAGAAGGAGGCGCGGCGAAGACCCGGCGGTTGTTGCCGGCAACATCCTATGACACCATTAACCACTGGGTTTTTATGATCTACGGATGTCCATGCCACGTCGGAAATTTGCCTGGGAGAAGCTGTCGGACGAGCAGTTGCTCGAGCAACGACTGAGCAGCCTGAGAGTAAAGGTCGAAGGCACCTGGCTCGAAGATTGTCTCGGCACGCTGAATGAGGAGCTTGCCGAGCGCGGCATCCGGCTGCGGCCGCACGCTTATATGTCGAGCGAATTTTTCAGCCCGGCAGATGTGCCCGGGATTGCCATCCCGTTCTATCTTGCCCATCCCCGCCTGATGAAACTCGAGAAGAAGATGATGCTCGAGGTCGAGGGCGGAACGTGGTCCGAGTGCATGGCTATTCTCCGTCACGAGGCGGGCCATGCCATGCAGCACGCCTACCAGCTGCAACGCCGCAGGCGCTGGCAACAATTGTTCGGCGCGTCTTCGAAGCACTACCCGCTCTACTACCGGCCCAATCCGGCCAGCCGGCGTTATGTCCAGCATCTGCGGCGCTGGTACGCGCAGAGTCACCCGGACGAGGATTTCGCCGAAACCTTTGCGGTGTGGTTGCGGCCGCGTTCAAACTGGCGAACCCGCTATGCCGGCTGGCAGGCACTCAAGAAGCTCGAATATGTCGACGAGCTGATGGGCGAGATTGCGGGGCAGCGGCCACCGGTCACGACACGGCTGCGTGTCGATCCGCTGTCCAGCCTCAGACAGACGGTTGGCGAACACTATCGGAAAAAGCAGGCGTTCTACGCGTTCAACCCACCGAAGACGTACGACCGCGACCTTGCACGTCTCTTCTCCGACGATCCACGGCATCGACGGGCGCAGCCGGCGGCATCCTTCATCAGGCGGCACCGCGCACAGGTCAGGCAACAGGTGGCGCGATGGACGGGCGAGAATCAGCTTACACTCGATGCCGTGCTCGATGACATGATCTCGCGTTGCCGCGAGCTTGATCTTCGGGCCCCTGGCTCCGAACGGAATCTCGTGGTCAACTTTACTATCCTCTTGACCGCCAAGACGATGCACGCGCTATTTGGCCCGTCGCGGCGCAAATGGATCGCCCTATGAGACGCCTGCGCATTCTCGTGCTGATGCATCCGGACTGCGTGCCCCCGGATTCCTCCGAGGGATACAGCGCGCGCGAAATCAACGCATGGAAGACGGAGTTCGACGTCGTAAGCACCTTGCGCGCGGCAGGCCATGACGTTCGCCCGCTCGGTGTGCAGGAAGAAATCAAGCCGCTGCGCGACGAGATCGAAAGCTTCAAGCCGCATGTGGTGTACACGTTGCTGGAAGAGTTTCATTACGCGACAGCCTATGACCAGCACATCGCGAGCTTTCTCGAGTTGATGAAGATTCCGTATACCGGGTGCAACCCGCGCGGCCTGATCCTGGCGCGCGGCAAGGATCTGTCCAAGACGCTGGTGCATCATCGCCGCATCGCCGTGCCCGCCTTTGCCGTGTTTCCGATGCGCCACAAGGTCAAGCGGCCCTCGCGCCTTGCGCTGCCGCTGATCGTCAAGAGCCTGAGCGAGGACGGATCCTACGGCATATCGCAGGCATCGATCGTCGATACCGACGAGCAGCTTGCAGAGCGCGTCGCCTTCGTTCACGAGCGGCTCGGGACTGCCGCCATCGCCGAGCAGTATATAGAGGGACGCGAGCTCTATGTCGGCGTTCTCGGAAACAACCGGCTGCGGGTCCTGCCGGTGTGGGAATTGAAGTTCGGCAATCTGGGCGGTGAGGGGGCGAGGCAGATCGCCACCGAAAAGGCCAAGCACGACACCGACTACCAGGAACGCGTTGGAATCGTCGATGGGCCGGCCAAGAATATCGCGCCGGAAGTGCGCGCGCGCATTCAGCGGGCAGCCAAGCGCATCTACCGGACACTGGGGCTCGATGGATACGCCCGTATCGACTTTCGTCTCGCGGCCGACGGCACGCCCTATTTCATTGAAGCCAATCCAAACCCGGAAATTGCGAAAAGCCAGGAGTTCGCGACGGCGGCCAAGTATGACGGGCTCAACTACACGAAGCTGCTGCACCGCATCGTGACCCTGGGCATGAGCCGGGCAAAGGCAGGCGCTTCGGTGGGCTGAAGGCAACTCGAAAACGGTCATTCGCCAGCCCTTGGAGTGCTGCCGAAATTCGCTTACCGTTGGACAAATCCGTCGAGGGCGGGGATAGGCGATGAAGCGGCGCGAGCTTATCAAGCTGGTCAGCGGCGTGGCTGTCTTATGGCCGTTAGCGGCACGCGCTCAGCAAACCCGAATTCCAACAATCGGGGTCCTCCTGCTGGGAGTGCCGGACCCCGCAATGTTTCTGAAGTCCCTTCACCAGGGTCTGCGCGACCGGAATTATGTCGACGGCCGCAACATCCGCCTGGAAGTACGCTCCGCAGGGGGAGATCAGGCGCTGCTCGCCGGGAAGGCCGCAGAACTGGTTCGATCGAAGGTCGATATCATTGTTGTATTCCAGACGCCCGCTGCTTTAGCGGCGAAGCAGGCAACAGACCAAATCCCCATCGTAATGGGTCAAGTCGGCGACCCGGTGGCGAGCGGACTTGTCGCCAGTTTTGCCCGACCAGGCGGCAACGTCACCGGTCTCGCGGGAGGCGCTGCTCAAGTCATCGGCAAGGTCGTCGAGCTAACCCGGGAGCTACTCCCCTCGGCTCGCCGTGTTGCGGCCCTAGCGAATAGCGATGACCCCTTCTCGAAACTATTCATTGAAGGGGTGGATGCAGGCGCTCGCAAGGTCGGGATAGAGATGGAGCCGGTTGCCCTGCAGCCTGCAGACCCGTTGGAACCTGCTTTCGAATTGATGAGCCGGAAGCAAGTAGACGCCGTGATCACGATGACCACGATCTTTAGAAAGGAAGTTGCGGAGCTTGCGATGAAGCATCGCTTGCCGCTGTTGTCTACCGGAAGGGTGGTGCCTGCCTCGGGTGGGCTTGCGTCGTATTCTCCTGATTACGATGCGCAGTGGCGCGACACTGCGGACTACATTGACAAGATTTTGAAGGGCAGCAGGCCTGCCGACCTTCCCGTTGCATTCCCAACCAAGTTTGATCTGATCATCAACGTCAAAACCTCAAAGGCGCTCGGTCTTACCGTTGCGCCAACGCTGCTCGGCCGTGCAGACGAGGTGATCGAATGACTCCGAGCAGCGCAGAACGTGATGCGCTCTTCCAAGCCTTCGCCCGTGCGCTGTTCAAGAATGATATGGACGCGCTCTATGCGGTCGTCACGGAAAACTTCGTCTGGCGCTATCACGACGGCATTTCAACCGAGCGCGTGCTGACCGGCCGCGATGCCATCCAGGCCCACATCGAGGAGCGCAAGGCGTTCTTCGCCTCGAGCCGCTTCCACGACGTCGCCTATCATCACCTGCCGGACATCTCCTTCATGACCTTCCGCGTCAGCGAGACGGTGCGCGCCACCGGCGAGCAGCGCGAGCAGCAGGGCATCGAGCGCTACACGTTCGAGGGCGGCAAGCTTGCGACCAAGGACGTCTATCGCAAGCCGATCGCGGTGTGAGGGCGCGGCGCTATTCGATCCTGGCGATGCCGGCTTTGGTGATGATGTCCCGGTATTTCACCACTTCGTCGTCGAGGAATGTTCTGGACTTGTCGAGATCGAGCCCGATCGGCACGGCGCCGATATCCTCAAATCCGGTCCTCACAGTGGGATCCTTCAGCGCTTCGTTCAGGGCGGCGTTCAATCGTTGCAAAATGTCCCTTGGCACGCCGGCAGGCGCGCCGAGGCCAAACCAGCCGTCGAACCTGTATTGCGGCAAGCCCGCTTGCGCCGTCGTCGGCGTGTTCGGCAGCACGGGTAGCCGGGCATCTCCCGCGACGGCGAGCGCGACAGCTCCATTGGCTGTCAGCGGCCCAGACACATTCGGATACCAGGCAAAGCCGAGCTGTACCGTGCCGGCGATCAAGTCCGGTCCGAACTGCGCGATGTTGCGATAGGGGACATGGGTAAGCTTCACCCCGGCGGCTTGGGCGAAATATTCGCCGGCCAGATGCTGCGACGAGCCGATACCAACCGATCCATAGTTCAATGCGCCCGGCTCCTTCTTCGCGCGCTCGATGAGATCCTTGAGCGTGGCGACGCCAAGCTTGGTGCTTGCCGCAACCACGATGGTGAAGCTCGCGAATGGCGAGATCAGGACAATGTCCTTTTGCGGATCGTAGCCGAGCTCCTTGTAGAGCGTCAGGTTGGCGGCCAGCGGACCCGAAGCCGCGCCGACCAGGGTATACCCGTCGGGCGCCGCCTTGGCCGCCAGCGCGGTGCCGAGATTTCCGCCCGCGCCCGGCTTGTTCTCCACCACGATCGGCTGCCCGAGCAGGGTCGCCATCTTGTTGAAAAGCACCCGGCTGACCACGTCGCTGGCGCTGCCGCCGGCAAACGGCATGATCACCGTGATCGGCCTATTGGGATAGCTTTGCGCGCTCGCGGCATCGCAGGCCAAGGAGGCCGCAGCCCACAACGCAATCGCCCACGATTTGCTGAATTTCATGTTCCTGCCTGAATATGAACCCGCGCCGTTGCGATGGCGCGGAGATTGTTCGCAAGCTCGGTCAGACGCTTCTGCGTAGTTCGATTTCGGCGTCGTAACCGTAGAGCCGCTCCTGTTCCGGCGGAAACGTCGCAGTTTCGGGGACGCGGTTCGCGCGCATGCGATCGTTGCGCGCCCTGATCGCCGCGGCATCGTTCATTTGATAAAGTTCTTCCTCGCGCCGGGCGAGGCCCTGCATCCATGCGGTGCGCGGCTGTCGCATCCGGACGAAGCGCGCGAGCGCTTCGAGTGGCCGGTCCTGGCCTTCAGCGATGCAGCCGGCCAGCACATAGGCGTCTTCGATGCTTTGGGCACCGCCCTGGGCGTAGAACGGCATCATCGGATGCGCGGCATCGCCCATCAGCACGACGCGGCCGACCTGCCAGTCCGGCAGAGGTTCGCGGTCGTAGAGCGCCTGGCGCAGGACTTTTGGCGTCGCCGCGATGATCGTTCTGATCGTCGAATGCCAGCCGTCATATTCGGCCAGCGCATCCTCGGCCTTGCCTTCCGCCAGCCAGGATTCCTGCGCCGGCTGCGATGAGCGGCTGATCCCGATCCAGTTGAAGGTCTTGCCGGCGGAGACATAGTACTGGACGATGCTGCGGTTCGGCCCCATCCAGACGCCGACCACACTGCCGAGATCGAGATGCGCCACGCGTTCGGCGGGCACCAGGCCGCGCCACGCAACGTTGCCCGTATAGCGCGGCAGTTCCTTGCCGAACAATTGCGCGCGCACGGTCGAGTGAATTCCGTCGGCACCAATCAGAATGTCACCTTGCGCCGTCGACCCGTCGGCGAACGTCAGCGAGACGCCGCCTTGGTCCTGATCGACGCGCTCGACACGCGAGCCAAGCCGGAAGCCGTGCTCGCCGAGCCCGCTGAGCAGCACGTCGAGCAGCTCAGCGCGGTGGGCGGCATAGTAGGGTGAGCCGAAATGCGCCTCTGCCTTCTGCCCGAGCGGCGTGTAATAGAGCCGCTCGCCGGTGTCCCAGCCGCGATAATCGCGGCCTTCCGGATAGGTAGCCACGCGCTTGAGCGCCTCGCCAAGCCCAAGCTTGAGCAGGATACGCGCGGCATTTGAGGAGACCTGGAGGCCGGCGCCGACCTGTCCGAACGCAGCCGTCTGTTCGAACAATTGAACGTCGATACCGCGCTGCCGCAGCGCCAGCAACGCCGTGATGCCGCCGATACCGCCACCGGCGATGAGTACTTGCAAGCGGGCCATTGACGCGTCCTCCCCGACGTCTTCTGCAGTTTTCTGAGCCGCATTGTGCCGTTTTTTCGCTGTCCGGCAATCGCCCGGACTGTGTCCGTCCTACGGCCCGCCGAGATTGTTTACGCACGGGCAAATAAGCAAAATCTGTCCAGCTTTGCGGCTGCAGCGGCCGACGTCCGCTTTCGGGGGCGGGTTCAACGGGTCGCCGCAACACTCTAATCTTTTAGCAAAGAGGGAGTGTGGGCATGAAGCGGGCCTCTCGACGTTCGATGCTTGCACCTGTGAAGGTGAAAGCTGCCTATTACACAGGCGTCGTCTCAAGGGAGGAGCACACGGGAGCGGCTGCAGCCGCGCGACGATAGCGAAGCACGAGAATGCCCGCGCTGCGACGGCGTAACGCGAGGAGAGGGCATGACTCCTTTCCTAAGTGGTGGCGGGGCCGGGTCATCTATCATTTAACGTCCCTTACAAAATGTGTTTTTACGCTTCCCTAAAATTGAGGAAATTCCGCGAGGCGCCGCTCCTATAGAAGCTCCGCCCGTCGTGCGAACTTAGGACTCGCTTCCGGGCCAATTCGGGCGCACACTCTGCGCCGTCACAGACCGGACCGTGGCTTTTATCTGTGATGAGAACGCCGGTTGCGCTCCCGCCCCTGCTAAAATAGGGAGCCGCGCGATGCACCACGACCTCGACATCTTCAAGGATTCCGTATTTTGGCGAGCCCTGGTGATCGGCATTTTGCCGATCGCGGTCGGCGGGGCATTCCTGGTTTGGCTCAAGTTTTAGTGCGCGAGTGGCCGCGCTTTCGGACTGCGGCCATCAAATCAAGACAGAGCACCTCTGGTAACTCGGTGCCGGAATTCAGGCCGACACCGTGGTGGGGAGCCCGACCTAGCCGCCCTGGGTCGGGCTCTTTTCGTACCCATGCACTGCGCGTCCTGGGTGAGATGCACCAGAAAGGGAGGTCCAATGCAATACCGTGGCGTAGAGTACGCGGTCGTTCGGTCAATTACGAGGGATTGGCGCTGGTCAGTCGCAGGCGATGACGATGAGAAGGGAGGAGCCGCCCCTACGCAGGCAGCCGCTATCAGTCACGCGCAAAAATGCATTGATCAGCTCCTGAAGGATCGAATCCGCCTGGTACGCCAGCGCGCGGACAAGTCTTAGATCGCCGGAGTACTGTTCGGCGAAGCTATCCGCTTGCATGCCGAAACTGGAACTTGGTCTCAGCAGTCTGTTGCTGAGCCTCTTTTGTTAGGAATGAGATGCCCGGCTTTATTTTAGCTGTGGTTCGGGATGAAGCGTTTTCTTTTCAGCCTTTAGCGCGTCGACGAGTTGTTGAATGCCGTCTAGTGTCTGCTTATCGGTCACGCGTGCAGCAATCACTCGATAGTGCAGGACTCTTTTGTCGATCTCTTCGCATTTCCAACACATGACTCATTCTCGGTACTGTGTTGGTGAACGGGCGCAAGCCGTTCATGTTCCTTAGCGGAATTTGGGCGCTGCTCAAGGGTGGTCTCGAAACCCAAGACCCGGATCCGGGCCGTTCTTTCGGAAACGGGTGGCTAATCTCGTGGTTTGATCAGTGTGCCGTGCTGGTGAGAGCCCCCGCCTCAACCGGACGCCATCAAGAAGCCGGCTTGGAAGCACCCAAGGCCGGGCTTTTCTGTTATGGATAAGGCCGCCTCACGGACGGCTCAGCGATTGATGTTCCAGTTTGAACTACTCACGAACCGGGACTAGGCGCTGGTCGTGGCTATCGCGGCGCTCATGGTTCTGGTCATGGGCGGCGGGTTGTATTGGCTGACGGACTACACGGGCGTCAGCTTGTCGGTCGATCGGGGAAAGCTAGGCCGCTATTGAATAGGAACGCGTCTACGTATTCGGCATTGGTTCCGTATGGCAAAAGCAGGGCGACTTCACCTCGTGCGGGTCATCACTGACGACCGGCGGTATAAGCTGTGGGCGGTGGCAGCGCCTCGCGACGAAGCGATCGATCGAGTCCTGGATGCGATCCCCGAAGGATGGGTCGCCGCGTTGTACGACGGCGGCGAGCGAGGCAACCGAATATTGAAGGTTCTGAATCTCGAGCCGGGCGAAGTCCGCGAGATCACTGCGAAAGCAGACTAGCTACTGCATACCTAGGTGAGTCCGACGCCAGACGATATTGAGCGCAACGGTCTGGTGCGTGTTGCAGCCGAAGCAGCAAGCCTCGAAATAGGGTTACCCGGCATTCAGCGCGTCACCGAGTATCGGGGCGGGCTGCGCCGGTCCTTGTAGCCGAGCATGCCCCTATCCCAGCTTCGCAGGCGAGCTTGCGCGCCTCCTTGGCCCGCTCTGCCGCCATGCGCATCGATTGTCGTACAGATGTTCGCGCGATTTGGTAGTCATGCCGCATGATTCCGCGGTCGGCGAGAGACCACAAAAAAAGTCAGTGTTTAGTGGGAGGGATCATTGCTGAGCTACGAGCTATCGAGGCCGCGTTACTTATTTCGCGCACTTGGCCGGCTTTGAGATTCAAGGCTTCGATCTCTATCCGCGTCAATTTGTTGGACAATACTGCTGCCGTCCATCCTTCCGGGATCCTATTAAGGACCAAGGTGAGCGCTCCCTCATCCGAGGACGCGGCAGCCACCCAGAGCTGATGTGTTCGACTATTGGTCGTGACGCGCACGAGGTAGGCGAAGGTTTGGGCCATGTCACACCACCTCGTTCAGGTTTGCTTTGTGCGCTTTCCTTTCACCTCGGAAGGGACCAACTCCTCGGCCTCCCTCGCGAGCCGCAATTCGCGCAGCCTCGCCATGTTCTTGCGAACGGCAATGGCCTCTCTGGCTACTTCTTCCATCGCGGCGCGCTCATCTTGCCTGGCGAGGCGCTGCCGATTGAGCTTGGCGATCTGTTCTGGGGAGGGCTCGGCCGTCCGACGCGCCATCAGAGGCGCAGATTTTCAGCGCTGCTCTTGCCCTTCTTGGGATCTACCTTGAGCTCATACGAGATCTTCGCGCCCTCGGCTAAGCTTGTAAATCCCGCACGTTCCACCGCGCTGATGTGGACGAATACGTCCTTGCTGCCGTCATCCGGCTGAATGAAGCCGTAGCCTTTAGTTGGATTGAACCATTTCACTGTACCGGTCGCCATGGGCGTTTCCTTCCCGATTGTCTTACGGGCTTACCACATTCAGCCGGCCCGTACACGGTCGAACGGGAAAGATTTCGCCGGCCGCCTGGCGCCGTCGCGCAAATTATTCACGAGACGTCGATGTTCCGACGCGCATGTCCGCACCTAGTGGAAGTTTGTCGCAGCGATCCGGATGTCAGCTTTCAAAGCTAAACGGCGGCGGGCGTGTTGCCCCCGCGGCACGACGGGCAAATCAGCAAAAGCCTGTCCAGCCCTCGGGCGAAAAATATTCCGCTTTTCAGAAATGGAAATCTGTGCAATAACCCTTCCATCCCGCGCCTCCAGGAGGGGACGAAACGCGTTCGTCACGTAGCGTTGGCGCGGGTGGCGATGGACGCT
>Ga0081540_1003055_pt1 | contig 13411 bp, 11 predicted proteins | sample TabmetS2T1R1_FD_71024 | JGI IMG/M metagenome (GOLD analysis project Ga0081540, IMG submission 71024) | Tabebuia heterophylla rhizosphere microbial communities from the University of Puerto Rico - S2T1R1 | ecosystem: Host-associated > Plants > Roots > Rhizosphere ... | reverse complement strand
GGGGGGGGGGTGGGGGGGGGGGCAGGAGGGAGGCTTGTGAATTTCCCGCTGCACGGGGACGCCGCTGCCGCGTCCCCCGCAACTCCACAAGGCCAACAGCCGCAAAACGGGATTTACAGCTGATGACGAAGCGGATGGGGGAAGCGGAGTGGATTTCACCTTGCGAACCTACGCTCCGGGTCCCGTGACTCGCATCCACCGCTCGCCTCGCGTTCGGGTCAGCTTGGGGCGCCCAGGCTCACAATCCGCTTTCCTCGCGGAGGCGCCGCAGTCGCTCGGCGAGCTTCCGGGTGATTGCCGGGAAGGGATCCTGGTCCAGCATCCGCGCGACGCGCTTCGCATAGGCCGAGCAGAGTAAAAGTGCAGGCCTCGTCAAATCGGAATCGCGGCGAGCCCGATCGCAGATTTCGACCAGCAACGCCATTTCCTTTTTTGGCACCCACCGGGCGAGCTCTTCCACATCGGCAGGCTCGATAACCATGTCGCCGATAATCGCGCGGCTCTCCGCTTCAGGGTTCGACATCGCTTGCATGTAAGCGTTCTCCGTTCATCTCTGGCTACTGCGGGCCTCAGACGCTACCCGATGAAACATCGCTCGCTTCCCGACGACCAACCGCGAAATCCATATGCCAAGTAAACCGGTCTGTCGAACGGCGGGCGGTTTCCTGGGCGCCCGAGCTGGATATATCAAGTATGATAAGCGGAAATTAAGGAAATCTAGGATATTGAGTTAAGCCGCTGAACGATGCGGGTGGACCTGCTTGATGCCTGGAACTGTGCTCGCTTCGCGTTTGGCCGGTGATTAATTGCCGCATCGGGACGCTATCGCGGTGACGCTTGCATACCCCGGCTATGGCCTTGAGGGCTGAGGCTTTGTCCGCGGCCACGCCGCGTCGCAGCGAGACAAGGCTACAGCGCGAGAACGCGCTTCTTCAGAGCATTCTCGAAAACATCGGAGAAGGCCTCAGCGTCTTTGACCGCCGGGGGCGGCTAAGCGCACGCAACTCACGGTTTTGCGAGCTGCTCGATCTGCCGTCCGACCTGCCGATTGGGGCATCGCTCCGCGATATTCTTTTGCTGCAGACAGTGCGCGGAGATTTTGGCGAAGGCCGGACAGATGCCGAGGCCGTCGAACGATTCGAGCGGTTTTACCGGGATGTGCCGACAATAAAGGAGCGTGTAACCCCGAGTGGGCGCATCTTGCAGATACGCCGCCGCGCCATGCCCGGCGGCGCCGTGGTTTCGGTTTATTCCGACATCACCGAGATCAAGGTGTGGGAGCGCAGGCTTATGCAGGCCCGCAGTCAAGCCGAAACCGCGAACCGGTCAAAGAGCGACTTCCTCGCCAATATGAGCCACGAATTGCGAACCCCGCTCAATGCGATCATCGGGTTTTCCGAGATCATCTCGCGAGAGCTGTTTGGCCCGATCGGCAACCAAAAATATCGCGAGTACATGACCGACATTCACAGAAGCAGCCTTCACCTTCTGTCAATTATCAACGATGTGCTGGACATGTCGAAGATCGAGGCCGGAAAGCTCGAGTTGTCGAGAGAGGGGTTGAACATCACGGACGTGGTAACCGAGGTCATTCGCATGATGCACGAGCGGGCCGCAAGCCGTCGCATCGAACTGATTGCTCAGCTATCGATCGGTGAGGTAAGAGTTTGGGCCGATGAGCGTGCGATGAAGCAGGTTTTTCTGAACCTCCTCTCCAACGCGATCAAGTTTTCGCGCGAAGCGGGCAAAGTTTACATACGGGTCGCCGCCGATCTGCCGTCCGCGGCGGTTGTGGAGTTCGAGGATCATGGCATCGGAATGAATGAACAGGAGCAGGAACGCGCGCTTCAGCCGTTCGGGCAGGCACATTCGGCGACGACGCGCAATTACGGCGGCACTGGACTGGGGCTGCCCATCACCAAAGGCCTCGTGGAGGCACATGGCGGAAAGCTCACGATCAGCAGCCGTGCCGGTTGCGGCACCGTCGTCCGGGTTACTCTGCCGACCGAGGAGGCAGCGTTGGTCTCGACCGCTTGACCGTCACGGGATACGCCGCGCTCGGCAGGACTTTATCGTCGGCCGGCCGCAAAACGCGAAAGAACAGAATGCCCGGCACGATCATGACAGTCACAATTGCCATCATTCGAAAGCAGCCGGTATAGGCGGCAAAGGCCGCCCTATCCACCGCTTCGGACAGCGACCCACCGCCTGTTTCCGAGTGCCCGGGAATAGCGAGGAGGTGGGCTTGGATGCGCGCCTGCAGCACCGCGGTCATTATTGCGACGCCGGCGGCGCAGCCGAGTTGGCGCAGCAGGTTGTATACGCCCGCAGCATCTGTGCGCAATTCCGCGCCGAGCGTCGAGAAGGCAAGCGTGCTGAGGGGCGTGAAGAGCAGCCCGACACCAATCCCTTGAACGGCATTGGCTGTGGTCAGCCACAGATCCCCACCATGGGCCGGCGCCAGCGACATCAAGGCGAGGCCGCCCGCCGTAATCAGCAACCCGGCAGCCAGCAAAGCCCGGTTATCGATGCGGTTGATCCAATAGCCTACGGTCAGCATTGTCGCCATCGTGGCTATGCCGCGCGGCGACATGGCTAGACCGGCATGCGTGGCATCGTAGCCCAGAGGACCCTCGCTCAGCGCCGGCAGGAAGACAATGGTCGTAAACAGCAATCCCCCCACAAAGAAATTGTAAAAGGCCGAAGTTGAAAAGTTGACGTTACAAAATACTTGAAATTTGAACAACGAAAATTGATTGCGAGTACCATGCAGCACAATTGCGACGAAGGCAAAGATCGCCAGCGTCGCTTCGACCATGACCTCGGGCGAAACCGGCCAGAGCTGGCCAATGCTCCGTTGGAGAGCCAGCTGGAGCGATCCGACGCCAACGACCAGGAGTACGATCCCGACGCAGTCGATGCGGGAATCGGCGCTCCTCTCCTCGAGCCTCGGCGTGCGCCTCAAACCCAACACCGCGAACAATCCGAGCGGGATGTTCAAGGGAAAGATCCATCGCCAGGATGCAAGATCGGTGATGGCGCCGCCGAGGATCGGTCCCATTATCGGACCGGCCATGATTGTCGCTCCCCAGATCGCCAGCATTCGACCGTGATCTTTTTCTGGATAGATATCGAGAAGGATCGCTTGAGACAGAGGTTGAATGACCCCTGCCGCAGCACCTTGAAGCAGCCGGAACTGGATCAGCGTCGCCGCCGACGGGGCCACCGCGCAAAGCGCCGAGGCGATGACAAACAGGCTGATCGAGCCGGTGAAGAGCCGCCGCGCACCGCAGCGGCGGCGCAGCCATCCGGTGAGCGTGGCCATGACGGCGGACGCGCAAAGATAGCTTGTCATCACCCAGGATCCGAGATCGACCCCTCCACCAAAACTCTGTTCGAGTTGCGGCAGCGCCACATTGGCGATCGTCGCATCGAGAGCCTGCATGGCGGTCGCGATCATCAATGCGATCGTAGACTGCCACTGATGGGACCTCGACAGAGAGCTTGGCTCCATTGTAATTGGAACCCGGCGGTTCGCCGGGGGCGTGCCTCAGCCGCGCGTCGCTAATGTCAAATATATCGCTACAAGGGTCAACACAGTTTGTCACAGATCATCTATAATTTAATACAAATACCTAGTAATTTACATCGGCTCAGAGATTCATATTTTATTAAGATGCGAGGGATTAAATTACTACTTTGAGAGGAAAGCGGCTCAAACCGGATCCATAGTTGGAGAAAATCCTTGAAACGCCTGACGATGCTGGTTAGCGGCGAGGGAGAGTGGCTGGTCGAGAACAGCCCCGAATTTCTGGCCGCATTGGGGGATCCCGAACCCGACTACGATGCCACCGCATTTGCGGTGAGGAACCTGGGCTTCATCAGATTTCAGATGCTCGACGACTCGGTTATCGAGGTAGATTTGCACCCCCGCAATACCCAGTTGCCGGCGTTGCTTGCAGTCCAACAGCAGATATTGTCGTCGCGCGTCAAGCTGTTCCGCATCAAATATCTCGAAAGCTCCTGGCATTCCGAAATTATGATATCTGCCGAGCAGGCGATTTCTCGGCTCTCTGAATTGTGCTCGCCCGAGGTGACGTTGCCAACCAGTGAGCGCTTCTTCGTCGAGCCGAAAGATTATACCGAATTATTCCATAGCGAAGAGGGTCGGTTGCGCCCGCTCGCACAAAAATGGCGGATGTCTTTCGGTCACTTCGATCCGAGCGTCATCTCCTTTGCCATCAAGCATCAGTTGCTCTCCGGAATGATGGTCGTCGGCGTTCAGCCGCGTGAGAGGGACCCGATATTCCGATTTATCGGTGACGAGCACAACTGGTTGGGTCAAAGCTATCATGTAGTGGGGATTGGTGAAAAGGTCGAGAACCAGCCGGACAAAGAATTTGGAAGTTGGGTTTCCGAATTTTACAAGTCGGTGGCCAGTTCCGGGCAGCCTCGCTATGACCGGGTTACAGCATTAGTCCAGTATCAGCAAGAGACCGGCCGGCCGCGGCGGGCGGTTCGCTACGAGCGGCTGCTGCTGCCGTGGAGGACCCCTACCGACGAGATTTTCGTCACCTTGTCGAAGCTTGTCGAGAGCAAGCCCGGATCAAGCAAGGCGCCGCTTAATCCTGCATCGGCCGGCGGCAAGAGTTCCGTGGCCATGAAGGCTGCGAGATCTTCGTAAATCTCGGCGGCCGCAGTGTAGGCGACAACAACTTCGAGTTCACCCCAAGGCGATCCCGGATAAAAGATGCTGTGACTGAAATGCTTTTGGCCGTAGCCGGCGGCCACGCCTTTCTCGACGAGGATAGGCGCGACGTAGGAAATCGTCCAATCGACCGGCCAGCGGGAGCATGCATAAGCTCGCCCTATTCGCGGAAATAGGCGGGACAGCTGCTTTCCGCGGAATTCGGGTCGAACCCAAACCGAGCCGGCGCTGAGCACGACGCCTGTAATCGACTGCGCGACGGGCGCGGTAACCGCGCACTGCTGACCGTCGTCACGCCCATAAAACATCGCACAGGCCTCCTCAGCTAAATTGCTGTCAGGCCAATAATAAACCCGCCCGGCCCAGGTCACGGCGATCTCCCCATTCGGGGTTTCTCCCGAGACCCAAAAAGCGTTTTCGGGTGAGACATCGCTGAGCTCAGGGTTAAACATATTGACGAGGCGAAACCAGTTTCCACGAGAGACCTCGAGCTGGTTCAACCGCACCAGCTCGTCGAAATCGTGACGAAGTCGCAAGCGGAGCCCCATCTTTCGTGCGGTCTTATCGCCCTCGATGACAAATTTGGCGAGCAGGCCCGCCGGACCGTGCTCGATGGTCAGCGCGTCCGGAAGCCGCAAGTTGTTTTCTGGGACTGTATTTGGGTAAATAAGCGACATGGACTCCTCCGACGATAACAGTCAAGAGCCAATGACTTCTCTGCTGGACGCAGTTTTATTTGTTATATTTTACGCTGGGTATTTACCGAGTGAGCAGTTCATGATTTCTTGTATTTTGCATAATATTGACCTTTCGTCAATAAAAAAATAGCGTTAATCGGAAGAATACCGTATTTAAACATCTAAAATTGGTTTCTTTTCTGATGTCGTGGAAGCAAAGCTTCAGACCTGTCGGCGTCGGCCCGGAAACCCGCGGGGGACGTTGCACTACGGGGGAATACGGGGATACTAGACGATTGAGGCGGCGGAAAACTCCGAGGGTGCAATGGTCAGCAAAGATGAATTGAAGCGCCAAGCCTGCGAGGCGATCGATCGCCACGCCGATGCGATCATCGGTCTCGGCGAGACGATCTTGCGCAACCCGGAAACCGGCTTCAACGAGGTGAAAACCGCCGCGCTCGTCGCTGAGCGCATGGGCGCGCTCGGGCTGTCGCCGCGCACCGGTCTGGCGCTGACCGGCGTCAAGGGCAGGCTCGCCGGCCGCACGCCGGGGCCCCGGCTCGCCTTCATCGGTGAGCTCGACAGTCTGCGCACTTCCGAGCACCCGCTCGCCGATCCGGTCACCGGCGCGGCGCACAGCTGCGGCCACAATGCTCAGATTGCCGGCATGCTGGGCGCGGCGGTTGGTCTGTGCGATGTCCAGGTCGCCGGGCACCTGGCGGGCGAAATCATCTTTTTCGCCGTCCCGGCCGAAGAGTTCATCGATGTCGAGGAGCGGGCGGGACGCGTCGCAAAGGGCGAAATCGAGTTCATGCTGGGCAAACCCGAGCTCGTCGCCAAGGGCTATTTCGACGATGTCGACATGGCCATGATGATACATACGGGCTCCCGCGACGGGTCCAAGACGCGGGCAATCCTTGCCGAGTCGTCGAACGGCGCGCTGGTGAAGCAGATCCGCTTTATCGGGCGAGCCGCGCATGCGGGGAGTTTGCCGCAGCTCGGGGTCAATGCGCTCAACGCGGCGATGATCGCAATGAACGCGATCTCGGCCCAGCGAGAAACCTTCTGGGAAAAGGACACGATCCGCATCCACCCGATCATCACCAAAGGCGGCGATGCGGTCAGTGTTGTGCCGGCCGAGGTCACGATGGAGACTTTTGTGCGCGGCGGTTCGCTCGCAGCGATCGTCGACGCCAACAAGAAGGTAGACCGTTGTCTGCGCGCGGGCGCGATGGCGATGGGCGCCGAGGTCGAGATCCACACGATCCCCGGTTATCTGCCGCAACGTAACGACAAGCAACTGGGACACATCTTCGGCGGAAATGTCGAGGCCCTGTTCGGGCCGGGCGAGTTTCACATCGGCGGACACCGTACCGGGTCGACGGATATGGGCGATCTTGCGCATATGATGCCGGTGATCCACCCCTATATTGTCGCCGCCAAAGGGAAGGCGCACGGCGCCGACTGGCGGATCGACGAGCCCCAACACGGTTATCTCACTCCGGCCAAGCTGTTGGCGATGACCGCGATCGACCTGCTTTACGGGGACGCCGCGCCGGCCAGTGAAATCCTTGCCAATTTTCAGCCCGCCATGACCAAGGACGCCTATCTGAGCTTTCAGCGCGGTCTCTTTCGCAAGGAGCGTTTCACCTACGGCGAGATTTGACCTGCGACGGGATCGATCAAGGGCGAGTGTGAGCCAAGCTCGCCGACTGCAGCGTTTTTGTGCAGACTACGGCGCGCGTGGACCGTGTTGGCGTCGCCCGGCATACTCACCCGGCGCTCTGCCCGCTCCGTTATTCTCCCGATCTGCCGAGATTTTGTTTCTTGTCCTGCCGCAAGCTCGTCGCGGTTGCAGTATTCGGGATTTGCGAACAAAATCGTCGATGCAACTGGAATGCGGAAAGGGCCCAAGGGTTTGTATCAGCGCGGCGTAGAGCCTTCGGCCGACGCATGGCGTGCAACATGTATCTCGGAGTGAGGACATGCCCTTCGATGGAATAGACACATTCGAGACCCACCCGCTTGCAAAACTCGGAGCGGTTGAGCTGCTGCTCGCCACGGAGCAGCAATGGTGCAAAGGCAGACTGCGCGACGCGCATGGGCGTCATTGCCTGGTCGGCGCCATCGAGGCCGTGGACGGACGGCAAATGCTGCAGCGCGTCATCCTGCAGGCGGCGAGAGAGGTCAGCGGCAAGCGCTATTGGCGGATCGAATTCTTCAACGACGACCCGCGCACGACGCACGCGGACGTTCTCGAAGTGTTGCGGCACGCACGCGAAAACATCATTGCCGGGATGATCGGTGATCCTCAGCCATGGCACCGAAAGTGCCTGCGGACGATGCGCGCCTTGCTCGGTTCGGCGTCCGACCATGGTACGGTGGCTCACTCGCCAGAGCACGAATATGAGCTCAACGCGGGTCAAACCTGCGCGCCCGGCCGCGACCCCGAAGACAGCCTCATCCCTCGCCGCGTCCGGGAGACGCCGCGCATGGCTGTGCTGGAGCTGCAAGACTAGGCGGTTACTCAGCCGCGGTTCACAGAACCCGGGCTGCCGATCTCGCCGCCCGCGGGGCGTGCTTTGTCCGAATGCGTGGGCATTGGCGGCCCCAACGTAGAGCCGTCACTGACATGCCGTCATTGACATAGGGTGACGCGAATGCAGAGTTCGTGGTCGGATGCGGATGCCGCGCGCATGGTCGAGCATTATGCCGCCGAGGGCGTCGGGCGCGACCTCGCGTTGCGCGTCTACACCTCTCGACTGCTGGGGCGCGAGCCTCGGCTGGTCTTGCATGGCGGCGGCAACACTTCGGTCAAGACAGTCATGCAGGACCTTCTCGGCGACGAGGTCGAGGTCCTCCGCGTTAAGGGCAGCGGCTGGGACATGGCGGCAATCGAGCCTGCCGGGCTGCCCGCGGTGCGGCTCGCTCCGCTGCGCAAACTGCGCCGGCGCGCCGCGCTGGACGATGAAGAGATGGTGCGCGTGCAGCGCGCCAACCTGATCGATCCCGGAGCCCCCAATCCATCGGTCGAAACGCTGCTGCACGGCTTCCTGCCGCACAAATTCATCGACCATACCCATTCGACGGCCGTGCTGAGCCTTGCTGATCAGCCGGATGCCGCCGAGCGCTGCGCCGATCTCTACGGCCGGCGCATGGGCCTCGTCCCATACATCATGCCGGGGTTCAGGCTCGCCCAGAAAGCGGCGGAAATCTTTGAGGAAGACCCCGCCGTCGAAGGGCTCGTGCTGTTGAAGCACGGCGTCTTCACATTCGGTGATACGGCGCAGGAGGCGTATCAGCGCATGATCGCCGCCGCCTCGCTTGCCGAAGAGGAGATCGCTCGCCGGCGCAAGACGGTCTTTGTCGCCGCCTCTCTGCCCGCCGCAATCGCCACCGTGGCCGAGGTAGCGCCGATCCTGCGCGGCGCTTGCGCCATTCGCGATCCGTCGGGGTCGGGCGCCTATAAGCGGTTTCTCCTCGAGTACCGCTCGAGCCCGGCGATCCTCAATTACGTTAACGGGGCCGATCTGCGGCGTTACGGCCAGGCCGGGGTCGCAACACCGGACCACACGATCCGCACCAAGAATTATCCGCTCATCGTTCCGGCACCGGAGGCGAGGCGGCTCGACGAGTTCGCAGGGTCTGTGGGCGCGGCGGTCGAACGCTTCACGGCCGCATATCATGCCTATTTCAGCTGCCACAACGCCTGGCAAGCGGCGCCAAAACGCGAGCTCGACCCGATGCCGCGGGTGATCCTGGTTCCCGGCTTGGGTCTGTTCGGACTTGGGCGCAGCATAAAGGACGCGCGGATTGCGGCGGATATTGCCGAATCCACAATCGGCACCGTGACCGACGCCGAAGCAATCGGCCGCTTCGAGTCGGTGAGCGAAGCCGACCTCTTTGACATCGAGCATTGGTCACTTGAACAGGCGAAGCTCGGGCAGAGCGCCGACAAGCCCCTCGCCGGCCAAATCGCGGTCGTCACCGGCGGCGCCGGAACAATCGGCCTTGCCACAGCGCGTGCAATGAGCGGCGCTGGAGCCGAAGTAGCATTGCTCGACATCGATCAGGCAGCGACGCAGGAGGCCGCGAAAAGGGTCGGTGGAGCGACCCTTGCAATCGAGTGCGACGTGACCGATGCGTCAGCAGTCCGCAGCGCGTTCGACCGTGTTGCCACGCATTTCGGCGGCGTCGACATCGTCGTCTCGAATGCAGGCGCTGCCTGGCAGGGCCGGATCGGCGAGGTCGACGACAAAGTGTTGCGGCGGAGCTTCGAGCTCAACTTCTTTGCCCATCAAAGCGTCGCGCAAAGCGCGGTGCGGATAATGCTTGCGCAAGGCACGGGCGGTTGCCTGCTGTTCAACGTTTCGAAGCAGGCGGTGAACCCGGGCCCTAATTTTGGTCCCTATGGCCTGCCCAAGGCGGCCACCTTGGCGCTCGTCCGCCAGTACGCGGTCGACTATGGCGCCGACGGCATTCGCGCTAACGCCGTCAATGCCGATCGGATAAGGAGTGGCCTCCTGACGCCGGAGCTCATTGCGCAACGCGCCCACGCCCGCGGCGTCGATGAGCGGGCTTACATGGCCGGCAACCTATTGGGTCGCGAGGTTGTCGCAGAAGACGTCGCGCAAGCCTTCCTGCACCATGCGCTGGCGTTGAAGACTACCGCCGACGTCACGACCGTAGATGGCGGCAACATCGCCGCCATCCTGCGCTGACCGGCACTACAGCCCCCCAGCCGGCCGACATAGGGTTGCTGCGCCGAGACTTGAGGTAACAGATGCTGCAACACGATTTCGGCGCCTTTGCCACGGTTTCCAGGTTGACGCTCGGCGGCGGTGGGCTCGGCATGGTTTGGGGAGCAACGACCTGGGACGAATGCATCGCCACGGCGCACGCCGCGGTCGCCGCCGGGATCAACCTGATCGATCTCGCGCCGCGCTACGGCGACGGCAAGGCCGAGCAGGTGGTCGGCGAGGCTTTTGCCGGTCATCTACCCGAGGGGGTTCGGGTCACCAGCAAATGCAATTTGGGCAACACGCCGCCCGCAGAAATCGAGTCTGTGCTACAACGCTCGATCGCAGGGAGCCTGGAGCGTTTGCGCCTCTTACGGCTCGATCTGTTTTTTCTGCATTCGAATGTGGTGCCGGACGAACAGCACATCGCGCAGCGGCCCGATGCCGCCCCGCGGATGACGCTTTACAGGACGTTTGTCGAGCATGTGCGTCCGGCTTTCGAAAAGCTGGTGGCGGAGGGCCTGATCGGCGCCTGGGGCCTGACCGGCATCGGCCATCCCGATACGATCATCAAACTGCTCGGCGAGCGCCCAGCGCCGGCAGCGGTGCAGTGCATCGCCAACCTGTTGGACTCGCCGGGCGGGTTGAAATTCTTCGACGGACCGGCAAAGCCGCGCGCCGTGATGGCGGCGGCTCGCGCCAACGGTGTCGGCATCATGGGCATTCGCGCGGTGCAGGCCGGGGCGCTGACCGGCGCGATCGATCGGCCGCTGCCCGCCGACCACCCGGAGATGCACGATTATGATCGCGCAGCAGGCTTCCGCAAACTCGCCGCCGAGCTCGGGTTCACTCCCGCTTTCCTCGCGCATCGCTACGCGCTGTCGCTCGATATCGACACGCTCGTGCTGGGCGTGAAAAACCGCCAGGAGCTTGCCGAGTGTGTCGCCGCCGCCGAAGCCGGTCCGCTCCCGGCCGAGCTGATGACCCGGATCGACCGGTCAGTTGGCCGCCCCGAGCATCCTGCGGACGAATAGGCCGCCCTCTTCGATCCCCCGAAGGCCGGCCTTCAGCTCAGGGTGAAAGAGATGCCACACATGGACCATCTCCGGCCAGATCTGCAGATCCACCCGCACATCGGCAGCGCCGGCGGTTTTCGCCAAGCGCAGCGCGTCATCGAGCAGGGTCTCCGCGGCGCCGACTTGGATCAGTAGCGGCGCCAGGCCGGCCAGATCGGCGTAGATCGGCGCCGCCAGCGGCGAGCGCGGGTCGGCGCCATTCAAATAGAGCCGCGCCATGTCGAGGATGCCCGCTTGCTGTACCATCGGATCGGCAGCGGCCCTCGTCGTCATCGTCTCGCCGATCGCTTCCATATCGACCCAAGGCGAGATGCACCAGCCGCAGGCCGGCTGCGGCAGACCGGCCTCCCTGATCGCAACCATCGCCGACACCACCAGGCCGCCGCCCGCGCTGTCGCCTGCGATTGCAATCCGCCCGGGCGGATAGTCTTTCGCCAACAGAAACCGATAGCCTGCGATTGCATCATCGACCGCGGCGGGAAACGGGTGCTCGGGAGCCAGCCGATAGTCGAGTGACAGCGCCCAGCCTCCGGATGCCCGGCCGGCTTCGGAGACAAGGTGCCGGTGGCTGTCCAGCGAGCCGATCACATAACCGCCGCCATGCAGGTAAAGGAGCGCGGCACTGCGGTCGGCTTGCGGGGTCGAGGTCCATTCCGCTCGCACCCCGTTTGCGTTGACGGGCTCGACCGTGACATCCGGCTTGACCCCGTATTGCAGGCCCCGCGCGTCGATGTCGTTGCGTCGCTGCCGGTAATCATCGGACCGCGGCCGGCTGGCCAGCTTGGCGCGCAATGCGCCGATCTCGGCGTCGCTCAACTTGTTTCTCCCCGTTTTTCGATTACTGCGAGACGTTACCGCCGCTTCAGTGGGAGCGCGAGGAATTTGTCGGGGCGAGCAGCGCGATATAGTCCCACGCCATCGTCGCCGCAGCGAGCGCGGTGATTTCGGCGACGTCGTAGGGCGGCGAAACCTCGACCACATCCATCCCCGCAAAGGCGAGGCCGGCGAGCCGGCGCAGGATCGCCCGCGCCTGCCACGTCGCGATCCCACCCACTTCGGGGGTGCCGGTGCCCGGGGCAAAAGCCGGGTCGAGCGCATCGACATCAAAGCTCAAATAGCAGCGCGCATCTCCGACCACGTCGCGGATCCGCTCGGCAACAGGCTTTGGCCCGGTTTCGTGCACCTCCTCCGCCGAGACGATCGTCACCCCCTTGCCGGTCGTCCAGTCGAAGATGTCGCGGTGCATCGGCGAGCGGATGCCGATCTGGATCGTGCGCCGCGGATCGATCAGCCCCTCCTCGATCGCGTGGTAGAAGGGCGACCCATGGCCCCAGGCCAGCCCAAAGCTGTCCGGCCAGGTGTCGACATGGCCGTCGAAATGCACGAGCCCGAGCGCGCCGTTGCGGCGCGCCAGCGCACGCAACAACGCGATCGTGATCGTGTGGTCGCCGCCGAGCGCGACGAGATGCCCGAGCGGCGCGGCCTGCTCCTCGATCTTGGCGAGCGTGCCCAGGATGTCGCCATGCGCGATCCGAAAGTCGCCGATATCGGCGAGCTCCATCGCCTCGATCTCGGCCCAGGACGCCGGATGATCGCCATCGACCAGCATGCGGCTCGCCTGGCGGATCGCCGCCGGCCCAAAGCGCGCGCCCGGGCGGTTCGAGGTGCCGAGATCAAACGGGATGCCGGCGATGCAGATGGCGGCGTCGGTGTTTGTGCGCTCGAGGCCGAGAAAGCTCGGTCTGGTGGCAAATGTCGGAATCGATGTCATAACCTCTATCTGGGGACCCCGTCATCTGGGTTGGAGGCGCGCCTGTTCATCGCCCTCACTCACTGGGCTGGCTGCAATCTTAAATTGTGTCTACAAATCATCTCCGCTGCATCTGCAGCGGGTCTGCAGCGAAATTCTCCTATTCGTTGCAGTACGCCGTCACCCACCCTGGCGCTCGCCACCGCGCCGTCGGCGGGCACGATGTGGCGAGTATAGGACGAGTACAGGGCGATTTTATGACCATGATCGTCCTCGGGCTTCCAAGCGCGCAGCCAACGGTCGCTCTTCCCAAGCACCTCGCTGAATCCCGCTTCACCGGCGAAAGCCGGTGCCCACGGCGGAACTGGATCCCGGCTTTCGAGGCTGTCAGGAAATCGATTTGCTGGATCAGCGTTTGTACGTCCTTCGAGACGCCTGCCGCGCAGGCTCCTCAGGATGAG
>Ga0081540_1003054_pt1 | contig 13412 bp, 1 predicted proteins | sample TabmetS2T1R1_FD_71024 | JGI IMG/M metagenome (GOLD analysis project Ga0081540, IMG submission 71024) | Tabebuia heterophylla rhizosphere microbial communities from the University of Puerto Rico - S2T1R1 | ecosystem: Host-associated > Plants > Roots > Rhizosphere ... | reverse complement strand
GCGGCGGGCGGCGGCAAGGTGATGCTGTTTGCGCCCAAGGTGTTCAATTCCGGTCACATCAGCGCGCCCGACGGCCAGGTGATCATGGCGGCCGGTGAGCAGGTCTGGCTTACCTCATCCGCGACCGTGCGCGGCCTTGATGTCGCCGTCTCGGCGCCGATGCGCTGGATGTTTGCCTATACGCAACTGATGGGCGCGGTGGGCAGGATCGGAGTATTCGATCAATTCACGATCTCCCTCAGGGACGTCATCCTCCCGGAGATGAAGGCGCGCGCGGCGGCCGTCGGCTACACGGTGGTGAACGACGGCGTCGTGGAGGCCGACCGCGGCAACATCACCGTCATGGCGCGCGACATCGTCCAGAACGGCGCGCTGCTCGCCATGACCGCGCTCAACAACCGCGAAGGCTCGATCCGGCTGCGCGCCTGGGATCAGGGTATGGCGTGCAGCACGAGTTCGTACTGCGAACTCGGGGCTCTCAAATATTGGTCGACGGGCACGCTGACGCTGGCTCCGGGCAGCGTGACGGCGACGATGCCCGACCTTTCCGACGCCAGCGAAATTGAAAAGGCGGCGTTGGAGAAGCGCTACAAGCCGGGTCAGATCGATCTGCAGGCCGCATTCATCAATATCGAATCGGAAGCCAACGTGGTCGCGCCCGCCGGCACCATCAATCTTGTCGGGCGCGCCTTTAAGCTTTCCGACGATCTTCCGGAGCCACGGGACGGCAGCCGCATCTATATCGGCGAAAACGCCTATCTCAGCGTCGCGGGGCTGCTGGACATCTCGGTTGCGATGGAACGCAACATCGTCGAGGCCGAGCTGCGCATCAATGAATTGCGCGACACGCCGCTCTATCGAGACTCGTGGCTGCGCGGAATGAAGGTCAGGGTCGACCGTCGCGCCAGCGGGATGTTCACCGACGGGCCAATGTCCGGAGTGCAGTGGGGCGGCAGCGCGGGTGAATGGTTCGGGACGCCGCTCGCCGACGTGTCGGCGTGGATCGGCAACGGCAAGACCGATCTCGGCGAACTATCTACCGTCGGCGGCTCGATCACGATTGCCACGAGCGGATCGCTGATTACCCGCGCGGGATCGGTCCTCGACGTATCCGGCGGCTCGGTGCGTTACCGCGACGGCTGGGTGGATACCACCAAGCTTCTCGGCGCCGACGGACGTACCTACGACATCGGTCGGGCGCCCTCCAACATGGTTTTCGTCGGCCTCGCCGATGGCTTCACCCGCAGCCACGGCCGCGCGGGCGTCACCGAGAGCTGGACCAGCTCGCTCTCGCGGGGGCGCCGTTTCGAAAAGGGCTACACCGAAGGCCGCAATGCCGGATCGATACAGATGTCGGCCGCGGAGGGCATCGTTCTCGAGGGTAGCTATTGGGGCGGGGTGGTCGTCGGCGAACGTCAGGCCGCGGCGGGCAACTCCGCCAGTGCCGGCGCGCTGACCTTCGGCGGTGCCAGCGATGAACTCAAGCAGTATCTGTTCGGCAAACTGGTCATCTCGAACACCCCGGTGCGGCTGCCGACGGATTTCACCGCGACAACGCCGCTCTCGTCCTTCTGGTATGCCGGCGGTACGGAAGCGTTCCGCGCCCGCACGACCTATCTCGATGCTGATACGCTCGCGCAGTCCGGCCTGGGCAAGGTCGATCTCTATGTCGCGGGAAATTTCGAGCTGGAGAGCGGCACCAAGCTGCAGCTGAACGCCGGCAGCAGCTTCTCGGTGAGCGCCAACACCGTCGACCGCTATACCCAGGATTTCCGCATCGATGGCGCCATCAACATTGCAGGCGGCACCGTCAAGCTGCTGCAGGCGGAGAACGTGTCGTTCGGCGCGGGCGCAAGCATCGATGTCAGCGGTCAGCGGATCAACAGCGTGATCGACGGCATGCCGACGCGGCCCCCAATCGTAAATGGCGGCAAAGTCGAAATCATGAATGGACAGTTCGATCCGGGCGTCGTCATCGATGTCTCGGGCGGCGGCTGGTATCGTTCGACCGGGCGCAAGACGGAGTTCAAGGCCGGCAACGCCGGGCAGATCACGCTGCGGGGTGTCGACGCCGCGCAATTGTCCAATATCAACCTGCGCGCATACGCAATCGGCTCCGGCGGCAGCCTCACGGTTGAGACGATGTCGTCCCTGCAGCTCGGTGGCGGAGCGACGGCCGGCGCCCAAGCGGTGCGTTTGCCTGAAACGCTTTTTGCCGAGCGCGGCTTCAGCACGCTTGAGATCAACACGACCGGCAATATCGTTGTTCCGGCCGGTGTTACGATCGCGCAGGTTCCGCTCAGTGTCGATGTGCGGGGCGTGGACCTCTCCGGCTTCGCCTCAGGTGCGCCGATTATTTCGATGGGGCGGCTCGCCGTGTTGCCTCTGGCGGAGCGCATAAAGCGCGCGCCGACCTCGCTGAAACTGACCGGCGCCGGCATCAAGATCGAAACCGGAGCGGTCGTCAGCACCGACGTTCGAGGCAGCATTGCCCTGGCGACCCGGCAGAAAGCGACCGCCGGAATTGAAATTCTCGGCCGCCTCGACGCGTCGGCGGGCGAGATCAGCCTGGTCTCGGAGGGGCAGACGATCCATCTCGGAGCTTCGGCTTCGCTGCTGGCGCGCGGTGCCGCTGTCATCGAGGCGGATGTCTCTGGATATCGCTCCGGCGTGGTGCTCGGCGGCGGATCGGTCGCGATCGATGCCGGCTTTGCGGCGCTCGACGCCGGTTCGTTGATCGACGTCTCGGGAACGGCGGCAACGATCGATCCAAAGGGCGGCAGTTCATTGCAACGGCGCCAGCCCGAGCCGGTCACCATTGCCAGCGACGCCGGCGCCATCACGGTGGCAGGCCGGGGCATGATCGCGAATACCTGGCGCGGCAACGCCGGTGGGGCGGGCGCACGCGGCGGCAGGATTACGCTCGGCTCGGCGATAGGCGGTCCGGTTATAGTTTCTGACACGGCTGCGGGCGCAGCCGGCTTGATCCTGCGTCAATCCGCCTTGCAGGGTGGCGGCTTCGACGATTTCGTCGCTTCGTCGAACCTTCGTCTGGAGAATGCCGATCTCGCCTTTGGCGGCTCGATCAAGATCACCCAGGGCCTGCAGAATGGTGGCGGAGCGGATTCCCGCCTGTCCGCAACCTACATCTCGCTGACCGGTATCGCGTCGGCGGGTGGGGCACTGTCCGGGACGCTCACGCTTGCCGCCAACCTCATCGATATCATGGAGACCGATATCCGCGGCTTCGCCCGCACGATGCTGGATGCCGCCGAGATCCGCTTCAGGTCCGGCGATCTGGCCGCCAATCCGCAAAACAACAAAGCTCATCTCTATGTCGACGGTCTGCTGACGCTCAAGGCCGGTCAGGTCTATCCGTCCACGGACACGGTGGCGACCATCCGCGCCACCGACAAGATTGTGATCCTGCAAAACGGCGCGGCGGCGGCGCCGCTTTCGGTGGGTGGCGTGCTCACGCTCGAAGCGCCTGTCATCGAGCAGCGCGGCACGCTGCGCGCGCCGTTCGGACAGATCGTCCTGAAGGCCAGTCAGCAACTCATCCTCGGCGCCGGCAGCATGACCTCCGTCACGAGCGACGGCCTGGTGCTGCCTTATGGAAACCTGAGCAACAACGAGCATTGGACGGGAGTTTCGGGGCCGCTCACCTCGCTGCCGGAGAAGCGCATCACGCTTGATGCACCCAAGGTCAATCTCGCCGAGGGCGCGACGGTGGATATTCGCGGCGGCGGCGATCTGTTCGCCTGGGAACATGTGCCGGGTCCCGGCGGCTCGCACGACGTGCTCACACGGCCGGGGATGTATGCCATCGTGCCGGCACTGGCCAATTCGACGGCGCCGGCCGACGCCTCGCTCCGGGCTGGCGACCGCATCTGGCTCGATGGCGGCGGAGGGCTGGCGGCGGGCTGGTACATGCTCCTGCCGGCGCGCTACGCGTTGTTGCCGGGGGCCTATGCCATCCAGGTGGTGGCGGGCTCGCAGGGCTCAGTGACAGCAGGCCCGGTTGCCATGACCGACGGCTCGACGATCGTCAGTGGCTACCGCGGCAACGTCAATGACGGCAGTCGTGACCAATTGCGGTCATCGTGGCGGCTTCTGTCGGGTGACGTGGTCCGCAAATACAGCGAATACAATGAAGCATTCGCCAACGAGTTCTTCGCCTCCGACAGCTTCAAGCTCACGCAATACCGCTTGACCGGAAAGGAGATCGTCACACCGCGGCTGCCGATCGACGGTGGTTCGCTGGTGCTGAAGGCTACCGAGGAACTGTTGCTCGATGGCAAGTTGCGCTCGCAGCCCGGCGAGGGGGGGCGCGGCGGACTCGTCGATATCGCTGCCGAAAAGATCGCGATTGTGGGCAAGGGCCAGGACAGGAGCGGGCTCGGCGGCTACCTTGTGATCGATCCTATCAATCTCTCGGAGTTCGGCGCAGGCAGCCTGCTGCTTGGCGGCTATCGCAGCGGCGACGCGCTGGGGCTCAAGGTGGACGTGATCGCGAAGTCGATCGTCGTGCGCAATGGCGCCAGTTCGGCGCTGACGGGCGCCGAAATCATCCTGGCCGCGAGTGATGCCATCGATATCGGCGCCGGCAGCGTTGTCGCCGCGCGCGGCAACGCGCCGGTCGGCGCGGGCGACCTTGTTATCGCGCCGCAGACTGCGCAGGTGATTAACAACAATGGCACCCCCGACAATCCGAGCGACGATTTCGTTCAGACGCCGTCGCGGGACTGGGGCGCGTTGATCCGTCTGTCCAACGGCGATGCGGTGCGCGTCCGGCGCGAGAATGTCGATACGACCGTCGGCGGGCGGGTCGTGATCGGCGCCGGCGCCGTGCTTGACGGCGGCAAGGCATTGCTGGTCGACGCCACGCGCGATGTCGTCGTGGCCGGAGCTAAATTGTCGGGCGCGTCGCTCTCGCTGGCGTCCGGGCGCATCGGCCTCGGCGGCGGCAGCGGCCTGGTGCTGGATAGCGCGGCGTTGGCCGCGCTCGGCAATACCCAGCATCTGACCTTGCGCAGCTATTCGAGCATCGATTTCCACAGCGCGGTGGATCTGTCGGGGTTGCAGGCGGTGACTTTCGATACGGCGGCCCTGGTCGGATATGGCACGCGCGACATCGAGGTCGTCGGCAACCGGCTCGTCCTCGAGAATACGGCCGCCAAGCTGGTCGAGCCGGCCGGCGCCGGCCATGGCAGCCTTTCGCTGGTTGCGAACGAACTGGTCATCGGCAATGGCGCGAAGGCGCTGCGCGGCTTTGACAGCATAAAGCTGACCGGTACGGCGCAGATCGTAGGAGAAGGCAATGGCACGCTCGATGCGGGCTCGGCCGCGGTGACGCTGTCCGCGCCCGTCCTGACCGGACGCGGCGGCGCCAGCCAGTCGATGACGACGGGCGGCGTCCTCACGGTTGCCGCGATCGGCCCGGCGCCGGCGCGAGATCAAGGCAGCATGGGCGCGCGCTGGTCTTTGACGGGAAGCTCGATCGCTTTTGGCGGCCGCATCGGCGCGCTCGGTGGCGCCGTGAGCCTGACCGCGACCAATGGCGACGTCGTTCTCGCCGGCGGCTCCTCGATCGATGTCGGCGGCTTCGCCAAGCAGTTCTTCGACGTTGCCGCCTATGCCGACGCAGGCCGCATTTCACTGACTGCACTCAACGGCAAGGTCTCGATGCAGTCGGGCGCGGTGCTTGATTTGTCGGGACATGCGGAGGGCGGTGGCGCAGGTACGCTTGCCGTGGCGTCAGGAGGGACAGGACCTGCGCTGAACGGCACGATCAACGCCCAGGCGGCAGCCGGCGCCCGCGGCGGCACATTCTCGCTCGACATCGCCGCCTTGGCGGACTTCGCGGCACTTAACCAGCGTCTGAATCTTGCCGGCTTCACCGAATCGCGCCAGTTCAGGATTCGAACCGGCTCGGTGGTGGTCGACGGGGTGACCACCGTACGCGATTTCCGTCTGGCGACCGATCAGGGTGCCGTGACGATCACCGGCACCATCGATGCGCGCAACCGCTACGGCGGCCAGATTGCCATCTATGGCGGCAACGGGCTTGCCATGACCAGCACCGCCGTGTTGCGGGCGGGAGCAACCGACACGGTCGATGGGCTCGGCTCCGGCCGGGTGACGCTGGGAATCACGGGCGGCGCTCTGGCCGTCCAGGGCGGATTGATCGACGTGGGTGGCGGCGAGGGCGGCAAGGTGACGTTGCGTGCCCCGGTCATCGAGCAGCCGGGAGCGGATACGGTCAATGTGACGTTTGCCGGCAACATCTCGGGCGCGCGCGAAATCGTGCTCGAAGGCTTCAAGCGCTTCGACCTCGCTGATCTCGCGACCAGGCCCGGCTTTGTTGGTGTCACCATCAACGGCAAGGGGCAGGCGGAGCTCGATCTGGCTGCGCAGGCCGCGGGCAAGCTGAATGTGCTGGCCGATTACGGCGCCGGCACGCTGGTGCAGTTCGTGCGGGACTTCGATATTTCCGCCGCCTATGCGGGCCTCGGCAGCCTTGCGGCGCAGGGCAATTTCCATGCGCGTCCTGGCATGGAGCTCAACTACGCGGGCGATATCGTTCTCAAATCGAACTGGAATCTCGGCGCGGGCACCGTCAACCAGGCTGCCGCGATAGCGGCCGGCGTGATGGCCATCGATCCGCTGATGGGCAAGGCCTATGTGGTCCCGGGGCAGGAAGGCAGGCTGCTGCGCGACTACACCACGATGGTCTACCGCACCGGCGGCAGCATTCTCGGCGAGGCCGGCGTGCTGACGCTGCGCGCCGAAGGCAACGTCGAACTCAAGGGCAGCATCAGCGACGGCTTCTTCCAGTTCGCAGATACGTTCGACGCCAAATACAACGAGATCTACAAGACGAAGGCCACCTCGCTGTTGCTCGTCCTCAACGGCGGCCGCAACAACACGACCAGTAACCTCACGCCCTACAGCAACACCGGAACGACCCTTCCCTCTGTCTATGCGGGCATCAGCTTCTCGACGCAGGGCATTTATAAGGACCAGAAGGCAGTGGCGTCACCGGTCAATGCCGCCCCCTTCAACGCGGCGGCGAACACGCCGGCCGCCACGGCACCCAATGAACTCGGCAACGCGGTGCTGTTGCCCTCGATCACCAAGACGGACGGGACCACCGTGGCTGCGTCGTCCTGGAGCGAAACTCTCGTCGCCGGCGCCACGCCGGCGGGCCAGAGTGCCGACCCCGCGCGCCGCGCGGCAGGCACGGCCGGCAGCATCATCCTGACCGGCCAGCCGTCCATCTCCTATGTCAGCGGCGGAAAAGCGGTCTTCGATACGACCCTGGTGGACATCGATCCGGGCTTCAATGCCATCCTGAAGCCGAATGCAACTGGCGCTGTGACCGCGGCGTCCTGGCTCTCGACCCTCGAGACGGCGGCAGGCACCCGCCTGAATGCGGATTCAAGCGCCGTCCTCAATGTGGGGACGACGGGCGAGGCGGGCTATACCTATCTGATGAATCTGTGGAACGCCTATGCGGCCGCGAAGGGAATAACCGACTACAAGCTCGTCACGTCCGCCAGCCGGGTCAACATCGTAACGAAGTACTCGATCTTCGCGGATTTCTATACCAAGCAGATCATTCCCAACCTGCGCACCATCGCGCTGCTCTATTCGAATGCGGCGGACATGCCTACCGCGACGATGAGCACGTCGACGCCCATCACGGCCGTGCGTACTGGAACGGGTGACATCGCGATCGCCGCAAACGGGGACATCAAGCTGAACGGCGCGGCGTCGATCTACACGGCCGGCCGGAGGGATATGGCGCGGCTCGACGATTTCACGACCGCGCCCGACACCGCCGTGTTCGGCGTCGGGGGCGGGCATCTTCAGGTCGCGGCCGGCGGCAATATCGAGGTGACGCTTCCGGCGGATCATACCCAGATGCAGCACTACACCGAGTGGCTAAAGAAGCAGGGGGCCACCGACAAATCCTACGCGTTTGTCCCCTTTGAGCATTCCGGATTGAAAAGTCTCCCGGCACGGCAAAGTGCCTGGTGGATCGATTACGGCAATTTCGAGCGTGGTCTCGGAGCGCTCGGCGGCGGCAACGTCGCGGTCAGCGCGGGCGGCGATCTCGTCAATCTGCTGGTCGCACTTCCGACCAACGGCCGCGTGCGCGGCGGACGCTCGATCGACGAGCGCAAGCTGCTCGAGGTGCGCAATGGCGGATCGATGTCGATCGAGGCGGGCGGTGCGATCAAGGCCGGCTATTACTACGTCGGGCGCGGGGCCGGCACCATCGAGGCGGCCGAACTCGATTTTGGCCGGACGGTCACCGTGCGCGTTCAGCAGAATCTCGTGACGACTTATCCGATCGCACCGATCCTGTCGCTCGGCGACGCAACGCTGGATGTTCACACAGCCGGCGATCTCAGGCTGCAGACCATGCTCGATCCGCTGCTCGTCGGTAAGGGCGAGCTTTACGAAATGGCCTATATGAGCGGCCAGACCGATCGCACCGCGCTGAGCCTCACCTCGGCCGGCGGCGATATCATGATTGTCGGCCAGGCGAAGTACCTGTCGAAGGACGTCGACTTTGCGGCCTCGTCGAACGCCGCAAATATCTATGCCCGGGTGAACAACCTCGCCGGAAACCTCTATCCGTCCAAGGTTCGCATTACGGCGCTCAATGGTTCGGTCATCAACGGCGGGCAGATCTATACGCTGCCGGGGACCAGCCCCGAGCTGCGAATTCTGGCTGGAAATGACGTCGCACCAGGAGAAATCATCATGTCCCGCGCGACGCCGGCCATGATTCCTTCCCCGTTAGAGCCGGTGGGCGGCGACGGTTCGCCAATCCAGCTGCCGAGCTGGTATGACCTCCACATCGCTCTCTACAATTACATCAAGGCTCCGGCCGACAATCTGTCCGATCACCCGTTACATCTCTTTCGTTTAAGCAACCCCGAGCACCTGCCGAACGAGAACGACTACGAGCCGAGCCGCATTTACGCGCTGTCAGGGTCGATCATCGGCTCGCGGAAATCCCTGTACGAGATTGACGCGCCGCGAGCGGTCACAACGAACGAAGCAACCTGGTTCCGGGCCGGCATGGATATTCGCGGCATCGATTACGGACTGCGAAATATTCGAGCGACGGACGTCTCGTTGCTCGAAGCGGGCAATGACATCATCGGCAGCACAATCCCGGATCTGCAGCGGCCTTTTCCCAACGGCATGATCACGATCGAGGGCCCCGGCGCCCTGGTGCTGAGCGCCGGCCGTGATGTCTACGGAAAAACGCTCGAGCTCTACAGCACCGGCAACCGCAGATACGACCGGGAGAGCAATCGGCCGATCAATCTCACCGAAGTCGTGGGACTGCCCTCGCAAGGCGCGGCGATCACGGTGATGGCCGGCCTGAAGGGCAAGCAGCCGAGCTATGACCCGTTTGTCGAGGCCTATCTCGATCCGGCAAATGTCGCGGCGATGCCGGATTATCTGAAGACGACGGTCGATGGGAAGGTCGTGCCGATCTATCTGACCGACGCCTTCGAAACCCGCAAGAGCGGCAGTGTGCACAAGACCCGCACTGGCCTGGTGTCCTTCATCGCCGAAGTCACCGGCGAGAAGCTGTCGCCGCTCGATGCCTGGGCGAAATTCCAGACGCTGCCTCAGGTCACGCGCGAGCGTTTTGTGCGTCAGGCCTACATGCAGGAGCTTCGGGAATCCGGCATCGATCAGAACACGCCCGGTCCGAATGACCAGCCTCTGAACGGCGGCTACAATCGCGGCTATGCGGCGATCGAGAAGCTGTTCCCGGGCCAGGACTGGAAGGGCAATGTCATGATCGACAACGCGATGTTCCGCACCATGTCCGGCGGCGATATCGAGGTGCTGACACCTGGCGGCGGTCTGCAGGTGGCGGCGCTTGGGGCGACGGTGGACTCCGGCTATGGGCTTGTCACGCTCGGACGGGGAGATATCAACCTGTTTACGCGCGACAATGTTACGGTGAACCGTTCGCGAATTCTGACTTTCGCCGGTGGCGACGAGATCATCTGGTCGACAATGGGCGACATCGATGCCGGGCGCGGCGCCAAGACAGCGCGGGTGCCGTCCGCACCCGAGATCGTCACTGATTTCAACGGCGTGACCAAGGTGCTGGAACGCGCCGACATCTCCGGCAGCGGCATCGGCACGATCATCGGCTTCACGGGCGTCGAGGAAGGCGACGTGAACCTGATCGCGCCACGGGGAACCGTCAACGCCGGCGATGCCGGCATCCGTGTCAGCGGAAACTTCTCCTGCGCCTGCTTCATTGTCTTGAACGTGGACAACATCAAGGTCGGCGGTGAGATCAAGGGCCTGCCGAAGCAGGCAGCCTCGGTCGCGCCGCTGACGCTCGAGACCAAGGACAAGGCCGCCGCGGACGCTGTCAAGGATGTGACCCAGCAGGCGACGCCGAGCGACCGGCCGTCGGTCATCATCGTCGAGGTGCTCGGCTTCGGGGGCGGAGGCAGCGATGCGCCGGCCACGCCTTCCAACCAGGATGAATCGCGCCAGCGTGGCGCACCGAACGAGCAACGCAGTCAGGATCCGGACAGCGCCTATCAGGTTCTGGGCGCCGGCCAGATGACGGCGGAGGAGGCCAGGCAGGCGATCGCCGAGCGTCGTCGCGCTTCTGGACAGCGATGAGTTCGTCCGAAGAGAGCTTCAAAGTGCTCCTGGTCCAGAGAGATTGTTCGTGGTCGGAAGAATGACTGCTTCGGAGAAGCTGCCATTCCTCCTTCCGCAGAACAGAAGATCCCGGGACCATGAGACGATCTTCTTCAGCCTCGCACCAACGGTCGGTTTGCGCTGACAGGGCCTCATCCTGCCTTGCGGGCTCAATAACCGGAGGTGGGCTCGCAGGGAGGCCGGCGCCAGGGAGCAGTTGCGAACGCACCGGTGTCGGGAGCGCGGACGCAGCCGCGCTTGGAGGCGGCCGGAGCACGATCAGCCGCCGCATAAGCGTCAACCGCGGTCCGCCGCGCTTTTGCGCTGCTTTCGCGAGCCATCGCGGGGGATGCAAACACGGCAGCAACGATCAATCCTGCCGACAAGAGCTTCAGTGTCGTCATTGAATGTCTCCTTGACAAAGCGAAGCCAAGAAAGCCTCGGCCCGCTCGACAAAAATGTGTTTGCGCGCGCTGGTCGGGTAGCATCAATTGAACGGTGATTTTCGTCTTTGCACGAAGTCGTGGTCACGAGGAATCCGGGAATGATCTCCGGGACTACTCTGTGTGAGATCGATTTCGGAAATTGTGGCCGCTGGCTGATGGGCGGCGCTTGTGCTGTAGCTGGCCGATATCGTTGCTGGCGAGGTCGCCGCTTTGAGGCCTTCACCGGGATCCGTGCCGCTGCGCAGCTTTGAAACAGAATCCTGTCTTCGTTGTAATGATTCGATCGCGTGATCGTGCATGGTGAAACCGCGCGTGGTGTCTACTCTAAGTCCGGGTAACCGCAACACGTGGAGTCTGAGCCATGAGACCGCTTTCGTTTCTTTGCATCGTCGCCTGCCTCGCGCTCTCGGGCGCGGCGTCTGCGCGCGGCGGCGGAGGATCGCACATGTCGATGGCGAGCGGCGGTGCGCTCGGTACAAGCGCCGCCGCGCCGGGAACGAATTCCCTCGGCACGGCACTGCCGTCATCCGGCGCCGGCGGTCACGCCATGAAGGGGCCGCTACTCGGCACGGACCCTACCATCGACAAGGAGGACGCACGGCTTGAGAAGATGCTCGAAGGAGCAATCTGCCGCGGCTGTTGAGGAAAGTGGATTGTGCGCGTTAGCCGGCGCGCGGGCGCCTGGCGCGCTTCAAATAAGATGGCGGATAACGCTGTGCTGAAGATTTTTCGGCAGAACTCAATCGCGCGAGAACACATTCTTCAACTGCACCAGGAATGTCACCAGCCACGCGCACGCATACATGCCCGCGAGACCGAGCGCCGTTCTACGATCAAGCAATGACAGGCTTGTCCACCACCAAATCCGATAAAACCATAGTCCTGTCGTGGCTACGCCAAGCAAACAGACCAGCATCTTGAGAAAGGACGAGTTCGCGACACCCAGAGCGCCAAACAAAAGCGTTGCCGGAACGAGAAACATCGTGCAGGCGGATATCAAGGTCTCGTTCATGGGTCCTCAAGACATCTGCGAATCGCAGGCCACATCTGCAGTTTGCAGCAACCAGTACCCTTCGGGAAGGACAAGGGGCGCCCGCCGGCTCCTCCGATATTCTCCACCACGAATTTCGGATTGAGATGACGAGTAAGGACGTCGGCGACGATCCTCCTCTTGATATCGGCCGTCCCGCCGGCCGCGCAAGGCGGGCGTTCGGTTCAGACCGCGCGACTATGTGTCGCCGCGGAATGCGCAAGATGCGCATCGAACGCCGAGGCGACGCTGCGAACCAGAAATTCCGCGCCGTCGCGGATGGAAAGCCGGTCACGGCGCCGTCGGCGATCAGGCTCTCGATTCTCGGCCGGTCGACGATCGCCGAGCGAAGGTCGCGGCCGTGCAGCCGGGACAGGCGGGGCAGATCGACGGCAAGATCGCACATGATCCGCTCGATGATGTCGGCGCGGAAGCGGTCTTCGGCGCTGAACGCGTATCCCTTGGCGGTGGCGAGCCGTCCTTCCGCGATACGCGCGAGATAGTCACGCGTCGGAACGGCGTTCTGCACGAATCCCTGAGGCATGCGGCCAATGGCGCTGGCGCCGAGACCGATCAGCGTGTCGGCGGAATCATCCGTATAGCCCTGGAAGTTGCGCTTCAGCCTGCCGTCCTGTCTCGCGATGGCCAGGCTGTCGCCCGGAAGCGCAAAGTGATCGAGGCCGATGCGGACGTAGCCGGCGTCCAGCAAGGCTTCCGCGATCGTTTCGGACTGCAGGTGCCGCTCCGTGCTGTCGGGCAGGGAGTCTTCGGCGATCTTGCGCTGATGCTTCTTGAACGAGGGAACGTGGGCATAGCCGAACACCGAAAAGCGGTCGGGCCGAAGCTCGACGCATTTGGCGACGGTGTCGAGACATGAGTCCACCGTTTGCAGCGGGAGCCCGTAGAGCAGGTCGAAATTGATCCTGCCGATGCCGGCCCGGCGTAGACGCTCGACGGTAACAGCGGTTTGCTCAAAGCTCTGCAGCCGGTTGATGGCGCGCTGCCCGGCGGGGTCAAAACTCTGGACGCCCAAACTTGCGCGGTTGACGCCGCTGTAGCCGAGTGCCTCCGTCATCCGCTCCGTCAGGGTGCGCGGATCGATCTCGACGGCGATTTCGGCTTCGGGAAGGACGAAGAACGAATAGCGTAGCGCGCCGACGAGATCTGCGAACGTCTCGGGCGGCATGATCGTCGGCGTACCGCCGCCGAAGTGAATATGAGAGATCGGCGCT
>Ga0081540_1003053_pt1 | contig 13412 bp, 5 predicted proteins | sample TabmetS2T1R1_FD_71024 | JGI IMG/M metagenome (GOLD analysis project Ga0081540, IMG submission 71024) | Tabebuia heterophylla rhizosphere microbial communities from the University of Puerto Rico - S2T1R1 | ecosystem: Host-associated > Plants > Roots > Rhizosphere ... | reverse complement strand
AAGATGAGGCCGCTACCGCAATTCGTGTAAGTCCCGTTGGTGAAGCCGGTCGAACCTCCGGTAGAGACGGTCCTGGTTCCTCCTGCGCTCATCACCGCCGTCAAGCTGGCCGCGCTTGTTATACAGTTGACGCCGGTCGGGCAGACCAGCGACACCGTCGGGGGCGTCGCGTAGGATCCTGCAGTGGTCACATTGAACGTCAGCGAATACGGGTAGACCGTGGTGCCGGCGACCCGCGTGCCGCTCGAATCGTACCAGCCGGCCGGGTCGATGTAGCCGTCGAAATGCTTGCTCCCGGTGCTCGTGTCGTTGGTGCTCCAGGTCTCGAAGGCATGCAGCGCGACGCCGTTGCCCGTGCCGATGCCCGTCGGCGTCGCGTTGAAGGTGACACGGACCGCGGTCCATTTGCTGCCGTCGCTCTCGGTTCCGCTTGCGATATTCCCGCCTGCATCGCGGAGAACCGGCGCTCGCACAACGATCGAGCCACCGGTGCCGCCGGCTCCGCCACTGACGTCAATCTGGGCTTTGGCGTCGACATAGATGCGTCCCGACGCGGTAACGCGCTCGCTGCCGTCCGAATTCAGGCTGCTGCCGTCCCAGGTACCGACCGTTCCGAGAGTGATGGTGCCGCCATTGGGAATCAGCTTCGATGTGCTGTTGGCATAGGCCGGGTCATCCGGATCGGCAGCCTGGTAGCGCGCGGTCAGGCGCGCGGTGTCGTCGATCAGGACGCCGGCGACCACGGTCCCGTTGCCGGCAGCCACGCCCGTCCCGCCCGCGCCATAGAGCGCGATGTCGCCGCCGGTCGCGCTGCTGGCATCAATCGTTCCTTTCACCGCCACCGTGCCGCTGTCGGCGACCAGCAGGACGTGCTCCGAGGTCAGGGTGACGCCAGCGGGAACGATGATGTCGCCATTGTTCAGCGCCGCCGCGAAGCTGCGGGTGAACCCGCTCTGGAACGGCAGCGAATTCGGATCGGCGAGGCTTCCGGCGACGAGCGTGAAGTTGCCGCCGAGATCGCCGAATCGCGCGCCCGCCGTGAACGATCCGGCCAGCGTCGCGGTGCCCGCGGCTTTGATCGCGACGCTGCCCGCATAGCCGTTGCCGAAAACGGTGCCGTCGATCGTGGCAGCCGAGACATCGATCCTGGCGCCGGCATTGAACCTGACGTTGGCGGCATCCGAGACGAGCGAGACAGAGCCACCCGGCTCGAAGCTCAGCCTATCCATGATCTGGATCGAGGTGCCGCTGGCGTCGATGAAGGCGCCGCTATCAAGGACGACATCGCCGGTCGTCGCCTCCAGCTTGAGCGAAGCGGCCTTGGCCGTGATCCTCGTATTGTCGAGGATGCCCACGCCATTGGCATCTTTGCCGTTCGCGATCAGCGTCAACGCGCCGCCGACCTCGGTCGACGCCACCCTCGGCGCCGTTCCGGCCGCGGACGCCAGCGTGATCGTGCCGTTGGTCGTAACCTTTTGCGTACTGGCGGCGCCGACCACGATCGCGGGCGCGGAGAGCCGTACGGCCGCACCGCCGGTATCGATCGAACCGCTGCCCGTGAACAGGATCTCCTGGCCGCCTGCCCCGTCGCCGCCCTTGCTTGCGGTCAGGTTGACCTGGCTGAAGCCGCTGAATTTCTTGTCGCCCGCGCCAATTGTGAGGACATGGTTCGCGGTCATGGTCAGCACGCCCGCACCGGCGCCGGGCGCAAGACTGTCAGCCGCTTGCGAGTTTCGCAGCACGATATTGTCGGCGGCCACGCTGGTGCTGCCGCCGTTCTGGCTGTAGAAGCTCTTGCCGTCGAAGATCAGCTCGCCGATCGGGTTGGTCGTCGCGCCGACCGAGAGCTCGGTCGCGTCGTAGAGAAAGAAGCTGGTCGCGCTGCGCAATTGGACCGAATGAGCGCCGGCAAAATTGGCGAGATTGGCGGCCGACAGAACCAGACCGGTGCTGCCGCCTCCGAGATTGATGGCGCTCGCCGCCAGATCGTAATCCGACGCCGTCAGGCTGGCCGCCGCCGACAGGATGCTGCTTCCGCTCGAATCGAGCGTGATTGCCCGGCCGGAGATCACCGCTCCGGCGTCGACGGTCACGCTGCCGAGCGGCGTGGACGGCACGTTGACCCTGTTCACCTTCACGATCGCGCCGTTGCTGACGCGCAACAACGAACCGTCGCCGCTCGAGGTCGTGATCGTATCCTTGCTGCCGGAGTTCGTGTGTCCGATGGTGATCGGCACGTTGCTCGCGCTCGGTACGTCGCCTGCCGCAACGATATGGCTGCCGCCGCGGATCGTCAGCCCGTTGGCCGCTCCGGCCGTGGAAGGCGCCAAGCTGACCAGCAGCAGCTCCGGCGCAGTCAAGGCGTCCTGCGTTGTAGAAATGTCGAGGTTCTGCGCGGTGGCGGTGATGACGATGCCGCCATTGACGCTGTCGCGCATACCGCCGATCAGGAGGGAGGTCGTGCCGAGGCCGGCAAGCTGGTCGGCATAGAGCGTCAGGTAGCCGTCCTTGCCTGCAGGCCTTGCCTGCGTCGTGTTCGACAGCACCACGATGTTGGTTCCGGTGATGTCGACGAGACCGCCGGCACCGCCCGCCCCCGACGTGAACTTGAAGTCGCCTCCGGAGCTGAGTTTCAGCGACGAGATCGCGGCGACGATCAACTGCCCGGCATCCATCGGCAGGCGTGGCGGCGCCGTGCCGCTGTTCGCTGCAGCCTGCGCGAAGAACGCGTTGCCCGAGGTGATCGCGACTTCCGAATACTGGCCCCAGACCGATTGCGACTGGACCTTGAACAGGCTCGTCTGGGCCGCACGGCTGCCCGACACCGCGTTGCCCAGATAGCCGGTGATGAGCTGCGAGCCGTCCGCCTGGGTCGGAACCGTCGTGCCGAGCTGCAGATTGGTGCTGCTGGAGGCGAGCACCACCCGATGGGCGCCGGGCAAGGTCGCGTACCAGCCCGGCAGCAGCGTGTACCAGCCGGCCGCGACCCCGTTGCCGCCCGACAGATACACCGCGGAGCCGACGCCGACGCTGGTATTGAAGCTCGGGTCCCATGCCGCCACCGGCGCGGCATAACCCGGCATGATTGCATAGACCGTGCGCCCCGCAGCGTCGGTCGTCAGCACGTTGCGTGAGCCGCCGGTGCCCGGAATGAACTCGGTCGCATAGACGTCGCCGCCGCCGCTCTCGTCGATGACCGCGCCCGTCTGCTGCTCCACGCTGCCCGCGGCCAGCACGATCCGCTTGGCCGGCGGCACCGTCAATTGCCCGGCAATTCCGGGCCCGGCAGTGCCGGTGAAGTCCTCCAGCCACGTCGAGCCGTCGATCGTCGAGCCATAGGGAATGGCGAGCCCGTTCGCCGATACCGAGGTTGAACTCCCGGCCAGGAGCTTGACCGACTGGGTGACGGACTTGAGTGACAAGCCGGCGCTCGTGAGCGACGACGGCAGCGACTGGCCGGCGTTGAAGCCGAGCTGGATCGTACCGAGCGGCGCGACCAGATTGCCGCCCTGAACGACTGTCTTGGCGTCGACCAGGATCTGCCCGGCGGCGGACAACGGCGGCGCGGTCGGCGCACCGTTCGCTGCGAAGGCGATCGTGTTGGTGATCGCGACCTTGCCGGTACGCGTGTCGACCAGTCCCGGATCGGCCGCACCTGTAGACATCAGCAGAAAAGCGGTGTCCGTCGCCGGATAGATCTGGCGCGCCGTGAGGGTGAGATTGTCGGGGACGATCAGCGCAGCGGGCAGCGGCGCGCCGCTACTCGCATTGGTGAGGGTGGTGAAGGATGCCGTCGTCATCAGCCGGATATCGCCGTCGCTGATCAGATTGACCTGGGAGGCCTTGGCGATGGAGAGGATGCCGTCGATGTCGAGCTGCTTCGCCGCATGGAGCGTCAGCGTCCCATCGGCGAGGCTTGGCGAGAGGTTTGCCGATGTGGCGCTTGCCGCGCCTATGAGGCGTATGTACCCCGCATCCAGCTCGACATTGGCGCCGCCGATCGATGCCATCGGAGTCGTGCAGGTGGGCGGCGAGCAGGTGTAGATCGCGCTGGGCGTCGCGTTCGAATAGGTCTGGACCGGATTGAGGTCTCCCGCCTTGTTCAGTGAAGGCGCTTGCAGGGACAGGAAGTCGAGCCCGGCGATCTTGACCGAGCCGCTGAAAGTCACGCTGCCGGTGGGGGTGATGAGAGAGAGATTGACCGTGCTGAAGCCGCTGTTGTTCAGCGTGTCGGCGGTGATCAACATCGCCGTTTGATTGTTGAGCACGGACGCTGAATTGACGTTCGCGAGCACGGCCGTGTAGTCAGCGCCCGTCGCGGGATAAGCGCCGGCCGAGAGCGAGCGCGTCGCAAGATACGAGGTCATTGATCCGCTTTGCGGAATGACGATGTTGGGCGCGAGCACCGTCAGCGCGCCGCCGGATGCGAGCGGGCTGCCGCCGGCCGCCCTGATCGTGCCGTCGAACAGGATGTCGAAGCTCGACAGCAACGTGAGCGTCCCGCCGTCGCTCCAGATCGCCTGCTGGCCGAGCCCGTGCGGCAGTCCTGCCGAAGGCACCTGGACGGTCGCCGCCGCTCCGCGCAGATCGAGCACGGCCCCAGGCATCACGGCGATCAGGCCCCTGGTCGGGTTGTCGGGCGTCACGGGGTCCAAGCTGCCGGCCGAGTACCCGCTGCGCAGCGTGATCGACCCGCCGGGCAGCGCTGCCCCCGTTGTGTAGCCCGTGACTTTTGGATTCGGGACGAAGATCCCGCTGACGTCCAGCACGGCGGACGGTCCGACCCAGACGTCGGTCGCGGCAATGGTCTGGATTTTGGGACCGGATGACAGAGTGGTCGAGTAGGTACCGTTGTTGATGAGCGAGATCGAGCCGCCATGCGCCGTGATCGATCCGAGTTCCGTGATGGGACCGGCCGCGATCAATGAGATGGAAGCGAGCGGATCGCCGACGATCTGCGCCCCCTGATCGACCAGGATCCCCGCGGTCAAGGCCGGCCCGCTCGTGGCCCAGATGAAACTGGTCTGCCGAAGCACGAGGTCGACTTGACGGCGCATCCCGTCCACCGCGAGTCCGATCTGCGCGAAATCTCGAACCTTGGCGCCGGTCGGCTGCAGGGCCCACGGCAACACGTCGGCCGGCAGCGCTCCACCGGCCAATCCAACGCCGAGCCTGGGCAATCCGCGCGGGACCTGCACGCCCGTTCCGCCGGATAGCGTATAGTTCGACTGCTGCAACGACACCGCGGTATTCTTCGTCACCGTGGTGCCGCCATAGGTCGACGTCAGCGCGTATTTGGAGAACGCGTTGTTGGCGAAGAACGACGCAGGTATCACGACGGTGCCTGACTTGCTGTCCGAAACCAACGCCGCCGGGACCGTGATGCCGCTCGTCGCCTGAATCTTGGCCGCGGTCGCCTGCGAGACATAGGCCGTGATCGCCGCCGAACTGTCGAGCTGGTTGGTCTGGTCGATCAGGATCGTCCCCGCGGTCAGGCTGAACGTCCCGCCACTGGAAAAGCCCTCGGCAAAGATATTGCCGCCGAGCACGAGACTCGCTTGATTGGCGACGTCCGGCTTCTGATTGGGCGGAATGAGGCTGCCCGAACCCGGAGATTCATAGGCCCAGCCCCCGTTGGCCAAATTGATGGTGACGTTGCCGCCGGCGCCCGACGGCAGGCCGCTCGACGCGGTCTTGATCTTGCCAGTCTGATTGACATAGCCGCCGCTCGATACATCGATCGTGCTGCCGGGAGAGAGAATGATGCTGGGAGTGGCGTCGACGTACAGGCTGCCGTTCAGTACGGAACGGTTCGTCGACAGGATGGTAACGGATCCGCCGTCGATATAGGCCGGGCCTTGCGCCCGATCGACACCGAGCCTGGAATCGTTGACCCAACGCCCGGCCGCATCGAGAACCGCATCAGGCCCGATCACCAGCGACGGAATCGCGAAAGGAGGAAGAGTGCCAGTAGCGGCGCTGATCGTGATCTTGCCGGACGCTGCCCGCAGGGTGCCATCGATCGTGCTCACCCCGTCGAGCGCAATGCTGCCGCCCGGCCGCACCGACAGACTCGCGCCCTTCGCCATGGTCAGCCAGGAGGCGCCGGTAATGGAGATCGAGCCAAGATTGTCCGCCGAAAGAACGTCGGTCGCAAAGCCCACGGTCGCAACGGCCGTCGGCCCGGCGCTGCCGGGCAAGGTTGTGGTAGGCAGCTTCAGCGGCGAAGTGAAGCTGAAGTTCGGGCCCAACACCTCGGGCAGGTTGGCGCTGACGTCGAGCACGACGGCGAGGCCGCTGGTTGGGTTGATGACGTTGACGGCGAGCGCGCCGCCAAGCGGCAGTTCGCCCGTCGTCGTCTGCGCGCCTCCCGATCCGGTACCGGTGATTGCGGCATGGCGCTGACGCTCGCCGATCACCGCATCGCCCAGGATTGCGCCTTCGATTACCGGATTGGAGGCTTGAATCGTCACGCTTCCTGCGCTGATCCCGGCGATGTAGCCCGGTACGTATCTCGAGCCGAACATGGGCGAGAAGGTCTCCGGCTTGCCCCAGCGAGCATGATCGACCGTGAAACCGCCGTAGACGGCGTAGGCTTGCGCCAGCGCGTCGACCGCGGCGATGTCGTACAGCCGGCCGCCCGCCCCGAGCACCCGTGTCGTGTTGACCAAGCCTCCGCTATAGGCGACCGATCCGCCGGAGATATTGATGATGGATCCCGGCCCTTGGATCGCGTCGTTGAAATAGGCAAACGACACCGAGCCGCCCTTGGTGAGCAACTGGTCGATCGTCTTCGGCACATTGGCAAGATAGCCGGAGCCGCTGGACGCGAACAGCGGCGAGCCGACCCAGGCCTCCCCATCGGCGCGCGTTCCGGATTTGCTGAGGTCGATCGTGACCGTCCGGCCGATCAAGGCGCGCGCCAGCGGCGTGTCGGCGACGTCGTTGGCCGTCACCTTGAACGTGTAGAGCAGATCGGTGACCGAGGCCGGGACATTGTTAAGACCGCCGACATCGATCACGCTGCCGGCTTCGAGAAGCACGCGCCCTGGCGCCGTGATCGAATTGTCGCTGTTCACCTGACCGCCCACGAAACTGACGGTCGCGCCGGGCGCCACGATCAGGGCGCCGGTCTGCCCGTTACCCTGGAGATCGGCGGAGTGGCTGGTGACCGAGATCTTCGGCGCAACGAAGTTGGCGAGCGAATTGGCGTCGGACGGAATGGTCTCGCCGTTCTCGTCCGGCAGGATCGAGGTGATGCTGTTCGGCCCGAACACCACGGCGCCGAGATAGGGCTTGCTCGCCGTGGCCGTATTGTCGGCGGTCATCATCGTGATCGAGCCCGCGCGCGTGATGCTGGTCGTTGCCCGGACGATCCCCATCTGAAAGATCGTGTCGGCCCCCATCGTCACGTCGCCGCGGTCGGACGTGATCACGCCTCCGGGCGTCACGACCGCTCCGCTTGCATCGAACACCGGGGCGGCGTTGCTGACCACCGAGTTGCCGGCTGTCGCCGATGCGGAGGAGTACGCAAGCCCCGGTGTTGAATTCCCGAGAAGATCCGCCAGACCAAGCACGTATGCAGTGCCTGCGCCGGGTTGCCGCAAGAAGATGTTCGGGCCCGCCGCCAGGATCACCTGACCGGCATTGGCCTGAATCTGACCGGCATTGCTCACGCTCGCGCCAAGCAAGGCCACGAGCCCGCCATTGTCGAAGCCGCTGACATCGGTGCTGATCAACGCGCCGGGCTGCACCACAATGCTGCCGGCCGGCGTGCCCGTACCCTGGCTGAACACCGCATAATTAGTCGAGGTTGCGACCGTATCCGACTTGGTGAACAGCCCGGAGGACAGGAACCCGGTGTTTCCGGAATCCTCGTTGATCGGCGCAAGCGCGGGCCGGCCGCCCCCCGTCGTGCCGACCTGCTGATAGCCGCCGGTCCTGTTAAAGACGCCGCCGGCGGCCCCGTTATAGGCATTGACGTCGAGCGTCGAGGCGATCAGGCTATGAACATTGATCTGGCTGCCGGCGCCGAAGATGATGCCGTTGGGATTGATCACAAGGACGGTGCCATCGGCCTTGATCTTGCCGAGGATCTGGCTCGGCACGCCGGTGGCGTCGATCCTGTTCAGCGCGACCCAGCTGTTGCCATTCGCCGAATTACCGCCAGCCTGGTCGAAATAGAGTGTAGTGTTGCGCCCGACATTGAACTGTTGCCACGTCATGATCGCGCGCTGCGCGCTCTGCGTGACGGTGACGGTGGTCAGGCCGTTGCTCGTCGTCTGGGTCGGCTGACTCGCATTGACCCAGAAGTTGGTGGTCGCGTTCGCATCCCAGGACGCCTGCACGCGCGGATCGACCACCAGGCCGCAACTCGTCACGCATCCCGGCGTCAAGCCGTCGGACACATTGGGCGAGGCCGCTCCCGCCGCGGCTGCGCGCGCGGCCGCCTGTGCAGCCCGCATGGCCTGTAGCGCCTGCGTTGCCCTCGCCAGCGATGCTTGCGATTGTTTGGCAATGGCCGCCGCCTGCTGCGCGGCCGACTGCGCCGCGGCGCTCGCGGTTGTCGTCGCCGACACCGGTCCTGATGCGCCGAGGGGCCGGGCCGCGGCTGGAACCGCTAGTAGCGCGAGCGCCGCAGCGCTGACGCTGGCCAGCAGGGCGGCACGCAGAAGGCGGCGTTCCGCGCCAGAAATCGGCAAGACGGCCTGGGCTGCATGGGTGACGCGACGTGCGGTGACTACGGTGGTCTGGTGACGGGACATTCCTGGCGCTTTCAACGAGGCTGATTCACTCTCGCTGCGAAGACGGATGCCGAGCACCGAATCCACCGCCAGACACCAAAAAATATTATGGGATGACGGACCGACGCGCCGAACTGGCCATCGGCATTTGATCCAGCGGGAATCAGCCGACCAATACGACGCTGCCAGGCAGCGATCGGATCGGGATATCCATGGCGTTCGATATGAAATCGACCACCTCGTCGATGCGGTCGAGGCGAAAATTGGCAAACACCTGCCGCCTGCCGATCGCGGCGTTGACGAGAATCAGCCGGCCGGAGCGATAGCGATTGACCTCCTTGATGACATCGGACAACGGCGCGCGGCGGAAGATCAGCAGGCCGCGCCGCCAGGCCGTAACCGCTTCGGCGTCAACGGGCACGACCTCCCGCGGGCCGTGTGCGTCATATCCGCCCTGCCTGCCGGCCGGAATCCCGACTGTCGTATCGCCGCAGCTGACGTCGACGGCCCCTGCGACGCAGGTGACGCTCACCAAGGCGCCCTCCTTGCGAATATTGAAGGCGGCCCCGCGGGAGATGACGCGGCCATTCCCCGCAATCACCACCGTTTCGCGATCAGCCCTGTCATGGGTCGAGACCACCGCCTCCCCGGCGATCAGCTCGATCCGAACGCTCCCCTCGCGCGGCGGCTGCAGATCGACGCTGGTCCGGGTGTTGAGCTCGACCGCAGCGAAGCTCCCGATCTCGATCTGCCGTCGTTCGCCCGTCCGGGTCCTGTAGTCGGCGGCAAGCTCAGGAACGGATGGCCATAGCTCGAGCGGCGGCCGCAATGCGAGGGCACAAGCGGCCGATGCCGCAAGCGCCGCGCCACCGACCAGAAGACCGCGCCGGGCCACCCCTCGCGTGGACGCCGGCACGATGCGACGGCACTCGGCCTTGCGCGCGGCATCCCCCAGAACGGTCCAGAACAGCGCAGCTTCGGCGAATTCGGCCGCATGCGCCGGGCTGCAGGCCCGCCATCGATCAAGTGCTTCGACGTCCGCGGTCGTGGCCTCGCCGCTGTTAAGCCGGCGAAGCCAACCGAGCGCTTCGGCTCGCAACGCCGCCCGGCTCGCCGTTTCAATTTCGGAAATCCCCATGTCCGCTCTGGCTCGATCCCGTCTGTCCGCGACCGTTTCATACTCTAGACGGTCCTCGTTGGCCCGTTCCCTCATCCCGTATTGCTTTTTTTCCAGACTTTGCTGAGTTCATCGAGCGCCAGGCTCAATTCACGGTCGATCACCCGTACCGTGACGCCGAGGCGCGCGGAGATCACCTTATAGGGCAGGCCTTCCAGCCGCGCCGCGATGAAGACCGCCCGCCGGCGCGCCGGCAGCGCATTGATCGCTTCGGCGAGAGATTGCAGTTCGCGGCGTGCCTCGGCAATGCGCGCGGGGTCGAGATCATCCTGGGCGCCTCGGTAGATCGCCTCGATCTCGACGGCTGCAAGCCGCGATTGTTCGGCGCGCTTGCGGTCGGTCGCGACATTGAGCACGACGCGATAGAGATAGGCCCTTGGATTTTGCACCACGGCGACCGACGCGCCGGCGTTCTCGCGCTGAAGCCGGAGCCAGGCTTCGTGAAGGACTTCGGTCGCGAAATCGAACGAGCCGAAGCGGCGAGCCAGCCGCTCTTTCAGATCCTGATAATCGTCGACCAAGAGACGGCGCAGCGCCGAGAACGGCCCGTCGCTCATCGCGCTGCCTCGCGTCCCTCGCCCGTGCGCTGTAGGCGCCGACAATATTCGGAGTTCGTGTCAGCGAACGTGACGAGCAAGGTGACGGGCTGCGGCAGATCCCCGGGCGGCGACAATCCGATCGCGAGCCGGCGAAAGCTCGCCGCCACCATGGCGTCGCGACTGGCATCACCGGACGAGGTCAAAAGCTCCGCGCGATCGGTCACGCCGGAAGCCCCGATCCATACGCGCGCCAGCACGCGATAAGAACCCGGCACCGTCTTCTCGTGACGGCACAGCGCACGGCCCATCGCGCCCTGCACGGCGGCCGAATAGGCATCGAACCGCCGCACCATCGGCGACACATCGCGCGGATCTGCCGCGGCCAAGTCGGGCACAAGCGTAAAGTCGTCGTCGCCGATCATGCGTGCGACAATTCCAGTGCCGGCAAGCAATCGCCGGAGCGCGTCCGCGGCCGTGAAGGTTCCCTTCAGGCCATTGGCGCGACGCCCCTCGATGAGATCGGGATCGAACAGAAGCTGCGTCCGCGCGGTCGAGCCGTAGGCGCTGAGCGCAGCATCCAGCGCCTGGGCCGGAATATCGAATTCTATGAGCGCCTCGGTCGCTTGCGACGCCACAGGAACTGCCGCGGAGATCGAACTCAACAAGCCAATGAGCGCCAACAACGCCCGGGAATTTGAAGCCCGTCCTGCCGGGAAGACGCGCAACCACACTGCCATCTTTGCCGATCCAGGGGGCGTACCGCAGGTGTCATTCCGTAACGATCGCCCGTGACAGCGGCGTGACACCACTGCGGAGAGCACGAGCAGGATCAGGGCTACGAAGACGTCTTCTTATTGGTTGGTTGCGGTCGCGATCATGGACAACCTAGCAGCCTAGACGACGGTAGGCGTGCGCGAAACAATCCAACAATGCGGCGCCACCAATCAAAGCGCCGGTGCGCAACGATCCGCTATGTGGTTGGACCGATTTGGGAAATTTGTTTGGTCAAGTTTCCGCAGATCGCCTGTTTTAGGATCATATATATCGTGATCGGAAGCGAAAATTGGGCTTTCGGATTCTCAGTGCACACGCCGCTCACACAAGAGCCCGCCTGCAGCGGCTCCCGGATAAAGACGGCAATGGCGTCGGAGCGCGTACCGATTTCGTCACTGCCTTTCCATTCCGATGCAGCATCGGCTCTTCAGGAACGACAGTTGTGCCGATCGTGCCGAAGACGATCGCTGACAGCGCCGCTTGTGCCTGCAACCGGATATTCTGTATAGTTGCTCGCGAGTCCATTCGTCTGGAGGGTCGCGATGAAAGCGTTCTTGCTTGCGTGCGCGGCGATCCTCGTGATCGCGGGCGCCGCAGTTGTGGGGCTTGACCATATCCAGGAGACCGTCGCCCAAGCCTTTGTAACGACGGGCGTACGTCTGTAGCCAGTGTGCAAAGCAGGTTTCGGCGACTCTACTGCGCCGCGGACGCAGCATGGCGACGCTGTGTGTCACCCTCGCCAGCCCGCGATATTTGCTCGTCCGTCCACAAACTGTGGTGTTCGCGCGCCCAATTGACGTCCACTTCTCCGGAGCCCATCGCCTCGAAGGCCCCCTCCATGCCGATCGTGCCGATATAGATGTGCGCCAGCATCGCGGCGATGAACAGCACCCCGACGATGGCATGAACGATCTGGGCCATCTGCATGCCCTCGATCCCCGTGGTGTAGAACGGAAACATGAGGACGTAGCCGCTCGCGGCTACTAGCCCGCCGCCGATCACGACGATCCAGTAGATCGCCTTCTGGCCAGCATTGAACCGATAGGCCGGCGGATGATCGTGGCCGATCAGGCCGCCTCCCCGCCTGGCCCATTCCACGTCCACCTTGTTCGGGATGTTGCCAGCGATCCACATCAGGAAGATCAGCACGACGCCGATGGTGAAGGGGAAGCTCAGATAGTTGTGGGCATACTTCGCCCATTGCGACCATTCGGAAAACGCGTCGAATCCAATCAGCGGAAGCAGCAGCGGCCGCCCGAAGGTGATGTTCAGTCCGGAGATCGCAAGAATGATGAAGCAGGTCGCGGTCATCCAATGCACGAACCGCTCAAACATATTGAAGCGCACGATCGTGCGTCCCGATCGACCGCTTTCCAGCCGGACCATGCCGCGCATCAAATAGAAGATCACGAGAACCGCCAGCATACCGAGGATGGCAACCCCGCCAATCCAGCGCAGCGCGACGTTGCGGAATTCACGCCACTCGCGACCAGCCGGCTGCATGAGCACGCTGGAGCGCTGGTCGGGAATGCTGACGCGCCCCTGGATCCGGTCCATTTCCTGGAGCAACTGCCGCTCGTTAACCGAGCTCGCTGTCGGATTGATCTGCTGGGCCAGCGACGGTGCCGGCGCCGCCACAATCAACAGAAGCAATGCCCACACGCCGATAGTGAGCCGAATGAACCTTCCAGATGACGGCATGAACTCCTCCTCGGCATTTGCGCCGCGTGGCGGCGGCCTGCTTCAGGACTCGATCGTCTCGCGATAGGCGGTCTTCCAGCCCCACGCGCCCGAGCCGTAGCCGCGCTTCATTACGCGCTCCCTGTAGATCTGGGAGATGATCTCGCCGTCGCCGGCGAGCAACGACTTGGTCGAGCACATTTCGGCGCACAGCGGCAGCTTGCCTTCGGCAAGCCGGTTCGCGCCGTACTTCTCGTATTCCTCCTTGCTGCCGTCGGCCTCGGGGCCGCCGGCGCAGTAGGTGCATTTGTCCATCTTGCCGCGCGAGCCGAAGTTTCCGACCTTGGGATATTGTGGCGCGCCGAACGGACAGGCGTAGAAGCAATAGCCGCAGCCGATGCAGAGGTCCTTGGAGTGCAGCACAACGCCATCGGCGGTGGTGTAGAAGCAGTTTACCGGGCACACGGCCGCGCAGGGCGCGTCGGTGCAGTGCATGCA
>Ga0081540_1003052_pt1 | contig 13414 bp, 9 predicted proteins | sample TabmetS2T1R1_FD_71024 | JGI IMG/M metagenome (GOLD analysis project Ga0081540, IMG submission 71024) | Tabebuia heterophylla rhizosphere microbial communities from the University of Puerto Rico - S2T1R1 | ecosystem: Host-associated > Plants > Roots > Rhizosphere ... | reverse complement strand
TGCTCCTCCGCGTGGTGCACGACATCCGGGGCCAGCCGAGGCAGCACTGGATCTGCCTCACCGGTCGCGACCGGGGCCGGGGGGAGTACACGGCGAACGATCCGGCCACGGGGCGGAGCACGGTGCTCGCGCGCGACGGCACGGGGCTGGCGAGCCTCGGCGGCGAGCCGGTCCGGTACACCTCGGACGGGCGGATGGTGACGTTCGCCTGGGCGGAGCGACGGAGCTGATCGTCCATTCACCGGCGGTGTTGCACTGTCACCCGTCAGACGGCGTGCGGGCCAGAACGACCCGGGGAGGAGCTTTCCCGACCCGCGACGGACGGGATTGTTCGCTGGCACGCGCGTCCCCAGATTCGGCGGCCGTGAGGCGACACCTCCTCCGGTAAAGCCACACGCATGCACCCCCACGTCGACGAGGGCCGTGAGGCCGACCACCCCGGGGCAGCCCCGGTGGACGAGCCTGCCATCGCCGAGGAGCTGTACGGCCGCACCCGGGACAATCTCCTGGCGGCGGAGCCGATCCCGCTCGCCACCTACCGCGTCCAGCTCCACAAGGACTTCGACTTCACCAGGGCCGCCGCCATCGTCCCCTACCTGGCGCGGCTGGGAATCAGCCACCTCTACGCCTCGCCCGTCCTCCGGTCGATGCCCGGGAGCAACCACGGCTACGACGTGGTGGACCACACCCAGGTGAACCCTGAGCTCGGCGGAGGCGTCGGCTTCGCCTCCCTCGGCGACACCCTCCGCTCCAACCGTCTCCAGATGGTCCTGGACACGGTGCCCAACCACATGGGCATCGCCTCCGGGAACGCGCTCTGGGAGGACGTGCTCGAGAACGGCCCCGCCGCGCTCCACGCCCACTTCTTCGACGTGGAGTGGGACCCGGTGAAGGCCGAGCTCAAGAACAAGGTTCTCCTCCCCATCCTCGGGGACCAGTACGGGATGGTCCTCGACCGCGGAGAGCTCCGGCTCGAGTACCAGGGCGGGAGCATCTCCCTCCGCTACTTCGATCACCGCCTCCCCTTGAACCCGCGCGCCTACCAGGACGTGCTCGGCCCGGGTGTGGAGCAGGTGGCGGCGCAGCTGGGCGCCTCCCATCCCGACCACGTGGAGATGCAGAGCATCCTCACCGGCCTGCGGAACCTGCCCTCGCGCGGGGACACCTCCTCGGAGAAGGTCCAGGAGCGGCACCGCGAGAAGGAGGTCCTCAAGCGAAGGCTGAACACGCTGGTGAACAGCTCGCCCGTGGTCGCCGAGCACCTCCGGAACAACCTCGAGCAGCTCAACGGCCACCCCAACGACCCGCGGACCTTCGATCCGCTCCACCGGCTCCTCGAGCGCTACGTCCCCTACCGGCTCGCCCACTGGCGGGTGGCGGGCGAGGAGATCAACTACCGCCGCTTCTTCGACATCAACAGCCTCGCCGCCATCCGCGTCGAGGACCGCGACGTCTTCGAGGAGGCGCACGCGCTGACCTTCCAGTTCCTCGCCCAGGGTCTGGTGCACGGCCTCCGCATCGACCACCCCGACGGGCTCTTCGACCCGAGCGCGTACTTCCTGCAACTTCAAGAAAGGTACTTCCTCGACCAGGCGAGGAAGCTCGCCGGGGACGCGATGGACGACGCGAGCTGGCCCGCGGTCGCCGAGGCGCTGCTCCGGCGCTGGAGGATGGAGGCCGGAACCGACCCGGGCTCGCCGCTACGCCGGGCGCTCTACGTGGTGGTGGAGAAGATCCAGGGCGGAAAGGAGCGCATCCCGGACGACTGGGCGGTCCACGGAACCACCGGCTACCGCTTCGCCAACCTCACCACCGGCGTGCTGGTCGACTCCTCGGCCGGCCGTGAGTTCAGCGACATCTACGAGAAGTTCATCGGCCACCCGATGCGCTTCGAGGCGCTGCTGGTGGAGAAGAAGAAGCAGGTCATGGCGGTGAGCATGTCGAGCGAGATCAACGGCCTCGCCCGGGAGCTCAACCGCATCAGCGAGATGAACCGGCGCACGCGCGACTTCACCCTCAACTCGATTCGCCGCGCGCTGATCGGCTTCATCGCCCACTTCCCCGTGTACCGGACCTACGTCTCCGAGGGGCCGGGGGTGGACGAGCGCGACGCCCACTACATCCAGTGGACCATCGCCCGGGCCCGGGTGGCGGACCCCACCACCAACGCCTCGCTCTTCCAGTGGCTCGAGGAGGTGCTCCTCAAGCGCTATCCGGAGCACCTCCCGCTCGCCGAGCGCCAGGTCATGCTGCACTTCGCCATGAAGCTCCAGCAGATCACGGGGCCGGTGATGGCGAAGGGACTGGAGGACACGGTCTTCTACGTCTACAACCGCCTGGTGGCGCTCAACGAGGTGGGCGGGGAGCCGGAGCACTTCGGAACCAGCGTGGACACCTTCCATCACCGGAACCTCGAGCGGGCCCGCGACTACCCCGGCGCTTTGCTCGGGAGCTCCACCCACGACACCAAGCGCAGCGAGGACGTGCGCGCCCGGCTGGTGGTCCTCTCCGAGATGCCGGGCGAGTGGCGGCGGGCGCTGGAGAGCTGGCGGAAGCTCAACGCGGGGCACAAGACGGAGCTCGCCGGGAAAGCCTCTCCCTCGGGGAACGACGAGTACCTCCTCTACCAGACCATCCTCGGCGCCTGGCCGATGGGCGAGATGGACATGGCGCAGCTGCCGGCGTTCCGCGGCCGCGTCCGCGAGTACATGCTCAAGGCCATCCGCGAGGCGAAGGTCCACACCAGCTGGACCAACCCCGATCCGGACTACGAGGACGCCACCATTCGATTCGTGGACCGGGTCCTCGACCCGGGCGTGAGCCGGGTGTTCTTCGACCAGGCCCGGCAGCTGAAGGAGCGCATCGAGCGGCCCGGGCAGGTGAACTCGCTGGTCCAGGTGGCGCTGAAGCTCGCCAACCCCGGCGTCCCGGACATCTACCAGGGCTGCGAGCTGTGGGACCTGTCGCTGGTGGATCCGGACAACCGGCGCCCGGTCGACTTCCAGCTCCGCGACGAGATGCTCTCCGAGCTGCTGCGCCAGCACGCCGCGGCGCCGGTCGGTGTGGCCCGTGACGCCTGGATGCACGCCACCGACGGGCGCTGCAAGCTGCTGCTCACCACGATGATGCTCCGGCTGCGGCAGTCCCGGCCGGATCTCTTCCGGCGCGGCGCCTACGAGCCGCTGGAGGTGGACGGGATCGCCGCCGCGCGGGCCCTCGCCTTCGCCCGGCGCCTCGGTGACGAGGCGGTGGTGGTCGCCGTACCGCGCCTGGTGACCCGCGCGCTCCGGGCCGGCCTCGGTCCCGTGTACGGCTCGACGCGAATGCGGCTGCCCACCGACCTCGCCGGACGGCGGTTCCGGAACGTGGTCACCGGGGTGCGCGTGCAGCCGCTCGAGGGGGGGCTGGCCCTGGGACCGCTGTTCACCGACTTCCCGGTGGCGGTCCTCGAGGCCGTGGAATGACGGTCCCCACGGCGGTCTGGCCTGGAAAGCCACAGCCGCTGGGCGCCACCTGGGACGGGCAAGGTGTCAACGTCGCCGTCTTCTCCGAGTGGGCGGACCGGATCGACGTCTGCCTCTACGACGTCCGGGAACCGAACAAGGAGACGGCGCGGATCACGCTTCCGGAGAAGACGCGGAACGTGCGGCACGTGTATCTCCGCGGAGTGGGGCCGGGGACGCTCTACGGATTCCGCGCCGACGGCCCGTACGATCCGAATCGCGGCCTGCGCTTCAACGCCAACAAGCTCCTCGTCGACCCCTACGCCAAGGCGATCTTCGGGCGGGTGGACTTCGACTCGCCGGTCTACGCCTACCGGGTGGGGAGCCGGCGCGCGGACCTCTCCTTCGACGATCGGGACAGTGCCCCGGGCATGCCTCGCAGCATCGTCGTGGACACCCGGTTCAACTGGGAGGGCGTGGAGAGCCCGCGGGTCACCTGGCCCCGGCTCATCATCTACGAGACGCACGTGAAGGGGTTCACGATGCGCCATCCGGACATCCCCGAGTACCTGCGCGGGACGTACGGCGGCTTCGCGCATCCGGTCACCATCGAGTACCTCCAGAAGCTCGGGATCACCGCGGTGGAGTTCATCCCGGTGCACCACGCGGTGGACGAGGGCTTCCTCGAGGCGAAGGGTCTCACCAACTTCTGGGGCTACAACACCCTCGGCTACTTCGCCCCTGACGCGCGCTACGCCTGCACCGGCCCGTTCAACGTGGTGAACGAGTTCAAGGGGATGGTGAAGGCGCTGCACCGGGCGGGCATCGAGGTGCTCCTCGACGTCGTCTACAACCACACCGGCGAGGGGAATCACCTCGGGCCGACCCTGAGTCTCAAGGGCCTCGACCCACTCGCCTACTACGTGATGAGCTCCGAGTCGCCGCGCTACTTCCAGGACTTCACCGGAACCGGGAACAGCCTCAACCTGGACCATCCCCAGGCGCTGAAGCTGGTGATGGACTCGCTGCGCTACTGGGTTCAGGAGATGCAGGTCGACGGCTTTCGCTTCGACCTCGCGACCACGCTCGGGCGGACGAAGAAGACCTTCGACCGGAACGCTCCCTTCTTCCATGCCGTCCACCAGGACCCGGTGGTCAGCCGGGTGAAGCTCATCGCCGAGCCGTGGGACGTGGGGCAGGGCGGGTACCAGCTCGGTGCCTTCCCGGTGGACTTCTCCGAGTGGAACGGGAAATACCGCGACTCTTTCCGGAAGTACTGGAAGGGCGACGACAACCTGGCGGCGGAGATCGGCTACCGCCTGACCGGCTCGTCGGACCTGTTCCAGGTCTCCGGCCGTGGCCCGCACGCGTCGATCAACTTCATCACCGCCCACGATGGCTTCACCCTCCGGGACCTGGGCGCCTACAACCAGAAGCACAACGAGGCGAACCTCGAGCAGAACAAGGACGGGGCGGACGACAACAACTCCTGGAACTGCGGCGTGGAGGGCGAGACCGAGGACCCGCAGATCAACGCCCTCCGGGCACGGCTGGTCCGCAACTTCCTGACCACGCTCTTCGTCTCCAACGGCGTGCCGATGCTCCTGGCCGGGGACGAGATCGGTCGCACCCAGCACGGGAACAACAACGCCTACTGCCAGGACAACGAGATCTCCTGGCTGGACTGGAACCTGGACGAGCGGAAGAAGTCGCTGCTCGAGTTCACCCGCCGGTTGATCAAGATGCGGCAGGAGCAGCCGGTGCTGAAGCGGCGGCGCTTCTTCCGCGGCCAGCACATCTGGGACTCGGACCTCAAGGACCTGGCCTGGTTCCGTCCCGACGGCAGCGAGATGACCGAGGAGGACTGGACACAGCCGTTCGTCCGGTCGCTGGGGTTCCTGCTCGGCGGCGACGCCATCGCCACCACCGACCCCTATGGGACCAAGGTGGTGGGGGACACGCTCCTCATCATCATGAATGCCAACCACGAGCCGGTGGAGTTCGTGCTCCCGGCGATCGAGTGGGGCAAGGACTGGGAGATCCTGGTCGACACCGCCGATGGCGACGGAAAGACGGGTGCGTTCACCCCGGCCGGTGGCAAGCTGACCGTCGTGGACCGGGCAATGATGGTTCTGCGCCGGCCGGCGATCCACGCCGCCGGCGGCAGCGGATGAGCCGATGAGCACACCGTGGTGGGCGTGGGCTCTCTTCAACGCCGGCGTGCTCCTGGTCCTGGCCGTGGACCTGGGCGTCGCCCGACGGCGTCACCGCGCGCAGACCGCGGCGGAGGCCGGCCGGTGGGTGCTGCTCTGGGTGAGCCTGTCCGTCGCCTTCGGCGTGATGCTCTGGGCCGTGCGCGGGCGGGACCGGGGGATGGAGTTCTTCACCGCGTACGTCATCGAGTACGCGCTCAGCGTCGACAACCTCTTCGTCTTCCTCCTCGTCTTCCAGTACTTCCGGATCGGGGCGGCCCAGCAGCATCTCTTGCTCTTCTGGGGTGTCCTCGGCGCCTTCGTCCTGCGAGGCACGCTCATCCTCGGCGGCGCGGCGCTGGTCCACGAGTTCGAGTGGCTGCTCTACCTCTTCGGCGCCTTCCTCATCTGGACCGCGTTCAAGCTGGTCCGCGGGGGTGACGACGAGCCGGAGGCTGACCCGGCGCACAACCCCGTGCTGAAGCTCGCCCGGCGCGTGCTCCCGGTGGCGGACGAGGCGCCCGAGGACCGGTTCGTCGTCCGGAGCCCGTCGGGGAAGATCCAGGTCACCGCGCTCTTCCTCGTGCTCCTGGTGGTGGAGACGACGGATCTGCTGTTCGCGCTCGACTCCATCCCCGCGGTGCTCGGCATCAGCCGCGATCCGTTCGTGCTCTACAGCAGCAACATCACCGCCGTGCTCGGGCTGCGCTCGCTGTTCTTCGTCCTCAGCTCGCTCCTGGCGCGCCTGCGGTACCTCAAGCCGGCGCTGGCGGTCGTGCTGGGGTTCGTGGGCCTGAAGATGATCCTCGAGGAGTGGGTCCGGGTTCCGGTCTGGCTGTCGCTGACCATCATCATCGGGGTCCTGGCGCTCGCCTTCCTCGCCTCGTGGTGGAAGGGACGCGATGCGACGGCCCCGCAGGACGGCCCGCGGGCCTGATCGCGGACATCGGTCCTCCGACGGCCCGACCCGGCTCCGCGATCACCGTTGCCTCCCCGTCGCTGGCGGGTATTGTGCCGGCGGCGCCATGTCCAGCACCGTCACCGAGGGGATCCGCGTCACCGTCCAGCCGACCTTCTGGCCCGAGCGGAGCTCCCCCGAGAGCGGGCAGTTCGCCTTCGCCTACGCGGTCCAGATCGCCAACCTCGGTGACGCGCCCGCGCAGCTCAGGAGCCGGCACTGGATCATCACCGACGCCAACGGGCAGGTGGAGGAGGTCCGGGGACAGGGCGTGGTGGGCGAGACGCCGAGCCTCGCGCCGGGCGAGCGGTTCGAGTACCGGAGCTGGGCGATGCTGAAGACTCCGTTCGGGACGATGCGAGGGAGCTACACCTTCGTGCGTCCCGACGGCTCGACGTTCGACGCGCGCATCGGCGAGTTCGCCCTGACGCTCCCGAACGCGCTGAACTGATGGACTCCGCTCCGCAGGGAGTGCTGCTGATCAACCTCGGGACTCCAGATGCGCCGGAGACGGGCGCGGTGCGCCGCTACCTCAGGGAGTTCCTGAGCGACCCGCGGGTGCTGGACATCGGACCGGTGGGCCGGACGGCGCTGCTCTACGGGGTCATCCTGCCCTTCCGCCCGCAGAAGTCGGCCGAGGCCTACCGGAAGATCTGGATGAAGGACGGCTCGCCACTCCTCGTGCACGGGAACGCGGTGCGCGATCGGCTCCAGGACGCGCTCGGCCCCGGGTGGGCGGTCGAGCTGGGGATGCGCTACCAGAGCCCGTCGCTTCGCTCGGCGATCGAGAAGCTGCGCGCCCGAGGGGTGCGCGAGGTGAGCGTGGTGCCGCTCTATCCCCAGTACGCGTCGAGCTCGACCGGCTCCAGCCTGGAGGAGATGTATCGGCTGGTGGGCGAGGCGTGGAACGTGGAGGCGCTGCGGGTCCTGCCGCCCTTCTACGACCGTCCCGCGTTCCTCGACGCCTTCGCCGACGTGGGGCGGCCGGTGCTCTCCGAGGCGCGGCCCGACCACGTGCTCTTCAGCTTCCACGGCCTGCCGGAGCGGCAGGTGAAGAAGAGCGACCCCACCGGGGCACACTGCCTCGGGAGCGCGGAGTGCTGCGACGCGCAGGTGCCGGCCAACCGCTGGTGCTACCGGGCGCAGTGCTTCTTCACCGCGCGGGCGCTGGCCCAGCGGCTGGGGCTGGAGCAGGGGAAGTGGACGGTGACCTTCCAGAGCCGGCTGGGGCGGACGCCGTGGATCCGGCCGTACACGGACGTGGTGATCCCGGAGCTGGCAGGGAAGGGCGTGAAGCGGCTGGCGGTGTTCTGCCCGGCGTTCGTGGCGGACTGCCTGGAGACGCTGGAGGAGATCGGCATCCGGGCGAAGGACCAGTTCCTGGCGAGCGGCGGCGAGGCGCTCACGCTCGTCCCGAGCCTCAATGCGCATCCGTCGTGGGTGCGGGGCCTCACCCGGATGCTGCGCGAGCTCCGGGGCGAGGACATCGAGCCTGGCGCGGCCGCCTGAGCAAGGAATCGTCGGGGGCTCCCCAGACGGAACCGCGAGGGTCGAGCTGTGGTTCGTGTCGATCGAGTGCTGTGCCTGGAGTGAACCGCGGGCGCTCAGTCGTTCCGCGGCGCCGCGGCTCGACGAAGACGGTCCACCACCGCCAGCCCGAGCCCTTCCTCGCCGGGCACCGAGATGACCGCCACGTCCACCTTCGCCTCGTCCGCGAGGCGGAACACCCCGTAGAGCTCCCGGGCGAGGCCCTCCACGTCGGCGGGGATGCGAAGCGCGACCAGCGGCTCCGGCACCTCGACCGACTCCGGCACCGCCACCGCCACCTTCCGCCCGTTGCCGGCCAGCGCCAGCGCCCTCGCCACCGCGCCTCCCGGCTCGGCCAGCAGCACCCCGGCGCGCGGCGCGTAGTGCGAGGGAAGCAGGCCCGGCGCACGGATCTTCCGCCCCGGAACGCGCGAGATGCGCCGCTCCAGCACCTGCTCCACCGACTCCACCGGCACGCCTCCCGGCCGGAGCAGCAGCGGCTCCTCGCCGCTCAGGTCGACGATGGTCGACTCGACGCCCACCCGCGCGGGGCCGCCGTCGAGCACCAGGTCCACGTCGCTGCCGAGGTCCGCGCGGACGTGCTCGGCGCGCGTCGGGCTCACCCGGCCGAAGCGGTTGGCGCTCGGTGCGGCCACGCCACCGTCGAACGCCCGCAGCACCGCCAGCGCCACCGGATGCCCGGGGACGCGCAGCGCCACGGTCTCCTGCCCACCGGTCACCGCGTCGGACGCCCGCGTCGCTCTCCTCAGCACCAGCGTCAGCGGCCCGGGCCAGAACGCCGAGGCCAGCCGGTACGCCTCCGGCGGCACCGCGGACACCCACGACTCGATCGCCGCCGCGTGCGCCACGTGCACGATGAGCGGATGCGTGGACGGTCGCCCCTTCACCGCGAAGATCCGCCGCACCGCCAGCTCGTTCTCCGCGTCGGCCGCCAGGCCGTACACCGTCTCGGTGGGCAGACCCACCAGCCCTCCACGGCGGAGCACCGCGACGGCAGCGGCGATGCTTTCTGGTGAAGTGACTTCCATCGGGCAGCGAGGTTGCGGTCTGGCGCTCTCGCTCATAACAAGCGCGGCTGAGGGTCGGAAGTGTCGTGGCTTCCGTGACCCCGGAGGACGTCCATGGCCGAGCAGCGGTATGTCGCACGGAGTCCGATGCCGGTGCCGGCCCGGGTCCTGTTCGACTGGCATGCCCGCCCCGGGGCGTTCGAGCGCCTGAATCCCCCGTTCGACCGCGTGGAGATCCTCGAGCGCTCCGGCGGCATCGCCCCCGGCGCGCGCACCGTGCTCCGCGTCCGCGTTGGCCCGGTGCCGAGGACCTGGGTCGCGGTCCACGGCGCGATGGAGCAGGGGCGCTCCTTCGCCGACCGCCAGGAGTCCGGCCCCCTCGCCCGGTGGGAGCACGTGCACCGGATGCTCCCCGACGGCGCCGAGCGCTCGGTGCTGGAGGACGACGTGCGCTACGCGCTCCCGTTCGGTCCGGTCGGACGTCTCGGCGCCACGGCGGTTCGCGAGAAGATCGAGTCCATCTTCGCCTACCGGCACGCGCTCACCGCCGCGGACCTCGCGCGTCATGCCGAGCTGCCCGGCCCGCCCCTGAGCGTCGGCATCACCGGCTCGCACGGGCTCATCGGCGAGGCGCTCACCCACTTCCTCACCACCGGCGGCCACGTCGTCGTGCGCCTGGGCCGCGGCGAGAAGGCCGGCGCGGTGGACGGCCTCGACGCGGTGGTGAACCTCGCCGGCACGAACGTCGGTCAGCGGTGGACGGAGGCCCGGAAGCGAGAGATTCGCGACAGCCGCGTCCGGACCACCGAGGCGGTGGTGGCAGGCATCCTCCGCGCGCGGCGGCGACCCTCGGTGCTGGTGAACGGCTCGGCCATGGGTTTCTACGGCGACCGGGGCGACGCGCCCATCGACGAGTCCTCGCCTCGCGGCACCGGCTTCCTCGCCGAGGTGGTGAACGACTGGGAAGCCGCGACCCGACCCGCGGAGCAGGCCGGAGTCCGGGTGGTGAAGCTCCGGACCGGCGTGGTGCTGAGCCCCGACTCCGGCGCGCTGGCGAAGATGCTTCCCATCTTCCGGGCCGGCGCCGGCGGCAAGCTCGGCTCGGGGCGGCAGGTCTTCAGCTGGATCGCGCTGGAGGACGTCATCGGCGCCATCCACTTCGCTCTCCGCACCGCCACCTTCCACGGCGTGGCGAACGTGACCGCGCCGGAGCCGGTGACCAACGCCGGCTTCACCCACGTGCTGGGCCGGGTGCTCCACCGTCCCACCGTGGCCTCGGTCCCGGCAGCGGTCATCCGCGCTGCCTTCGGCGAGATGGGGCAGGAGTCCGTCCTCGCCGGGGCCAACGTCGTCCCCCGTGCGCTCCTCGATGCCGGGTTCCGCTTCCGCTGGCCGGGGCTCGAGGACGCGCTCCGTTTCTGCCTCGGGAAGGCACGGCTCCCCAGCATCGTGTAGGACGCCTTCAGCGCTTGACCCGCGGCCCCGGTGCCTGGGAAAGAGGGCGACCCCCCTGATGATCCAGGTCGAGCAGCTCTCCAAGTACTACGGAGCACGGGCGGCCATCCGGAACCTGTCGTTCCGCATCGACTCCGGCGAGGTGGTCGGCTTCCTCGGCCTGAACGGCGCGGGAAAGACCACCACGTTGCGCATCCTCGGCAGCGTGCTGCTTCCCACCTCCGGGACGGTCCGCCTCGACGGCCAGGACATCTTCACCGCGCCCCGGGAGCTCAAGGCCCGCATCGGGTTCCTCCCCGAGTTGCCACCGCTCTACGAGGACATGGACGTGGGCGAGTACCTGGCCTTCGTCGCCGGGCTCCGCGGTGTCGACCCGGCGCGCATTCGCGCCCGGGTGGGAGAGACCGAGGAGCGGACCGGCCTCGCCGCGCTCGACGACGAGCGCATCTCCACGCTCAGTCACGGTTACCGGCAGCGGGTCGGGGTGGCCCAGGCGCTGGTGCACTCCCCGGAGGTGCTGTTGCTCGACGAGCCGGCCAACGGCCTCGACCCGGTCCAGAACGTGGAGATGCGCGCGCTCATCCGGAGCCTGCGGGGGGACCACACCGTGCTCGTCTCCAGCCACATCCTCCCCGAGATCGCCCAGACCTGCGATCGACTCCTGGTCATCCGCGACGGAGAGCTGGTGGCCCAGGGGACCGAGACCGAGCTCGAGCAGCGCCTCGGTGTCGGCACCGGCGTCGAGCTGGAGATCGCCGGCCCCGTCGACGCGGTGGCCACGGCTCTCCGCGGCGTCGCCGGCGTGCGCGCGGTCACGGTGCAGGCGGCAAACGGAGGACGCGCGGTGCTCCGGGTCGATGCGCCGGACACGCTCCGGCCCGCCCTGGCCCAGGCCGCCGTCGCCGCCGGCGCCCAGCTCTTCCGCCTCGACGTCTCTGCCGACCGCCTCGAGTCGCTGTTCCTCAGGCTCGCCGGCCGGGGAGGCGCGGCATGAGCGCGGCGCTGCTCATCGCCCGCCGCGAGCTGGGCGGCTACTTCCGCACCATGACCGGGTGGATCATCGCCGCCTCGGTCCTCCTCATCGACGGGCTCCTGTTCAACGCCTTCGCCCTCGAGGGCCAGCGCCGCTCCACCGAGGTGCTGACTCGCTTCTTCTACTTCGCCTCCGGCCCGACGATGGTCGCCGCCGTCTTCCTCGCCATGCGACTGCTGGCCGAGGAGCGGCAGCTCGGGACCCTGGCGCTGCTCTACGCCTCGCCGGTGCGTGACAGGGACATCGTCCTGGGGAAGTTCCTCGGCGCCCTGGCGTTCCTCTCCGGCGTCACGCTCGCCACCGTCTACATGCCGCTGCTCATCCTGGTGCACGGGCACATCTCGGTGGGCCACCTCCTCGCCGGCTATCTGGGGCTGCTCCTCCTCGGGGCGGCGTCGCTCGGGCTCGGCACGCTCGGGTCGTCGCTCGCCCGGAACCAGATCCTCGCGGCGATCATCGGCGCGGCGCTGCTGGTCTCGCTGCTGCTGGCCTGGCTCCTCGCCTCGGTGACCGAGCCGCCCTTCTCCGCGCTCTTCGCCGCCATCGCCCTGCACAACGCGCACTTCCCGGCCTTCCAGGCGGGGCAGGTGCACCTGCGCGACGTGGCCTACTACCTGCTCGTCACCTGGGTGGCGCTCTTCGCCACCACCCGGGTGCTCGAGGCGCGGCGGTGGCGATGAACGCGCGGAGCGCCCTGCTCACCACGGCCACCGTCCTGGGGCTGGTCGCGGTCTTCCTCGGCGAGCGGGTCATCGGCGCCGGCCCGGCCCGCATCGTCCTCGACGTCGTGGGCGTCCTCGCCGTGGCCACCGCCGCGGTCCTGCGCTGGAACCGCTCGGCGCTCTCCGCCGCCGCGCCGCGCGCCCGGGTGGAGCGCCTCTTCGCCGTGCTCTCCACGCTCGCGGTCCTGGCCCTGGTCGCCTGGTTCGCCCAGTCCGACGTGGTCCTCGCCGCCGGTGGGCCCGACCTGCCGCGGACCGCGCCCCGGCTGACGACGGTGCTCCAGCTTGCCACCGCGCTGCTCGCCGCCGCGGCGGTGGTGCCGCTGGTGCTGGGGGAGCTCGCCTACGCCGCGATGGCCCGGGCCCCCGAGGTGGAGGTCGGTCGGGTGCAGGACGCGGTGGGCACCGGCACGGCCCTGGTCGCGGTGCTCACCACCGCGCTGGCGCTGGGCTGGGTGGCGGACGTCCTCGACGTCTCCTCGGACTGGAGCTACTTCCGACCGGGCCGGCCGAGCGACTCCACCCGCGGGCTGGTCCGTGGATTCACCGATCCGGTCACGCTCAGCCTCTTCTACCCCCCGGGCTCGGACACCGGCGCCGCCGTGCGCGACTACGCCGAGGCCCTGGCGAGGGAGAGCCCGCTCCTCCGGGTGGAGCGCCTCGACGCCGCGGTGGACCTCGGTCGCGCTCGGGCGCTGGGAGTGCTCGCCAACGGGGCGATCGCCGTGAGCCGCGGAGAGCGGCACGAGACGTACTCCACCGGCACGGTCCTGGACGCCTCGAAGAGCCAGCTCCGCGAGCTGGACCCCGAGGTGCAGAAGCGGCTCTACCAGGTGGCCCGGGCGCGGAAGGTCATCTACGTCACGACCGGGCACGGCGAACGGTCCTCGTCGAACCCCGACCTCTCCGACCCGCGCGGCACGGTGAAGACGTTCCAGGAGCTGCTCCGCGCCCAGAACGACGAGGTCCGCCCGCTCGGCGCTGCGCAGGGCCTGGCCACGGACGTCCCGCGTGACGCCGGTGCGGTGCTCATCCTCGGCCCAACCACGCCGTTCC
>Ga0081540_1003051_pt1 | contig 13420 bp, 14 predicted proteins | sample TabmetS2T1R1_FD_71024 | JGI IMG/M metagenome (GOLD analysis project Ga0081540, IMG submission 71024) | Tabebuia heterophylla rhizosphere microbial communities from the University of Puerto Rico - S2T1R1 | ecosystem: Host-associated > Plants > Roots > Rhizosphere ... | reverse complement strand
ATCGCCCACACCACCACGGCGCCCGCCGCCAGAATGAAGGCCGCAGGTTTGCCGGACAGCCGCGCCGTCTCGTGGGCGAAGCGACCGAACCATTCCTTGTGGCCGTTCTGCTTGGCACTGCCGCCCGCGTTGGCTGAGGCGGATCCGCCATGCTTCTTGTCGTCAGCGCCCTTGCCGCCATTTGATTGCTTTTGCGCCATCGAAAGCTTCCTCCCGTTTGGAGCGGCGACACGATCGTCTCGTGCCACCTGTGTGTCGTTTGCGCGCGTCATCGCTTGGCCTTCTTCGGCAGCGACTGCTTCATCTTGCCGATGTCGGCCCACGGATCCTTGCGCAGCCGCGACAGCCGCTGGTGCAGATTGAGCACGGTGTAGCGGTCGGCACCGGTGAGTGAGCCCAGCTCTTCCCAGGCGATGGGCGTCGAGACGGGTGCGCCCGCGCGTGCACGGGTGGAGTAGGGCGCAACCGCGGTCGCCTCGCGGCTGTTGCGCAGGTAGTCGACGAAGATGCGGCTTTCGCGCGAGCTTTTTTTCACGGTGGCGGTGTAGCGGGACGGGTCGTCGGCGGTCATCGCCTCGGCGATGCTGCGGGTGAAAGCCCTGGCTTCGTCCCACGGCGCCGGCTTGATCGGCAGCACCACGTGCAGGCCCTTGCCGCCCGAGGTCTTGATGAAGCTTTCCAGTCCGAGATCGCTGAGGCGCTGGCGGACCTCGCGGGCGGCGTTCACCAGGTCGCGCCACGAAATGCCGGGACCGGGATCGAGGTCGAACACCAGCCGATTGCCGGTCTCCAGGCTGTCGGCGGTGGTGCCGCGCACGTGGATTTCCAGGACGCCGGCCTGGGCCAGCGAGACCAGCCCGTCGAGGTCGTCGATGGTGATGACATGATCGCCATCCGGCTCGGGCTTGAGCTCCAGCCACTTGCGCTCGACCCCGGCGCTGGCGTGCTTCTGGAAAAAGCATTCGGCCGTGGCGCCTTCCGGGCAGCGCACGAGGGCCAGCGGCCGGTTGACGATGTGCGGCGCAATCCAGTCCCACACGGTGACGTAATAGTCGACCAGGCCCTGCTTGGTGACGCCGGCATCTTCCCAATAGATGCGATCCGGATGGGTGAGGCGGACATGATACGGCGCCGCGCTCGACTCCGTGTCGTGCGAAGCCGCGCTGCGTTTGGCCGCTGTGCGCGGTGCCGCCGTGCGCGATGTCGAATCGCGCGATGCCTTCGCCCGCGGGGTCTTCACCACGCTGGCGCGCGACCGCGCTGCAGCTGCTTTCCGGGTGGCTGGCGCCATGACCTTGGTCTCCCGCACGATCTCTTTCGATGACTTGTCCTCGCGGATGCCCTGGAACGAGGCCTGCCTGATGCGGTCGCCGTGCGTCCAGCCATGGAAGTTGGCTTCCACCACCAGGCGTGGCTCGACCCACTTGGCATTGCGCGAGCGGGTTTCTTCCTTCGGCACGCTGCCGAACGGGGGCTTGTCGACGCGCAGCGGCTGCAGTCGGTCGAACAGCTCACGCGCCATCTTGTGCGTGTAACCGGTGCCGGAGCGGCCGGCGTAGCGCAGCTCGTTGCCGTCATAGTAGCCGAGGATGAGGGCCCCGATGGCGCGATTGTCGACGGTAGAGGGCGCGTAACCTGCGACCACGAATTCCTGCCGGTCGGCGCACTTGGTCTTGATCCAGTCGCCGCCGCGGCCGGAGCGATAGGGCGCCTGCGCGCGCTTGGAAATGATGCCCTCGAGCGACAAGCGGCAGGCATGGCTGAGCAGGTCGGGGCCCGGCTCGTCGAAATGCGCGCTGAACCGGACAGGTCCATCGCCCGGCAATTCACGCAGGAGGTCCTGGAGCACCTGCTTGCGCTCGATCAGCGGCGCCTCCATGAGATCGCGGCCGTCGAGATGCAAGATGTCGAAGAGGAAATAGACCATGCGGTCGGTCCGCCCGTCGGAGAGATCCTGTTGCAGCTGGGAAAAACTCGACAACCCGTTTTCGGTTTCCGAAATGATTTCGCCGTCGAGCAGGGCCTGCGTCGCGGCAAGCGCGCCCACGGCGTTCGCCACCGTGGGAAACTTCGCGGCCCAGTCCAGCGCCTTGCGCGTCAAGAGCTTCACGTCACCGTCGCGGCGCGCGTCCGCCGCGCGGGCGAGCCGCGCCTCGATGCGATAGCCGTCGAACTTGATCTCATGAATCCAGCCGGGCTCGGCCGGCGCGGTCTCGCTCAGGGTGGCGAGGCAAAGCGGCACGAAATCGGGCAGCGGCGCGCTGCCCAACGGCCGCCGGCGTGCGGCTTTCTTCTTGGCCTTGGTTTTCTTCACGGCGGCTGATTTCGTTCGCTTGGCGGCGGCGCGTCGTGGAGCGCGCGCTGCCTTGGCGGTCTTGGCGCGCTTGGTGCTGGCGGTGCGACGCGGCGAACTCGCGGTGCGTCGCGTCGCGCCCGCCTTGACGTTCTCCTGCGCGCCGCGGTTCGATTGCCACACGCGTTTGCCTCCCTTGCCTTCGGCGATCTCCGGAATCGAGCGGCCGGTCACCGCCGACAACGGCATCTCCTCGAGGATATCGGGATCGCGGTCGCTCCTCGCGCCTTCGTCGGTGGACTTGATCAGCAGCCAGTTCGTCTTCTTCTCGGTGGGGCGGCCGCGCATGCGCACGAGGTGCCAGGCGCCGTGCAACTTCTCGCCGTCGAGCGTGAAGGTGAGCTGGCCTTTCTTCAGCGCTTTGTGGGGGTCGCCCTCGGGATGCCAGGTGCCGCGGTCCCAAATCATCACCGTGCCGCCGCCGTACTGGCCTTCCGGGATGGTGCCTTCGAATTCGTTGTAGGCGACCGGATGGTCCTCAACCTGCACGGCCAGCCGCTTCTCGCCCGGCACGAGGCTCGGGCCGCGCGTTACCGCCCAGCTCTTCATCACGCCGTCGAGCTCGAGGCGGAGATCGTAGTGCAGCCGGGTCGCGGCGTGCTTCTGGATCACGAAGGCATTGCCGGCGGCGGCAGCCTTGCGGCCGCGCGGCTCCGGCGTGACGGCGAAATTGCGCTTGGCGCGATAGGTCTGCAGTGCCACGTCAGCTTGCCCGTTTCATGCGCCGTCCGGTTCGCGCGGTGCCTATGGCACTTAAACGTGGGATCAGACGGGCAGTTCCGGAAGCCAGCGAACGCGGTGGATGGCTCAATTGCGTGCGCGGTTGGCAGACCCAACCGGGAGGCGGGGAACATTTGGCCGGTCTGCCGCTTTTTTCTGGCAAACCGGGCGAACAACGTTTTCGTCCCGTCACTCACTTTCCAGGAGATCACGCCATGTTCGGCTGGGCTATCACATTTCTCATCGTCGCGCTGATCGCGGCGGTGCTCGGTTTTGGCGGCATCGCCGGCTTCGCCATCGAGGCCGCCAAGATCGTCTTCTTCGTCGCCCTCATTCTCTTCGTCCTCTCGGCGGTGTTCGGGCTGATCAGCGGCCGGCGTTCGACGATGCCGTGAGACGCCCCGCCTCCGGCGCCGCGCTCTAGGCGCCGTGCCGGAGGCACGCGATCGCAGACGCTGTCTGGACGACGCTCATTCGGTGGCTGTGAGGTCGGGTACCTGCCGGCGAAGCACGCGAGGCCATCAGCGCGAACCGCCGGCCAGGATGGCCCGCGTGGCGTGATCAGGGCCGAAATCTTCCATGCTCTCGATGGACAGCGTGTCGGCGAGTCGGGCGCGGGCACGGTTGACCCGGCTCTTGATGGTGCCCACGGCGCAGCCGCAGATCTCGGCGGCCTCCTCGTAAGAAAATCCCGACGCGCCGACGAGAATCAGAGCCTCCCGCTGGTCGGGCGGGAGCTTGGCGAGCGCGCCGCGAAACTCCTGGAATTCCACGTGCCCGGTCTGCTCCGGTTGCGACTTCAGGCTCTGGGCATAGCTGCCGTCGGCGTCTTCGACCTCGCGGCGGCGCTTGCGGTATTCCGACCGGAACAGGTTGCGCAGGATGGTGAACAGCCAAGCCGGCATGTTGGAGCCTGGCTCGAAGGAATCGATATTGGCGAGCGCCCGCAGCAAGGTCTCCTGCACGAGGTCATCGGCGCGGTCGACATTGCCCGACAGAGAGATCGCAAACGCGCGCAAACTCGGGACTGCCGCGAGAACGGCGTCCCGTACCGAAGGGTCGAGGGTCATGGTTCCTGGCCTCTCTCACCCTTCTCGTCGAGACGCTTCAAGAGCTCGACAAAACGGTCGGGAACCCCCTCGTTCACCACGTCGTCATAGATGGCCCGCAGCTGATTGCCGATCTTGGCCTGTACGTCGCGTCCCAGACGGCCCTGATGGCGCGACGATGCAGTGGAGGCGGGCGGTGTTTCCATCGGTGATCCGGCTGGCCTACTCGGTCTACGCTGTCTCATATTTTGTTCTCGCCGCCCGTCCCTGGCTCGGGTACGGTGAGATGTGACATCCCCTTAACGTGCGGAAACGTCAACAGGGGAGATTTGTTCCGCATTTCGATGGAACTTTTTTTACTGGATCGCGTTGGCGCCCGGTACCGGTCCGCCTGTGGGCAGCGTATATTGGCTGGAAATCGATTGGGAGGGTCTCTCTCGTGTCAACGTCGCACGTCGTAGCTCAACATCTGCCGTTCCTGCGTCGCTACGCTCGGGCCCTCACCGGCAGCCAAAGCTCCGGGGACGCCTATGTGGGCGAGGTTCTCGAAGCCCTGATCGAAGACCCGAGCATCATTCAGCGAAGCTCTGATCCCCGCGTCGAACTCTATCGGACGTTCACCAAGGTGTGGCAGTCGGTGCCGCTCAACGACAAGTCCGAGCCCGCCGACCGCGGACTACCGGTGGAAGAGCGCCTCGGCCATCTGACTCCCCGAGCGCGCCAGGCCTTCCTGCTGGTGGCACTGGAGGGATTCTCCGAAAGCGATGCCGCCCAGGTGCTTGAAGTGGACATCTCCAGCTTGCGCAACCTGGTCGAGGAGGCGGGGCGCGAGCTCGCCGCCGAAATCGCAACCGACGTGCTCATCATCGAGGACGAACCACTCATCGCGTTCGACCTCGAAGGGCTGGTGGAGTCGCTCGGCCACAAGGTGCTCGGCATTGCCCGCACGCATGCCGAGGCGGTGACGTTGGCCAAGGCCAAACGACCCGGCCTGATTCTAGCCGATATTCAGCTGGCGGACGGAAGCTCGGGACTCGATGCCGTCAACGAGCTCCTCAAGGCGTTCGAAGTGCCGGTGATCTTCATCACCGCCTATCCGGAGCGCTTCCTCACCGGCGAGCGTCCCGAGCCGGCGTTCCTCATTGCCAAGCCGTTCCAGCCGGCCACGGTGTCGGCCATCATCAGCCAAGCCCTGTTCTTCGAGCGGAAGGCCAAGCGCCGCGCCGCGTGAAGGGCGAATAGCGAGTGGCGAATAGGGCCTCAGTTGGGCCTTCTATTCGCTACCCGCTATTTCGCTATTCGCCTCTCTTAGTCGCGCCTGTTGAGGGCGCCGATCAGAAAGCCGATGCCGACCGCCACCGCGAGCGCCAGCACCGGCCGCTCCACGACCTCGTCCTCGATCCGATGCCAGACATTGGTGCCGACCCGCGCCGCCTCTCCACCCACCGTGCGAGCATTGAAGCGCAATGCATGCAGGCGGTCCGAGATGTCCGACAGCACATCAGACATTCGATCCGGAACGGTCTCGGTGGCATGCCGTGCATTGGCAGACACGATGGCGGCGAGCTGCCCGAGGCCGCGCTCGAGATCGCCGATCATGCGGCTGATGTCGCCGAGATCGAGCGACGCGGCCGATGCGCCTCTACGTAAACTTCGCGCCATGAATTCCTCCGCGCCAGAACGGCGGATGGCCGGCTTCGAGGCCAGCCATCGCCCGTTCACATCAGAATGACCTCACGTTACATCTTGGTCGAATCGAGCCAGGTGTCGATTTCCCGCTCGGCCTGATCCTTGGCATAGCCGTAGCGCTGTTGCAGGCGACCGGAGAGCTCCGTACGCTTGCCGTTGATGACGTCCATGTCATCGTTCGTCAGCTTGCCCCATTGCTGCTGGACGTTGCCCTTGAATTGTTTCCAGTTACCTTCGACGCGGTCCCAGTTCATTGTTGTACTCCCTTTGGAAGATTGGACCTTGGTGAAACTCGCAGCCACCCGTGCAGTTCCGGTCAGCGGCCGGGCAAAAAATATGGGCGTAGCCAGCCGCGTCGCCGACTACGCCCAGATACCGGCCTTGCACGAGGGGAGGGGGATGGTGGCCGGTCGCAGGTTCAACGTGCCAGCGGGCGGGGCGGTTCCCGGCCCCCGAGACAAAATTCGGCCGGCGGCCCCGGGCCTGACCAAGGAGACATGCTGCGTGAACTGGTCGCAGGCGGGCGGCGACTACGCCATGTGGAAATCGCCGGTCTGATACTCGCGATTTCGGCTCATCATGGCCGCCGGAGCGGCCTCGTCACGGAAACGTTAAGGCCATCTGTGCGTTGGCAAAATGATTGAAGGCAACAACGCTATAGCTTTCCGCCATGTCCGGGGCGAGCGCGAGCAGGGCTGGAAACCGCAGCCGCTGTTCGGCGAACCGTCGGCCTGTCGGTGAGTCGGTAAGGCGTCCACCATGAGGCCGAGATGGCCAATCAAGTGTACCCGCCGCAGGAAATCCCGCGGACCAAGACCATGAGACAACCCCGCCCGCCAGGAGGGGCGAAAGGGTCTTCCCGAGGTTCGGGAGAAACCACGCCGGTGAGCCGCGAGAGCCAGGCGCGTCTGGATGTCGGCGCCGCCGCCGGTGATCTCCAAGAGGCCTTACGTGGGTCCCGGGTCTACGTGTTCTCGCAGGACACCGAGCTGCAGCAGACGCAGGTCTACAGCCCGCGTGGCGAGTCCAAGCTGCCGGCTCTCGACGATGCGGAAGTGACGACAGCCAAGCGCCTGGTTCTGCGCACCGGCGAGCCGACCGACGTGGAGGCATCGTGTGTCACCTCGGGGGGCGTTTACTCCATCCACATCGACCCGACCTTCGGGGCTGACGGCAAGGTCGACGGGGTGATGTGCGCCGCCATCGACGTCACCCGTATCCGTTCACTCGAAAGCGAGCAGAAACGCCTGACGGCGGAGCTGGGTACCACTCTCCAGCGGTACGAAACGGCGCTGCGCGGGTCCAACGTGACGGTGTTCACCCACGACCGCGACCTTCGTTACACCTCCATCAGCAACCCGATGTTCGGGCGGACCGTAAAGGACATTATCGGCCACACCGATGAGGATATCATCCCGGCGGAAAATCAGGCGGCCATCGTCGCCCTGAAGCGCGCCGCCCTGGACAGCGCCCAGGCACAGGACGGCGAGGTGCGCGTCACCGAGGGCGGTACGGTACGCTGGTACGACCTGCACGTCGAACCGCTGCACGACCTGGCCAGCCGGATGATCGGCCTCAGCTGCGCGGCGGTGGACATCACCGGCCGCAAGGAAGGTGAAGCGCATCTGCGGCTGCTCATGCGCGAACTCACCCACCGGTCGAAAAATCTTCTCGCCGTCATCCAGGCCATGGCCCGCCAGACGGCGCGGCATGCCGGGTCGATCGACAGCTTCCTCGAGCAGTTCAGCGCGCGCTTGCAGGCACTGGCGCGCTCGCACGACCTGCTGGTTCAGGAGGAATGGCACGGGGTTTCGCTGGGCGAACTGATCCGCTCGCAGCTTGCGCCCTATATCGACCGCAACGCGTCGCAGATGACCCTCGACGGCCCGGCCGTCATGCTGCGGCCGGAAGCCGCACAAAGCCTCGGCCTGGCGTTGCACGAGCTCGCCATCAACGCCGTCAAATACGGCGCCCTCTCGTCGCTGGCGGGACGGATCGCGATCAACTGGACCTGGCAGCCGCAGCACAAGCCGCCGGTAGTGGAGATTTTGTGGACCGAAAGCGGCGGACCCAAGGTGGTCGCGCCGGTGCGCCGCGGGTTCGGCAGCCTCGTGGTGGAGCGGAACCTGGCGCGGGCGCTGGAAGCGGACGTGACCCTGACCTTCGAGACGGACGGTGTGCGCTGCCGCATCATCGTCCCGGTCGCGCAGTTGTCGCGACCGTTGCAGAGCGAAGCCTGACCGGGAACTTTCATTTCCGTTGCACGTTGGGCTGGCTGACAGCCTTCTTCGTCGTTGGGGTGTTCGGCCATATCGCCATGCCGGCGGTGTGTCGTTGGACTATTGCGCGGTCGCGGGGATCGCGTGCGACGAGGGGGAGCGATGGAGGCCAACCATGTACCCACTCGCCGGAATTGCGGGCGGGCTCCTCGCGATGCTTGGGATCGTGAGCCTCGCCGTTTCTGACCCGATTTCATTCCTGGCAACCGCGAAGCGTTCAGAGGCGGTGGCGAGCACCGCGGGACAGGTCGACCGCACCGCCAAGGGCGACCGGCTCGCCAAGGTGTCCGAAAGCCAGGCTCCCGCCAAGGTGAGCGTGGTCGAGGTGGTCGGTGTGCGCGACACCGCGGTGGTCTATCGCGACCGCGACGGGCGTGTCCTCTTCCACACCGACCCGGTGGCCAACGTGACAATCGTGGCCAAGGGCGTCGTGCTGCCCGAGGTCACGGTGCGCGAGAGCGCCGACGCCACGACGACGAAGGTGCCGGTTTCGCGGACCCCGCCGACGAACACACCAGTGCGGACCCTGCAGGAAGAGGACAAGAAGAAGAAGCTGGTCGGATGCGATCCGCTGGTCAGCCCGCTCGCGGGCTCGACGCTGTCGCAGGTTGCCGGGCGTTGCATCGCCAGCGTGGCAACCGGCGAGAAGTTTGCCGCACTGACGCAGTGACGGCGCCCTCCTGACCGACGCCGCCAAACCCTCCGAAAGTTATTCACCCGCCCCTGCCCGCAGGGGCGGGTTGTCATGTCGGGAGCACGTCGTCGGTGGTAGGGTGCGCGCCCACGATTCTTCCGACTTCACCAGGCGAGAATTCCGTCCCTTCCATGAAAATCCTCACGGTCCATCACGCCACGAACTATCGCTACCGCGAGCCCGTCACGTTCGGTGAGCACCGGCTGTTGATCCGGCCACGCGACAGCCATGACCTCCGGCTCCTGCGCAGCGAGCTGATCATCTCGCCGGCCGGAACGGTGCGCTGGCTGCACGACGTATTCGGGAATTCGGTGGCGATCGTAGACTTTGCGGAGCCCGCCGCGCAGCTGACCATCACCAGCAACCTGACGCTGGAACGCTACGCCTTGGAGCGGCCGGTGTTTCCCGTCACGGCGGAAGCCGCGACCTACCCATTCGTATACTCCAGCAACGATCGCACCGATCTCGGACGGTTGCTGGAGCAGCATTATCCCGACCCGAACGGCGTGGTGAACGCCTGGGCGCAGGAGTTCGCCCCCGAGAAGGGCATCGACACGATCGAGCTCCTGGCCACCATGAACGCTGCCATCAAGCGCGACTTCACCTATGCGGTGCGCGACAGCGAGGGCACCCAGTCGCCGCAGGAAACCCTGGAACGCCGCGCCGGAACCTGCCGGGATTTCGCGCTGCTGTTGATCGAGGCGGTGCGCTGCCTCGGCTTTGGCGCCCGCTTCCTCACCGGCTACCTCTATGACCCGAAGCTGGACGGCAACGGCGAAGATGCGATGCAAGGCTCCGCCGCCACCCACGCCTGGGCCGACATCTACCTGCCGGGCGCCGGGTGGGTCGAATACGACCCGACGAACGGCCTGATCGCGGGCGAGAACCTCATCCGTGTCGCCGTTACCCGCGATCCGTTGCAGGCCATTCCGGTGGACGGCACCTTCGCGGGCGATCCCGAGAGCTTCATCGGCATGGACGTCGAGGTGACGGTGACGTCCGGGAGCCAGCTCAAGGCGGCGTAGCCCGGCTGTTCGATGACCAGCGGTGACGGCGTGTGACCCGAAAGAACAAGTCGACAACACGCCGCGAAGGGATGATGATCTGGCGGGCGCCGTGCGCGACCACCGCGGCCGGCGTGAGACGTGGGGCAATACCATGGACGCCCGGACGAACCCTGCACCTCCGTCCGCAGTCGACGCCGAACCCGGTGTCGTTGCCTGCAGCGTCTATTCCCTCGGAAAGCGCGTCCAGGACATTGCCATCGACGAAGCAGGTGCGTGGTCGAAACGGCAAGGGCATGTCGTCTGGATCGGCCTGTTCGAACCGAGCACGGAACTCTTGAAGCGGGTGCAGTCGCAGCTCGACCTGCATTACCTGGCGATCGAGGACGCCGCCAAGGCGCATCAGCATCCGAAGATCGAACAGTACGGCAATGCTCTGTTCGTCGTGGCGCGGACCGCGCAATTGATCGACGGGTCCATCGCATTCGGCGAGACGCATCTGTTCGTCGGCCGTGGCTATGTGGTGTCGGTCCGCCACGGAGCGTCGAGTTCCTATGCCGCCGTACGCGAGCGCTGCGAGTCCTGTCCGACCGTCCTCGCGCACGGAGAAGACTACATTCTCTACGCCATCCTCGATTTCATCGTGGATAACTACAAGCCGGTGATCGAAACATTGCATGCCGAAGTCGAGGCGATCGAGGACACCGTGTTCTCCAAGCCAGCCGAGCAGATCGACGTGCAGCGCCTCTACATGATCCGCCGCGATCTGCTGCGGCTGCGCAATGCCGTGATGCCGCTGGTGGAGGTGAGCCGTCGGCTCGAGCACGCAGACGTGATGCCGATCGACGCCCCCATGCAGCCGCTGTTCCGCGACGTCACCGATCACGTGCTGCGCGTGCAGGAAGAAATCAATTCGCTGCGCGAAGTGTTGGCGTTCGCCTTCGAGGCGAGCTTGCAGACTGGCCAGGCGCAACAGACGGTCATCACCCGAAGACTGGCGGCCTGGGCCGCGATCCTTGCGGTGCCGACGGCGATCGCCGGCATCTACGGCATGAATTTCAAGAACATGCCGGAGCTCGAACTGCGCTACGGCTATTTCGTCGTGATCAGCGCAATCGTCGCCATCTGTGCCACGCTGTATTGGCGATTTCGCCGAAACGGCTGGGTGTGATCATCCGCGGCACTTCGCTTCACGTCATCGTGCGCACCGGCTTGCCGTCGATCCAGGCGCGGACGTCCTCCACCACGCCGGCGAAGTAGGCGCGATAGTTCTGCACCGACACGTAGCCGAGATGCGGGGTGAGCACCACGTTGTCGAGGCCCCGCAGCGGGTGATCCGTCGGCAACGGTTCGACGTCGAACACATCGAGGCCGGCGCCGGCGATGCGGCCATCCTTGAGCGCCGCCAGCAGCGCCGCCTCGTCGATGATCGGCCCGCGCGACGTGTTCACGATGTAGGCGGAGGGCTTCATCAGGCCGAGCTCCTTGGCCCCGATGAGGCCGCGCGAGCGCTGGCTGAGCACCACGTGGATGGTGACGAAATCCGCCGCCTTGAGCAGGTCCTCCTTGCTGCCGGCGAACTCGACGCCGGCCTCGCGGCATTTCTCCGCCGTGAGATTCTGGCTCCAGGCGATCACCTTCATGCCGAACGCCTTGGCGATGTTGCTGACACGGATGCCGAGCTTGCCGAGTCCGATCACGCCGAGCGTCAGCCCTTCGAGGTCGAGGCCGACCGTCGTCTGCCAGCGCTCGCCGGCCTTCATGCGCGTATTCTCGAAACCGATGCGGCGGGTGAGCTCCAGCATCAACCCGATGGCGATGCCGGCGGTAGGATTGCCGACCGACGGCGTGCCGCAGACCACGATGTTGCGTTCCTTGGCGGCTTCGAGATCGAAGGAGGCGTTGCGGGCACCGGTGGTCATCAGCAGCTTGAGCTTGGGCAGCCCCTCGATGACGGCGCGCGGGAAGGGCGTACGCTCGCGCATGCCGCAGATGATGTCGAAGTCGGCGAGCGCGCGGATCACCTTGTCCTGGCCGCCCAGCGGCTCGTTGAACACCGTGATGTCGACGTCCTTGGCGATCGGCGACCAGTCCGCCATCTTCAACGTAACGTTCTGGTAGTCGTCGAGAATCGCAAAGCGATACGGCATCCCCGTCCCCTTGTTTGACCGGCACCCGCCTCACAACCATCCCGGGGGAGAACCGTCAAGTGTCATCACCCTACGATTTGCGAATTCGGAACACGAACAGGGCGCTTTCGCGCGTGCTTTGTTCGAGCACGTCACCGGTCTCGCGCACCAGGTTGGGGATGTCGATCATCGACAGCGGATCGGTGCACTCCAGCACCAGCGCGTCGCCGGCCGAGAGGCGCGACAGTGCCTTGCGCGCCTTGAGCGCCGGCAGCGGACATTTGAGGCCACGCAGGTTGAGAACGGTGTCGGCCATGGACGTGGTGAGTAGTGAGTGGTGAGTAGTGAAATGGGGATTTGCGGCCTTCAGGTACAATATGCCCTCGTTGATGATGGTCCGCCACTCACTTACTACTCACTACTCACTACTCACTATTCCCAAACCCACTCGCCACTCGCAGCCGCTTTTTGCTATTTCACCGCCATGTCGCCCGAGCCGATCCAGCGCATCTCGCGCCTTGCCGCGCTGCACGAGATCGAAGCGCGCATCGACGCCATCGCCGGACCGGTCCCGCTGCGGGAAATCGTTGTCGCCGAGGCGGCCGGGTGCGTGCTTGCGGCCGACGCGGTTGCCGGCGGTGCGGTGCCGCCGCAAGCGGTCGCGCTGCGCGATGGCTGGGCGGTTGCCGCCGAGCGCGTGGCCGATGCCGGGTCCTATGCGTCGGTACCGCTGGTTCCGGCACCGGTGTGGGTCGACAGCGGCGATCCGGTGCCAGCCGAGGCTGATGCGGTGCTGGCGCCCGATGCGGTGACGCTGACGGACGGGATGGCCGAAGCCTTCGCGGCGGTCGCGCCCGGCGACGACGTGCTGCCGGCGGGCGCCGATGCCGACGCGGAACCGTTGCGTCGCGTCGGCGAGCGGGTGCGCGCCAGCGATAGCGCCGCGTTGCGCGCGGCCGGCATCGAACGGGTCGCCGTGCGGGTGCCGCGCATTCATGTCGTCTGGACGCATCCGCGCATCGAGCCGGTCCGCGATAGCGTTGCGGCTCTGATCATTCGCGCAGTGACCGCCGCCGGGGGTGAAGGGGCGATCGCGTGGGGGCGGGACGCGGCGGAGCTAAACAGCTTGGTGCGCCAGGATGGGTTCGACGCCGTCATCACCATCGGCGGCACCGGCAGCGGCGTCCACGACCGTACCGTCAAGACGCTTGCCGAGATCGGCCGCGTCGACATCCACGGCATGGCGATCCGGCCGGGCGAAACGGGCGCCTTGGCAACGGTGGGATCGCGGCCGGCGCTGCTGCTGCCGGGCCGGCTCGATGCGGCGCTCGCCGTCTGGCTCGTGGTCGGCCGGCGGATGCTCGGGCGACTGACCGGCCTTGCGACAGGTGAGCCGTTGCCGACCGCCGCACTCGCGCGCAAGGTGACATCGACCATCGGCATGGCGGAAGTCGTGCCGGTCGGCGCCGCCAAGGAGGGCGTCGCGCCGCTTGCCGGCGGCTA
>Ga0081540_1003050_pt1 | contig 13420 bp, 13 predicted proteins | sample TabmetS2T1R1_FD_71024 | JGI IMG/M metagenome (GOLD analysis project Ga0081540, IMG submission 71024) | Tabebuia heterophylla rhizosphere microbial communities from the University of Puerto Rico - S2T1R1 | ecosystem: Host-associated > Plants > Roots > Rhizosphere ... | reverse complement strand
CACGCATGCAGCCCCGGCCGCCAGGTAGTCTGAGAGCTTAGCAAGCCGTGACTCGATGGCTGGAAAAACCGGCGCCAGATTCTCAGCATGGCGGATGACAAGATCGAAAATGGCTTCGACAGCGGCGTCGCAGTGAATTTGGGGGTTGTTACGCCAGCGCTGGAGCTCTCTGGCATTGAGCAACTCCGTGCGAATCGTGGCGAGAAGAGCGCGTCGGTCGAGCCAGTCATCGCCGCTGAAGGAGGCCTCTGGGATCTTCTCAATCGTGCTAAGCGTCCGCTCGAGCAGCCGAATCTGCGCGCGATAAGATCCTTCGTCGTTGCGACCCAGGCGTGCATTGAACTCATCAAGTCCCAGGCGGCTTGCCGACTCTGGAAATCGCTCGTGCGTTTCATCCAAAAAACTATCCACAAGCGAGCGGAATGTTCGCACGTTGGCGTCATCCACCGCGGCGAGAAACCGACGTGGGGAAGGAATACTCACCGCGTCGAGGAAGAAAGAATCTTCCCGTCGCTGTCAACCGGACCAAGCGCGACCGATTCAATCCCGTTCGCCAGGTCCTGCATCTTTTTCACTTGGGCCTCAGTGGCAGGCCGGCCTTGTGCCTCCGCCGCAAGATCGCGCAGACTCTTGATGCGGGAGGTGATGGTGGAGACAAACTCGGTCTTCTTAAGCCTCGGGTGCAGGCTATCAAGCCGGTCGATGTAGTAGTCCATGATCTCGAGTCGGCTCAACATGAGAGCTCGATCCGGGCTGTAATTTTGGGCACAGCTGTTGGCAGCGAGCTGAAACCCCCGAAGCCAACCGCCGAGGCTGATCATGTGAGACATCTGCTCATCGTGGAGGTCGAGCATGGACTTCTCAACGTCAGTTTGGGCGCGGATAAGTTCTTCGCGCATTCCCTGCCAGTCTCCCTTGTCGCTGTACTCGAAGAGGCTCTTGCTGCGTTTGGTCAGCCTGTCGCCCACCCCGAGCGCCCGCGATTGCCGAAGGAGAGCGCGACCGATATCTTGAATGTCCTTGGAGCGCTCAGCAATGGTCAGCATGAACCCATCGGCGACCAGGGCGCCAATATGCAGCGAAGTTTGCAGCCGGTTGTCGTAAACCGCGTCCCGTGGGTTTTCGGCAATGATGTCGAGCGGAACGGGGCTGAAGCTGCTGAAATCCGTCAGTATCTGCTTTATCGAAGGGGCGGTGATCTCATTGACACCCGCTTCGTCGCGCATGAAATCCTCAGAGGCGGCCTCTAGTTCTTGATCAACCGGCTCCTGGGCGAGTGAGCTCGCAGCGCAGCCCAAAGCGATGCAGACCAAAACTCGAGGCGAGATCATTCGTTCTGGGACTCATTACTCCATTTCCCTGTCAAGGCAAAGAACTTGTCGCAAAGGAGCGTGCTGAAGATAGTGGCGAGATGATTGTGGGCATACCGAGGGAAATCAAAGAACAGGAGTTTCGTGTCGCCTTGTTGCCCGCCGCTGTCCACCAACTCGTCAAGCGCGGCCACAAGGTATTCGTTGAGAGCAATGCCGCCGCCGCGCTCGGTTTTCACGATAGCGACTACGCGGCCACCGGAGCGAAAATAGCTTCGACACACGAGGAAGTCTTTGCCACCGCTGATTTGATTGTGAAGGTCAAAGAGCCACTGGCAGTGGAATGCGATCTCCTCCGCAAAGGTCAGGTCCTCTTCACCTATCTCCACCTCGCCGCTAACCGGCCCCTCACCGAGCGTCTGCTCGCGACCGGGGCTACGTGCATTGCCTACGAAACGGTAGAAACTGATCACCGCTTGCCGCTGCTGGAACCGATGAGCGAAATCGCCGGGCGAATGTCCGTGCTCGTTGGCGGTTACTTCCTCGCCAAGCATAATGGAGGCAAGGGCGTCCTCCTTGGCGGTGTTCCCGGAGTTCTCCCCGGACGTGTGGTCGTCTTGGGCGGCGGCACCAGCGGAATCAATGCCGCACGCATGGCCACCGGCCTCGGAGCGGATGTGACGATCCTCGAGGTCGATCTCGAACGCATGCGCTTTCTCGACATCACGATGCAAACCGCCCATACGCTCTATTCGAGCGAAGCGAGTCTGGTTGAGCTTCTCCCCAGTGTGGACTTGCTTATCGGCGCGGTTCTTGTTCCTGGCGCGAGGGCGCCCAAGCTCATCTCGCGGGAGATGCTTCGGAGCATGAAATCCGGGAGCGTCCTGGTGGATATTGCCATCGATCAAGGCGGCTGCGCCGAGAGCTCGCGTCCGACCACCCACGAGCATCCGACCTTCCTGGAAGAAGGAATCATTCACTATTGCGTGGCCAACATGCCGGGCGCCTACGCGCGAACAGCTACCCAGGCACTTGCCAACGTCACCTACCCCTACATCGAGGCGCTCGCGGATTTTGGCCTCGCCGAAGCGCTCCGACGCAAACCAGCTTTGATCAGCGGCGTGAATGTCCATGAGGGGTGTCTGACGTGCAAAGCCGTAGCGCAAGCGCACGGCTTGGCATATTCTCCTCCACTCTGACGATGACTCTCGAGCAACAGATCCACGAGATCGGTGCAAAGGCGCGTGTGGCTGCGCGCGCCTTGGCGGCGCTCTCCGCAGAGAGCCGGAATGGAATCCTTCGCGCAATGGCCGACGAGCTGCTTGCGCGGACTCCGCAGATACTCGAAGCCAATGCTCAGGATCTCGTTGGCGCGTCAGAACACGGCCTCAACAAGGCTGCCATCGACCGACTTCGCCTCACCGAGAAGCGGATCGCCGACATGGCTAATGACATTTGGCAGGTTGCTCAGCTTGCGGATCCCGTCGGGCAAACGATTAGCGAATGGAAACGGCCCAATGGGCTTCGAATTGCAAAGGTGAGAACTCCCATCGGAGTGATCGGCATCATTTACGAATCGCGACCCAATGTGACCAGCGATGCCGCCGTGCTCTGCATCAAGACGGGAAATGCCGTCGTGCTGCGCGGAGGTTCCGAAGCGCTGAACTCAAATCTGGCGATCGCGGAGGCGCTTCAGGCGGGAGGCGCATCAAAGGGTCTGCCGGAAAATGCCGTCCAGCTCCTTCCCACAAAGGCGCGCGAGGCGGTGGCCATCGTCGCGGCCATGGATCAATACATCGACCTGATCATCCCGCGTGGCGGTCATTCGCTCATCGAAACTGTTGTTCGTCACGCTCGAATGCCGGTGATTAAACACTATCACGGTATCTGCCACGTCTATGTGGACAAGGAAGCAGATCTCAAAATGGCCAAGAAAATCGCCATTAATGCCAAATGCCAGCGGCCGGGAACCTGCAATGCGATGGAGACGCTCCTCGTCCATCGACGCATCTCCCAGGAATTCCTCAAAGAGGCTGCACCCGCCTTTCAGGAACAAGGCGTTGAGATTCGAGCTGACGAGACCGCATATGCGCAGCTCCAAAAATTGAACTACGAGCCCTTGGCTCGAGCGGAGGAAAAGGATTGGTCCACTGAATATCTCGACACCATAATGTCGCTGCGCGTAGTTGACGATCTCAACCAAGCAATCGACCACATGGAACGCTACGGTTCTCACCACAGCGATGCGATCATCACCAGCGACGCGGAGGCCGCCGAAAAGTTCCTCAATGACGTGGATTCGGCTACCGTCTATTGGAACGCCTCCACTCGATTCACGGATGGCGGCGAGTTCGGATTCGGCGCGGAGATCGGCATCAGCACGGATAAGCTTCATGCGCGCGGTCCCATGGGCTTGGAGGAATTGACCAGTTACAAATACGTCATTCGGGGCGACGGCCAAATACGAGAATGAAAGCGACCCGCGTTCTTTACGAGGGCTATGTGCAAGGAGTGGGGTTCCGCTGGACTACGAAAAGGATCGCCCACGGCTACGACGTCTCCGGGTGGGTCCGCAATCTGGCTGATGGGCGCGTGGAATTGCAGGTGAGCGGTGAAGATGATGAGGTCACCGCATTTCTTCGCGCCATTCGCGAAAGCACCTTAGGAGGACACATTACGGGGGAACACGCGACGGAAATCCAGCTGGCGACTCCCTTCAAAGGTTTTCGCATCGTCTAGTGAACGTCCCGGCCGTTTCCATCTCGCGACTGAGCAAACATTATCCTTTGCCGCTCCGGCGACAACGGGTTGTGGCAGTGAACGATCTCAGCCTCGAGATCGCGGCAGGCGAAATTTATGGGCTCCTAGGCCCCAACGGATCCGGCAAAAGCACCACTCTAAAGGTCCTCTTGGGACTCGCCACGCCGACACACGGGAAGACGGTGATCTTCGGCGTCGACAGTCGTGATTATCGCAGCCACCGCAGCGTCGGCTTCCTCCCCGAAAATCCCTATTTCTACAGGTATCTCACCGCGGATGAGACCTTGCGATTCTACGGCAGAATTTGCGGACTCCGCGGCAGAAAGCTCCAGGCACGAATTACAGAGCTCCTCTTGCTGGTCGGACTTGAAGAAGCGCGGCATCGGCGCGTCGCCGAGTACTCAAAAGGAATGCTCCAGCGAATCGGTCTGGCGCAAGCGCTGATTCAGGATCCCCAACTGATTGTCCTTGATGAGCCTACCGCCGGCGTCGATCCCGCTGGTGCGCATCAGATTCGCGATCTCATTCTCGAGCTGAAGAAGCGTGGCAAAACCATATTGCTGACTTCCCATCTGCTCGAGCAAGCGCAGGAAGTCTGCGATCGCGTCGGAATCATGTCCCGCGGATCGATGGTTAGCGAAGGGAACCTGAATGAACTGGTCACCATTGGAGACCAGATGGAATACCTGATCCAGGGCGCCCCGTCTGATTTCACTGAAAAGATCTCCGCCCTGGCCAATGCCTCCGGCGCGAAGTTATTGGAGGCCCGCAAACCACGGGTAAGCCTCGAGCGTGTTTTCTTGGAAGCAACGCGTCAGTCCAAATGAGAAGCCTCAATTGGATTCAACTTTCCCTGGTCCCTGAAAGTGCCACGCCGATGCAATGAATTACTTCATTACCGGGACAGACACTGCGGTCGGCAAGACTTACGTTGCTGCTCTGCTCACCCGCGCCTTGCGACGCGCTGGCTTGGATACGGTCGCGCTGAAACCGATCTGCTGCGGCTCGCGAGACGATGTCGACGCTCTCTGCGACGCGTCGGAGAATGAACTCTCCGCAGACGCTGCGAATCCGATCTGGCTGGCGTCTCCGGTGGCTCCTCTGGTCGCGGCCCGTCTCGAAAATCGCGAGTTGGAGATTGGTGAACTGGAGAAATGGTTTCGGCACCATCGAAGCAGACGGCGCTCTCTTCTCGTTGAGGGAATTGGCGGATGGCTCACGCCGGTGACAGCGAGGTTGAGGGCAGCCGATCTCGCCGCGCTTTTCAAACTTCCCGTGCTCCTCGTAGTGGCCAACCGTCTCGGATGTCTCAATCATACGTTGCTGACGATCGAGAGCATCCGTGCACACGACCAGGAATGTCATGCGCTGATCTTGAACTCACTACCTGGTGTCGCCGACGTCGCCACCGAGACAAACAGGCGGGCGTTGGAGGAGATCTGCGACGTCCCCATCCTCTTCGAGATTGCCACAGACCAACAAAGCATCGAGCTAGCGGTCGCCTAGTCCCAACGTCTATGGATTGAGCAGTTTCTCGAGCAGTTCCCTGCGCCGCTGATGTTCTTCGTCACTAATGACCGATACTAACACGCTACCTTCCATCTCCGGCAGATCAATCCATGAACGGCACCCGCCGTATTTCTTTTCATTCTTGAGTCGAACAGGGGGCTCGAGCCGATACACACGAACAAAGGCCACATGAACTCCTTGCGTCTCGCTATATTGATAGCGTTCTTCGACCACGTTCTCGCGGAGAACATGAAGCTCGCGCAAGTGCGCAAGCTTCTGCCTATCGGCGATCAATCCGCTCCACTCGATATGGGCGGTGTAGCGCAGTTCCAATTCTTCACCAGGCTCTTCAGGTATGGGAGTATCTGGAGGCAGCGTGGTTCTTTCCAACTGTTCGTGAAACCAAGTCGGGAAGAGGAGAAACTCGTGGTGGCGAAAGGCAAAGCCGGTTTTGCCCTCGGCAATTCCGCCCTTGCGAAGGATCACACTTTGCAGGCCTTTGCCGAGCGCGTCACAAATGATAGCCCATTCTTTGAAAGCGGCGTGCATACAAACTATAATTCAGCGTCTAGAGCGCACTCTCGTCAAAAGCAAACAGGCTTGCCTCATGGTTCATCGATTTGATCTTCACGTCCATTCGTTCTTTTCGTCGGATGCAGCCAGCAGCCCCGAGGAGTTGATCGAGGCGGCGCGGGCGCGCGGCTTGAGCGGTATCGCGATAACGGATCATGATACCTGCGACGTGCATAAATATCTCATAGAAAACGAACTTGAGCGGCCTGACGGCCTGCCGACTCAAGGATTTCTTGTTGTTCCCGGGGTCGAGGTCTCGACAGCGGAAGGCCATCTGCTGTGCATCGGGACTCTGCTCCCCGACATGCGGGGGCAACCTGTGGCGGAGGTCATTCGGGCGATCGAAGACCGCGGCGGCGTTGCGATTCCCTCCCACCCCTACGATCACTGGAGGGCCGGCATTCCCGAAGATGTTCTCGACACACTGGATCTTAAGGCGATTGAAGTTTTCAACGCTGCCGCAAGAAGGGATTTCAACGATCGGGCATTGGCGTATGCGACCGGTCGCGATCTTTCCATGACTGCTTCGAGCGACGCTCATCACGCCTCGGCGGTGGCGGTAAGTTTCACGCACTTTGACCTCGAAGACTTGAACCTGACCGACTTGCTTCGCGCTATTCGCAAGGGCGGTACACCCGAGGGACACTATCTTTCGGCAAGGGAGGCTATGAAGAAGCAGCTTGGGGCGTTTCTACGTCCAGCAAACCGCAAATCCGCCTGAAAGTGAGGGTTGCAAACCGGTTCACGGCTGCTATCGGAAAGAAATGCGTTTTTTCCCTGCGCTCCTTGCCGTCGGCTTCCTCTTTCCGGTCGTTTTTTCGGGCTGCAAGAAGAAGCCGCAGGCCGCCGCGGTTGCTGAAGCCAGCCCAACGCCCACGCCCGCGCCGACCCCCGAGCCAATCGATCTGAACTCAGAGGTTATCGTCCTCTGTTACCACCGATTCGAGGACAAGCCGAAGGATAGCCTTGCCATTAAGCCTTCAGAATTCGAGACACAACTACAAGTGCTGAAGGATAATGGCATCACGATTATTCCAATGGCTGACTTTCTCGCTTGGCGACGCGGCGAAAAGAGCATCCCTCCGAAGTCAGCGATTATCAGCATCGATGACGGCTATATCTCAGGGTACTCGGTTGCCTGGCCGATTCTGAAAAAATTTGAATATCCGTTCACGATGTTTATCTACACCGACTACGTGAAGGGAGGCCCCAAATCCGGTGGCCAATCAATCAGCTGGCAGCAACTAGCAGAAATGCGTGACGCAGGCGTGGATATCCAAAGCCACACCGTCACTCATAGCAGTTTGAATGCCCGCAAGGGGAAAAGCGACGAAGAATATGCAGCCTGGCTGAAGAATGAGCTGGCTGGCTCCAAGCAGCTCCTTGAGAAGAACCTTGGCATTCAGGTCAAAGCCATTGCGTATCCCTATGGGCTCCATAATGAGACAGTCCGCGAAGCTGTGAAGCAGGCTGGCTATGAGGTCGCCTTTACGGTCTATGGGCAACGCATTGGAAACGCCGCTGAGCCGACAATGATCGGCCGCTACGCCATCGAGTCGAATAAGCCGAAGGTGTTCGAGCAAGCCGCGAGCTTTACCGGCTCGGTGGAAGGCGGTGGAGCGGGCGCCGCTATGCCTGCTGCTGTCGCCATGGTCACTCAGCCGATGGAGGGAGAGACGGTCACCGATCCAAGTCCTGATATCAAAGCCAACATAGCGGCCTTTGGAAACGTCGATCCGAAAAGCGTGACGATGCGCATCAGCGGTGTCGGGTTGGTGCCCGCAAATTACGATCCAGCCACCAAACTAGTCTCCTACAAGGTGACGCAGAAGCTCTATGCCGGCCAGGTGACAGTGATCGTGGGCGCGACTGTGAATGGAAGGAAGGCCGAGGCCCGCTGGTCCTTCAATGTCGCCCCCAAAGAGGCCGCCCAGGCTGGGACGTAGGAGCGGCTCGCTCGGCGCAGGCTTCCTCTACGCTCAGCGACTCGTCACGTCGCTTTTGACCCCAGACGAACACGACTCGCGGGAGGGCAAATTGAGTCGTGCCTTCAGCGCTGCGGGTCGGACGTGTATGCGATTCCTCGGGCGGTGCCCGAGCTGAATGAGTCGCGTCGTTGGCGCTGCGGCTGCGCGCCCGGAGAGAGCGTGCTCGTCGGTCAGAAGCTGAGTCTGGGCGGTGTTGCCGTCACACATTCTCCCAGTGCCAACTGCCATCGTGCGATGGCATGAGAGTCGATTTAGCGCCGACGGGGCGATTCAGCCTTAGCCTGGGGCAATGCCCCAGGAAACCAGATCCAAACATGGGAGAAGCGCTGAAAGCGCGATTCAGAGGATGACGAACGGTGAGAGGGACAAAGTTTCTGCGAGAAACTCTGAAACTCGATCCTTCCGTTGCCTTAGTAATAGCGTGAACCGGCCACTTCACCTTGCCTTAACCGGATGCAAGCGGACCCAATTTCCTCCAACGGGATCTTAGACCGATTCCAACATGAACTAACATGTGTAGACACGCTACTTGTCAATCGGGCGCGAGCCTGCTCGAGCTGCTCGCTGTCTCCGCTCTGATCGTCGTTATGGCGGGGCTGTTGCATTCGTCAATTGGCAGCTTCTCGAGCTCGGTGAGTCGTCGCGGAGCGGTGAATATTTTGATGAACGCTTTCGAATACGCCAGGGTCACCGCACTCGAGTCGGGTCAGACCGTTCACGTTGGTTTCGCCGACAAGGATTTCCCCGTCGAGGAAATGAGATACAAGGCTTTCCTCGTGTTTCGAGAAACATCAGATGAGGAACGCGCAGCCGGCGCTCAGGAGTATTTGGTTTTAAAAAAATGGACGAAACTGCCCGGCAATGTCGCTTTCAAGAGAATGCCCGACAGTGTTGTTCCAGAATCCGGCGGCCGAACATTCCCCGGATTGAACGAGGTGCTCCCGGAGAACAAGAGCGATGAGACCTTTCCCTGCTTATCATTCAACAGCGCTGGAGCAGTGACTGGCACCAACCACCCAATCGAGTTATTCCTTTACGAAGGCTACTTCTCCCGCAATCGGGATATTCCGACGCACACTAGCGGGCAGCTTTTCGAAAAGATCAGCCTTTCGCGCTATACCGGGCGCGTCCATTTCAATGTTACCACCACGGACTTTCAATGAGGTCCAGGCTGATCGGCTTTTCGCTTGTGGAGGCGGCGCTCTCACTGGCGATCTTCTCCTTTGCCATCGTTGGGATTATCGGCCTTTTTCCCGTAGGTCTGCAGACCGCAAGGAAGAGCAATGCTGAGACGCGCGCGATTTTGATCGCAAGGCAGATTATCGACGAGATCCAATCAATGCCGGCGTCGAACATCAGTCTGGTCAGGGGCGCTTCGGTGACAAACGCCACGTCACGACTTTCCGGATTCGATCTTTCGACTCCATTCAACGGCGTTCTCCTCTATGACGAACAAGGCGAAGGAATGACCAATGAAGTCGCTGGCGAAGGATTTCAGGGTGCGATCAAGGCAGCGGAGGCCTACTTCGTCGCGGAACTTCGTCTGACTCCAAATTTTCCGCGGCCAGGAACTTCGCGTGTGCAAGCGACCGTCGAAGCGCCCGCCAGCGCACCGTCCTCCCGAAGGTCGAGATTTGTTTTTGTTACTTACATGAATCAGCGTTAGATGAAGGCATCCGCAAACCCCGGCGTGCTAAAGCACCGCGGATCCCGAGCTTTCACCATAGTCGAAGTGCTTGTGTCGATGGTGGTGCTTGCCTTGCTTGTTTTGGCAATGATGTCTCTGGTCGACAGTGCGATGCACTTCTGGCGCGACAACGAAGGCCGCACCGATGCCTGTCGTGAGGCGCGCGCGGCGCTCGCGGTCATGACTCGCGATCTCCGGAACGCCGTAACGGGACCCAATGCGAACCTCATGAAGTTCAACCTGCAGTCCGGTGCCGCGGGAACCAACTATGGCAGCAATGTCTTTTTCCTTGCTTCTCTTCCGCCTTCGGCGCAGGAAGCCGGCTCGAAAGGCGACGTCTGCGAGATTGGTTTTTTTCTCGCCCTCGACCGAACTGCTGCCAGCACCAATCGAACTCTGAATCTCTACCGTTACTTCAGGAGCAGCAATCAGACATTCTCCAATGTGATTTCGGGTTCATTGTTCACCAACATTGCCACCGGCGCCACGGGAGAGGAATTGCTGGCTCGGAATGTGATTGGAATGAAGTTTGCGCCAGTCAGCTCAAGCGGTCGCGACTGGATCCCGTTTGTGCCCAGGCCTGAGGCGCCGCTTCCCGACATGATCGAGATCACCCTCGTCGCGGTCGGGCACGATGTCGGCCAAAAGCTCGAAGATTTCGACAGGTGGAGAGACACAAATTTCCCTCCCATGAGGCGGGCCGTCCAAAGCTTCACCACGCGAGTCAATGTGGGCACGGCGCAGTGAGGCCAAAAGGAAACCAGGCCGTTTCGTTGGTCACGACTCTTCTCGTCATCGTGGTCCTAAGTACGGTCGTGGTCGCTTTTATTCAGAGCACGTCCATCGATCGGATGACGGCGAAGAGCGCGAAGAACGTGTTCCAGGCAGAGCTTTCCGCTCGCGCGGGATTACAGTCGGCGATCAACCAACTCCTGATCGCGGCGGGAACCAACAACGGATTTGTCACCGGAAGCACCAATGTCTCGCCGAGCAACGCCCCGGTCGTCGTCATTGGCCAAACCAACCTTTCGGATCCTCAACAGCTCATGCCTTTGGTGTCGATTGCTCCGAACCTCTTGGAGGGCTTCCAGCGAAGCGGATGGACCGAGGCGCTCTCCATGTTGTTCACCGACATGGTCGGGACCAACAGCACGGATGTCAACGGCCGCCCGGGAATCATCCAGAGCACGAATATTTCCTATCGGGCTCCATGGGTCGAAATCTCCAGCAGCTCCGGCGAGCGAGTCGGCCGCTACGCGTTTGTCGTCCTTGATGAAGATGCCAGAGTAAACCCATTGCTCCACACCGGAATGGGAAGCATGTCGGATCCACTCGCCTGGTACTCGGGTCCAAACGACATCTCTCTGACAAACGCGTCAGCCCCGATTCTAACGCCAAATGAACAGAGCCGCGTGCTCGCCCTAAGTAATTTGTTTTCGACACCTGAATCCTTAGCTCAGGGATTCGCCAGCAGGAGCGATTACGAACGCGTTAAGCATTTGCTTACGGTTCAAACAAACTTAACGTTTGACATTGTTCCCGAAGGCCTCGCTGGCGCAGGCCAGCCCAAATACAATATCAACACCCTCGCGACGAATTCGAACTCGACCTCCACGGAGCGGGCCAATCAGATCGCGGATATTATCTCCTCGAACCTCCCTTCGTTTTCCTCGCGAGACCCGAGCTTACGCGGCAAGGCGGCTGAAGAAATGCGCTACCTGCGTCGTCTCGCGGCCGGAATTGTCGACTATATCGATTCAGATGCCGTTTCGACGTCGGTCAACGCGGGTGAACCCGCGGGACGGGATCTTTTCCCGCTGATTGCCGCGGTCGCCGAAAGATTTCGTCTTGTCAGTATCGCTACAAACGCACCGATGGCCACCGCCACGATCGAGAGTCAATGTTTCGCGCAGATCTGGAACCCATACACAACTCCGATCGTTTTAAACAACCAGGAGCTTCGGCTCGTTGTCCGCAATCGAATGCTGGTCAGCTTCGGCACCGGGATCGTTACACCCTTTGATGACTATGATCAGGCGATCACCGGTAGTCTGACAATCGGACCGAACGAATTCGTCGTCCTCGAATTTCCCACTGTAAGGCAGACATGGGAGAGTCCCGGTCCGGTGAATGACGTCCCGCATTGGGATGATGGTCCGAGCGGCAACAGCGACCAAACGACGCATTGTCCGTTTGAATTCTACATCGGTGGTCAGCTGGTAGACATGAATCGGCGCAAGCCGGTTGGACCAGATGTCGCGATCAGCGGCATGGTTCGATTTGGCCTCTCGCTCTCGGACACTAAGAATCGCTGGCAATCTTCTTTTATTCCGACCCAGGCTTCAGCGGCAAATTGGCGATTTGTGGGCGACAGCCGCGCGACGTTCCTTTGCAACTATGATTGGCAGACCGTCGGAACCACCGGCTACGTTACAGGAACTCGCTGGAAGGGACGGCAGCAAAACGTTGCGCCGCGTCATCAGAACTTTCACGCGCACTGGATTCAGCGCGACTACATCAGGAGCAATCCCTCGATCGGAGCCTCGCCGGCGAGCATCGATCAGACGCCCTCTCAAGTTTCGACTGTCTACGATCCTATTAGGGATGGGCCGGCGGCGCCTGCAGTCCTCGCCAACCGAGCAATGCAATCTATCGGCGAGCTCGGGCATATTTTTGATCCTGCGCAGGCGGCTGATGATCTGAGTGCTCCCAGTTCCAGCGAGCCACCGGTGAACGATAAGGTTTCTGGTGGCGGGAGAACTCTAAGGATCGGCCAGCCGGAATTCAGAAGCTCTTCGACGCACACTTGGGACACGAACGGTCGCCGAGCCATCGAGCTGCTTGACCTCTTCACCGTGAATCAGACTAATGCGAACAGCGGCGGGTATCCGGCTGCTCCCGGCCGCATAAATCCGAACACCGCCGCTCCGGAGGTGCTTGCCGCGGTCTTGTCGAGCATCAAAGTCACTTCAGACGCAGGAATTCCAGAAGCTTCCTCAAGCAACCCGGTAGCGCTCGCGGCGGATCTGGTCCGCAATCGACCCTACAGCAGCCTGTCCGATCTCCATAAAGCAATGCAAAGCTTTGCTGATGGACAAAACTACCTGCCAAGCTTTGAAGTTTCGGTGGGCGGCGGGACTACGAATCTGGCGGCGGCGGATCGCGTCCGCGAAGAGGCGTTTGGGAGGCTTGTTCAGCATCTGACTGTTCAGTTCCGCACCTACCGCATCATTGCTGTCGGCGAGTCGTTCGACGCCGCTGGAAAGCCACGCGGACGTACCACGATTGAAGCCATAGTTTTTCTGCAAAATGAGACCGGAGGCGGCGTGCGGCCCATCATCACGTTCCAGCGTAGCCTCTAGTGCGTGCCATCGCCCCATGTCTTGCCTTGGGTGTGTTCGTGGGGATTTGGCCTTATCCGTCGATGCAGGCTCAAGAAACGCCTAAGACCACCAGTGTGCAGATCGTCAACGCAACGAGTGTGCCTGTCATCTCGCTCAAGGTTAACGATAGCTTGGCTTACGGCACTTTTCCTCAGGGGAAGAGATCTGGAGATGCTCCCGTCCGGTTGCTCGAGGTCGTTTACGAAGCAG
>Ga0081540_1003049_pt1 | contig 13421 bp, 9 predicted proteins | sample TabmetS2T1R1_FD_71024 | JGI IMG/M metagenome (GOLD analysis project Ga0081540, IMG submission 71024) | Tabebuia heterophylla rhizosphere microbial communities from the University of Puerto Rico - S2T1R1 | ecosystem: Host-associated > Plants > Roots > Rhizosphere ... | reverse complement strand
CCGGGCTACTCGGCCGAGCTGGATGCGCTCGTCGCCCTCGCCACCGATGGACGGAGCACCCTCGTCGAGCTCGAGCGCCGCGAGCGCGCCAGGACCGGAATCGGCAGCCTGAAGATCCGGTACACCCGGGTCTTCGGCTACTTCCTCGAGGTCACCCGGGCCAACCTCCACCTGGTTCCCGGGACCTGGGAGCGCCGCCAGACCACGGTCGGCTCCGAGCGGTTCGTCACCCCGGAGCTCAAGGCCTTCGAGGCCCAGGTCCTCGGCGCGGACGAGAAGCGCATCGGCCTCGAGCGTGCGCTCTTCGACGAGCTCCGCGACGCGGTGCTGGCCCAGGCCGGAGCGCTCAGGGCCGCGGCGGACGCGCTGGCCTCGACGGACGCGCTCGGCTCGCTGGCGCGGGTCGCGGCCGAGAACGGCTACTGCCGCCCGGTGGTGGACGACTCGGACGTCCTCGAGCTCGAGCGGTCGCGCCACCCGGTCGTGGAGCGGAGGGTCTCGGCCGAGCCGTTCGTCCCCAACGACCTCACGCTGGACTGCACCCGCTCCCAGCTGATCGTCCTCACCGGGCCGAACATGGCGGGGAAGAGCACCGTGCTCCGGCAGGTGGCGCTCACCGTGCTCCTCGCCCAGGCGGGGAGCTTCGTCCCGGCGTCGCGGGCGCGCATCGGCCTGGTGGACCGGATCTTCACCCGCGTGGGCGCCTCGGACGACCTGGCGCGCGGACAGTCCACCTTCATGGTCGAGATGGCCGAGACCGCGGCGATCCTCCACCACGCCACCGACCGGAGCCTGGTGGTGCTCGACGAGATCGGCCGCGGCACCTCCACCTTCGACGGCCTGTCCATCGCCTGGGCGGTGGCCGAGTACCTCCACGACGCCATCGGCGCGCGGACGCTCTTCGCCACGCACTACCACGAGCTCGTGGAGCTGGCCCGGACGCATGCCCGGGTGCGGAACTTCTCGATGGGCGTGCGGGAGTCGGGCGGGAAGGTGGTCTTCCTCCGGACGGTCGTGGAGGGCGGGGCGAGCAAGAGCTACGGCATCGAGGTGGCGCGGCTGGCCGGATTGCCGGGGACCGTGCTCCGCCGGGCGCGCGAGGTGCTGCGGCGGCTGGAGACGGAGGGCGCGCCGCGGCCGGGAACGGTCCAGGTGGACGAGGCGCAGCTGCCGCTCCGGCTCGAGGACGGCGGCGCGCCGGCGTACCTGCCCGAGGACGTCACCCCGGATGCGCCGTCGGCGGAGAGCGAGGTCGTCGACGCGCTCCGGCAGCTCCGGCTCGACGAGACGACACCGCTGCAGGCCCTGCAGATCCTGGCTCGGCTCCAGCAGGATCTCGGTCGCGACCCCGGCTGATCCCGTCCGAGGTGGTGGCAGCGTTCGTCTAGTGATGCTTCATCTCCGTCCGTCGCCTCTCTGGTGGGGCGGTCTCCGACCGTTCCCGTCAACGGCATGACCTCGCCGGCTCCGGTGAGGCGAAGAGGGCGAGGACCCGGATGCAGACCACACCACGACGATCGCGGCTCATGTCGGTGATCGCCCTTGCACTCAGCGCAACGGCCGCCGCAGCTCCGAGGGTCAACGAGGAGTGCAACCAGGGCCTCTGCGACAGCGGGCTCTTCTGCGTCGAGACGAGGGGCGGAAAGAAGAAATGTGCGGCGTGCGATCAGTCGAAGCTGAATTCGCTCACCTCGAACGTCGACACCTATTGCAAGGCGTTCGGGTCCGGGTGGACTCCGGAGACCAGTCCCGACTACCAGGCTGCTCTCGCCGAGGATGGGAGGGTTCTCGTCGACGTCTTCGACCCGATGCTGGAGAGCGCCAAGAAGTGCAAGGAGGCTCGCGAGTACCGGGAGAACCAGTGCTGGAACGGTGGCGACAGCGAGCACAAGTCGGCGATCGAGGACATCGGGAAGAGCATCGACCGGATCTCCGCTCACAAGTCCCGGATGATCAGCGACCGTCGGGTCTACTACGGGTCGAAGAGCGACTATCAGTCCAAGCTGAGCACCTTCACGGCCAAGTGCGTTCGGGACGCGAATTTCCCGGACATCAACCAGAAGCTCGACATCGCCAACAACGACCAGGACAAGAAGAACAAGGTCGATTGCTCCGACCTGGAGAAGCTGAGCAACACTTCCGAGAGGTGCTTCGACGCGGCGAAGGACTTGCTGAGGTACGGCTTCGCTGACAGCTCGTCGAAAACCCCCGACGAGTACGGCAAGATCCACGCGACCGCGGAGAAGACGACGAACAAGGCCAAGGAGCTCCTGAAGACGGTCAAGAGCAAGGAGCTGTGCAAGTGAGCGGCCCCGGAAGCCTCCAGGCGAGCGACCGAAAATTTGCCCAGGGGATCCGCTCGGGTTCACATGACTGTAGTCGTGAATCCCACCCGCCTGCTGGTCCTCGCCCTCGGTGTCTTCGCGCTCCCCGCGCTCGCCGCGTCCGACCCGGCGGAGCAGGCGTACCAGGCCGCGCGCAAGGGCTACTACGCGCTGAAGAAGGACCCGAAGCGCCGGAAGTTCCGCGACAGCTGGCTCACCGTCGCCCATCGCTTCGAGGGCGTCGCCAGGAAGTACCCGAAGAGCGGCCGTGCTCCGGACTCGCTCTTCACCGCCGCCCAGATGATGTCCGACCTGAGCCGGATCAGCCTCGTGGCCGACGACGCGACCGCGTCCATGGACGATTACCGCGCCCTGGTCGAGGGCTACCCGCGGAGCTCGCTCGCCGACGATGCCGCGCTCGCACTGGCCCGGGCGTACCTCGAGCACGATCAGCCCGAGGCCGCCCGGAAGGTGCTCCAGCGCGCCGCACAGCTTCCGAAGGGAGACCAGACCGCCCGCCTCAAGGCGCTGGCCGCCTCCCTTCCACCCGAGCCGAAGGACACGGGCAAGAAGACGGGGAAGGGCGAGGCCGTTGCCCGGCGTGAGGGTTCTGCCGCCGCCAGGGACACGGCCGCCGACGACGCCCGAGCGGCCAGTCCGACGACGAAGGAGAGCCACGGCTCTTCGGCCGCCCGTCCGGCCGAGTCGCGCACCACCGCGCGACCCGAGGCGCGACCCGCGCTCACCGTCCGGCAGGCGCCCGCGCGCACCGTCGAGACACCGGAGTGGCTCAAGCAGGTCACCGCCCCGAAGCCCGACGACACCGATGCCGACGCCGAGGCGAGCTCGGACTCCGACGAGGAGGACCCTCCGTCGGCCTCGGCGGATCGTGCGTCTGATCGTCCGGCCGTCGCCGCAGCTCCCGAGCCCCAGCGCAGGAAGCCCCTCGCCGGGACCGCTCCGGCGGCCGCCGAGCCCGCCCGTCCCGCGGGCCCGACCGACGCCGGCGCCATCCTCGCCCTCGCACCGCCCACCCAGGTCCGCGAGCGGCTCAAGGCGATCAAGAAGCGCGCCGCGAGCGACGTCACCCTCGCCGAGCAGCTCGGCCTCAAGGTGCGCCGGGTGATCATCGATCCCGGCCACGGCGGACACGACACCGGCACCATCGGCGCAGACGGCACGAAGGAGAAGGACGTCGCCCTCGCCATCGCCAGGAAGCTCCGCACCGTCCTCACCGAGCAGGGGCTGGAGGTCGTCCTCACCCGCGAGACCGATCGCTTCGTCCGCCTCGAGGAGCGCACCCGGCTGGCCAATGTCGGCCGCGGCGACCTCTTCATCTCCGTGCACTGCAACTCGCTTCCCCAGCGACACATCCGCGGCATCGAGACCTACACCCTGAACCTCGCCTCCGACCGCTACGCCATCCGCCTCGCCGCGCGCGAGAACGCGACCTCGGAGAAGGGGATGAGCGACCTCCAGTTCCTCCTGGCCGATCTCGCCACGCGGGCGAACACCGAGGAGTCGGCCCGGCTCGCCACCCAGGTCCAGTCGGGGCTGGTGTCCTCGCTGCGGAGCAAGGACGCCAAGATCCGCGACCTCGGCACCAAGGAGGCCCTCTTCTACGTCCTGCTCGGGACGAAGATGCCGGCCATCCTCGTGGAGACCGGCTTCCTCTCCAACCCCGAGGAGGAGAAGCGCCTCTCCTCGCCCGGCTACCAGGAGGACGTGGCCCGGGCCATCGCCTCCGGCGTCCAGGGCTTCCTCGGCAACCGCGACCGGCTGGCGAAGGCAAACTGATCCTGCGGAGGTCGAGACCGCCCTCGACGACTCGAGCGAGGGGAACGATGGCCCCGCAGCCATGAGCAGCATCGGTTCTCGGCCCGCTAGACTGCCAGGACGAGCCTCCGCCGGTGTCCATCGATCCACACGCGTTGCCCCCCACGCCCGATCGCGTCTGCTCCCAGGCGCTGATCGCGTCCGTGCCTCCGTTCCCCGCCCGGGGAAACCTCGGCGAGCGGCTGCGCCAGCATCGCGCAGCCTCGCTGGACCGCATCCGGAGCTTCCATGCCGGCGGGGGCGCCGGCCTCTCCACCGCCCGGCTGGTGACCGCCGCGGCCGACACCGCGCTCGGTGCCCTCTGGGACGTCCTCGTCCCCGCCCACAAGCTCCAGGGCGCGGTCCTGGTCGGTCTGGGCGGCACCGGCCGTCGCGACATGAGCCCGGGCTCGGACTGGGACCTCCTCCTGCTCCACACCGGACGGGGCGAGGTGGCCAGCTTCGCCCGCGCCTTCTCCACCGCGCTGTGGGACGCCAAGGTCCACCTCGGATGGAGCGTCCGCACCCTGGCCGAGGCCAGCGCCGCGGCGCACGAGGACACCAACCTCCGGACCGCGCTCCTCGAGGCTCGCCGCATCGCGGGGGACGGACGCCTGTGGTCGCGCGCAGAGCGCTCGCTGCTCGCCGAGCAGCGCACCCGGGACGCCGACGCCTTCGTGCAGGCCAAGACCCACGAGCTCCGCGCCCGGCGGGAGAAGTTCGGCGACACCGTCTTCCTCCTCGAGCCGAACGTGAAGAACGGGCAGGGCGGCCTCCGGGATCTCGAGGCCGCCCTCTGGATCGCCCAGGTCCGGTTCCATGCCCGGACGCTGGGGCAGCTCCTCGAGCGGGGTCTGCTGCCGCCGCACGACGTTGCCGAGGCCCGTGCTGCCCGCGACTTCCTCATGCGCGTCCGTCACGCCGCCCACCTCGCCTCGGGGCGCAAGGAGGACCGGCTCACCTTCGAGCTTCAGGCGAGCCTCGCCCACGAGCTGGGCTACCGCACCGGCCCGGAGGGCGAGGCGGTGGAGCGATTCATGCGCCACGTCTACCTCGCCGCGGGCACCCTGCGACGTGAGAGCGACGCGCTCCTCGCTCGCGCCGACGAGGAACGCGCCCCGCGGCGCATCTTCCGCTCCGAGCGCAAGGTCGGCCACTTCAAGGTCTTCCGGGAGCGGCTCACCGTGGACGACGGCACGCTGTTCCAGCGCGCGCCCGCCGAGGTGGTGCGGATGTTCCAGCTCGCCGGCGAGCTGGGCGTCCCGATCTACAGCTGGGCCCGCGAGCGCATCCTCGAGGCGCTTCCGTCACTGGTCGCCGCGCGGGGAACCCCGGAGGTGGTCGAGGCGCTCAAGTCACTCTTCACGTCCCCGGCCGGGCGGGGAGCGGTGCTGGACGAGATGCATGCCCTCGGCGTGCTGGGGGCGCTGGTGCCCGAGTTCGGTCGCATCACCGCGCACCACCAGAACGACCTCTACCACGTGTACACGGTCGACGTTCACACCCTGCGCGCGCTCCGTCGTCTCTACGCCTTGCGCTCCGGCGACCTGGTGGGCGTCGAGCCCGAGCTGGGCCGGCTGATGGTCGACCTCGAGGATCCTCTCCCGCTCTACCTGGGGATGCTGCTCCACGACGCCGGCAAGGGCATGGGCGGAGACCACTCGGTGCGGGGGAAGGAGCTGATGGCGACGCTCGGCGAGCGGCTCGGGCTCACCGCGCGGCAGCGAGAGATCGCCGAGTTCCTCGTCCTCCACCACCTGACGATGAGCCAGACCGCGCAGCGGCGAGACCTCTCCGATCCCGAGCTGATTCACTGGTTCGCCGAGCTGTGCGGCGACGCGGAGAAGCTCGGCGCGCTGTACCTCCTGACCTGGGCCGACATGTCCTCGGTGGCGCCGGGAATGTGGAACGCCTGGCGCGCGGGCCTGGTCCAGGACCTGTACCGCAAGGCGCGGGCGGTGCTCTCCGGAGAAGGGACCGAGCACCGCGCGCGCGAGGCGTTCTCCGACGCTTGGACGCGGGCCCTCGGCGCCGAGGAGACCGCGCGGCTCCTGGCGTCCCTCCCCGAGCGCTACTTCGATGCCACGCCGCCCGCTGACGCTCTCCGCCATGCGCTGCTGCTTCGACGCGCCAGGCGCTTCCCGCTCGCCGCGGTGCTTCGACGGACGCTCGAGGGCCACGCCGAGGTCCACGTCGCTGCCTCCGACGCGCCCGGGCTCCTCGCCACCTGGAGCGGTGTGCTCTCCGCGCACGGGCTGGACATCCTCTCGGCTCGCATCGTCTCCACCGCCGACGGCTACGCCCTCGACGTCTTCGAGGTGCGCGGGCGCGCCGGGCGACCGGTGGAGCGCACCCGCTGGCGCCGCGCCCGGGCAGATCTCGTCGCCGCGGCCCGAGGCGCCCTGGACGTGCCCTCGCTGCTCGCCCGGCGGCGGGGCGGAACGCTGCTCCACCGCGCGTTGCCACCGGTCGCCACCCGGGTGAGCGTGGACAACCGCGCCTCGCAGCGCTTCACCGTCGTGGACGTCCGGGGCGAGGACCGGGTTGGGTTGCTCCACGACCTCGCGGCGGCGCTGGCCCGCGCCCAGCTGGAGATCGCCGTCGCCAAGGTTGCGACGGAGGCCAACCGGGCGATCGACTCCTTCTACGTCACCCGGGGAGGGAGCAAGCTGACCGACCTCGGCGAGGTCGACGCGCTCCGCGCGCAGCTCGCGGCAGCAGTGCCTGCCCCGCCGGTCGAAGGGTAGCCAGACGACCAGGGGCTACGTGCCGATCGCGCTGGCCGTGCGCTCCCTCGGTACGGAATGAATCCAACGTGCGGTGGGTTGCCCCCAGGACAGGCCAGGAGCAATGGATCCTTGGGCCGGTGTGACGGTCAAGTTCCCGAAACTCGGGAACGATTTCTTGGCGCCGGATCCAGGGACGGTACAGCTTCGCGGTTGAATGCCTGGCTGTGCACGGGTCTTGCTTGCGTTTCCCGTGCGCTGTCGCACCTTGCGTCCTAAGGAGCGGAGCGAGGGCTGGTCGGCGTGGCCGCGAAGGGAGACAGGAAAGCAATGACGGACAAGGACAACAAGGGAAGCATGACGGTCGCGGAGGCCGGCCGAAAGGGCGGCGAGACCGTGCGCAACGAGCGCGGCCGCGAGTTCTACGAGACCATCGGAAGGAAGGGCGGCGCGACCGTGAAGGCGGAGCGCGGGCGGGCGTTCTACGAGGAGATCGGTCGCAAGGGTGGCGAGACGGTCAAGGCGGAGCGCGGCGCCAAGTTCTACGAGGAGATCGGCAAGAAGGGCGGCGATCGGGTGAAGGCGACTCGCGGGCCGAACTTCTACGAGGAGATCGGCCGCAAGGGTGGGCAGAAGGTGAAGAAGCTCATCGAAGAGGGAAAGCGCGCCGCACGTGACGCCGCCGCGCCGGCGGACGGCAACTCCGGGCACGAGCCCTCGAAGGGCTGATATTCGAGGGGGGTGACCGCCCCCCTCGTTCCGGTCGACGGACGGCATCCGCAGCCGAGGACGATCGGTCTCGCGGTGCAGGCGCTCGAGGACGGCCGGCTGCTCGGCTACCCCAGCGACACGACGTACGCTCTCGGCTGCGACGCGCACCAGCGCCGCGCCGTGGAGCGGCTGGCGCAGCTGAAGCATCGCAATCCGAAGAAACCGTTCGCCCTCCTGGTGGCGGATCTCTCGGACCTCGCGCGCTACGCGCAGGTGAGCAACTTCGCGTACCGGGTGCTCCGGCACCTGGCCCCGGGCCCGTTCACCTTCGTTCTCCCGGCGACCCGGCTGGTCCCGGAGCTCCTCCTGCATCGAAAGCGGGAGGTCGGGCTTCGCGTCCCCGCAGCACCGGTGGCCCAGGCTCTGGTGCGAGGACTCGGACGGCCCCTGGTGACCACCACGGCCACCGCGATCGACGAGCAGCTCGACGGAGACGCGGAGCGGGTGGAGGGCGAATCGCTCTCCGACGCCTCCGACGTCCGTGACGCCTACGGGCACGCGCTGGACCAGGTGCTCGACGCCGGTCCGCTTCCCGGCGATCCCAGCACCGTGCTGTCGCTCGTCGGGGATGCCCTCGAGGTGCTGCGGCAGGGTGTCGGGGTCGTTCCCGGGCTGTAGAAAAGTTCCCCTCTCTCCGGGCAGGACTACCGTGCGCTGGGCGATGTCCGCCGCGCCGAACCCGCTGGAGCCATTCCTCGACGCCTTCGTCGCCTACCTCCGTTCGGAGCGCGGGCTCTCTCCGAGGACGGTCGAGGCCTATGCGCGGGACCTGGCGGAGTACCTGGGCGGGCTCGCGCGAGCGCGGGTGAATGCTCCCGGCGCGGTCCGGCAGGAGCACGTGCGAGGGCACCTGGCCACGCTCGGCCGGCGGCTCTCGGCCCGCAGCCAGGCGAGGCACCTGGCGGCCATCCGGATGTTCCACCGGTTCCTGGTGGCCGAGCGCCATGCCGACGCCGACCCCACCGAGCTGGTGGAGACGCCGCGGCAGGCGCGCCGTCTGCCGATCTTCCTCACCCTGGAGGAGGTGGAAGCGCTCCTCGAGGCGCCGCGGGACACCACGCCGGCAGGTCTGCGGGACCGGGCGATGCTCCACGTGCTCTATGCGACCGGGCTCCGGGTCAGCGAGCTGGTCGGCCTCTCCATCAACTCGATCCAGCTCGATGCCGGCTACCTGGTGGCCCGGGGCAAAGGGGACAAGGAGCGGCTGGTGCCTCTCGGCCGGCGCGCGGTCGCAGAGCTCCGCGGCTGGCTGGGGCGGGGCCGCCCGGCGCTCCTCCGGGGGCGGGTCTCCCGTGCGCTCTTCGTGGGTCCAAGGGGGACGGCGCTGACCCGGCAGGGAGTCTGGAAGCTGCTGCGCCGTCACGCCCTGGCCGCGGGCATCAGGAAGCAGCTGAGTCCCCACAAGCTCCGCCACTCCTTCGCCACCCATCTGGTCGAGCGCGGGGCGGACCTCCGGGTGGTGCAGGCGATGCTCGGCCACGCCGACCTCGCGACGACGCAGATCTACACCCACGTGGACGGACGGCGCCTGCGAGCGGTCTACGACGCGGCCCACCCGCGCAGCCGGAGCGGTTAGTCTCCCCCGCTCCCTCCATGCGAATCCTGTCCGGAATCCAGTCCTCGGGAAGACAGCACATCGGCAACTACTACGGCGCGCTCCGGCAGTTCGTCGACCTCCAGAACCGCGGCGACGAGGCGCTGTACTTCATCGCCAACCTCCACGCCCTGACCACCATCCGCGACCCGGCCCAGGCCGCCGCTCTCACCCGTGAGACGGCGATGGCCTTCCTCGCGCTCGGTCTCGATCCGAAGCGAGCGATCCTCTTCCGTCAGAGCGATATCCCCGAGGTCACCGAGCTGTACTGGATCCTGGGAACGGTCGTCCCGCTGTCCAACCTCGACCGGGCGCACAGCTACAAGGATAAGCTGGCCCGCGGCCTCCCGGCGGACTTCGGGCTCTTCGCCTACCCGGTGCTCATGGCAGCGGACATCCTCCTCTACGGCTCGGATCTGGTTCCGGTGGGGAAGGACCAGGTGCAGCACCTGGAGTTCGCGCGCGACTGGGCGACCAAGTTCAACCTGACCTACGTGCCCGGCTACGACCCGGCCGATCCCACCGGGGGGAAGACCGGACGTCCGGGCATCCTCAAGCTCCCCGAGGCGCTGGTGCAGGAGGCGACCGCGGTGGTCCCCGGCACCGACGGGCAGAAGATGTCCAAGTCGTACAACAACACCATCGACCTCTTCGGTGACGAGGCCGAGGTGAAGAAGCGGATCATGGGCATCAAGACCGACAGCACGCCGGTCGATGCCCCCAAGCCGGTCGACACGGGGCTCTACCAGCTCCTCCGGGTCATGCTCCCCCAGAGTGAGCTCGCCGAGGTCGATGCCTCGTGGCGCCGGGGCGGGAAGGGGTACGGCGAGTACAAGAAGACGCTGCTCGCCGCCTACCACGCGACGTTTGGCGAGGCGCGCGCCCGGTATCAGGCGCTGCAGAAGGATCCAGGCTCGGTGGACGCCGTCCTCCGGGCGGGGGCCGAGCGGGCCCGGGCGGTCGCTGCTCCGGTGATCGAACGGGTCCGCCAGGCGGTGGGGATCGAGCGTTGACCCTCTGCGGACGGGACTGGTAGGGCCTCGCGAACGGTGCCCACCCATCCCCAGACTCCGGCCGAGCCGGAGGACGTCGCGCAGGCAGGGGCCACCGTGGTGCACCCCGACCTCCGGGTGGCGCTGCCGAGCTTCGAGGGCCCGCTCGACCTGCTGCTCCACCTCATCCGCGAGCACAAGCTCGACGTCTTCGACATTCCCATCGCGCTCATCGCCGAGAAGTACAACCAGTCGCTCGCGCAGATGGTGGCGCTCGACCTGGACGTGGCGGGCGAGTTCCTGGTGATGGCGGCGACGCTCGCCCACATCAAGAGCCGGCTCCTGCTTCCCCGCACCGAGACGGCCACCGAGACCGGGGAGCCCGCGGAGGAGCAGGGCGACCCGCGAGCGGAGCTGGTCCGGCGCCTGCTCGAGTACCAGAAGTACAAGGACGTGGCGCGGCAGCTCGCCGAGAACCCGCTGCTCGACCGCGAGGTCTTCGCCCGACGCATCACGCCCGCGGCGGCGGCGCAGGTGGAGTCGGCCGCGCTGGCCGAGGTCAGCGTCTACCGACTGATCGAGGCGCTGGACCGCGTCCTGAAGGCCCTCGAGCCGCGGGTGGGCCACGAGGTGGTGCGCGATCAGCTGACGCTCTCGGCTGCGATGCAGGGAATCACTGCGCGTCTGCGGCCCGGTGAGCGAATCACCTTCATCCAGCTGTTCGAGGGCCAGCGCACGCGCGGCTCGGTGGTGGTCACTTTCCTTGCGCTGCTGGAGATGGTGAAGCTGCGGCTGCTCCGCGTCCACCAGGACGACGGTGCGAAGGACATCTGGGTGTCGGCCGAGGCCGGCGCACTCGAGGGCGAGACCCCGGAGGTCGACGAGCGTGAGTACTCCTGAAAACCCACGAGCCGTCCCATTCAGCGAGGCCGAGGTCCAGTCGGTGGCCCCGGCTCCGTCCGACGCGGAGCTGGAGGACGTCGAGCCGGCGGAGATCGACGAGCAACCGGTCGAGTTCGAGCCCTTCGAGCGGCTGGTCCAGCGCAGCCGGCGACTGTCGCCCGAGAGGATCCGGACCGTGGTCGAGTCGCTGCTCTTCGTGACCGACAAGCCGGTGACCCTGGACCAGCTCCACGAGGCCACCGGCGTCGACAAGGCTCGCATCGAGGAGGCGCTGGCGCAGCTGGGCGAGATCCACCGCGACGGGGCGAGCGGCATCGTGCTCACCGAGGTCGCCGGCGGCTGGCAGTTCCGGACGGACCCGGAGAGCGGAGAGTTCGTCCGGCGATTCCTGCGGGTGAAGCCGCACCGGTTGACCCGTGCCGCGCTGGAGACACTGGCGATCATCGCCTACCGGCAGCCTGTCACCCGCCCGGAGATCGAGGATGTTCGCGGGGTGGACTCGGGGGCGGTGGTGAAGGCGCTGCTCGAGCGGAGGCTGATCAAGATTCTCGGCAAGAAGGACGAGGTGGGCCGGCCGATCCTCTACGGCACCACCCGCGAGTTCCTGGAGTTCTTCGCCCTCAAGGACCTCTCCGCGCTTCCCACGCTGCGCGAGTTCCACGAGCTGTCCGAGGAGCACCGGACGCTGGTCGACAAGGAAGCCCCGGCGCCCGCCGGGACCGAGGGCCTGGTCGACGAGCTCGCCGATCCTGCCTTCGAGCAAGGCCTGGCCGAGGCAGCGCCGGGCGCCGAGGAGGCCATGGAGGCGCTGGAAGAGGCGATGGAAGAGGCCGAGAAGCGCTCGAAGGCAGCGGCGGCAACGCTGGGGACCGAGTCCGCGCCGCGCCCGCCAGCCGAGGAGAGCGATCGGTGAGCGAGCGGCTGCAGAAGTTCCTCGCCCGCGCCGGGGTGGCGTCGCGCCGGCACGCCGAAGGGCTCATCACTGCCGGCCGGGTGAGCGTCAACAACCAGCGGGTCACCGAGCTCGGGACCAAGGTGGAGGCCACCGATCTGGTGATGGTGGACGGGCAGCTGGTGACGGCGCCGGAGCGCACGTCGTGGTACCTGCTCCACAAGCCGCCCGGGGTGGTGACGACGCTGTCCGATCCCGAGGGCCGGCCGACGGTGGCCGGGTTCCTCGAGGGCGTGGAAGAGCGGGTCTTCCCCGTCGGGCGGCTGGACTGGGACGCCGAGGGCGCGCTGCTGCTCACCAATGACGGCGGTGCGGCGCACCGGCTCCTGCACCCGAGCTTCGAGGTGCCGCGGACCTACCTGGTGAAGGTGAAGGGCGCGCCGACCGACGAGACCCTGGCGCGGCTGCTGGAGGGCGTGCGGCTGGAGGACGGGCCGGCGCGAGCGCTCCGCGCGGAGCGGTTCGAGGCAACCGAGCGGAACACCTGGATCCGCCTCCAGGTGGGGGAGGGAAGGCCCCACCTGGTCAAGCGGCTGTGCGCGGCGGTCGGTCATCCGGTGCTCCGGCTCTTCCGGCCGGCGCAGGCGGGTGTCTCGGTCGCGGGCCTCCAGCCAGGTGAGCTGCGAGCACTGACCGCCGAGGAGGTCCAGCGGGTCGAGGCCATCGCCACGGGTGGGGACATCGCGGAGCCGGCAGCCTTTCTTCCACCGCGACGGCACGGTCGCGCGGGCGACGACGAGGAGGCGCTCGATCCCGAGGACGGATCGGACGCCGGAGAGATCTCTGCGGATCGCCCGGCTGCGCCGCGGCCGGGAGGCCAGGCGCGCCGTGGCGCCGAGCGGACGGACTCGAGAAGCGATCGCCCACCGCGAGCGGCTTCCGGCGGACGGGGTGGACCGCGCCGGGGTCGCTCCGACAATCGTGCTGGAGGCATGGAAACCGACACTGCCCGGGGTCCCGGCCGCGAGCGGGGTGAACGGCAAGGCGGATCCGGTCGCCGTGACCGCGACGGAGGGGGGCCCGGCGCTCGCCGGGACGGCGTCCGGTCGCGTGGGGCCGACTCGGGACGAGGTGAATTCGGCGGTCCCTCGCCGCGAGGAGCTGGGGGGCGGAGCTTGCGCTCGCGCACCGGTGACGCGGAACGCGGATCCGGCGGGCGGCCTCCCGGTGCCGGGATGGAAGGAGGCGGCTTCCGGCCGCGCGGTGCCGGAAGAGGTGGAGGCGAATTCCGCCCGCGGGGGCGTGCCGCGGGGCGTGGCTCGTTCGGCACTCGGCCCTCCCGAGGCGCCGGTGCTGGCGAGGATCGTTTCAGTTCGCGTGACTCGGAGAGAGGCGAATTCGGCG
>Ga0081540_1003048_pt1 | contig 13423 bp, 16 predicted proteins | sample TabmetS2T1R1_FD_71024 | JGI IMG/M metagenome (GOLD analysis project Ga0081540, IMG submission 71024) | Tabebuia heterophylla rhizosphere microbial communities from the University of Puerto Rico - S2T1R1 | ecosystem: Host-associated > Plants > Roots > Rhizosphere ... | reverse complement strand
GTTCTGGCCGATCAATTGCCAGGAATGCAGCAGCAACAGCGCCCACAGCGGCCGCGCCACCACCGCCGGGCCGAATTCGAGGCTCGGCGCGCCGAAAGCCGATATCGTCATGGTGAGCAGCACAGCGAGCACGGCCTGCTGGCCGCCGACGATGGAGCGCGACAGCAGATAGACCGTCCAGAGCGTCGCGACGCCGCAGAGCTGCGCCAAGAGATAGACGCCGAACATGTGGTTGCCGGCACCGCGGTAGGCGATGTCGGCAAGCCAGAACGCCAGCGGCGGACCCATGTCGGTGCCGACCTGATACTCCCGGCCGAAGGCGATCATGGTGGCGAGGTCGCCGGGCGGGCTGCGATAAAGCAGCAGCGACACCAAAAGCCACATCAACGCCTGCAGCGTGATCACAAGCCAGACCACGAGCCGCGGCCGGGCGCGGATCAGTTCGATAATCAGGGAGGTGAACCGCATCAAACGCCCGAAAATCCCAAGACCGGTCCGGCAAACCGGCGCATTTTTCCCCAAGGTTTGATAAAGGGCGGCTGCCTCCGAGGCAACTGCCGCCGAATGAGGTCAGATGATGGCGGAAGCCTCGGGATCGGCCTGAGCTTGCAGCGAAAACAGGTCCGGCGGAACTGGCGAGGGATAATGCTTCTCCCGCGCGGCGATCACGGGCGCAAAGAAGCTGCGGTGGTGCACCGACGGCCCCAGCCGGTCCAGCGCCTCCAGATGCTCGGGCACCGCATAGCCCTTGTGACTCTCAAAGCCATAGCCCGGGCAATCCTCGGCAAGCGCGCACATCAGCCGGTCGCGCGTCACCTTGGCGATGATGGAGGCCGCCGCAATCGACTTCACAAGCCCATCGCCGCCGATCACCGCCTCGCATTCGCAGGGCGTGGCGAGACGGTCGCGGCCATCGACGAACACATATTTCGGCGCCTCGGGAAGCGCAGCCACGGCGCGGGCCAGTGCCCAAAGCGACGCACGCAAGATATTGTCACGATCGATCCGGGCCGGTGAGGCGTAGGCGACGGCGAAGGACGAGGTGGCGCAGATCTTCTCGAACAATTCCTCGCGTTCTTCAGGAGAAAGGCGCTTGGAATCGTCGATGCCCCTCGGAATCCGATCGGGATCAAGAATGACGGCAGCGGCCACCACAGGTCCTGCGAGCGGACCGCGGCCCGCCTCGTCGCAGCCCGCGACCGGCCAGATGCCGCGCTTGATCAGCGCACGCTCGCGCCGAAAGCTCGCCGGCGCAACCGCGATCACGCCTTCCGGCAGCTTCGCTTGCTTCCTTTCCGGTTTTGCTTCCGGCTTCTTGGCGGACTTGTCCCGACTCATGGCGGGGATCCTGCGCAAGCTCGCCGAGCCGCGCAACCGGGAACCCGGGAAAACTCCCGTTATTCAATAATCAAGACCAAAAAGCTTGACGCGTTAGTCAGGCAGATGAACGCGCCGGTCGTCTCCGACTTCGATGCCGGGCGCTACGACGACCTCCCAGGGATAACCATCGGGATCGACGAAATAGCCGGAATAGCCGTCATAGTCGGTGCGGTGAGCGGGCTTCAAGAGCGAAGCGCCCTTTGAGATCGCGAATTTCAGCACGGCATCGACTTCCTCGGTCGAGCTGCAGTTCCACGCAAGCGTAAAGCCGCGGAAGGCGGCCCGTCCGTTCTGGTCCGGCAAGGTTGCGTCTTTCGCCAGCTCTGCACGGGGAAACAGAGCAATGACGGTGCCGCCGGTATCGAAGAACGCCACTGCCTCGCCGGTCGCGCGAAACTTTCGCTGAAATCCCAGCGCCTGATAGAAGGCGATGCTTTCCCCGATGTCGCTGACGCCAAGTGTGATGACGGTGAAACGCGGAACCGGCGGCTGTTGACGCATATACCCTCCTCGCCGCCCGCCCTGCCCTAGAACAGGCTTAGCTGCTGTCCGTTGCGCTTCGGCTTGGCGAAATGATCCGTGGTCAATTTGGACCGGCGCTTGTTGAGCCCGAGTTTCTCGCAGGCGATCTCGAAGCGGCGGCCGATCATCCAGGCCATGGGCCCTGTGCCCTTCATTCGAGCGCCCCATTGCGAGTCGTAATCGCGCCCGCCCCGCATGTCGCGGATCAGCGTGAAGACGTGGCGATAGCGATCCGGATAATTTGCCATCAGCCACTCGCGGAAGAGGTCGCGCACTTCCAGCGGGAGCCGCAGCATCACATAGCTCGCTTCCTTGGCGCCGGCATGCACGGCCGCGTCGAGAATGCGTTCGATCTCGGAATCGTTCAGCGCGGGAATGATTGGCGCGACCATCACCGTCGTCGGAATGCCGGCTTCGCTGAGCCGCTTGATCGCCTCGAGCCGCTTTGGTGGCGTTGAAGCCCGTGGCTCCATCGTTCGCGCCAGTTTCGGATCAAGTGTCGTCACCGACAGCGCGACCTTGGCGAGGTTACGCTTGGCCATTCGCGCGAGAATGTCGATGTCGCGCACGACCAGCGCCGACTTGGTCACAATGCCGACCGGATGGCCGGCACGATCAAGCACTTCCAGAATGCCGCGCATGATCTTCATGTCGCGCTCGATCGGCTGATAGGGATCGGTGTTGGTGCCGATCGCAATCATCCGCGGCTCGTAATTCGGCGCGGCGAGCTCTTTCTCGAGCAGCTCAGGCGCATCCGGCTTTGCCAGCAATTTCGATTCGAAATCGAGACCCGGCGACAGACCAAGAAAGGCATGGGTCGGCCGCGCGAAGCAGTAGACGCAGCCATGCTCGCAGCCGCGATACGGATTGATGGAGCGGTCGAAGCCGATGTCGGGCGAGTCGTTGCGCGCAATCACCTTGCGCGAGGTATCGATCGAGACCGTAGTCTTGAACGGCGGCAGCTCTTCAAGGCTCTGCCAGCCGTCGTCAAAAGCGACCCGCGCTTCGGCCTCGTAGCGGCCGGAGGCATTGGATTGCGCGCCACGCCCGCGCCGCCGCTCGCGGTCGATAGCGACCGCAAGCTCGGGAAAAGGGGGCGCACCCGCCGGCTCGGAGGGCGCCTTGACCGGCGGGTGCTTGAGGGCATGAGAGGATGCTCGGCTCATGCAGGGAATATAACACGACATTAGAACAAAGCAAGAACACACAATCTCGTGTGATCGGTAACTGTGGGGAATTGCGGGTCGTAATTCCCCACAGTTAACCAGCCTAGGGAGATCGCCATGCATTTGCTTACTTTGACGGCCGTGGCCGCGTTGCTCTCCACCCTTGCCGTCGCGGGTGCCTCATCAGCTAAAGCCAACGCCAATCTACCGGTTTGCGCCCAGAAATATGGGCCAGACGAAGGATTGCGTTGCGATTTCCAGAGCTACGAACAATGCCGAGCCGAGGTCCGCGGGCTGGCAGCGAGCTGCATTGAAAATCCCTATCTTCGATCAGATTTCAACCCGATCTCCGCGGGTTCGCGTGCAAGGAGATAGCCCCGTCATTTGGTCCACTTCGCTGTCTCGCTGAAATCGTTGGGCGAAACTTGATGCGGCAGTTTGGCCGCGAAGTACTGCCCCTAGCTGGCGTGTTCGTCCTGGCCGGGTCCGCGCCGTGCCGACGCCAATGCCGCAGTCTGCGCCCAGACTTGTGGCAGGAGCGACGGAGCTGCCTGCAACTACGCCACCTACCACCAATGCCGCGCGGCCATCCAGCGGCATCGCCGGCAGCTGCATCCACAATCCGCATTTTCGAACCGGCTAAACGCCTGCGCCGCCGCGAAAGCGGGCAAACATTCGCCGGTGGGTGGTTTCTCCGGCCGGCTTTTGTCGCGAAAATCCGCATCGGAATGGCTGCTTTGATTGTGACAAGGTGATAACAGTGCGGCGTTTTCGCCAGCCTGAGCCAACGCAGTCTCAATTCATGTTGAGCGTCATCATCCCGACCGAAGGCATTGAGCAGCCTGCCGTCGCCACACTGGCCGCGCTGGTGCCGGGCGCGGCCGCCGGCATCATCCGCGAGGTGCTCCTGGTCGATCGCGGCGGATCCAGCGTGATCGAGCGGGTGGCCGATGTCGCAGGCTGCCGCTTCCTGGCCGCGGAAGGCACGCGGGCAGCCGCGCTTGCCGCCGGCGCCCGTCAGGCCCGCTCGCCGTGGCTGATGTTCCTGCATGCCGGCGCCGTGCTCGATCCCGGCTGGATCGAGGAGACCACTCAATTCATCAACGGCGTCGCCAGCAGCGGCCGGCCGCGCGCGGCGGTGTTCCGCTATGCCCGCTCGCCCTATGCCGACCGCCGCCTGCGCGACGGTTTTAAAGCCATCGCCCGCATGGTGGCGGGCCCCTCGGCCGAACAGGGTCTCTTGATCGCGCGCGACCATTATGACCGCCTCGGCGGCTACCGGCCGGATGCCCGCCGCTCCGAGGCGCGCCTGCTGCGCCGGCTCGGCCGCTCGTCGCGCACGCTGTTGCGCAGCCGGATCATGGTGGTCGCCTGAAGTTAGGACCGAGCCAGAACTAACGATCTTGCACGGCTTGGACACAAAATCGCGAAAACAACCCCATGCAAAGTAGAACCCATGCAAAGTAGAACCTGGCTCGCAGCATCAGTGCCGCGCTGTGTCGGGTAAATAGTCTGGCCCCTTCGATACTTGCTTTTGTCAAATAATTATTTGACAATGGCAAATATCGAGGTGCGCCATGCCGACACAGGAATCCGACCGCGAGATATCGGCGGTCCGCGCGTTCAACCGCTTCTACACCCGCAAGCTCGGCCTCATCGAACCGAAGCTGCTGCACAGCTCCTTCACTTTGCAGGAAGCCCGCATCATCTACGAGATCAGGCATCGTCCTGCCTGTACTGCCACCGACCTCACCCGCGATCTCGGCCTCGATCCGGGCTTTGTGAGCCGCACCCTGCAGGCGCTGCAGCGCCGCCAGATCGTGACGCGAAAGCCGTCAAGGGACGACGGCCGCATCAACGAGCTCTCGCTGACCGCAAAAGGCCGCACCGCCCAGGCCGAGCTCGAGCGGCGCTCGCGCGAGGAGGTTGGAAGCCTCATCGCCTCGCTAGACGACAATCAGCGCGCCGCGGTCGTCCGCGCCATGACCATGATCGAGCAGACGCTGGAGCGGCCTACGGAGAAGCCCGCCGCCTTTCTCTTGCGCAGCCACCGGGTAGGCGACATCGGCTGGGTGATCTCGAGCCAGGCAAAAGCCTATGCCGAGGAATATGGCTGGGACATCAGCTACGAGGCGCTGGTCGCCGAGATCTGCGCCCAGTTCATCAAGAGTTATGACGCTTCGCGCGAGCATTGCTGGATTGCTGAAGCAGGCGGCGAGCCGCTCGGCTCGGTCTTCCTGGTGAACGGCGGCGATGACGTCGCAAAGCTGCGGCTGCTCCTGGTGGAGAAAAAAGCGCGCGGCCTTGGCGTCGGCCGCGCGCTCGTCGAGGAGTGCGTTCGCTCGGCGCGCGAGAAAGGCTACAAGAAAATGACGCTGTGGACCCAAAGCGTCCTTGTCGCCGCGCGCGGTATCTATCAGGCCGAAGGCTTCCGGCGCGTCAAGGAAGAGCCGCACCACAGCTTTGGCGTCGATCTCGTCGGCGAGACCTGGGAAATGGAGCTGAAGTAGCTACCGGACAATTTCCCAGAAGATTCCAGCCTCGGCCACGAAGCCCAGCGTAAACAGGACGGTTCGAAGATACGGAATTCCCGCGAGATAGACGATGGCGTGCGCCAGCCTCGTCCAAAAGAAACTCGCCGACCAGAACGCCGTCATGGCGTCCGCCTTCCCGGTCAAATGAGCGGCTACAACAAGGGTCGCGAAAGGAGCAAAAACCTCGACCGCATTGAGGTAGGCGCGATGCGCACGCAGTCCCCATGAAGGGATCGGCCGCGGTAGGGCCGGGTCGGCGTAGTTGGCCGGTTGCAACGGCCCATTGGTCCTCACCTGGCAGACGATGTATGGAATCCACAAAGCGGCGGTCAGCATGGCCGTGAAAACGAGGTATTTGAGGTCGGTTGTCACCTTAGCCTCCCTGGGTGCCCGATCAGCGGTGTGCGATCTGATGGCCGCCCCATAGACGTTCGGGCCGGGCCAAAGACGACAGGGTCCGCAATTTTTTTCAGGGTAAGGACGCTCGTGTTGCGCTCCGCCGCCGTTTCCGGGCGGCGTGAAGCCGGTCAACCGCAAGAGGCCAAAGCCGCTACGCCGAGGCGCCCTTGGCCTTGGGCCGGCGCAGATGCTCGTCCAGCCGCGGCATGATCTCGACGAAATTGCAGGGCCGCGTGCGGTAGTCGAGCTGCGCCGCCAGAATGCCGTCCCAGCCGTCGCGGCAGGCGCCGGGCGAGCCGGGCAGACAGAAGATGAAGGTCGCGTTAGTGACGCCAGCGGTGGCGCGGCTCTGCACCGTTGAGGCGCCGATCTTGGCGTGACTGAGCATGTGGAAGGCGATGGAGAAACCGTCCATCCGCTTTTCGAACAGCGGCTCGATTGCCTCCGGCGTGACGTCGCGGCCGGTAAAGCCGGTGCCGCCTGTCGTGATGATGGCGTCGACGCCTTCATCGGCAATCCAGCGCTTCACCACGGCGCGGATCGCCTCGACATCGTCGGTGACGATCTCGCGCGCTGCAAGCTTGTGGCCGGCGGCGGTCAGGCGTTCGGCCAGCGTCGTGCCGGACTTGTCATCCGCCAGCGAACGGGTGTCGGAGATCGTCAGCACCGCGATGTTGAGCGGCACGAATTGTTTTGTCTCGTCGATGGACATGGCCGTCGTTACAGCGCGCCGGCGCCAAAGGTGTTGCAGGCCTGCACCGTACCTTGCTGATAGCCGGTCATGAACCACTGCTTGCGCTGCGCAGCGGAGCCGTGGGTGAAGCTGTCCGGCACCACCCTGCCCGTCGCCTGGCGCTGCAGCGTGTCGTCGCCGATCGCGGTTGCGGTTCTAAGCGCCGCGTCGATGTCGCCCGCCTCGATGAAGCCCGGCCGCTTCTTCTCCTCGCGATTGACCCAGACGCCGGAGAGACAGTCGGCCTGCAGCTCGACCTTGACCTGCAGTGCGTTGGCCTCCGCCTTGCTGCCGGCCTGCTGCTGCATGCGCGTCACGCGCGGCAGGATGCCGAGCAGATTCTGGATGTGATGGCCGGCCTCATGCGCGATGATGTAGGCGGTCGTGAAGTTGCAGGCGGATTTGCCCGAGCAGCCGCGGAAGCGCGTCTCGACCTCGCGGAAGAACGCCGTGTCGAGAAAGATGGCGCGGTCCGGCGGGCAGTAGAACGGCCCCATCGCCGACTGCGCCATACCGCAGCGCCCGCCATTGGTGGCATTGCGGAACAGCACGATCTTCGGCCCGGTATAGTTCTGCCCGCTGGCCTGGAAAATCTCGCTCCAGCGGTCGTCGATTTCGCCCAGGATGCCGGAGATCATGCTGCCCATCTCGTCGGTCGGCGCGCCGGTCTTGCGCTGCCCGGAGGGACGATCCTGCTGATAGCTCGGCGCCTGGCTGCCGCCGCCGGTGAGAATCTCCGCGCCGCCGATCAGGATGCGCGGGTCGATGCCGAAGGCGTAGCCGAGCAGGCCCAGCACGATGATGGTGCCGATGCCGAGGCCGCCACCACCCATCGGAATACCCATACCGCCGCCGCCCATGCCGCCGCCGTCGTCGCGACGGTCCTCGATATCGTCGCTGCGGCGGAAATCATCGTAACGCATGGCGCTTTCCCCTCATTTCAATCCTTGTGCGCTGCAAGCACGAGGTAACGCGGCACAGAGGTAAAATTTCCATTGCGTTAATCAATAGCCCGCCCGGCAAATATTGCCTAGTGCACCTGAACGCGCATGTGTGCACGAACTCGCGCATATGCTGCGCGGGACTCGTCAACACGCGCCGTGGGTTAAGTCGATTTTTACTTTGCCCGGTCAATGTATCGCCAGTCGGTTGTTTAGTCCCGCGTCGCCGACAGCGTCGCCTGAGTCAGAGTAATTGAGTCATGGTTGTGTCGCGTCGCGGGGCGTCTGCAAAGGCGCCCCGCACTAAATTTGAGTCTGCCCCGAGTAATCGCATCATTGTCGGCGACTGTGTCGCCGAAATGTCGAAGCTTCCGGCAGCTTCCGTCGATCTCGTCTTCGCCGACCCACCGTACAATCTGCAGCTCAAGGGCGAACTCAAGCGTCCCGACGAATCGCATGTCGATGCCGTCAATGACGACTGGGACAAGTTCACTTCCTTTGCCGCCTATGACGATTTCACCCGCGCCTGGCTGCTGGCCTGCCGCCGCGTCATGAAGCCGTCGGCAACGATCTGGGTGATCGGCTCCTACCACAATATTTTTCGCGTCGGCGCCATCATGCAGGACCTCGGCTTCTGGGTCCTCAACGACATTGTCTGGCGCAAGTCCAACCCGATGCCGAACTTCCGCGGCCGCCGCTTCACCAATGCGCATGAGACCATGATCTGGGCCGCGCGCGACGAAAAGGCCAAGGGCTATACGTTCAACTACGAGGCCCTGAAGGCGGCGAACGAGGACGTGCAGGCCCGCTCCGACTGGCTGATCCCGCTCTGCACCGGCGAGGAGCGTCTCAAGGGCACGGATGGCAAGAAGGTGCATCCGACCCAGAAGCCGGAAGGGCTTTTGGCGCGCGTGCTGCTGTCGTCGTCGAAGCCGGGCGACCTGGTGATCGATCCCTTCAACGGCACCGGCACGACCGGAGCCGTGGCAAAACGTCTCGGCCGCGCCTATGTCGGCTTCGAGCGCGACCCGGCCTATGCCAAGGCGGCAGAGACGCGCATCGCCGCGATCGAGCCGCTGCCGGAAGCAACGCTCGCCCCCTTCATGACCGCGCGCGAGGCGCCCCGTGTCGCCTTTTCCGAGCTGATCGAGCGCGGCATGATCGCGCCTGGCTCAAAGCTCGTCGACGCCCGCAAGCGCCACAACGCGCTGGTCCGCGCCGACGGCGCCATCATGCTCGGCGACAAGGTCGGCTCGATCCACCGCATCGGCGCCGTCGCCCAGGGCGCCGAAGCCTGCAACGGCTGGACTTTCTGGCATGTCGAGACCAAGGGTGGCCTCAAGCTGATCGACGAGCTGCGCGCCGAAATCCGCAGCCAGATGGCGGTGGGCTGATCTCGGCCCTCCCCGTTCACGTCCTCTCGATTTGCCTCGCAGAGGCCAGCGGGCCTAGAATAACACCATCCGTCGCCGTTTCGATTGGCCTCGCCATGCGCAAACGATCCGAGACGTTGCTGCTCCTGCCGCTGCTGCCGATCTTCCTGATCGGCATGTTCCCGATGCTCCTGATCGGCATGCTGGGATCCGCCGGCCTCATCATCTTCGGCATCCTCCTGATCCGAGTCGCGCTCGCCGGCAATATGGAAGCCCATGGCGACTTCAACCAGGAAGTCATCATGCACGGCTATGCGCGAAGGCCGGATCGCGCCGCGCAGGCCTCCGACCTGCAGGCGGCAACACGGATGTCCTTGCTGATGCACCTGTCGGGCGCGGTGATGATCGTCGCCGGCATCGCCGGCCTCTTCGTCGTCGGCTGAGCGGCCAATCCTGACCCCATTCACAAACTCGTCGCTTGCGCAGGCCGCAAAATTTGCGCATGGACGGTCCCGCCTGCGGCAATGAGGCCGCATCCCGTCAATCCACAACAAGAAGCTGGGGAGACTCTCATGCTGAAATTCTATTTCAACGGTTCGCCCAACCCGTCGAAGGTAGCGCTGTTCCTCGAAGAGGCAGGACTGCCGTTCGAGCCGGTGGCGGTCGATACCCGCAAGGGCGACCAGTTCAAGCCGGAATTCCTGAAGGTCAATCCGAACGGCAAGGTGCCGGCGATCGATGACGACGGCATCGTCGTGTTCGACAGCAACGCCATCCTGCTTTACCTCGCCGAGAAGACCGGCAAATTCCTGCCCGCCAACACGCCGAAGAACCGCGCCGAGATGTTGTCCTGGCTGATGTTCGTGGCAACCGGGGTCGGGCCCTTCTCGGGCCAGGCGGTGCACTTCAAGCATTTCGCGCCGGAGAAGGTCGACTACGCCCACAACCGCTACCAATTCGAGGCGCAGCGGCATTACACCGTGCTCAACGATCATCTTGCCGGCCGCAAATATATGGTGGGCGACAGCTACACCATCGTCGACATGGCGCTGTGGGGCTGGGCGCGCATGGCGCCGTTCGTGATGGGCGAAGAGGCCGCGGCGAAATACCCCAACGTCAAGCGTCTCGCGGACGAGATTTCGGCACGGCCGGCGGCGGCAAAAGCGATCGCGCTGAAGGACAAGTTCACCTTCAAGGCCGAGATGGACGACGAGGCACGCGGCAACATGTTCCGTCACCTCAGGGTCAAGGCGGCTTAAAGGTCACTGTCATTCCGGGACACGCGCTTGCGCGTGGACCCGGAATCTCGAGATTGGTGAGCCATGGAGATTCCGGGTTCGCGCTGCGCGCGCCCCGGAATGACTCCCTTAATCGATCGCCGCAACCACCTCGATCTCGACCAGCCAGCCCGGTCGCGCAAGGCGACTGACGACGACCAGTGTGCTCGCCGGTGGCTTCGCCGTGTTGAGGTAGCGGTCGCGGATCGCCCGCAGTTTCGGGATGTCATCCTGGCTGACTTCGGCGACGAGATAGGTGTTCATCTTGACGATGTCGGCCATGGTGGCGCCGGCCGCTTCCAGCGCAAGCTTGAGGTTCTTGAACACCTGCTCGACCTGCGCCTCGAAGTTGCCTTCGCCGACCAGCTTGCCCGACACATCGGCCGACACCTGCCCCGCGACATAGACCAGCGTGCCCTTGTTGACCTTGGTGACATGCGAATAGCCGAACGGCGCCATCAATGTCGCCGGGTTCAAGAACTCCTTGCTCATGGCAAATTCCCTTTCATTTCCCGCCAGAACGGCCGGCCGATCTCGTCGGCCACTTCCGCCCGGCACACTCCCATATCATGCAATTCGCGATCGCTCATGACGGCGAGTTGACGCCGCACGCGGCTGCGCTCGCGCCACGTCGCCACCAGCATCAGGACCGATCGGGCGATTGCAAGCAGAGAAACCGGAAACGGCCGCCGGTGCGGCCGGCGGCCTTCTGCACAAACGCTGCTCAACGTCTTAGCCCGCCGCCAGCTTGCGCTCTTGGGGAAACGGCCCCAGCACCCGCTCGACCAGCGCGGAGTCGCAATACTCCTTGATCAGCTTGATCTTGCCGTTCTCGATGCGCCACACCATGCAATACTGGTTGTCGTAGCGCTGGCCGGACTTGGTGACGTTGTCGCCGCGGGCTTCCACCACCACGGTGTCGCCTTCGGCGATGAAATTGAATGCCACCGTGCGCGGCCGCACCGCGAAGTGCGAGCGGAAATGGCCCATCAGGCCGTTAAGGATGGCGTCCTTGCCCTTGAACTCGTTCGACCAGGAATATTGCCCGGTGACGATCCAGCTCGCGTCATCGGCGAGGTTGTCGACGAATGTGGTGCCGCTGCGATTGGCGGAGTCGGTATAGACTTGCTGCACCAGTTTCTTGTTGGCTTCTGCGCTCATGGCATTTCTCCATTGATTGGCTGTTGCCAATCATGGCCCTTGCGCACTCATTCTTCCAATCGATATGAAATATGATATATATTCACCTAATGAATTTGAATTCGCTTGACCTCAACCTGCTGGTGGCACTCGACGCGCTGCTCAGGGAAGCCAGCGTCAGCCGCGCGGCGATGCGGATCGGCCTGTCGCAGCCGGCCGCCAGCCACGCGCTGCAGCGCCTGCGCGACCTGATCGGCGATCCGCTTTTGGTGCGTACCGGCGCGCGCATGGAGCTGACCCCACGCGCCCAGGGCTTGCGCGGCCCGCTGGCGCAGGCCCTGGAGCAGGTGCGCGGCCTGTTCACCCGCGACGAATTCGACGCCGCGCGGAGCGAGCGGCACTTTCGCCTGATGATGCCCGATCTCGCCGTCGAGCTTTTGATGCCGCCGCTGATGGAGAAGGTCACGAAGCTCGCGCCCAACATCACCATCGACGTGGTGCCATGGCGGGGGCCGGCAATCTTCACCGCGGAATTTGCCCGCACCATCGATCTCGTCTGCTCGATCGGCGACGCCTTCAAGGGCTTCCACCGCCAGCGCCTCTATACCGACAGCGATGCGCTGGCGGTGCGCCGCGGGCATCCGGTTGGCGCGCGATTGAAGAAGCGCGAGGCGTTCCTGGCGGCGCGGCATGTCGCCGTGGTGATCCGCGGCCAGAGCGAGGATATGATCGATACCTGGCTGCGCGGCAAGGACATCGAGCGGCGCATCGCGCTGGTCGTGCCCGGCTATATCGAGGCGCTGCATGTTGCCGCGCGCACGGACCTCGTCGCCTTCGTGCCGCGCCGCCTGATCGCGGCGCTGGCAAGGCAATTGTCGCTGCAGACGATCACCCCGCCGTTCGATCCCGGAATTGACGAGCAGTACCTGTTCTATCCGACCCGCGCCCAGATGGACCCGGGCTCGATCTGGCTGCGCAACCTCATGCTCGGCATCGGCCGCGAGATGGAACGCGGCAAGGCCCGAAGATCGTAGGGTGGGCAAAGGCGCCCTTGCGCCGTGCCCACCATCGCATGAGAGGTGCAAGTTAGGTGGGCACGCTTCGCTTTGCCCACCCTACAATTAGGCGGCAGCCTTCTCCTCGGCCAGCACCGTGGCCACCGCGGGACGCTCTTCCATCCGCTTGCGATGCGCGACGACCTTTGGCAATTTTGACAGATCGACGCCGTCGCCCTCCAGCCATCCGCTGATGGTGTAGAGGTAGGGATCGCAGATCGTGTACTGCTCGCCCATCACCCAGGGGCCCTTCAGCATGTCGCGCTCGATCAGCGCAAAGCAGGCGGTCATCGTTTCCGGAATCTTGCGCTTCATGTCGGCGAACGACGTTTCCTCGGTCGCCCAGCGATAACCGCGTCCCTTGTGCGCGTGCGCCACATGCACCGTGGAGCAGAGATAGCTGTTGATCGACTGCACTTGCGCAAACGCAAAGGAATCCTGCGGCACGAGCTTTGCGTTCGGAAAGCTCTGCGCAATGTAGGCAAGGATCGCCGGCGTCTCGGTCAGCACGCCGTTGTCTGTCACCAGCGCGGGCACGCGGCCCTTGGGATTGATCTTGAGATAATCCGCGCTGGTCTGCTGGCTATTCTTGAAGTTCAGCCGCTCGGCGCTGTAGGGCGCGCCGACCTCTTCGAGCGCGATGTGCGAGGCGAGCGCGCAGGTGCCGGGGGCATAATAGAGCTTGAGCATGTCGGTCCTCTCGGGGGAAAGCCGTGCGGCAAGTTAGCGGGGCGACCTGCCGTCGTCCAGTTCGCCGAACCGCCGCTTTCGCGGTTGCCCAAAAGCGTAATCCCGTGTCATGACCATGGCGGGCAGCGAGGGCGTATCATGACCATTCTCATCGCGGGCGGCGGCATTGGCGGGCTGACGTTGGCGCTCAGCCTGCACCAGATTGGCGTGCCC
>Ga0081540_1003047_pt1 | contig 13425 bp, 8 predicted proteins | sample TabmetS2T1R1_FD_71024 | JGI IMG/M metagenome (GOLD analysis project Ga0081540, IMG submission 71024) | Tabebuia heterophylla rhizosphere microbial communities from the University of Puerto Rico - S2T1R1 | ecosystem: Host-associated > Plants > Roots > Rhizosphere ... | reverse complement strand
CATCGATCGGCACGGGCAAACACTTCCACTGCATCCCGGTGTAGAGCACCCACAAAATGAGGTTAAAAACCCGGTAATAGCCCAGTTTGCACTTTGGGCCGCGCTTGGGCAGCGAGAGGTGCGGCAAGATAAATGCCTCAAACTCCGGTTCGGAGAGTTGGACGGGGATCGGCGTCGTTGCAGGCTTTGGTGCCGTGGTGCTCATCAGGTAATGGCCTCATGTGAGGAAGGGTGAAGTGCACTGGAGAAGCAAATTACTTCAGAGGCTACAAGAGGTTAGGACCGTTTGCAAAACTCGCAACCAGTTACAAGTGATCCCAACTGGCAAAGACCATATAACGCATTAAGGCCTGGATATCATTGAAAAACGTCTGACGCCTGGCGAGCACTTGGCGGAGCAAGGCATACTTATCATCGCTCCATTCCAAAACCGTATGGAACAGAAAGGCCAGAAGATTGAGACTGAGCATCACCGCCGCGAGGTACTGCTGGCCATGCCCAAAATTGTGCTCCAGATGGTAGCCCTTGGTCTTGAGCACGTTGTTATTTTCGTTTTCGATCTTCCAGCGCCCCCGACTCGCTTGCGCCACGTGTATCACGTTGTCAGACGTCAGGCGATGGTTGCTGATACAGCTATTGTGATAGAGTTGTTCGCCCGTGGTGGCATTGACCACCGTGATGTCAAACCAATTGACCGCCAAGGCATCGTCCCCCCCGCGTAGAAGTACGTCGTTGATGTAGCGCACCAGCGTCACTTCCGTGAAGCGTCCATTCCAGCGGCGTCCTTCACGCTCGGCCATACCGCCAGTGGCCTGCCAAAACGCCACGCGCTCATAGAACTTGGGATGGGAATCGGGCTTGCACGTCAAGATGAAGTTGCAACCGTTGTGGAGTACCAACGCACAAAAGGGCTGGTTGCTATAGAGATCATCGCCCAGGAAGGTGACACCATGGGGTGCCACCCGCGCCGCATGCTTGGCGAGCCAGCGTTTGCCCGCCGCCCGTTCACAGTCCTGTTTAGCATGCCCGTCTTGCGGCATGATGTACTCGGGAGGTAAGGCGATGACCTGCGACTGGCCGGGGCAGACGACCACCGGGGTGATGGCGGCATGATAATAGAGGGTGTGGCCATTGCTGAGGTGGCGGGTGAGACAGGTGCGGCAATGAATGGTTTGAGACGAAAAGTAATTAGTACCATCCAGGGCCACCAAGAGTTGGTTGTCCAGGTCGCGAAAATGCGCCAACATGTGGTGCTGTTCAAGGCACTCAAAGACATCAAGAAACACCGGATCGAGTCCGCTTGGAGCGATCGGATCGAGCAGCGTACGGATCTGATTATCACAGGGAATCTGCTCCACCCCCAACAGGGTGTGGACGTTATTTTGGCCTTTGGCTTGTTGCAGGGTGCGCTGGTAGTGCAAAAATGAGGGCGCTTGGGTAAAGAAGATACCAAAGGCGCCGAGAGCGGCATCTTGGATACGGTATTGAGTGTTGGGCCCTTTTTTGCGATGGTCAGGCCACGGCTCGATGTGTCGGTGCATGAGGCCCTGGAGGTCATCGAAGCTTAAGGGATTCGTCATCGCCGCCTCCTTGGTTTTAAGAGGGGCATCACTTTAACCAGTTAGGCAGCGATTGACAACCTCGCACCCCTTGCCAAGCCAAACTTAGAATTGCTGGTAGTACCAAGCGCAGGGCGGTGCCATCGTTTTCCCCTGATGCCTTATGCGTATGCACTGTATATCTCTAGCAGGCGCAGGGTGCTTTGGAGCGGAATCCGCACCCAATCGAGACGATTGTTGAGCTCATAGTGGAGTTCGTATAATGCCTTGTCCAGCACGAACGCTTCAAGCAGTGTCGCCAGATCACGGCGCTCGGGCGGCAGAAAGCTCGCACCAGCAGCCGTTGTGAGATAGCTCTGCACAAAGCGCGCTGAGATCCAGTGCTGCCAAAAAGCCGCCCACGGCTCGAGCCGGCCCAGATCCTCCGGGCGTGTCCGTGTAAACGCAAACAGGGCGGCATAGGCGGCGTAGCTTAACGACCGCAACATGCCCGCAACATCTTTGAGGGGCAACTGCTTGCGCCGACGTTCGGCCAGAGGGCGCATAGGCTCACCTTCAAAATCAATAATGACGAAGTTGTTTTCGTACCACAAGAGCTGACCCAGATGATAGTCACCATGACACCGGATGCGTGTCATGCTGGGGGTGAGTGTCGCCACCGCTTGCAGGCGCTCCATAATGGCAGCACGCTGGGCCAGCAGCTGGTGTATCTGGGTACCCAGAGGCTCTGGAAGCCCATCAGCCTGCGACGTGAGCACCTCCAGGACTTGTTCAGCGTGGCGGCACAGGTCAGCGGCAAGCGTAGTAAGATCAGCGGTAGTCATGCGTTCAGGAGCAAAAGCGGCGTCCGACGTGCCTTGTTCCAGTGCCAGATGCAGGGCGGCAGTGCGTTGCCCCAGATTTTCCGCGGGTACCAGATAGGTCCCCACAGCGATGCGGGCCTCCTCTGGGATGTCCGCCTCGGTCAACGCCAGCAGGCGCTGGATGGTCATATCGAGGACCAAGGGGACTTCAGTGTATCCAAGAGCCTGTTCGTAGTATCTGCCTAACAGATCCATGGTGTAGTCCCAGCCGTTACCAGCACTCCGTATATAGCCATGGAGCAGGGCTACCGTCATGGGCGCGGCGCCTGGGCGACGATAGGTGAGGCCCCCAGCCAAGGGCGGCACAAAGGGCAAGGCAGCTTTTTCCGTCAGATAGCGGCCCATATCGAGTTCGGGATGGATGCCCGCCTCGACGCGGCGCACAAATTTGAGAATGAGGCGACTCCCATAAATGATGGAGCTATTGCTCTGCTCCCCCTGCACCCGGCGCATAGGCAAGGGCTCCTCGGCTGGACCGCGCACTTCGGGATAGGCCCTGGTGACAAAGGCACGAAACTCTCCGGCCGCGCTGGTGAGGTGGTGGTGTTCGTGGATCAGGGCGAGCAGAAGGGTAGCTGCGGCCTCAGTGCCTACAGCATCGTGCAGCAGCCCCTCTCCCTGACGGCTCCGGACGCGGGCGAGCACACAGGTTGGATCGGTCTGGAGTAATGTCTTGGCGGCCTCATCGGTACTGATACCCAGGAGGAGTGCGTAGGTCTCTGCCTCGCCTTGCGTATAGGCCACCTCGATTAACGCCAGGTAGATCGGCGGCACCGCTGCTTGCAGCACACCATAGTCCAGCAGGCGGACACGCGCAATGGTGCGTGCCTTCCCGCCAAACCAGCGCTGGCGCGCCAGGTAGGCTGGTAACAGGTCAGTTTCCAGACGGCTTCGGACCCCCGGGGCAAACAGGCTCTCCCACCTCCCAGAGAGCACCAGAACCGGCAGAGTTGCCTCCAACTCTGCCAGGGCGCCTGGCGTCACTTCGGTCCACATGATCACCGGCTCAGGGGCTTGCAGAATGAACCAATAGGACGCATAGGGCCCCAGGGACAGAAAATACGGTGTCGTGCCAATAGCCGGGAATTCTGCACCTCCAAACATCTCCTGCGGCATCAAGCCTTCGTAGGCTGCCAGGTCTAGCTCCACCGGCTGGACCTGGTTCGACAGGTTCGCCAGCACCAGAATCGTGTCGGTCTCGTCATGGCGCACATAGGCAAGGATTTTGCGATTGTCTGGGCTCAAGAAGGTTGTCCGACCGCGGCCAAACACTTTATGCTGCTTGCGCAGGGCAATGGTGCGCTTCATCCACCACAAGAGTGACGCGCTATTGCGCTCCTGGCTCTCGACGTTGACGGTCTGGTAGCCATACAGCGGGTCCATGATGACCGGCAGGTACAGCCGTTGCGGGTCAGCACGCGAAAACCCGGCGTTGCGGTCCCCCGACCACTGCATGGGCGTGCGCACCCCATTCCGATCCCCCAGAAAGATATTTTCGCCCATGCCAATCTCATCACCATAGTACAGCACCGGCGTGCCCGGGAGGGAGAAGAGGAGGCTGTACAGCAAGCGTACCCGGTTCAGGTCGTCTTCCATCAGCGGAGCCAGGCGTCGGCGAATACCCAGATTGAGCCGCATACGGGAGTCGACCGCATACTCCCGATACATGTAGTCACGTTCCTCATCCGTGACCATTTCCAGGGTCAATTCATCATGATTGCGTAAAAAGAGAGCCCACTGGCAGGTGTCCGGAATCTCAGGTGTCTGACGGAGAATCTCCGTAATAGGATGGCGGTCGGCCTGACGCAGTGCCATGAAGATACGAGGCATGAGAGGAAAGTGAAAGGCCATATGGCATTCGTCCTCGTCACCGAAATAGGGCCGTACATCCGCTGGCCACTGGTTCGCTTCGGCCAGAAACATGCGTGCCTCGTAGTACTGGTCGAGGAGGCGACGCATTTCTTTGAGTACGGCGTGGGTCTCGGGGAGATTTTCGTTGATCGTACCCTCACGTTCGCACAGGTAGGGTATGGCGTCCAAGCGCAGGCCATCTACACCGATATCAAGCCAGAAACGCATGGTACGGAATATAGCTTTCAAAACCTGCGGGTTAGCGTAATTTAGATCGGGCTGATGTGAGAAAAAACGATGCCAATAATACTCCCATGCCACCGGGTCCCAGGTCCAGTTCGACTTTTCTGTATCCAGGAAGATGATCCGAGTCCCGGCATACTTCTTATCAGTGTCGCTCCAGACATAGTAGTTGCGTTTGCGTGAGCCAGGCTTGGCACGCCGTGCGGCCTGGAACCAGGGATGCTGGTCGGACGTATGATTCACCACTAGCTCAGTGATGACCTTCAGACCATACGCATGCGCCTTTTGGACGAACATCTTAAAATCGTGCAGGGTGCCGTAGTCAGGGTGCACATTGCGATAGTCCGCAATATCATAGCCATCATCACGGAGGGGAGAGGGGTAAAACGGCAAAAGCCAGAGGGCCGTCACGCCGAGATCACGCAAATAGGGTAGCTTTTGAACAAGTCCTTGGAAATCACCGATGCCATCGCCATTGCTGTCATAAAAGGCCCGCACGTGGAGTTCATAAATGATGGCGTCCTTGTACCAGAGGGGATCTGGCGGCGTCTGAGGAAGCTGTCGGTGTCTCATCGGTCTATGTACTCCTTTCCCACAGGTATGGTTGTATGCCCGGTTCTACCTCAGAGACCACGGCACCTGGATGACATATGGCGCAACATGACGTGGTCGCTCCTTCTTGAGGAAAGTGTACCCCTATCCAAGGTGCAAATGTGATGCCATATGCGTTAGGCCTGTCTGGGCTCACATCTCCCAAACAGTAGTAGAGACGACTAGAATAGTGAGGCTGGCTCTTGTTCAGAATGGAGAATCGTTCTCTCAAAATGAGAGGGTGAGCTTGCCGATTTTTGCCCTGTCAGGGAATATCCGCAGCATTATGTGATACATTATTATGCATGCGCTGCCTCTCGCCTGTGCAGGGTAGACGTGACAGACGAAGGCTTGGACGGAGGCTATGGGCTCCGTTCTGGGTCTGAGCTCAGAAGTACATGGAAGGCGTGCACCACGCCCGGTACATAGCCCAACAAGGTAAACACAAGATTGAGCCAAAATTGGCTGCGCAAACCGACGGCACAAAATACACTGAGCGGTGGCAATACAGTGGCAAAGATCACTTGCATGGGACCCGAAATCATGGCAGCCATGAAGCATTGCTTTCTGAGTGCAGACATCGCATGAGTGGCCTGGTTCCTGGATAGTTTACTGGCTTCCCCTTCGCACAGAGTGCAAATTCTATACCACAGCGCCCAACTGCCCCAGGCACCGTACCTATGGAAAGCAGAAAATCAGTGTCCTTGACATAGCCACGGTCCACTCTGCCGGTGAGCGCTGTCTGCACAGTACGCAAGGAGCACGTATCCTATGCCAAAGCTTTGGCTGACTGCCAAGTGTTCTTCCCTAATTGCTAGGCTCGACCTCGTCGTGCTCTTCGCCGGGGAACTCGCCGTCGCGTTGGGGAGTGTGGTCCTGTTCGGATGGTACACACATAGCCCCTGGTTAGTCCAACTGCAGCCGACGTTCGCCCCGATGCAATACAACGCTGCCCTGAGTATGCTACTGTGTGGCCTTGGACTACTAGCCCTCTCTTGGGAGCGAGTACGACTCGAGGTGGTCTGCGGCATCGTGGTGGCTGCTATTGGGCTTTTGACGCTGTATGAGTACATCTTTGGGTTGAATTTAGGCCTGGACCAGTTCTTCCTGCAGCCGTTTACCACGGTTCGTACTTCGCACCCCGGACGGATGGCCCCACAGACGGCGCTGGGTTGCTTTCTGACTGGGACCGTTCTCGTGATCCTGCGCCTGCCAACCCGTCATGGGCTCATCCGGCTCCTCCCCGCACTGCTGGCTTTACTGGTAGGCGGCCTCGGGCTGGTAGGCGGCCTCGGGTACCTGACGGATGTGCCGACGGCATATCAGTGGCAACCGTTCACGGACATGGCCGTGCTGTCTGCGGTGGGGTGTGTCGTCTTAGGAGTGGGCGTGATGGCGGCTGCCTGGCGCCACTATGGAGTGGACGCTAGCGAGCCCTCACCGTGGGCCCCAGTGCTCGTGGGGGGAATTGTCACCGTGCTCACCTTAGCCCTCTGGCAGGCCCTGCTAGCCCACGAGTCTGTCCTCGTGAGACGCACAGTGACGCTAGCCGCGACAAGTGTCCAGGATGCCATTACCGAGCAAACCGTGTCGCGTCTCCGCTCCCTGGAGCGCATGGCGCAGCACTGGGAGGGCGAGGGAGTATTCTCCCCAGAAGTCTGGGAGCAAGACGTGGCTCTCTTACGCCGCTATGACCCCTATCTGCGCGGTGTCGTGTGGGTCGATGCCTCCTTTTGGACCCATGGGTTCGGCCCCCTGGCGGACGAGGGTGTGTTGGGCGACCCCTATAGCGACGCGCTGACACGCCAGCAGTTCCTGACCCTGGCCCGGACGACGCAGGAAGCACAGGTGACACGGGTCACAGACTCTAGGGGCACTACCCAAGAACTCTGGATAGTGGTGCCCCGCGTCACCGGGACCGCGTTTAAGGGGTGTCTCATCGGGATGCTCCGCTTGCAACCCTTCCTCACCCACATTGCGACTACGGTAGTCGAGGACTTTGCCGTCGTTGTCCTCGATGGCGAAGAACCCATCTATGCCCGTCATCAGACCACTCCACAATATAGAGACACGCTACGCCAGGAGGTCGCCATCACCTTGCCCGGGCTCACCTGGCGGGTGCGGATTTGGCCAACTGTCGGGGCCATCCTGGCCGATAAGTTCTCGGTGCTTCCCTTTGCAGTGTTGCTCATGGGTCTCGTGACCACGGTCTCGCTAGGCTCCCTAGCCTATTTTGCCCAAACAGCCCAAGTCCGCGCCACCCAACTGGCGCTCACCAATGATACCCTCACAAAAGAAATCAGTGAGCGACAGCGCACGGAGGTAGCCCTCCGGGATTCCTACCAGTTTCTCCAATCGACGCTTGATGCCCTCTCTGCCAGTATCGTCATCCTGGAGGAGACGGGGACGATAGCCGCGGTCAACGCCGCCTGGCGGCGTTTTGTGCTGGCCCATGACTTATCTGCTTCTACCCATGGCGTAGGGACGAATTATCTGGAATTTTGCCACGCCCTCAGCGGACGGGTAGGGACCGACATCCAGGAGTTCCTCACTGGTCTCCGGTCGGTGATGGCGCGGCAGTGTCCGGCCTTCTCCTGGGAGTATGCCTGCCGCGGTACGCCTGAGGCGTTATGGTTCCTCATACGGGTGACGCGCTTTGACGAGACCGAAGGCGGACGAGTCGTCATCGCCCATGAGGATATTTCGGAGATCAAACGGGCCGAGGAGACGCTGCGACGCCAACAGGAAGCGCTGCATCAGAGCGAGAAGTTGGCGGCCCTGAGCGGGCTCCTGGCTAGCGTGGCGCACGAACTCAACAACCCCCTAGCCGCACTCATGGTGCAATCGGACTTGCTCCGGGAGCAGGCCATGGACAGCAACCTGACCGAGATGGTGACGGATATTCATCAAGCAGCCGTACGCTGTGAGCGCATTGTACGGAATTTTCTCACCCTGGCGCGTCCCAACACGCCAGAGCGCACGCGTGTGCAGCTCAACGACGTGGTCCAGGAGGCCATGCAACTGCTGCAGTATACGCTGCAGCTTGAAGAGATTGACATAATCCAGCAGCTGGCAGACGACCTGCCTGTGCTCTGGGGAGACCCGCATCAATTGCATCAGGTCGTCGTGAATCTTCTTACCAATGCTCACCAGGCTCTGCGTGAGACCCCGCCGCCGCACCAAATCATTCTCACGACTCAGTACAACGCGGCACAGCGGGAGGTGCGGCTTGAGGTGCTGGATACCGGGCCAGGGATCTCGCCGGCACTCCAGGCCCGCATTTTTGAGCCGTTCTTTACGACAAAATCAGCCGGGGTCGGCACTGGACTGGGGCTGTCGCTATGCCAGAGTATTATTGCTGGCCATGAGGGCACCCTCCATGTGGAGAGTCGCCCCGGTTACGGGGCACGCTTTGTAGTCACGGTACCCGTGACCGTCGAACCGAGCCCAGAGCCCCCAGCGCCTGAGTCTCTCCCGTCGACCATTGTGACCGGGAAAGCGATCCTGGTCATCGACGACGAAGCGGCCACGGCAAAAGCGCTCGTACGTTTATTCCACCGTGATGGCCATAGCGTTGACACTGCGGACAACGGGCATGTGGCGTTGGCCCAGCTACGGACACGACCTTATGACCTCATCTTATGTGATTTGCGCATGCCGAAGCTCGATGGCCCGGGGCTCTATCGCTCCCTGGCACAGGATCAGCCACAGCTCCTCCCCCGCTTCATCTTCGTGACGGGCGATACCTTGAGTCCTGTGGCTAAAGCGTTTCTCGAGGACAGTCAGGCGCCGTATCTGGTGAAGCCATTTCATGCCGAGGAGGTGCGGCGGGTTGTGCAGCACGTCCTGCACCGCCTTGAGGATCTGTAATAGGCGCCGTAGCGGAGGGGGCGTTGAAGCTTCGCGCCACCGGCCTTATTCCTGGAGACGCGCCAGGGCACACAGGGCAGTGCCCAAGAGGTGCTCGGTCTTTGGCACAGCGTGCATGTCCAGGGTGATTGGACCCAGCGTCACCTCTTGCCTGAGCGGCTCCAGGAATCCTGGCTCGACATCCAGTATCAAAGTGGTGCAGGTGCCGCGCAGATCGAGTAACGATGCCGGCGTGATCACCGTATGCGGCGGGACTGGGATAGCATCGCCTTCCTTAGTGCTGGCCGTCCCTGCCAGCATACCGGTGGCGGCAAGCTGGCCCAGGTCATTGACGGTCAACTCCTCAACGGTCAGCTGGCCAGCGAATGTGCCACCATGCTCCAGACGCCCCGTGACCGGCATCTGCGTCAGCACACGCCTTACCCCAGCAACTTCACTGTGCCCCAGCGGGATCGCATACCCTACCGCAATCACCACACGCAACACGAACATCAAATGTCGTGGCATGGCCATGTCTCCTTCTGTAAGGTACACAGCTGTATGGAAATTACATAATGCTCGCGCCAAACCCATACCATACGAGATTCCACCTAGCCTTCCCCCAGTACCAGAAGACCCTAGCGAGTTATTTCTAGAGTCGTGAGGGTGGGGCGGTGAGGGCGCATCGGCATGGCCCAACGCGCCTACTGAAGGACTAGCGTGGTTAGTGTAGCATGACAGGGAGCCCCCCCTTTGTCCGGCGTGATCACCAGTTGCAGGTGGGTGACACCCTCCACTGGAATCGCCCACTCCTCGCGCTCAAACGTTGTGCCTGGCGGACTGAAGGTATACTCCTGCCGCAGCAGTGTCTGGTAGGCATGCCCCCCGTCTCGCGAGATCGCCACGTGGAGCTCCTGCGTACGGCTCACGTCACGTTCCTCGACTTCGAGGCAGAGCATGCGTAGGGTCTGCGGGGCATCGAAGGCCAGAAGCAGCCTTTGTGGTCCCGGTGCTCCAGCGACCCAGCGGCTCCCCCCGGGGCCGCGGTGGCTGTCGAAGGCGTTGTCAATCGGATGATCGGCCGCTTCCGAGGTCACCCACACGGTCGCGAGCGCCGCGATGTCTTTTTCTTCTGGCCCAGCGACTCGCTCTGCTGGGTGGTCCGTAAGGAGGTGTTTCCGCAGCATGATTCCTCCAGTTCTCTGCTTATGGGTTGGGCCGGGCCGTGAGAGTTGTCTCGCGACCGTCCTCGTCATAGGTGAGTATGTTCACCGGGTGCTTCCAGAGCTCGGCAATATACATCAATGTATTGTTGGCGTACTGGCGGTCGAGGAATGTCGTAGCCCGGTCCAGATGTTCGAGGCAGAGCGTATCATTGAGCACTTCCTGGATGACAATGCGTGGCACACCATAATTATAGCGGGGTACCAACAGGGCCTCCACCACGGCATCGCGCTCGCGGGCAGTGATGACCACCGTTTGACACTGCGGACACTGTTTCCCGGGCGGGTGCGTGCAGTGACTGCCATAGGCAAACAGGTTGAGCCGCTGCACGAGCTCTGGAGTAAGGTAGTTGCGGAGGAATGATAAATCATCCTCGGTCTGGCGTACTTCAAAAATTTTCTCTCGCCCGGTCAAGGGCGTCTCGCCCGCCGCATGCATCTGATCCCAGCGCTTTTCAATATCGACAAGAATCGTATAGCCAAGATAATACGGGTTGATGGAGTAACGTCCACCCGGATTGACCACCCCAGCGTGCAACCGCGCGAATTCGATCATTTCCTCCGGCGATACCCCAGCGTAGAGGTGAAATAGCTCGGCATGCCAGTAGCTGGCCCAGCCCTCGTTCATAATCTTGGTGTTAAACTGGGGGTGAAAATAATACGACTCCTCACGAATGATCTGCAGGACATCGCGCTGCCAGGCCTCCAGGGGAGCATAGGTAATCAAAAACCATAAGAGGTCGCGCTCAGGGTGGGGTGGGAGACGCTCCCCTTCCACGGTATAGGTAATGCTGCGTGTGGGCGTATCCATCAGATCGTCATACGGCAGCACTACGTGTTCCTTTTCGACCACACGGCGGGACGGATAGGGCTGACGCAGCAGGCCTTTATGCGGATCCGTGTGGCGGTCGAGTGCAAAGCCAATATCCATGAGGTGTTCCACGACCTCGAGGCCGTAGCGCTCGATGTACGCGTCAATACGGAGCGCATGCGCCACGGCATCGTTGACCATGCGGCGATTGGTGTCCGCAAAGCACAGGTTGTTTTTGAAGAAATCGACATGCCCAAAGACATGCGCAGCGACCAGCAGATTGGCAATCTCCGGGTTGGAATCGAGCAGAAAAGCCAGCCCGGGGTCGCTGTTGAGGACAATCTCATAAATCTTTGAGAGGCCCATGGTGCCGTAGAGATGCTGGTGCTGATAGACCTTCCCATAGGACCAGTGGCGCGCCCGGGTGGGCAGGCCATAGGCGGCCACTTCCGTCATGATGTCTTGCGGGACCACTTCAAAGGAGACGGGGAAAAAGTCTAAGCCCTGATCACGCGCCAAGGTTTCGAGTTCTGCCACACGTGCTTCAAACATGCGCCATCTCCCGCGGTTGCAGGAAAGTCTGCAACACCTGAAAGAGTTCTTCCTTATGGGTGATGGTCACGCTCAGCAAGCGCGGATGCGTAATGCCTTGCAGGGCATATTGCAGCGAGCTAGGTGCCGAGCTCGTCTGCCCAATCCAGCCATAGAAGCTCGCGTCATCGCGATAGCGAATCTCCCCGTATCCCACCATACTGCAGTGCTTCAGCAGCGTGTCCACCAGCCCCTTACAGACGGTGTTATCGTCCGGCAGATTGTCGCCATCCGAGAAGTGGAAGAGATACGTGTTCCAGCGCTCACCCGGGTGATGCTGTTGCAGATGCGCCAGCGCCAGCTGATAGGCGGACGAGCAGCGCGTGCCACCGCCCTGTGACAGCGCAAAAAAGTCCTGTTCCGGCACCACCTGCGCCGCGGTATCATGCGCAATGAACACCATCTCCACCTTCTGGTATTTGAGTTGCAGAAAGCGCACCATCCAGAAGAAGAAACTTTTGGCGATATACTTTTTGCTCGTGGTCATGGAGCCACTCACATCCATGAGCATGTACACAGCCGCATTGGCCTGGTGCTGCTCGTAGGTGTCCCAGACCTTGTAGCGTAAGTCAGCGTCGTGGAAGTGGCCCACTGCCGGGACCCCCCGCGCCGCATTGCGCTTGATGTTCTCCAGAAGTGTACGGCGTTTGTCGAGGTTGGCCAGTGAGCCGCTGCGCCGGACGTCTGTGAACCGATGGCTCGTGGTAGTGATCTGGCGCTCAGGCTTTTCTTCCAGCCAGGGGAGTGCCAGGTCTTCGAGCATCATCTGCGCTAGCTCTGCCAGTGGCACCTCGACTTCATAGGTATGCTCGCCTGGCTGATCTCCCGGTTCACCATCACCAGGACTGTGCCCATCGCTACCGCGCTGGCCGAGCACATCGCCTGGCTGCCCCTCACCTTGGCCGACACCCTGGGGAGGCTGGCCATACTTAAAGCGGTACTGGTCCAGGTAGCGCAGCGGGATCTTCACCCGTTTCATGCCATCCGAGGTGATAATAGCCTCTTCGGCAATCAGCTCGCGCAGATTCTTGCGGATGGCCTCTTTCACCCGCTGATCGTGCCGCAGACTATCCTTGAGCCCCCGGCGGCGCAGCTCCCATGGCAATGCGCTGCTACTCTTGCGGTATGTACTGCTCTGCGCCATATTACTTCTCCCGTGCCAGCAGGCTGCTGACGTATTTGAGGAGTTCGTTGGCGCAGTCAGAGCAATAGCCCTCCCGCGTCACCAGCGTCTCGATGACTTCGTTGAGCTTGCGGAGTTGTTCGGTATCCGGGCTGCGCGATGCAATGGTCAGCTTGATCGTGTCACGCCGTTCCTCAAAGAGCTGCTTCTCAATAGCCTCTTTGAGCTTCTCGTGTGTGGTGTAGTCAAACTGCCCACCGTGTCGGTTCGCCATGGCCACTTTGCGGAAAATCTTGGTGCGAAAGCTGTCCTTGCCATGCTCCGGCACCTGGACCTTTTCCTCAATAGAGCGCAGGAGTTTCTCGTTGGGTGGTACTTCTTCGCCCGTGATCGGATCGATCAGCTTCGACTGATCCAGGTATGCCTCGACATTGTCCAGGTAATTGTCGAGCAGCGTCAGCGCTTCCTTTTCAAAGGAGACAAAGAACGCTTTCTGCACATCAGTACGGGCAATCTCGTCATACTCCCGACGCGCATCGGCAATCAGATTGGCATAGCGCTCGCGATCGGCTTTTTTGAACTGACTCTGCTGTTCAATGCCGTCCTTGAGCGCCCGCAGCACATCGATAGGGTTGATGCAACGCGTGTCCGGCTTGATGAGCGAGGTGGAAATCCGGTTGATAACAAAGCGCGGCGAAATCCCATCCATACCCTCACGCTC
>Ga0081540_1003046_pt1 | contig 13425 bp, 9 predicted proteins | sample TabmetS2T1R1_FD_71024 | JGI IMG/M metagenome (GOLD analysis project Ga0081540, IMG submission 71024) | Tabebuia heterophylla rhizosphere microbial communities from the University of Puerto Rico - S2T1R1 | ecosystem: Host-associated > Plants > Roots > Rhizosphere ... | reverse complement strand
ACCCCTTCGATTCCTGAGACTCAGGCGCCCGTCACCTGGACCGGCGTGCCGCTGAACGCCGCGGGCCCCAGCAGCGGGTCCACGGGCTGATCGTCGGTGAGGTCGTTCATGCTGACTCCGGCATGCGCGGCGGCCACCCTGAGCTGAACGCCGGGGCGCCCGTGTCCCCAGCCGTGAGGAAGGCTGACCACGCCGGGCATGACGGCATCGGTGAGCTCCAGGCGCACCGGGATGCTTCCGACGCGTGAGCGCACCTGCACCGTCTGACCCGGGGCGAGGCCGCGCGTCCGTGCATCGTCGGGGTGCATGAGGAGCGTGCAGCGCTCGGGCCCCTTCACCAGGCGGTGGCTGTTGTGCATCCAGGAGTTGTTGCTCCGGAGGTCGCGGCGGCCGATGAGGAGCAGCTCGCCGTTGCGGGCGCGGGGGGCGGAGAGCAGCTCCGACTCGACGCGGGCGAGGTCGGCGACCAGCACCTCGGGCGCCAGCTGGATCCGCTTGTCGGGGGTCATCAGCCGTCCGGGCAGGGACGGCTCGAGCGGGCCGAGGTCGATGCCGTGCGGATTCGCCTCGAGCTTCGGAACCGAGAGGCGGTGCCGCGAACGGAAGCCGTGCGGGCCGACCCGGAGCGCCACGTCGATGAGGCGCCGAGGCGTGGCGAGCCGGTCGACCAGCGCGCGGAGTGGCCGGAGCAGGCGGGCCCTGCCGCGGGAGCGGAGCCTCCGGGTGAGCGACTGGAAGATCTCCCAGTCGTGCCTGGCCCCTGGCGCGGGCGAGAAGAGCGGCGGAGACCACTTGGAGGTATTGCGGACCGCGAGGAGGTGGAATGCGACGTCGTAGTGCTCGCGCTCCAGCGCCGTGGTGGGCGGAAGCAGCAGCTGCGCGTGACGGGTGGTCTCGTTGAGGTACGGATCCACCGCGACCATGAAGTCCAGCGTGCCGAGCGCCTTCTCCAGCTGCGCGCCGTTGGGCGTGGAGAGCACCGGGTTGCCGCCGAGGACCACCAGCGCGTGGATCCGACCCGGCCCCTCGGTGAGGATCTCCTCGGCCAGCGCGGCCACGGGAAACTCGCCGCCGAACGAGGGGAGCTTCCGCACCCGGGTCCGGTGTCGGGCGTAGCCCCCCCGAGGAGCGAGGCCGAGCGGGTTCACTGCCGGGAGCGTGAACATCGCGCCACCGGGCCGATCCAGGTTGCCGGTGATGACGTTGAGTACCTGGATGAGCCACTGCGCCACGCCGCCGTAGGCCTGGGTGGAGAGGCCGACGCGTCCGTACGCCACCGCTGACTCGGCGCGTGCGAAGTCGCGGGCGAGCGTGCGGGTCCGATCGGCGGAGATTCCGGTCGCCCCGGCGACGCGCTCGGGGGCAAACGGCGCGACCGCGGCCCGGACCTGCTCGATGCCGTCGGTGAAGTCGGCGAGGCGGCCCGGGCGCTCGAGCTTCTCCTCGAGGACGGCGTGCACCAGGGCCGCGAGGAGGAGCGCGTCCGTGCCCGGCCGGATGAAGAGGTGGGTGTCGGCGAGCTCGGCGGTCTCGGTGCGCCGCGGATCGACGACGACCAGGCGTCCGCCGCGGGCCTTCAGCGCCTTGAGCCGGAGCGGCATCCCCGGCGCGGTCATCATGCTGCCGTTGGAGGCGAGCGGGTTGGCGCCGAGGGCGAGGAAGAACTGCGTCCGGTCGATGTCCGGGACGGGGAGAATCAGCATGTGCCCGAACATCGTCGTGGCCGCGAGGTGGTGCGGCAGCTGATCGACCGAGGTCGCCGAGTAGCGGTTGTGCGTCCGCAGCGCGCGGATGAGCGGAAGGCCGTGGGTCATCGCCCCGAGGCTGTGGACGTTGGGGTTGCCCAGGTAGATGGCGACCGAGTCGCGGCCGTGTCGTGCCTGGACCTCGGCGATGCGGCGGGCGACCTCGTCGAAGGCCTCCTCCCAGCCGACGCGGGTCCAGCCGTCGGCCGTGCGCCGCAGCGGCAGCTTCTGCCGGTCGGGATCGACGTGGACGTCCTCGAGCGCGGTGGCCTTGGGGCAGAGGAAGCCGCGGCTGAACGGGTCGTCGTCGTCGCCGCGGATGGAGCGGATGCGGTCGCCGTCCACCTCGATGCGGAGGCCGCACATCGCCTCGCAGAGGTTGCAGGCGCGGAAGTGGACCCGGGGCTCGGCCATGACGCGCCGGACCCTAGCAGCGGCGCGGGGTTGCCGAGCCGGTTGACGGCCACCTCGTACTGAACGCATGTTCCGGTCATGGACCGGGCCCGCCTCATGGCGATGGTCGAGACGCTGGGGCAGACGTTCGCGACCCGGGGGATGAAGCGGCACGTGGAGGAGCTGCGGGTGTACTGGCTGGGCCTGGCGAAGGGGGTGGTGGCCACCGGCCGGAAGGTCGACGTGGGGTGGAGCGAGGCGCTGGTCGTGGAGTGGTTCCGGGTGCTGCGTCTTCCGCCGCACCAGTGGGACTATCCGGTGCGTCCGCCCTCGAGCGCCTGTCCGCGCTGTCCGGCACCGGCGGGCCACGCGGTGGAGGTGAAGACCGGCCTCACCTTCCCCGAGGGACGGAAGGCGGTGTGCACCGTCTGCGGCCATGCGTGGCTGGAGCTCGACGCGGACGTCCAGCCGGCGTCCGTTGACGTCCGGCGGCGAGCCCGATAAAGGAGCCCGCTCCAAGCAGGACGGCCCTGTCGTCTAGTGGTCAGGACGGTGCCCTCTCACGGCACAAACTCGGGTTCGAATCCCGGCAGGGTCATTGGCTGACGGTCGACTCGGAGTACCAGGGGAATCCCATGTCCCCGAACTGACCGAGGCCTTCGAGTACTTTCAGGCCGCCGGACTCCATGTCCACGGCCAACGCACCGCGGTTCGTCCTGCAACCGCCCAGGTCGGCGCGGCTCCAGCTGCTCGCGTCGACACGTCCGAGGGTGCGATCGATGACGAAGGCGGATCCGGTGGGGGTCGGCTGGACGTCCCACCAGAATGGGAGTTCGGGGCTATCCACGGAGGCGAGCAGGGTGTCTCCGGACCATCCGACCCCCTCCGTTCGGATGACGCCCCGGAAGGGAAGCGTCCGCGCAAGGATGTCCGGCTGGTCGTAGATCAGAGTCACCGGTCCCGTCGCCGCGACGGCGAGGCCGACGCGCCCAGGCAGTCGCTCCGGCTGTGCGATCGGCACAGCCTCGGTTATCCAGCTTCCGTTAGTGCCGCGGCGCGCGTAGCGCACCGCATCCGAGACGTGCACGGCGTGAACCGCCCCGGAGGGATCGACGGCAAGGGTCACCGGGCCGAAGTCTGCGGTCGATAACCCTCGACGGGCGACCTCTTCCACGGTCCAGCCCGACGGTCCCCGGTGTGCGTACTTGACGAGCGGCGGATCGGTCAGTGTGCCCGGGACTGTCCAGAGGAGATGCGGCACTCCCGCGTCGTCCAGCCGGAGGATGATGGGCCGAGTCCAGTCCGCATCGACGAACGTCAGTGGCTCACTCTGCCAGGCCGTTCCATCGAACACGAAGAGCGCGACCGGCTGGCCGAAGCTCCGGGTGACGACGACGGGGTAGCCCGTTCCCTCAACCTGGAACGGCCCCACCGTGTCCGCAGTCAGCGCGGGCAGCGTGAGCGGCGATGTGCCACTGCTTCTGAACGTCGTCGTCCCTCCGAACGAGTCCACAAACCACCAGCCCAGCAAGCCCGCAGGGACGAGAACGCTCGCCGGCGCTCCGGGTCTCACGGTCGATTGGATCCCGAAGTCACCCGCTGCGCCGGGCATCCAGGCGGCGGTCATCGCAGTGGCCCGACCGTGACGCCCCTGGACGACCAATGTGTAGAGCGCGCACCCGGACTCGACGGGGTCATCGTAGGAGCTTGTTCCGGCCGGAAGGACTGTCTCGTTGCCCAGGATGCGGTTCAGAAAGATCTGGAGTGCCGTGGACGTATGGTTGCGCCACGACAAGTGCACATGGCCAGTCTGGGCAAGGGCGGTGAAGTCAGTTGGCCCGAGTGGAGGAACCTCGACGCTGCCGAGGAAGAACTTGTCACTGACCAGCCCGGCACCTTGGTACCAGAAGCGATAAGCGTACTGTGAGTCGTCGGTGACGTTCGGGTCGGTCCACTCGAGGGCCGATGCGGGGACAGTCGCGACTGGCTTCCAACCTGTCTCCGGTGGCGGATCACCGAACTGAACTTGTGGAGCTCGCTCGACCAGAATCTGCGCGGCCTTGTCGGAGTTGGCGAACCAGTAAAATTCGGGGCCGGACGGGGTGACTGGAGGCCGGAGCTGGACGAAGGGGCTGTGCAGCCCGAAGCGGAGCTGTGCCACCCAGCTCTCCACTGGCGCTCCGTTCCTGAGCGCGCGAAGAAGAAAACTCCACGACGAGCCCTCGGGCGGGTCGGGAGTGAACCTCACGTCCAGAGCGATCACGTCGGGGGGAATCTCGGCAGTCGAGACCTGGGCCGACCCAGACAGGCTCACCGAGAGCTCGTAACCGTCGAGCGCGCCGCCCGGTGCATCCCAGCTCAGATGCAGAGTCCCGAACTCCGGGGTGGTCGTGATGGTGAGCGCCTTCGGTGTCCCGGGTTGCGACGGTACCGACGGAGCGGATCCGGGTGCCGATCCGCAGGCGAGAGCGAGCAGCCCCACTGTGAAGACTGCAGCAGACCTCCGCAGAACAATTTGCGTCATGAGCCCCCCTGGCCCCGAGGCCGACCACCGCAGAGTCAACCACGTGATGAGCATTCTGCGCCATCAACGGGACCACAACGCGCGCTTCTGACGAGCGCCGGCCTCCCGACCGCTTCGAGCGTTGGCACGGGCTGCTGGTGGTCCAGCCCAGCTCTGCCGAGCTCGACCCGCCGTGCCATGAACTTTCTCGGAAACGGGGCGCGAGACCACTCTCGCCCGTGGGCCTTCCCTAGAGCGAAATGGCCTCAGCCTTCAGTTTTCGTCGATCGCTGAGCCCGACCCACACGAGAGCAGCCCCCGCGAGGGCGAGTGCCCCAAGGACCCAACAACCGGTGAGCTCGTTCCCCGGCCCACACCAGGTGCAGAGCACCGTCACTTCAGCTGGGGGCAGAGAGAAGCCGTTCCGGTCCAGGGTGCGCGCGAGGTTGGGGTGAAGGCCCTCGAGGGTTCCTGTGAGCTCTCTCGGCCTGGGTTCGCACTCCTCGTTCGATCTGAACGATGCGAGGACGTCCCTTCCACCATCGCTCCTCCCCAGGACGTACGTGTAATCGCCGATCGTGCGGCGGCGGTCACAGCGTAGCGCCAGGCCGGAGAGCTTCACCCATTCGCCCGCATGGGCGTCTTCGAGGGCGGCGGTTCGGGGGGAGGACGGGTACGCCAGATAGTTCCTCAAGGTGAGGACCTCACCTACGACACTTGCCAGCGCCATGAGCACTCCGAAACCAATGACGAAGAGTGCGAAGACGCTGCGGAAGCCACGCGGGAACGCGCTGATCGGTGCGAAGGGATCGCCAACGCGAGAAGGAGTGCGGCCCACGAGTGTGAAAGCCTAGCCCGTCGGTGACGTGCAAGCACCGTCACACGGACGTCTGCCCCGTCCGCGTCTCCGGACCCGACCGCCCCGCTCGCGAGACGGTCCGTCGCCTGTCCTCCGCTGCCTGCCGGCTGCTCGGGCGATGGCAGCGCGGCAGGTCCGAGGCCTGGCGGCGAGTGCTCGGGTCGCTTGCGACTGTGGGGAGAACGCCGCCTGCACTGCATCGTGGATGTAGTGCTCGTTCGATACCCAATGATTCGGAGCACCTCGATCGTGGGGAATGACTGCCGCGGAGCCGGATGTGCCAGAGGATTCTGTGGTCCCGGAACTCGACGCGGACGCCACACTGAGGACCCCGATGGCCGTGAATCCCGATCCCAGCCGAATCCTCGAGACTGCCACCGCATTCTGGGCGTCGAAGGTTCTCCTCACGGCCGTCGAGTTCGACCTCTTCTCTACCCTCGCTGGCGGACCGATGACCGCGGCAGAGCTGGGTGAGAAGCTCGGTATCCATCCCCGCGGGAGGCACGACTTCTTCGACGCCCTCGTGGCCCTCGGCTTTCTCGAGCGCGAGGGCGATGGCCCTGCGGGGCGCTACCGGAACTCCTCAGAGAGCGGCGCCTTCCTCGACCGGAAGGGCCGGGACTACATCGGGGGGTTGCCGGAGATGCTGAACAGCAGGCTCTTCGCTTTCTGGAACAACCTCGGGACCGCTCTGAGGACCGGCCAACCCCAGAACGAACTGAAGCTGCACGGCAAGTCTCTCTTCGAGGAGCTCTACTCGAATCCGGCTCGGCTCGGCGTCTTCCTCGAGGCGATGACCGGATTCCAGGCGCAAAACTTTCGTCTGCTTGCCGAGAAGTTCGATTTCACCAGGTACCAAACAGTGACCGATGCCGGCGGAGCACTGGCGCTGCTCTCGCGGTTGGTGGCGGCGAGACACCCTCACCTCACCTTCACCAGTTTCGACCTTCCTCCAGTCCTTCCCCATGCTCGGCGCCAGGTCGAGGCGGCGGGCCTGTCCGAGCGCATCCGGGTGGCGGCCGGTGACTTCTTCGCCGACCCGCTGCCCAGGGCGGACGTCGTTACGATGGGCAACATCCTCCACGACTGGAATCTGGAAAAGAAGAAGATTCTGATTCGCAAGGCCTTCGATGCATTGCCCCCAGGCGGCGCCTTCATCACTGTCGAAAACGTCATCGACGACGCCCGACGCGAGAACGCGTTCGGCCTGCTGATGTCACTGAACATGCTCATCGAGTTCGGAGACGCCTTCGACTACACCGGAGCGGACTTCCGGGAGTGGTGCAGGGAGGTCGGCTTCCGGAGCTTCGAGATGCTACCGCTGGCGGGTCCAACCAGCGCCGCGGTCGCCTACAAGTAGTGCACGACCGCCTGCGCATTTCGTTCTCGAGAAACTCGCTCGCGTCCCCGAGGAACACTTGCAACGGTGATGCGCGCCCAGGCCCTCCGGCCGCGATGACGTCGCACGTCCCGGACTCTCTCGTCTCGTCGCGTCCCGCCCCCCGCGTGTGATCGACACGGCTCGTCTCACGCCGCGTCACGTCATGGTGGAGCAACTGACTCGCGTGTGAGTTCCGCGCTGACGGTGCTCTCCCGTGACGAGCGCCCATCAGTGTCAGACTCGTTGCACTCGCAACTGTTGCCATTGACCGCCTTCTCCTGACGACCTATCCGTCGGCCGCTCGATGGCCGTGGGGGAGTGAAGGGAGGAGGACGGGACGGAAGCCAGCCCGGGTACGGAAGACGTGTTCTCGCTCCGGTGACGGAGCCTCATCTCCACCACTATCCCCACGAAATTGAGCTGAGCATGACAACGAAGCTGCACCTGCTGAGATCGTTTTCGCTTGCCCTTCCGCTTGTTCTTGCAACTACCTCGACCGCCGGAAATCCACACACCTCGAACTCGAGCAAGGTCCATCCGGGAGAGCTCGTCGTCGAACCCACGACTCTGATCAATGCGGGGTTCGAGTGGTACGTCGACGGCGACGACAATCACAACGCGACCGTCGAGGTCTGGTATCGCCCGGTGCGCGGAAATCCCCGCTGGCAACAGGGGATGAATCTTCTACGCATCCAGAACGAGCTTGCCGTCAACCAGCCGTATTACACCTACGTCAGTCCGAACATGTTCGCGGGGAGCATCTTCGACCTGCAGCCGGACACCGAGTACGAAGCCCAGTTCGTGATGGCGGACCCCGACGGCGTGACGGGCGACAAGACGCAGACGGTGAGGTTCCGTACGCAGGCCGAACCCGTGCCGTATTCCGGCGGGGACGCGCACACCTATCACGTGTATCCCCCGGGGACCGACCTCACGAAGGTCCCGACGGCGCCCAACGCGTACCCGGGGATTCTCGGCGCCTATTACACGTGCCAGGTCGAGGATGACTGGAACAAGATGTGCCCGGTGCGCGTGAAGCCGGGCGACACCATCCTCGTCCACGCCGGGACTTACTCGGACGACCGCTATCACTATTCAGGAACGCTCTTCAACGAGAGCACGAAGGTCTTCAACGGCGGCCAGGGAACCGACTTCGACGGCACGTACTACCTCCGCGCGAATGGCACCAAGCAGAAGCCCATCGTCATCAAGTCCGCCGGTGACGGTCCGGTCATCATCGACGGCCTCGGCAACCATGTGCTCTTCGACGTCCAGTCCGCGAACTACAACTACTTCGAAGGTTTGACGTTCCAGAACACCGACATCGCGATCCTCGCCGGGACCAAGGACCTGGCTGGAGCGACCGGCCTGACCGTCAAGCACAGCATCTTCAAGAACGTCGCTGCCGGCATCTGGACCGAGTGGCCGAAGTCGAAGTGGTTCTACATCGCCGACAACTTCTTCTACGGCCGGAACGAGACCTCGTTCCTGACGGCGTGGGGCGGAGCGAACTTCGCGGCGCTCTGGCAGACGCACCTGCCCAGCAACGGCTGCGAGACGACGCCGATCACCGCGCCGGCCTGTGCGACGTACCAGGCGCCCAACATCGCCTACTTCGCGACAAAGCTCTACGGCTCTGGCCACACCGTCGCATTCAACTACGCCGCCTACTTCCACGACGGCTTCGACATCGATACCCACTTCCCCGAGGGGTATCCCTGCCCCGAGTGCGGGCCGCAGAACATGCCGCGTGAGCTCATGGCGGTATCGAACGACACCTACAACAACGACATGTTCGACATGTCCGACAACTGTGGCGAACAGGACGGCTCGATTCACAACGCGCGGTGGATGCGCAATCGCTGCATCGACACCGGCGAGCAGGGCACCAGCAACCAGCCGACCTTTGCCGGTCCTCAGTATTACATCCGGAACGTGCTCTACAACACGTTCACGAACTCCATCAAATGGAACAAGCCGCAGGGCGTGGTCTACGTCAACAACACGTTCACCAACCACGCCAGCGCGTCGGGCGGAGCCAACGTCCAGTTCTTCAATAATCTGATCCTGGATCCGATCCCTGGCAACGCAGTCCTGTCGGTCGGCACGTATACGAACTACTCCGTGCTCGACTACAACGGCTATGCGCCCACGCCAGGGACAGGAGACTCCCCGCTCCCGCCGCAGTTCGTGTACACGTCACCTGCCGATCCGACGGTCCTCGCGGATTTCAGCTCGGAGAATCCTGGAGGAACGCCGCTGGTCACGCGCAACTTCGGCTCCCTCGCGGAGTACCAGGTGGCAACCGGTCAGGACAAGCACAGCATCCTCGTCGGCTGGACCGACTTCGTGAACGCGCAGGCGCCCAACGAGGTCACCGACGCCGAGCACCTGTACAGCTGGGGCACGACGAGCGCCGGCGTGACCAATCCGATCCTCATCGACCTCAGGCTGAAGGTGACGTCGAGCGCGATCGACACCGGAGTCTTCATCCCCAACGTCACCGACGACTTCACTGGCAAGGCCCCGGACCTCGGCGCATACGAATACGGCCAGCCGATGCCGAAGTACGGGCCACGCTGGGTTCCGACCCCCGGGGTCGACGAGTAGCCGACCCGGAGTGGAAACGAGAGCTCTTGCGCCAGGGTCCCGGCGCAAGAGCTCGACTCCCGACGGCGTGCCGGCCCGCGGGCTCGAGTCCTCGAGCTCGGCCCCGGGCGCCCGCCAGCGACACCGCCTGTCCGAAACTCGGTTGCTTTTGCCGGGGCCGTGGTTGACTGGGTGTCCCGCCGGGAGGGCCGAGTGAAGAGGACGATCCTGCTCGCCGTCGCGTTCGCCACCACCGCTTCGGCCCAGACGTCCCGCTGGGCATCGGCCGACGACAAGACCGCGGTCTGGATGATCTCGCAGGAGCGCCGCTGGGCGGAAAGCGCCTGTGACGGGAACGACGTCGTGCAGACGCTCCTTGCCGACGACTTCCAGGGCACGACCCCCTCCGGCAAGCGGTATTCCAAGCCGACCACCCCGGAGAAGCCCTCTGCGCGCGACTGCAAGCTCGGAGAGGTGAAGATCCGCTTCTTCGGGGACAGTCTCGCCATCGCCTATGGCAGCGAGAGCCGGGTCAAGACCAAGGACGGCAAGGACCTCGTCGAGACGCTCATCTGGACCGACACCTGGCTCAAGCGCAATGGTCGCTGGCAGATCATCGCGGCCGAAGATCTCATCCCTGCAAACTAGCCCGCTGATCCCTCGGGAGGACCGCATGAAGAAGACGACCCTGCTTGCCGTCGCCCTCGCTGTCTCCACCCCGTCCGCGCTCGCCCAGACCCGTCTCTCCATCGCCACCGGAGGCACGGGCGGCGTCTACTACCCGCTGGGCGGCGGCCTGGCGAACGTGCTCACCAAGTCCCTCACCGGCATCGAGGCGACCGCCGAGGTGACGAGCGCCTCGGTGGACAACGTGAAGCTCGTCGGCTCCGGCCGGGCCGACATCGCCTTCGTGCTCGGAGACACCGCCGCCGATGGCTTCAACGGCGTCGACAAGTTCAAGCAGAAGGAGCCCATCCGCGCCATCGCCGTGCTGTACGCCAACAAGGGCCAGTGGGTCACCGTCGAGGGGACGGGCATCGAGAAGATGCAGGACCTGAAGGGCCGCCGCATCGCCACCGGCGCGCCGGGGAGCGGCACCGAGGTCATCGCCAACCGCATCCTCGAGGCCTACGGCATCGACCCGGCGAAGGACATCAAGCGCGAGAAGCTCTCCGTCGCGGAGTCGGTGAACGCCATCAAGGACCGCAAGATCGACGCCTTCTTCTGGTCGGGCGGGGTGCCCACCGCGGCGCTCACGGACCTGGGCGCCACCCCGGGCTACAAGATCAAGCTCATCGACCACGCCGACGCCATCCCGGCGCTGGTGAAGAAGTACGGTCCGCTCTACGTGAAGGGGACCATCCCCGCGAAGTCCTACCCGGGCCAGGAGAAGCCGGCCACGACGGTGGACGTCTGGAACGTCCTCGTCGTGAACGAGAAGATGGACGAGAAGCTCGTCCACGACGTGGTGAAGGCCACCTTCGAGCACAAGGCGGATCTCCAGGCCGTCCACTCCGAGGCGGCGAACCTCGATCTGACGAAGCAGTACGAGATCGGCTCGCCCATCCCGTGGCATCCCGGCGCGCAGCGGTACTTCCAGGAGAAGGGGCTGAAGCCCAAGTAGCCCATGTCGCCGCGCAGCCGCACGTTCGCGCTGCTCGCCCTCCTCGTGGCCATGGCGGGGCCCGCCCGGGCGGAGCCGTCCCGCGGGGCGAGCGGCGAGCTCGTCGTGGAGAATCCGGAGCGCGGCACCAGTCTCCGTGTCCGGCTCAGGCCTGGCGAGGTCTTCTCGGTCGTGTACCAGCACTCGATCTATGAGCAGCCGGTCATTGAGGACTTCGTGCTCGACGAAGGAGGCCGCATCGTGCTGCGCGCAGTGACGAGCCCCAGCGCGGCGGTCCGCGAGTACTTTGGCATCACCTCCGCGGGCGAGCGGCACGCCATGGCGCGTCCGATGTCGGAGATCGTCTTCCGCATCGCCACCGGGACGGCGCAGCGTCTTCGCGCCGGCGGGGTGGAGCGCTCCTTCCTCGAGCTCGGTGAGCACGGCGACCGGCTTGTCATGCGGGCCCATCCGTCATGACGGCGTCGACTTCCGCCGAGCCTCCCGTCCCCCGGGACGTCGTCGTCGACGAAGAGGCCAGGAGGAAGGCCGAGGAATTCGTCGAGCAGGAGGAGGGCGCGGTCCGCCACTTCACCGGAAGGACCGAGGTCCTCGTCGCGGTGGTGGCGATCGCGATGTCGCTGTACCACCTGTACGCCGCCTACGCGATCATTCCCGCCCACATCCTGCGTGCGACCCACCTCGGGTTCGTCCTCTTCCTCCTCTATCTCCTGTTCCCCGCCGTGCGTTCGCAGCGGGACCGTATCCGCTGGCACGACGTGGTGCTGGCGCTCGCCGGCGTCGCCACCATCGCCTACCTGCTCCTCGACTTCGACGAGTTCATCGAGCGGGCAGTGGAGCCCACCCGGCTCGATCTCGTCTTCGGCGTGATCCTCATCGCCCTCGTGCTGGAAGGAGTGCGCCGCACCTCGGGCCTCATCCTCGCCGGAGTCGTGTCGTCCTTCATCGTCTACGCCTTCGCCGGTCCGTGGATCCCCGCGCCCTTCACCCACCGTGGCTACGACGTCGAGCGCCTCGTCGGGCAGCTCTACATGACGCTGGAGGGCATCTTCGGCACCGCCCTCGACGTCTCGGCCACCTTCATCATCCTCTTCACCATCTACGGCGCGGTCCTGGCCTACTCCGGCGCCGGCGAGTTCTTCATCGACTTCTCGCTCGCCGTGACCGGCGGCAAGCGCGCGGCGGCCGGCCGGACCATCGTCCTCTCCTCCTTCCTCCTGGGCGGCCCGTCGGGCAGCGGCGTCGCCACCACCGTCACCATCGGCTCGGTCGCGTGGCCCATGCTGGCCAAGGCCGGCTATCCGCGGAACGCCGCGGGCGGGCTGCTCGCCGCAGGTGGCCTCGGCGCGATCATCTCGCCTCCGGTCCTCGGCGCGGCCGCGTTCCTCATCGCCGAGTTCCTGAAGATCTCGTACCTCGACGTGATCTTCATGGCCACCATCCCCACCTTCCTCTACTACCTCGGCCTCTTCCTCATGGTGGAGCTCGACGCGCGGCGGCTCGGCGTCCAGGACGTGGAGCTCAGGCCGAAGCAGGGGCTGTGGACCATGCTGCGGCAGCGCGGGTTCCACTTCAGCTCGCTGATCGCGATCGTCGTCTTCATGCTCCTGGGCTTCAGCCCGATCATCGCCGTGTTCTGGGCCATCCTCCTCGCGGCCGCCCTCTCCTTCCTTCGCAAGGATACGGCGCTCCGCTTCTGGCCGAGCGCCGGCGTCCCGCTGCACAAGACCCGCATGGCCACGGCGCTCCAGGCGGGCTCGGTCGGCGTGCTGGCGGTGGCCGCCACCTGCGCCGCGGCCGGCATCATCGTGGGCGTCGTCACCCTCACCGGGCTGGGGCTGAAGTTCAGCGCCATCGTGATCCAGCTCGCGCACGGGAATCTGCTCCTCACGGCCATCTTCACGTCGCTCGTGGTCTGGGTGGTGGGCCTCGCCGTGCCGGTCACGGCGAGCTACATCATCTGCGCCGTGATCGCGGCACCGGCGCTGACGAAGCTCGGGGTCCCCGACTTCGCCGCGCACATGTTCATCTTCTACTACGCAGTGCTCTCCGAGGTGTCGCCGCCCACCGCGCTCTCGCCCTTCGCCGCGGCCTCCATCACCGGCGGCGATCCCTACAGGACGACGCTGCAGGCCTGGAAGTACACCCTCCCCGCCTTCCTCGTGCCCTTTGCCTTCGTGCTCGATCCCTCGGGGGTGGGCCTGCTCCTCAAGGGTGGCTGGGTCGACATCGCCCACGTGACCGTCACCGCGGCCATCGGCATCGCCGCGCTCGCCTGCGGCGTGCCGGGGTGGATGCTCACGCGCGCCGGCCGGGGCGAGTGCGCCATGC
>Ga0081540_1003045_pt1 | contig 13426 bp, 13 predicted proteins | sample TabmetS2T1R1_FD_71024 | JGI IMG/M metagenome (GOLD analysis project Ga0081540, IMG submission 71024) | Tabebuia heterophylla rhizosphere microbial communities from the University of Puerto Rico - S2T1R1 | ecosystem: Host-associated > Plants > Roots > Rhizosphere ... | reverse complement strand
ACCCGCTCGCCTGATTCGCCGCCCTGGCGGGCGGCGCACAGGACGAGGGGGTCCCACTCCGCCTGAGCACACCCCTCCCCCCGACGCCACCCGGCCGGTCGCCCGTCAGGCGCTCGTGAATAAGGCGGGCCAGGCTCTCTGCCGCGTCGCGGGTGGAGTCGACGCTACGAGAGCTTTGGCCAGATTGCCTTGGCCACCGCGATGCTCTCGGGGTGGACGGCCACCGGCCGGCCCTTCTGCCACTGCACGATGCAGAGCTCCGCCCCCACCCGGCGGCCACTCTCGTCGTACTTGACGCGGCCATCGGGGAAGAGCTTGGCGGGGCCGTCCTTGAGGTCGATCTTGTGGAGCATCTCTCCGAGCTTGCGGCGATCGGTGGAGGCCGTGCGCTCGATCGCCTCCTTGAAGATCCAGATGTGCGCGTAGGGGAAGATGGAGTCGTGGCCGAACCACGGCTCGTTGGTCTTGGCCACGAAGCGCTTCTCGAGATCGCCCAGGTCCTTGCCCGGCCAGTTGGCCAGGCCCACGATCATCCCCTCGAGGTGCTCCTTGCCCGCCACCTTCATCAGCTCGGGCACCGTCCAGTGGCCGCCGCCGCCCACGAGGGGCACGGTGCTCGCGGTGATGCCGCGCTCCGCGAACTTGTCCAGGAGGAGCTTGTCGTCGCCGACGTTGGTGGACTGGCACACGATGAAGTCGGGACGGCCGGAGCGGATCTTCTGCACGAGTGTGGTGGCGTCGGCGAGGGGCGGCGTGTAGGTCTCGTCCGCCACGATGGTCAGCCCGAGATCCTTCGCCACGTGGGCGCGGATGGGCTTCATGAAGCTGACCGAGGCCGCCGAGTTGTCGCCCACGAAGGCGACCTTCGTGGGTTTCCCGCCGCCTGCCTTGCTCGCGAGGTCGACGATGCGCGGGAGGAGAGCCGTGGACTGGGCGTCGGCGGTGGGAGAGGACTGGAAGATGTACTTGTAGCCGCGGCCCGTGATGAGGTCCGAGTACGACAGGGTCAGCCACGGCAGCTCCGCCCGCTCTGTCACCTCGGTCACCGCGAGGGTGAAGCTCGACAGCCAGCATCCGATACCCCCCACCACGTCGGGCTCCTGAGCGACCAGGCGCTGGGCGGCGTTCTTGGCCTTCTCCGCCGTGTCGCCGGTGTCGTAGAGAACCAGCTTCAGCTTGGCGCCCCCGAGGGCCTTGATGCCGCCGCTGTTGTTCACATCGTCGATGGCGAGCTCCGCCCCCATCTGCTCGAGAATGCCCTGACGCGCCCAGGGGCCGGAGAGCGGGACGACGAGGGCGATCTTCACCTCACGCGGGCTTTGCGCACGCGCGCGTCGCGGCGCCAGCACGGCGGCCGTGCCCGTGAGTCCCATCTTGATGGCGGTCCGGCGTCCGATCGGCGAAGGCGTGCTCATGCGAGTCGTCTCCCTGTGGTTGAAGGTTCCCTGGATCGCTCTACGCGTCGGTCAGCCCCAGGTACGAGCGGCGAACCCGATCGTCGGTGAGCAAGGCCGCGTACGGCCCCTCGAGGACGATGTGACCGGTTTCCAGCACATAGCCGTGATCCGAACGCTCGAGCGCCTCGGCCACGCGCTGCTCCACGAGGAGGATGGTCAGCCCGTCCTCACGATGGATCTGCGAGATGCGCTCGAAGATGAGATCGGCCACGCTGGGGGCGAGCCCCATCGACGGCTCGTCCAGCATGAGGAGCCGGGGCGCGCAGGCGAGCCCGCGGGCGATGGCCAGCATCTGCTGCTCGCCGCCCGACAGCGTGCCCGCCAGCTGGCTCGCGCGCTCGGCGAGGATGGGGAACAAGGTGTGGATGCGCTCGAGCGTGTGCGCCCACTTTGTGCGCCCGGCCTTCGGATACGCGCCCATCTCGAGGTTCTCTTGAACGGTCAGCGTCTTGAACACCTGCCGTCCTTCGGGGACATGCGCGATGCCGAGGTGCGCGCGGTCCGAGGGACGATGAGCGAGCAGGTTCTCTCCCGCGAAGCTGATCGCTCCCGAGGCGGGCGGGACCACGCCGCTGATCGTCTTGAACAGGGTCGACTTGCCGGCTCCGTTGGGGCCGACGATGGTGACGAATCGTCCCTCGGCGACGGACAGGGTCACGTCGGCGAGGGCCCGCAGGCCGCCGTAGGCGACGGAGAGGTTCCTTACCTCGAGCACGCCGCGGATCCAGCTCTAGGCATTCTGGCGCGCCAACCACTTCTTGCCGAGATAGGCCTCGATCACGGAGGCATCTTCGACGATGGCGCGGGGGAGGCCGGTGGCGAGCACGCGGCCGTGGTCCAGCACCACGAAGCGATCGGCGAGGCGCATCATCGCGTGCATTGTATGCTCGATGATGCAGATCGTCAGGCCCTCCTCGCGCAGCCGGGCGAGCGCGGTCAGCATCTCGTCGCATTCCTCTCGACCGAGCCCGGCCAGCGTCTCGTCGAGCAGGAGCAGCCGCGGATGGCCAGCGAGAGCGCGGGCCAGTTCCATGAGGCGCAGCTGCTTGTTGGTGAGCTGGCCGGCCGCCACGCCCGACTGATCGGCCAATCCTACCTGACGCAAGGCCCGCACCGCGGAGGCGGTGGCCTCCCGGTCGGCCAGGCCGGCGCCGTAGGCCCCCACGATCACGTTGTCGAGGACCGGGAGGCGAGGGAAGCTGCGCACGACCTGGAAGGTGCGCCCCACGCCCATGCGACAGACCTCGAAGGTCTTGCGCCCCAGCATCTCCTGGCCGGCGAGCCGAGCGGAGCCCTCGTCCGGCGGGAGCACGCCGTTCAGCACGTTGAAGAGCGTGGTCTTGCCTGCGCCGTTCGGCCCGATGATCCCGAGGATCTCTCCCTCGGTGATCGAGAAGCTGACGTCGCTCACCGCTTTCAAGCCGCCGAACGTGCGTGACACGTTCTCCACCTCGAGGAGCGGCCGATCCGTGCGAAGCGCGGCGCGGCGGGGCGAAGGCGGCGCGGAGCCGACGTCGGGGATGGGGGCGGCGGCCGTCCGAGTGAACCAGCGATCGCGGATGGTCCAGAACAGACCGTCGGGCGAGAGCAGCATGATGGCGATGATGGCGACGCCGTACACGACGCCCTGGATCCCGGGGAGATAGGTGCCGAGCTCGGCCTGTAGCGTCTCCGCGAGGGGCACGAGAATGGCGGCGCCGATCACCGGCCCCCAGACGGAGGCGACGCCGCCGAATAACGTCACCACCACCGCCTGGGCGGACACGAGCATGCCGAACACGGAGTCCGGCGTCACCACCAGCAGGACGCGCGCATAAAATCCGCCCGCGACGGCGGCCATCATGCCCGACACCACCAGCGAGCGCATCTTCCAGAGGCGAGCGTTGATGCCCGCCGCCTCCGCCGCAAGCTCGTTCTGCCGGATGGCGAGCAAGGCCAGGCCGAAGCGCGAGTTCTCGATCACGAGGGAGATGACCACGCCGGCCACGAGCAGGCCCACGGCGATGAGCGTGTAGACGCGGGGCTGGCTGAACTCCATGAAGGCGGCGGCGTGCTCGCGATGCATGGGCATCGAGACTTCCTGGAAGCCCAGGTACTGCAACACGTAGAGGATGGCCAGCGGGTAGGCGAGCATGGAGAGCGCGAAGTAGTGTCCGCGCAGCCGGAAGGTGGGCATGCCGATAGCGAGGGCAGCCAGCCCGCCGATGACCATCCCCAGGGGAATGCCCAGCCAAGGCGAGAGGCTCCAGTACACCATGCCGAGGGTGACCGTGTACGCGCCGATCCCGAAGAATGCCGCGTGGCCGAAGGAGAGCTGGCCGCCGTAGCCGGACAAGATGTTCCAGGAGACGCCGAACAGGGCCCACACGGGGACGAGGGTGAGGATGAGCTGGTAGTAGCTGTTGGTCACGAACATCGCGATGACGGAGTACACGACGGCCAGCACGAGGAGCGTGATCAGATTCCGCCGGAGCTGGGAGCCGACGCCCAGCCTCATGCCCGCTCCGCCGAGCGCCCGAAGAGCCCTTGCGGGCGCAGGAGGACGATCATCAAGAAGACGACGAAGATCGCTGCGTTCTGCAGTTGGGGAGGCAGGATCAGGGCCGAGAACTGCTGAACGAAGCCGACGGTGAGGCCGCCCCAGAATGCCCCGAGAATGCTGCCCATGCCACCGAGCACCACGCCCGAGTACATGATGATCACGTAGTCGAAGCCCACGAAGGGACCGAAGGAGATATAGGTCGCCATCAATCCGCCCGCGATGGCCGTGATTCCGCTGCCCAGGCCGAAGGCGATGCGATAGGCGCGGTCGACGTCGATGCCCATGTAGGTGGCGGCCGTCGGATTGTCGGCGGCGGCGCGCAGCGCCTTGCCCAGGCGCGTGTACTCGAGGGTGAGGTACAGCACGATGGCGACGAGGATGGCCACGAAAAAGGCGACGAGCTTGGCCTTGTTCAGAAAGACCGTGGCTCCGCCGTAGATGGGGCCGATCAGGTACGCCTCCGAGGACAGCGGCGTGCGGACGGCCACGGGTGTGGAGCCGAACACGATCTGTCCGCCGTTCTGGAGGATCAGCGAGATGCCCAGGGTGACGATGAGCTGGCCGAAGTGTCCCTCATCGAGCGAGCCCACCGTGCGCAGCCCCGAGACGCGGGAGATCAGGAACCGGTGCAGGAGCGCGCCGCCGGCGAAGACGATGGGGGCGGCGCAGATCGCGCCGATGAAGGGTCCCCAGTAGGGGCCGAGAAAGGCGAGGATCTTCCCGCCCGTGACCAGGTAGAGGCTGGCAAACATCCCCAGCATGAGCAGCTCGCCTTGGGCGAAGTTGACGATGCGCATGATGCCGAAGATGAGGCCGAGGCCGATGCACATCAGACCGTAGATGGCGCCGATCGTGATGCCCGCGGTGACCGCGTTCAGCACGTTCTCGATCAGGATTTCGAGATCCACCGAGCGTCCGCTCGCCTCCCCTTGGCCGGCCTCGGGGAGGGGAGTTCACTCCCGAACCGAGCGTGGCGACTCTAGCACGTCCCCGGGCGCTCGCGGCGCAATTGGCGCCTAGGCCTGCCGTCTCCGTCCAAGGAGTTGAGAAGGAGAGACAGCGGCACGTTGCACAACTTGACCATGCCGTGCGGGTGGGCGCAAAATCGCACTCCAAAGAACCGGGCCGCCGAGGCCCGTCACCGCGCTCTCGAGACCGGAGGCCACGATGCGCTACGAGCGAATTTCCGCGGACTGTCATATCGATCTCTGCCAGCTGCCGCCCGATCTGTTTACGTCGAACGCCTCGGCGGCCCTGCGGGACCGGATGCCTTACGTCACCGACAGTCCCAAGGGCAAGATGTGGGTGAGCAAGAGCGGGGCGTTCTTCGGGCTGGCAGGTGGCATGGGCTCGGCCGGCCGGGAGTACGTCCCTGGCCAGATCCACCGCTCCGATCGCATGGCCTCCACCGGTCTCTACGAAGACGGCAAGAAGGGCATCTATCGCCTGAGCGATCCCGAGCTTCGTCTCAAGGACCAGGACCGCGACGGCGTGCAGGCCGAAGTACTCTACGGGATCCTGGGCTCCACGACGCGCATCAACGACCCCGAGGCCGCCGTGGAGATGATCCGCATCTATAATGAGTGGCTGGCCTGGTTCTGCGAGCGCCATCCCGATCGCTACGCAGGCCTCGCGTGCATTCCGAGCCAGCCCATCGACCGAGCGGTGGAGACGGTGAAGCAGGTGGTGAAGCGCGGCGGGGTGCGCGGCCTCGACGTGGCCAACACCTTCGACATGCCGCCTACCTACGATCCCTACTGGGAGCCCTTGTGGGAGGCCATCAACGAGAGCGGGCTGCCCATGCACTTCCACACCGTGGGCACGCGCATCCCCGACGCGATCCGCAAGACGCTGTGGAGCCCTCCCAGCGCGGAGAAGACCGAGCCGCTCATGGACTTCCGAGTGGCCCGCGCCGGATTCGCCGTGCACATCACCTCGTTCCAGATGTTCATGTCCATGGTCCTCATGGGCATGATCTATGGCGGCGTGCTCGAGCGGCACCCGCGCATCACCCTCGTGCTCGGCGAAGGTGGGATCGGCTGGATTCCCTACATCCTCGACCGCATGGACCTCGAGTGGGAGGATCAGTTCAAAGACCTCGGCCTCCGCATGTTGCCCAGCGAGTACTGGAAGCGCCAGTGCAAGGCGACCTTCCAGTCCGACAAGGTGGGCATGAAGCTCCTGGACGAGCTCGGCGTGGACAACGTCATGTGGGCCTCGGACTTCCCGCATCCCGACGGCATCTGGCCGGACTCGACCGAGTACATCGAGCGCGAGCTCGCACATCTGCCCGCGGATGTGCGCCGCAAGATCGTCTGCGAGAACGCGGGCAAGCTCTACGGCTTCATGAAGTAGCCGCGTCCCGCCAGCGTTACTTCAGGCCGCCGGCGATCGTGCGGATCTCCGCCGGGGTGTGCTCGCCACCAAGCGGCGTTCCGGGGACGAGATGCTTGCCCATGGGCAGACCGCCCACGACCACCGGCTCGAACCCGATCTCCTTGATGAGGGTCTGGGCGAGGGCGAGGGCCTTCGGGTCGTCCCCCGCGATCGGCACTCCCACGGGATTGCCCGCGCGATGCGCGGTCTCGGCGAGCCGCGCGTAGCCGATGGCGTTGAAGGCGCGCACGATGGGCGCGCCGGGCAGCCACTTGGCGGTGACCACGCCCGCTCCGCCCTGGTCGTTCACCGACTTGACGAAGTCTTCGCCGTCTCGCCGGGGGATCGGGTTGCTCACGTCCATGACCAGCGCCTTCTTGGCGAGCGCGCTCCCGTAGGTCTTGCCGATCTCTTCCATGGCCGTGTAGGGCACGGCGATCACGATGACCTCCCCGAAGGCCACGGCCTGCTCGACGGTGCCAGCCTGGGCGTGGGGCCCCGCGCTCGCCACGAGATCCTTCAGGTTCTCGGGATGGCGAGAGGAGAACATCACGGGGTGGCCTGCCTTCGCGAACAGCTTCCCAAGCGCCCCGCCTTCGCGCCCGGACCCGATCATGCTGATCTTCAGGCGTGATGCGGAGGTCTGCGCGGGCGCGGCGCCCGGTCGCCCCGCGACCGCGAGCACCGTCAGGCTGCCGCCGGCGACGCGCAGGAAATCCCGCCGTCCATGGTCACCGATGCGATCCGTCGCCATCATCCTCTCCTTCGGTCGAGCGTGCGGGTGAGCGTCCGTGATGCGATCCCTTCGATGTCCGCCGCCTGCACTGCGGAGGGTAGCAGAGGGAGCCCCGCACGTCCAAGACTCGCCGAGGGCGAGTTCGCGGGGCTAACGCCTCGACGGAGCGAGTACGATACCATCCGACTCACCCGGCGGGCTACTGACGAACGCACAGGAGAGAGAGAGCGGGCATGAGCACGCCGCGCATCCGCGCCATCGTCTTCGATGCCGGCCACACGCTGCTCGAGATGGACTACGCGAGGGTGACGGAGTATCTCCGAGCCCGCGGCCACGAGGTCGCGGAGGCCGCGGTCGTCGCGGCGGAGCGACGGGCGCGCATGCGTCTCGACGTGGAGCAGGCGGCCCAGCCGACCCGCGCGCGCACCGGACAGGGGCGCTACGTGCGCTTCCTCCTGGACGCTTTGAGCATCGGCGACGATGACGAGCGGCGCACCCTCGCCGAGTGGCGCCGCGGCTTCAATGTTCCCATCGGGCTGTGCCACCGCGCCGATCCCCAGGCCGCTCGCGCGCTCCAGCGCGCACGTGAGGCGGGGCTCGCCGTGGGCGTCATCTCCAACTCCAACGGCTCGGTGCAGCGCGCACTCGAGGAGGCTGGTCTCGCGCGCCAGCTCGACTTCGTGCTCGATTCCACGGTGGTCGGCGTCGCCAAGCCCGATCCGCGCATCTTCGCCCTCGGGCTCGAAGCCGCGAAGGCCCGGGCCGAGGAGTGCGTCTACGTCGGAGATTCGTACTTCGTCGACGTGGTCGGCGCTCGCCGCGCGGGGTGGAACGCCGTGCTCTTCGATCCGGGTCGGGTCTGGCCGGAGCGCGAGTGCCCCGTGGCCGAGAACCTCTGCGCGGCCGTCGATCTTGCCCTGGGCTAGCCCGCTCCCGGCGACCCCGCCCGTCTCGCGCGCACGGATTCGAGAAAAGGCCGGGCTGGCCGAACGCGACGCTACGCTCCGGCAGCGTCTAACACGGTGCGGGCGGCCTCGATGAGCGACGGCATGCGGTCCGCGATGTGGGCCATTCGCGGATCCTTGCTCTCGCCGCGCACCCATCGACGATGGAGCTGCTGGACCACCACGATGGTTTTCCACAGCGCGAAGGCTTCCCACCACCAGAGCGCTCTCACCTCCCCACCCGCGCGATCGGCGTAGCGGGCCGCGATCTCGGCGCGGGGAGGGAGACCGATGCGGGCGAGACCGGGATGGCTGGCGCGCTGAGTATCCGGAGGATCCGCGGGGTCGGGCCAGTAGTTGAGCAACGTTCCCACGTCAATGAGCGGATCGCCGAGGGTCGTCATGTCCCAGTCGAAGATCGAGGCGACGCGGTCGGGATCTGCGGGATCGAACTGGCAGTTGTCGAGCTTGAGGTCGTTGTGAACGATGGAGATGCGGCTCATGCGGGGAACGTGACGGGCCAGGCGCACGTGCAGCGCCTCGACCTCCACTGGAGAACCGTCGAAGCGGGCGAGCTGCCAGCGCTTCGCCCATCCCTCGAGCTGGCGTTCCACGAATCCCGCGGGACGGCCCAGATCCCCGAGGTCGCATGCCACGGGATCGAGACGATGGAGATCGGCCATGGCGTCGACGAGGGCGAAGCCGATCCGGCGCCCCACGTCAGGGTGCGCCTGCATGCGGGAGGGGATGGCCGTGCGCACCACCTCGCCGTGCCGTCGCTCCATGACGAAGAAGTCCGCGCCGAGCACGCCGGGGTCGTCGCAGAAGACGTAGGCGCGCGGAGCACGATCGAACTGGCGCCAGAGCCGGGAAAGCACCTTGAACTCGCGCCGCATATCGTGCGCGCCCGGCGCGATCTCGCCCATGGGCGGCCGGCGCAGCACGAGCTCGTGGGGGCCGAGGCGGATCAGGTACGTCAGGTTCGCCGAGCCATTGGGGAACTGGAGAACGTCGATGGGCTCCGCTACGTCCTCGAGGATCTCGGCCAGCCGCGCGCGGAGCCAGGCGTCGAGCACCCCTCGGTCCAGCTCCTCTCCACGGCGTACGGGCGCCGTTTCGGGCGCATCCGGGACCTGCTCAGGATCGGGTGGCGTCACGCGTCACGATCTTTGCACGGCGCTTCTGGAACTGCCGCACACTGATGATTCACCAAGGCTAGCCTTTTCGCGAGACGTCATAGGGACGATAGGCCAGGACCCGCTTCCGGGCAAGGCACGGATGGGTCCCCTCTAGATCGGGGCGGTGTGATGGTAGACCACTCGACCCGTCCAGCGTCTATACTGGGGCCCGGCGACGAGGGATCGGCCGGAACGTCGGAGCGCCGCCACGGCGCGGGGAGGCAGGGATGATCCAGGCTCGCAAGCTCGGCCACGTGGTCCTCAAGGTACGCGACGTGGAGAAGTCCAAGGAGTTCTACACGCGAGTGCTCGGCCTCAAGGTTGCCTACGACCAGAAAGAATGGGGCGCAGTGTTCCTGAGCGTGGGCGAGCAGCATCACGACCTGGCGCTCTTCCAACTGGCCACGGGCGAATCGCCCGCGGAGAGCCAGCCGGGGCTCCACCACATGGCCTGGCAGCTCGGAACCTTCGCGGAGCTGCAGGCAGCATACCGGGAGCTGCGCGAGCTGGGCATCCAGGTCGACGCCACCATTGCCCACAACGTGACCCGGAGCATCTACTTCCCGGATCCCGACGGCAACCGCGTGGAGCTCTACTGCGACATGGTCGAGAACGGCTTCGAGGCGATGCAGACGCTCGGGCCTCGGCGCGATCACCTGGACATCGAGACGGGCGAGGTGGTAAGCCGCTGAGCCCACGGAGGAACCATTGATGAGCGAGAGCAAGCAGACCTTCAGCGTGAGCCGGGCGCAGGATGCCGCGTACAAGACGGGCCTGCGCAGCTTCATGGAGTACCGCGATCTCGGAATCTCGGACGCCACGGGTGGGCAATTCCGCGCCCACGTGATCCGCATCAAGAAGGACGGGCCAGGCGCTCACGATCTCCACACCACCGGCCTGCACCAGCACCTGTGCGACTTCCAGATGTTCTACATCCTCAAGGGATGGATCCGCTTCGTCTACGAGGGGCAGGGCGAGCACACCTTCCGCGAGGGCGACTGCGTGCTGCAGCCGGCGGCCATCGTCCACAACGAGCTCGAATGCTCGGACGACGTCGAGGTGCTCGAGATCTACTCGCCGGCCGTGCACGAGACGCGCGTGGTCGACAAGATGCCGGAGGCGACCGCCGCGCGCTGAGCTCGGCGGCGCGGGTCTCCCTCGGGCCGCCCCACGGCGACACCGAGCGGGCGCCGGTACGATCCCATCCACTGGCCGATCTGGGGCAAGGAGGTTGAGCGATGGCCGTCTACATGGTGGAGCGCAGCCTGAAGGGCATCACGATGGATCAGCTGGGTGCGGCGCAGAAGAGCGCCATCGAGACGGGCAAGAAGATGACGGCCGGCGGCAAGAAGGTTCGCTACATCCGGAGCACGTTCGTGCCCGACGAAGCCCGCTGCATGTGTCTGTTCGAAGCGACCAGCCCCGAGCTGGTCAAGGAGCTGAACGAGCAGGCGAAGATCCCGTACACGCGAATCGTTGAGGCCCTCGACCTCACGCCGTAGCCTCGTCGAGGTTGTCGGCGTGACGACTTGGTGCGCACGCGTGCCTGAGCAGCGACGAGTGTGCACGGCGCGCTGTGGTGCGCGTCCCGCTCGGAGTCAACGGCGGGTGGCGTCGCGTCGGTTGACGGGTGGGCGGGAGCGCGGCATCGGACGGGGGCGATGACGACCTCGAAAGCCGGCCTCACGATCGACCAGGTCAACTATCTGAACATCGGCCTGATGGTCGCCTCCGCCGCCATCGCCCTTCGCTGGCCCTTCGAGACCTTCCTCCTCGCCTACATCGTCCTGGGTCCGCTCCATTACCTGACGGAGATATCCTGGCTGCACGACCGGCACTATTTCACGAGGCGGAAACACGACTACCTGATGCTCGTTGCGGCGGCCAGCCTCGTCACCATCTTGTTCTTCCTGCCCATTCCCCATGCCCTTGCGGGGGCGCCGGTCGCGCTCTCGTTCGCGGCGTTCGCCACCGCCCTCGTTTGCGTGCTCTCGGATAGCATCGTGTTGCGTGTGCTGGTGGCGGCGGCCGGGCTCGTGGTAGGCGAACAGCTCGCCGCCCAGCCTGCCCTGGATCGCGTCGTCGGGACTTTCCTGCCCACCATCATCCACGTATTCGTCTTCACGGGGCTGTTCATCCTGGTGGGGACCCTGCGCGCGCGGAGCGCCTCCGGCGTCCTGTCCCTGGTGGTGTTCCTCGGCGCCGCCGTGATGTTCACGGTGGTCCACCCGACGGCCGTCAGCTACCAGCCGAGCGACTACGCCCGCGGCGCCTATGGCACGGCCACCGCGCAGGGCACCTTCGTGCCCGGCTTCATGACCCTCAACTATCTCCTTCTCACCGGGTTCGGCGTGCACGACTTCGGTGTGCAACAGTCCACGACCGAGCAGTTCGTCGCCAGCATCAACGACTATCTCTACGCGCACCCCGTGGCGCTGTCGCTGATGGGCTTCATCGCCTTCGCGTACCTCTATCACTATCTCAACTGGTTCTCGAAGACGTCGATCATCCGCTGGAACGAGATCTCGCGCGCGCGGCTCACCGTGATCCTCGCGGTGTGGCTCGCCTCCGTCGCCCTCTACGCCTACGACGGCCAGGTGGGCTTCCGCTGGCTGTACTTCCTGAGCTTCCTCCACGTGCTGCTCGAGTTTCCCCTCAACCACGTGACGGTGATGAGCATCGGACGCGAGCTGGGAGGTCTGGCGCGCGTGCAGAAGGTCGGCCCATCTCCCGGCTAGACGGGATATCCTCGTGCCGGTACATTCCTCGCCCGGGAGGGCCCGTCATGACTGAGTCGCTCGTCACCTATGCCGTCGATGGACCGATCAGCATTGTCTGCCTCAACCGCGCCGAGAAGCTCAACGCCATCAGCCCCGAGCTCAAGCGGCTGCTCGTGGAGCGTCTCCAGGAAGCCGACCGCGATCCCGCCACCCGCGTGGTGGTGCTCCGAGCCAACGGTCGGAGCTTCAGCGCGGGCTACGATATCGGGCCGAGCCCCGCCCGGGCCGCCCGGCGGGGGAATGCCCTGGCCTGGCACCAGTCCCTCACCGACGACGTGGCTCTCGAGATGACGCCGTGGGACATGGTCAAGCCCGTCATCGCCTCCGTGCAGGGGCACTGCCTTGGCGGCGGCTGCGAGCTCGTGATGATGTGTGATCTCACCATCGCCGCCGATGACGCGCTCTTCGGCGAGCCGGAGATCCGCTTCTCGAACGTGGGCCCCGCCCTCATCATGCCCTTCATCATCGGCCTCAAGCGCGCCCGCGAGCTCCTCTATCTCGGCGAACCCATCGATGCGCAGACCGCGCTCCAGTACGGGATGGTGAACCGCGTGGTGCCGCGGGCCGAGCTGGAGGCGGCGACCATGAAGTTCGCCCGGCGCCTCGCCCTCATCTCGCCCGAGGCGCTCGCCGCTACCAAGCTCGCCATCAGCCGTGGCGCCGACGCCGCGGGCTTCCGCAACGCCATCCGCGCCGGCCTCGACGTGCTCGCCCCGCTCTACGCCGCGCGCACCGAGGTGGGGATGAAGTTCGACGAGATCCGCGAGAAGGAAGGCCTGGTCGCCGCCCTCCGCTGGCGCGCGGCCCAGTTCGCCGAGTAAGGCCCCGCGCCCCTCGGTGCCGACATGACGCCTCCGGCAAGCCGCACCCTGCCCGATCTCCTGGACGAGCTTGCGGTGCGCCAGCCGGACCATGAGTTCATCGTGGGCGGCGGGGAGCGGCTCAGCTATGCCGAGACACGCGCCCGGGCGCGGCGTCTCGCCCGGGGACTCCGCGACCTGGGCGTGAGGCGCGGCGAGACGGTCGCGCTCTTGATGAACAACCGGCCAGCCTGGCTCCTCGTCGACTTCGCGGTGACCATGCTGGGGGCGACGCTGGTGCCGATCAGCACGTGGTCGCGCCCGCGCGAGCTCGAGTACGTGCTGAACCACTGCCAGGCGGCGACCCTCGTCACCATTCCGGGCTTCGGCGGTCAGGACTATCTCCAGGCCCTCGCCCAGGCCTCGGGTCGGCTTCCGCACCTCCGGCAGATCGTCGTGGCCGGAAGGGCGCCGTCTTCCGGCACCATCGCGCTCGACTCGCTCATGGCGGGCAGCGACGGCGCCCGCGATGCGAGCATCGAGGCCGCGCAACGAGCTGTCGCACCCGACGACGTCGCGGACATTCTCTACACCTCCGCCACCACCCCAACCC
>Ga0081540_1003044_pt1 | contig 13430 bp, 11 predicted proteins | sample TabmetS2T1R1_FD_71024 | JGI IMG/M metagenome (GOLD analysis project Ga0081540, IMG submission 71024) | Tabebuia heterophylla rhizosphere microbial communities from the University of Puerto Rico - S2T1R1 | ecosystem: Host-associated > Plants > Roots > Rhizosphere ... | reverse complement strand
GACGGGCACCGCGCCGAGCATCCAGTACGCGCTGATGGTCCCCGATTCCGACGGCTTCAATCCGCAGGTCGTCGTTCGCTCGCGCGAGCCGCTGCTCTCGCCGGCGTGGTCGCCGGACGGCCGGCGGCTTGCCTACAACTCGTTCGAGAGCGGCAATTCCTCGATCTTCATCCAGGATCTCGCGACCGGATCGCGCCAGCAGGTCTCTTCGTCTAAGGGCATCAACGGCGCGCCGGCGTTCTCGCCGGACGGCGGGCGGCTTGCGTTGACGTTGTCCAAGGGCGGCAATCCGGACGTCTACGTCATGGACCTCGGCAGCCGCTCGACGACGCAGATCACCAAGCACTTCGCGATCGACACCGAGCCGGTCTGGTCGCCGGACGGGCAGGCGATCTATTTCACTTCCGATCGCGCCGGCAAGCCGCAGATCTACCAGGTTTCGCCGTCGGGCGGCGAGCCGACGCGCGTCACATTCGACGGCCAGTACAACGCGCGCGCAAGCGTCGTCGATGCCAAAGGCATCAAGCTCGCAATGGTGCAGGGCAACGGAAACGTGTATCGTATTGCGGTTCTCGACCGTGCGACGAATCAGACGACGCTGGTGTCGCCGGGCAACCAGGATGAGTCGCCAAGCTTCGCGCCGAACGGCAGCATGCTGTTGTATGCCACCAGCGAAGGCTCACGCGGCGTGCTCTACGCGGTTTCCGCCGATGGCCGTGTCCGCCAACGCCTCGTGCTGGCCGACGGCGACGTGCGCGAGCCGGCTTGGGGTCCGTTCCGCCAGCGTTAATCTAACTGTGAAATAACAGCGCTCCGTAAGGCTGAACAGAACGCGCTTTCCCGATTTTCCAACCCTGCAGAGAAACAAAGGGGCAACCCATGAAGAACGTCGCAAGAGTCGTTTTTGCAGCGCTGCTGGTCGCCGGAGTGGCGGCCTGCGCGAAGAAGAAAGTGAAGACCGAGGCGCCGGTCGAAGAGACGCCACCGCCGACCAGCATCGAGCGCATGGAGTCGACCGGCAAGTACACGCGCGACAGCCTGGACACGGATTCGTGCCTGCGCCAGCGCGTCGTCTACTTCGATCTCGATCGCACCGAGATCAAGCCCGAGTTCCAGGCGCAGATCGCCTGCCATGCGGCGTTCCTGCGCCAGTTCCCCGATGCGCGCGTGCGCCTCGAGGGCAACGCCGACGAGCGCGGTTCGCGCGAGTACAACCTCGGCCTCGGCGAGCGCCGCGGCAACGCCGTGCAGAGCGCGCTCTCCGCGGCGGGCGGTACGTCCTCGCAGCTCAACGTCGTGAGCTACGGCGAAGAGCGTCCGGTGTGCCGTCAGCACGACGAGTCGTGCTGGTCGAAGAACCGTCGCGTCGAGATCATCTATACCGCCAAGTGAGGGCGGAACGGATGAGGCGAGTCGAGTTCCTGCGCCAGGGTTGGCTGGCGGCGGCGGCGATCTTCGCGATCGCCGCCGTTGCGTCGCCGGCCGAGGCGCAACGGCTCTCGCTGGCCGAGCGCGTCGAGCGTCTCGAGCAGCAGCAGGCGGGCGGGCGCGGCGGCAACGCGGTCGATCTCGTCAACCAGATGCAGGCGCTGCAGGCCGAAGTGCAGCAGCTGCAGGGCCAGGTCGAGGAGTTGAAGCATCAGCTCGATGAGGCCAAGCAGCGCAACAAGGATCAGTACATCGATCTCGATTCGCGCCTCGGCCGGCTCGAAGGCCACGGACCGGCCGGCGCGCCGCCTGCGCCGACGGGTCCGAACGCGCGCGACAATGCGCAGCCGCCGGACATCGATCTCGGCGGTGGCGCCGCGCCGCAGAACGGCTCGCGCGACGTGCCCGAGCGAGCGCGGCCGAACGTCGGCGAGCTGCGCGAGGACGAGCGCGGCGACCTCGGCGGTCCGAACGATGCCGCGGGAGCGCCGCCCGCCGATGCCGCCGGCGAGCAGGCGTCCTACGATGCCGCGTTCGCGGCGCTGAAGGATGGCCGCTACGCGGAAGCCGCGCGCCGGTTCCAGAGCTTTCTGGACCAGTACCCGAACAGCGGACTCGCGGGCAACGCGTACTACTGGCTCGGCGAGTCGTACTACGTGACGCAGAACTACAAGATCGCGCTGCAGTCGTTCCAGACGCTCCTGCAACGCTATCCTGACAGCCAGAAGGCCGCCGACGCGATGCTCAAGGTCGGTTACAGCCAGTACGAGCTCAAGCAGTGGGATCAAGCCGAAGCCACCTTGAATCAGGTCGTCGAGACCTATCCGGACACGACCGTCGCGCGTCTCGCGCAGGGTCGCCTGCGCGCGCTCAGGACCGAGCGTCACTGAGTCGTACCGATCCCGCTGCGATCGAGGCATCCGACCAGCGCCTTCGCATCACCGAGATCTTCCATTCGCTGCAGGGCGAAGCCGATGCCGCCGGCTGGCCGACGGTATTCGTGCGCCTGACCGGCTGTCCGTTGCGCTGCGTCTGGTGCGACACCGCGTACGCGTTCCACGGCGGCACGTGGCAGACGATTCCCGACATTCTCGACACCGTGCAGCGCTACGCGGCGCGGCACGTCTGCGTCACCGGCGGGGAGCCGCTGGCGCAGAAGCGCTGCCTCGCGCTGCTCGCCGCGCTGTGCGATGCAGGCTACGAGGTCTCGCTCGAAACCTCCGGCGCGATCGACGTATCGACGGTCGATGCGCGCGTGCGCAAGGTCGTCGATCTCAAGGCGCCGGGGTCAGGCGAAGAAGCGCGCAATCTCTGGTCGAACCTCGCGCACGTCGGCGCGCGCGACCAGCTCAAGATCGTCCTCGCCGATCGCGCCGACTACGAATGGGCGCGCGACCGCGTCGCCGAGCACGACCTCGCCGCACGCTGCCAGGTGCTGTTCTCGCCGGTCTACGGAAACCTCGCGCCGCGCGATCTCGCCGAGTGGATTCTCGAGGACCGGCTGCCGGTGCGCTTCCAGATGCAGCTCCACAAGCAGTTGTGGGGCGAGACGCCCGGCAAATGACCCGTGCGCCGCGCGCGGTCGTGCTCGTGTCCGGCGGCATGGATTCGGCCGTGACGCTGGCGCTGGCGCGCGAGCAGGGCTTCGCCTGCCATGCGCTCAGCGTCGATTACGGCCAGCGTCATGCCTCGGAGCTTGCGGCCGCGCATCGCCTCACGAAATTGCTCGGCGCGGTCGAGCACAAGATCGTGCACGTCGATCTTCGCAGCATCGGCGGCTCGGCGCTCACGGCGGACATCGACGTGCCGGCCGAGGGCGGCGCCGGCATTCCGGTCACCTACGTGCCGGCGCGCAACACGATCATGCTGTCGGTCGCGCTCGGCTGGGCCGAGGTGCTCGGCGCCGCCGACATCTTCTGCGGAGTCAATGCGGTCGACTATTCGGGCTACCCCGATTGCCGCCCCGAGTTCGTCGAGGCGTTCGAGCGTCTCGCCAATCTCGCGACCAAGGCCGGCGTCGAAGGCACGAGCCTTCGCGTGCACGCGCCGCTGATCCGTCTCGGCAAGGCCGACATCGTGCGCGAAGGCGTGCGCCTCGGCATCGATTTCGCGGCGACGGTGTCGTGCTACCGCGCCGACGCCGAGGGCCGCGCCTGCGGCGCCTGCGATGCGTGTCGCCTGCGCGCGGAAGGCTTTGCCGCGGCCGGAGTCCCGGATCCCACGCGCTATCGCTGAACGGATCGCCGCTGAGGCCGCTCGCGCCGCCATAAGCAGTACAGGAACTCCACGCGATACTCCCTGCGGAATCCATGTATAGGAGTATACCAGTGGACAACGCATTGCGTGTTCTGCTCCTCGGCGCCGGCAGCGCGCTGGCTTTCTCGGCGGGCGCCGCCAACCTCGTCGCCAATCCGGATTTCGACACCCTCGACGGCTGGTCGGTCCTCGACGGCGACGGCACGGCGACGCTCGACATGTCGGCCGGCTCGCCTGCCGCGCCCTCGCTGCACGTGGTCACCGGCACGACGCCGAACATGACCGTACAGTCCTCGTGCATCGCGGTCGACGATTCGGACAACGTCGATCTCTACATGAATCTCAACGGCGCGTCGGGCTCGGCGTCCGTGGCGATCAACGCGTACAGCGACGCGGCGTGCACGACCGGCCTCAGCGCGCTCAGCAGCGACTCGTTTCCCGCGACGAATTCCTGGATCACCTATTCGACGAGCGACGTCACGCTGCCCGACGGCACGCAGAGCGTGAAGATCGTCCTGGTCACGACGAAGACGGCGTCGGGCGGGCAGGGCGAGGCGAGCTTCGATCACATCCTGTTCGGACCGACCGGCACCGTGATCGGCACGATCGACGTCAATCAGGAAGGCCTGAGCGGCACCTGGTACAACCCGGCGACGAGCGGGCAAGGCATGCAATTCCAGTTCACGCCGGACGATTCGAACCCCGGCGAAGGTGCGCTCTTCGGCGCGTGGTACACGTACGATATCGCGGCAGGCGCCGAGACCTCGCAGCGCTGGTATTCGATCCAGAGCGCGATCTCCGGCACTGCGCAAAGCATCGCGGTGACGATCTACCAGAACACCGGCGGCAACTTCGACGCGCCGCCCGGAACCAGCGCCGTCGCGGTCGGCACCGGCACGCTGTCGTTCGATACGTGCACGAGCGGCTCGTTCTCGTATGCGTTCGACGACGGTCGCACCGGAACGATTCCGCTGCAGCGGCTCCTGCCGAACGTGAACTGCGTCGAGAGCGGAACGCCGGCCAATCCGGTCAGCGACTTCGGCTTCTCCGGCGCGTGGTACAACGCGGCGACCAGCGGCCAGGGCGTGGTGATGGAGATCAATCCGAACGACGCGCAGGTTTTCATAGGCTGGTACTCGTACGCGGTATCCGGCGAATCGGCCGGCGCCGCGGGCCAGCGCTGGTTCAGCGCGCAGTCGCCCTACACGGTCGGCTCGCGCACGATCGAGCTCAACGTGTACGCATCGACCGGCGGCATCTTCGATGGAACCGGCGGCGTCACGACGACACCGGTCGGCACCGCGACGCTGACTCTCACGAGCTGCACCACCGCGACGCTCGACTACACGTTCACGGCCGGCGAGCTCAATGGCCAGAGCGGCTCGATCCCGCTGACGCGCCTCGGCGCCACGCCGGCGAGCTGCAACTTCACCAACAGCTGATCAACCTTCGCGGCGGCCGGGATCGCAGTCCCGGCCGCTCCGCGCGCCCTTCCGCTGCCGCGCGCCCCGCGATACCGCTACAATACGCGCCCCCTCGAAGCGCACGTGCAGGAAGCGACCGTCGCGAAGACGTCGCGCCGTCCGATGCACGCCCCTTCGATCTTCCACGGGCCGTTAGCTCAGCGGTAGAGCAGTGGACTTTTAATCCATTGGTCGATGGTTCGATCCCATCACGGCCCACCAGATCGACGTGCAATGACACGACGACGTCCTTGCGATCATGTCGGTACGGCGCGCACAACTCGATTGCGGCCTTCGTGCTTGGCGATATACAGCGCCTTGTCGGCGCGGTTGATCAGGCTCCGCGGATCTTCCTTCACGTCCCACTCGGCGACGCCAAAGCTCGCGCTGACCGCGCCGACAATCTCGTAGGGTTCGCCGGCGATCTTCGCGCGCACCGCTTCGGCGATCGCGGCTGCCGCATCGATGCGTGTTTCGCGCAACAGGATGATGAATTCCTCGCCGCCGAATCGCGCCGCGCAATCGGAGCTGCGCAATAGCTCGCGCACGCGCAGTGCGGTATGGCGCAAGACGACGTCGCCGTTGTCGTGTCCGAACGTGTCGTTGATGCGCTTGAAGAAATCGATGTCGAAGATGACGACCGACAAGCCGTGGCTCTTGATGCGCGCTTCGGCCATTTCCGATTCGAGGCGTTCGAAGAAGCGCCGGCGATTGACGAGATCAGTCAGGAAATCCTTGGTTGCGAGCTCCTCCAGGCGCAGATTGATGCGCGCCATCGGGCCGATCACGAGTTTCGTCAATGCGAGATTCAATCCGACGAACATCAGGCCGAACACCGCTGCCAACGACAGCATGAACGTCGAAAACGCGCGACGCGCCTTTTCAAGCGGATACAGCACCGGTACCTTGACCAGTTGCATGCCGACCGTCTCGCCTTCCTTCCAGCCGAAACCGTTCGCGTCGCCGTAGACCGTGCGCATCGTCGCCGGCGCGGCTTCGGGGCTGCTGTGACAGGTCAGGCATTGCTTCTGCTTGATGGTGATCGGCCGCGCGACGTACATCGATTGCTCGACGCCTTCGCCGTGGATGCCGCTCTGCTCGTTCAAGCCACTATCGGCACGGAAGCGTTCGATCAGCTCGCGCTCCCAGTCGCTCGCACGATCGCGCGGATTGGTTGGATTCAGCACTGACTCCTTGTAGTCGTAGCCGGGATATCGATCGCTGAGGCGGCGCAGCGTCTCGGTTGCGGCGAACGCAGGCACCGTCTGCGGCAGGAATTGCGTCGCGTTGAGCGGGTCGAGGTGCGGCTTGATCTGATCGGTGGTGTAGCTGCGAATCGCCAGCGCCGTCTCCATCAGCACCTGCGAATTGTGCTGCACCTCGTCCATGGCATCGGATTGCAGATGCGCGCGGTAATAGACGCCGGCACAGAGAATGCCGAGCAGGAATACGGCGATCAGGATCAGGTTGAACGTGAGCCGTAACGACATGCATCTTCCACTCCGCGTGCGAGCGCGGAGGCCTCCCCCGTGGCGACGCGCCGGGCGCGTGTTTTCATATGCTCGCACGTTGGTGAGACGAGCACATCACGCTCGCTCAAGCTTGTTCCAGCAGCCGACGCTCTGCGCGACGAGCGTCGACATCGGCAGGAATCACGTCGGCGCAGTTTTCGGATTCATGAACACCGCTTCGAACATGGCGTCGGCGCTGTCCTCGGTCGTCTTCGGCTATCTCGTTGCGTCCTCCGGCGGGTACGAGCTGCCGTTCGTGCCGATGCTGGTCCTGCTCTGCGTCGGTATCGTGCTCTGGCTCAAAGTCGATCCGAGGCGGCAGGTCGTCGAGGACGATCCGCCGCGCCGTGGGCAGGTCGTCGCGGCAAACCTGGCTTCGTGAAGGCCCAGCGCCAAGTACAGCAGGGCGGCGCGATGCCGTCGGCATGAGACATTCGCCAAGGGAAATGTCCCGCCAGCGGATCTGCGCACGCCTCCCTCCGTCAGAGCTTCCGCAGACGGCTCGCCGGCACGCCGTTCTTCGCATAGAAATCGAGCAGTCGCTGGCGCGTGCGCGCGCCCTGGTTGAGGCCGACGAACGCGGCGGCGTTGCCGACGAACAATCGATCGAGCTGCGCCGCGGCGAGGCCGACGTCGTTCTTGAAGAACGCGTACACGCGCGCGGCGTAGTCGACATAGTCCGATTCGATGCCGAGCATGATCCAGTCGGTGCCGAAGATGAGATGGCGGCATTCGGGATCGAACGCGTCGAGCCAGCGCCGGAAATTCTGCGCGTAGGCCGCGAGCTCGGTGGGCGACTTGCCCATGATCTCGCTGAGATAGCTCACGTCGGTGAACACCGGCGCGTCGGGATGCGCGCCGACGTAGCGGCCGAGCGTCCACTCCCAGCTCGCCTCGACGCCTTGCGCGCCGGGCGGAGCGCCGGCCGAGGCTTCCTCGAAGTGGCCGAAATGCGCGAGGCTGACGCGCAGCGTCGGCCAGCGCGTGAAGACGTCGATCCAGAACGCGGGATCGGCGCGCTTGCCGTAGTCGACATTGGCGCCGTTGCCGTCGTTGGCGTGGGCGAGCACGCACGCGCCCTGGTCGGCGCAGTACTGGTAGAGATCGGCGAGCGCCTTGTCGAGCTTCCCGCCGACCGCCGCCGAGCCATCCGCCGGTCGCGGCTGGCACGTGTCGGGCGCCGGCGCGCCGCCTTGCTTGAGCTTGCGGATGATCTCGATGTCGGGATACGTCTGGCATGCGGCTGCCGCGTTGCCCATCGCGCGGAATCCCATCGGCGGATAAAGCTTCACGCCGACAAAGCCCTCTTCCTCGATCGCGCGCTTGACCAGCGCCATCGGCTCGAATCCCTTCGATTCGCCGATGCCGAACGCGGCCTGGCGCAGCGGATCGAAGCCGACATAGCCGTGCACGACCGGCCCCGTGCGCCGCCGCGCCAGGCGTCCCATCACGGCGACCTGCTCGGGCAGCGGCGAGGTGTCAACGTATTGCCCGAGCCAGTAGTCGTAGTCGACCAGCGCCGGGCAGAGCAGCAGCGGCGTGAAGCCTTCGCAACGGAACTCGTCGGCGAGCTGCTCGGCCAGCGAGTAGCGATAGCGCGTGAAGAGACCGAACCAGCGCAGCAGAACGCCAAGATCGAACTTCGAGCGATACGCTTTCTCGGCGATCGCGCGCGCCTCGATCGGCTCGAGCTGCGCATCGGAGGCGCCGATCGCCGAGATGCCCGCCGCGCGGAGGACGGCCGAGCGGATCTTGCGCGTCGGTTCCGGGCGCTCGCCCTCCGCGACCGCGACGCCGTTGTTCTGCACGATCTCGGCGACGGCGCCGATAACGGCTTCGTCGTTTTCCTTGGTCGCCGCGTGCTTGGCATCGGGCCGCGCCTCGCGATCGAGCACTTTGATCTCGTCGGTCGCGCTCGGCGCGCGGGTGCGGCCGAGGATCCACGTGAACATCGAGAGCAGGCCGTCGACGGCGTCGGGATCCTCGATGTCGAGCACCCTGATCGCCTGCCTGGGGTAGTTCTGCATGATGGCGATCTTGATGAAGCGCACCGACGCCAGATCGCTGCCGTTGAAGATGTGGCAATGCGCGTCGATGAGGCTCGACACGACCGGCAACGTGCGCGTGCAGCGCACGATGCTCTGGTCGGCGCAGGACGGCAGGGCAGCCAGAGCGACCAGCCCAGCTCCCCCCGCGAGCAGCTCGCGTCTCTTCATCGTTCTCTCCCCGTTTCGAGCGTCAATTGAATTTCGAGCGCATCACGATCTCGGCGACGTCGGCCATACCGATCGACCACGCCGGTTCCGGCGCGACCGGTGCGCTCACGGCGCCATCGATGCGGAACGCCGGCGTGAAGCGCAGCAGCGCGTCGCCGGCCACGGTCGCCTCGCAGGGCGTACGCAGGCTGTCGAGGTCGCGTCCGCCGTAGATCCATGTCGCTTGCGCGTCGCGCTTGAGGGCCCAGAGCCGATCGGCGTTCACGGAGCCGCCGAGTGCCGCCACCTTGCAGGCAAGGCCGCGCACGTCTTCGACCTTGCCGACGTACGTGCCCGCATGCTCGCCGGCGAGAGTCACGACGTCGTCGAACCAGTACAGCGCCTTCGGGATGTCGACCGCCACGCGGTAGGTCAGCTTGTCCTGATCGGCCACCGGCAGCAGATCGCCGCTGACGACGAGGCGCGCCTTCAGCGCGCTCGCCGGTGTGTGCGGCGAAACGTAGCGCAGCAGCGAGGCGGCGAAGGTCACGATCGGCGCGGCCTGCGAAGTGCCGCTCATCCTCGTCACCTGCGCGTCGTTCGAGATCCACGATTCGATCTCGCAGCCCGGCGCGGCGAGATCGACGACGGGATTGCCGAAATTCGAGGTCGGCGTGAGCAGGCCGTCGCCGCCGGTCGCTGCGACGGTCACCACGTTGTCGCTGAGCGTGCCGCCGAGCGTAGCGGGCACGATCGAGAGATCGAGCACGTTGCCGGGCTGGCCGCTGCCATGGTTGCCGGCGGCGACCACGAACAGCGTGTCGCGACCGTTCTCGAACATCTTCTTGAACGTCGCGCTGATGTCGGTCGACCCGTCGTAGGCGATGCTCATGTTGACGATGCGGAACTGACCCGGCGTTCCGAGCAGGCCGTTCAGCGCCTCCTCCGCGTTGCGGATCAACTCGCGCTTGCCGCGCGCGATGTTGAGCACGCTCAGCTGCGTCCACGCGGTCGCGCCGCTCGCGATCGCGTCGCGGAAATGCGCGAAGCCCGGCCCGCCGAGCGTGAGGCCGGCGACGTGCGTGCCGTGCCCCATCTCGATCGACACCACGCCGGCGCGCGTGTTGATCGGCCAGGTGTCGATGATGCCGATGTATTGCGCGATGGCGCCGTTCGCCGCGGGCCGGAAGAATTTCGCGCTGAACGGGCTCGCGTCGAACGGGTCGGCCGGATTGGCGTCGACGTCCGCACCGAAGAAGCCGTTGTCGACGACGACGACGTCGGCGCGGCCTTGCGCGACGTTGAACTCCGGCAGCGCGGCGCGCTCGACCGCGAACGCGAGCGCGCGCTCGGTGCGCGCGGCGTCGAACGCCGCATCGCTTCGCACGCAATGATCGCTCGCCGAGGCGGTCGTCCCCGCCTCGACCGGCATCACGATCTCGCCGGTCGGAAGCTCGACGGTGCGCACCTTCGCCGTCGCATCGTTGGCGACCAGCGCGCGCAGGCCGTTGGCGAAGGTCTCGTTGTCTTCCTTCGGCAGCACCGTCACCGGCGCGGTCAGTTGCGCGCCGAGCAGGATCTCGCCCACCTGCACGTTGGCCAGCGGGGCGCGGCTATTGCGGCTGTCGCGGCGGAAGAAGCGCTCGACGTCGGCCGGGCGGCCATTGGCACCGGTCAGTCGCGTGTATGCGCGCGCCGCCGAATCGCCTTTGTGCATCACGACAGGAAAGCCACGCGCGCCGGCGGCGCTGCCGTCATCGGCCGTTTTGACATACAGGCACGCCGGCCAGACGATCTCGCCGGCCGTCTCGCCGAGCGGTTCGTCGAGCGAAAGCCCGGCGTCGCGGTTGGCGCGGAGCAAGGCCTCGACATACTCGTCGCGCACCTCGCCGCAGCGCTGCTGGATGACCTCGCGCGGCGTGCGCCGGCGGTCGATCGCGAGATTGGCAGGATCGAGCGGCTGCGCCTGCGCGTTGTCCGCGATGTAGCGGACGATGTCGCCGTTGAGCGCACCGCCGGCGCGCAGGCTGACCGGCTGGGCCGCGGCGAGGAAGCCCGGCGCGAGGCACAGTGCGGCGACGCCCAGACGCGGGCCGCACCGATGGAAACATCGCCTAGTCACGGCAGGGCAGCTCACCGGCCGCGCGATTCACGCCGCAAAGGATCGGCTGCTCGTCGGCGTTGCGCGCGATCCACTGGCGCGCCCAGCTCTTGAACGTGTCGTTGCCGACCGCCGCTACGAAGGACAGGATGTCGTAGGCGCCGTCGGCGCGACGCTCCTTGTCGACCGCCGAGTTGACGCCGATCACGCGCCGCGCGACGTCGGCTTGCGCAGCGCTCGCGCCGGAAAACAGCGGGCCGCCGGAATCGCCCGGACAGACCGCCGGCCCGGTGGCGTTGACCGAGCGGATCGTCATGTAGGTCGGACTGTCGCCGCTGCCGCTGGCGGCCGTGCCGATCGACGCGTCGCCGATGCGCAGCAGATGGTCGGACGGGTCCCATTGCAGCTCGCCGTCGACCACGCGGATGTCCGAGCAGCCGTAGCCGGTCATCAACACCGGCGTACCGGCGCCGATCGCGGTGCCGGCGTCGACGACCTCGAAGCGCAGCTGCTTGACGCTTGCGGGCACGACGCCGCGATAGTCGATCAGGCACAGCGCGTAGTCCTCGCTGCCGCGCGGCGAGACGAACTGGATATCGCGCTCGAGATACGCCGGATGGATCGTGCAGGTCAGCGGCACCTGGCGATTGTCGACGTCGAGCCGCGCGCCGCGCGCGGCGACGCCGAACGGGTTGTCCACGCAGTGCGCCGCGATCAGCGCGACGTTCGGCCCGACCAGGGTGCCTGTGCAGGTGGCGACGGTCTCGCCCGACGCGGTCGTGCGCGGGATCGAGGCGAGGATCAGGGCCTGCCAGTCGCTGGCGTGGACGACGATGCCGTTCGAAAGCTGGATCTCGCCGGCGCGCAGCACATTCGAGGACAGTTTGAAGACCACGGTGTCCGGCGTCGCGGCCGACGCCGGCGCGGCCGCGGGCTGATCGGCGGCGACTCGGCAGGAAGAAAGCCCGGCCGCAAGCGCGAGCGCGGCCAGGATCGGCGGCGCGGAAGCCGCGCATCCTCTGCGAATGAGTTTCGACATGTGATTCCCTCCCCGGGTTTCTATGCCGTCGCGGTACGCGGCGTCACTCAAGGAGCGCGCGCCGCGTCGGATGTCTCATCGTCGCATCAATTTTCGTCGCGGTGACTATCTTGCGCGCGTCACGCCAACGCACCGAGTCTCGTCGCCTTTCTTCTGCGTACGACATTCGCTCCAGCGGATGTAGGAAATGTCTTACAAGAAAAGCAGCGGACGGATCTCCCGCGCCTGCCGCGTCCATGAAATTTACATTTACTCGCTTACGCCGGCTCCTATACAGCGTGCCGAAAGCCGCAATTTTCAGTATCGATCAGCAATGAACTCCGATACGCTAGGGTTGAGGCAATGCGCTGGCAGGGGTCGCAATGTCTTTGGGCACGGAGCGTTTCGCGCCGGGAGAATCGTCAGCCGATTTTCTCGGGCGCATCGTCGCGGGGGACCGCGCCGCCGAAACCGAGTTCGTACATCGCTACGCGCAAGGCGTGCGGGTTCTGGTGCGTCGGCACTGCCGGCCCGGCGACCCCGTTGTCGCCGATCTCACCCAGGAAGTCCTCGCTCGCGTGCTCGAGCGTTTGCGCGCCGGTGCGATTCGCGACGCTTCGGCGCTGCCTGCCTACGTCCAGACGACCGTTGTCCACATCACCAGCGCGGAATATCGCGGCCGCAAGCGCGTCGAGTCGACAGAGACGGCCGAGGCCGTCGCGTCGAGCGACGATCCGCTTCGAAGAGCCTCGTCGGACCAGTTGACGTCGCTCTTGCGCGCTCTCGTCGAACAGCTCCCGGTCGCGCGCGATCGCGAGCTGCTCGTGCGCTTCTACCTCGACGAAGAAAGCAAGGAGGACGTTTGCCGGACTCTCGGCATCGACGACTCGCATTTTCACCGCGTCGTGTTTCGCGCACGCGCGCGCCTGCGTGCGCTGCTGGACGAAGCCGGAATCCGGGAGGCTTGAGGTGAGACAACCCTCCAACAGGACGCTCCTGATCCTTCAAACGAAGGCAGGGGTGGTGTGTGACGGGAGCAGTTCATGACCCAGGCCTCGACGTCGACGCGCATGGCCGGCTGGCTGGAGCAGGCGTGGCTCGCGCGCTATCTCGACGGTGAGCTGTCGGATTCCGAGCGGGAGTGGTTCGAAGCGTATGTGCTGGACAAGCCCGAGTTGCTGGCGGTGGTTGACGATGATTCGAATTTGCGGGATGCGCTTGCTGCGACTGCGGATGCGCGGCGAATTCTTCTCGACGCCGATTCGGCCGACAACCCTGCGCCAACTCGCGATCACCGACGCGATGCTTCCATTCATCGGAGTGGAAACGATCGTGGGGGGATGGCTCGGCGCGATCGGTCGCGCCGGCTCGGCTGGCTCGGCATGGCTGCGGCCGTGGTTGCAGGTATTGGCGTCGGAGTCGCCATGCTTGGCCGATGGTCACCCGACGTTCCGGGTT
>Ga0081540_1003043_pt1 | contig 13431 bp, 12 predicted proteins | sample TabmetS2T1R1_FD_71024 | JGI IMG/M metagenome (GOLD analysis project Ga0081540, IMG submission 71024) | Tabebuia heterophylla rhizosphere microbial communities from the University of Puerto Rico - S2T1R1 | ecosystem: Host-associated > Plants > Roots > Rhizosphere ... | reverse complement strand
AAATCGATCCCGAGGACGCCGTCACCACCTTCGGTGCCAGACGCCCATTCACGTTTCTAGACGTTGTGCGTTCGCTCATTGCGCTGTGGATGTGGTTCATGCTCGTGGTGAGCGCTGCTTTCCGTGTCATCGTGCGGCGCTATCAGCTGGCGGCGGAGTTCGCCAAACTTTCATTTTCAGCACCGTTTGTCTCTGATTTCGTTTTGGCAGGCGGCGACGTCCGTTCGTCTCCGCAGAAGCGGGGACCTAGGCGTTAAGCACACGGACATCTCAACGTCTGGGTCCCGCTTGCGCGGGGACGAACAGAGAATGTTGTTGGGATGATAACTAGCTCTGGCGGCGCAATCGTCAGGGGAAGCTCGAAACCCAGATGAATTGAATGGGAGCTAGGTCATTTTGTTGTTAACTATTTCGCTTGTGGTGAACGGCCGGGCGAATCCACAGAAGCCGTAGCGCGATGCCTCATATTCGCCTTATGCGGCGCCGATCAGTTTTCTCTCAAACTACGGGGAAAGGGCGGGATTTGTTGCAAGGGAAACCGGGAAAGACGCTTTCGCTTGCCGTCATCATGGCCATCACGGCCACGTTGGCGCACGCGGACGATATGGCCGAGATGATCTCGCGCTATCGGCGTGAGCATGGCTTGTCGGCGGTCAAGACCGACCCGCAGCTCACGGCCGTTGCTGAACGGCAGGCCAAGGCGATGGCCGCGTCCGGCATCATGGATCACAGCGTGGCCGGCTCGTTCTCGTCTCGGATTTCGAGCGTGAATGCAAACCGCGCTGCTGAGAACATTGCGGCCGGCACGAAGACCTGGGCGGATACGCTTCGCATGTGGCAGAACTCGCCGGGTCACAACGCAAACCTGCTGCAAGCCCGGGCCGACAGCGTCGGTGTCGCGGTCGCCCGCAACGATCAGACCCGCTATAAGTATTTCTGGGCGATGGTGATTGCAGAAAAGACGCCGAAAGAAAAAGAGGTCAGGGTCGCGGCGCAGTCGAAAGCGAAAGAGCCCAAGGTAGCGGTTCAAAAGAAGACCGCCGAGCGCCGGGAAGCCTCCGCAAGCTCTGAGAGCCCGCTCAGCATGGTCAAGGATTTCGTCTGCAAGTATCTGTGCCAGTAGCTCAGCTTCAGTGCGGCGGGAACTGAAAGCTAGCGATCAGCTCCAACAGATCTTTCGTCTGATCGAGCGCCCATAGCGACTGCAGGATGGCGTCGGTGCGCTCGCGCGGCCACCGGCGGCCCACGTTGCCGCGGAACTTGCGCTCGACATCGTATTCTTCCGCAAAGCCGAAGCCGCCATGGGTCTGCACGCAGGCGTTCGCCGCGTCCCACGAGGCATCCGCCGCCAGCATCTTGGCCATGTTGGCTTCGGCGCCGCAATCGAGCCCGGCCTCATATTTGCGGGTGGCTTCCTTGACCATCAGTTCCGCGGCGCGCATCGCGGCGTAGGCCTTGGCGATCGGGAATTGGATACCCTGATTCATGCCGATCGGGCGGCCGAACACGGCGCGTTCCTTGGCGTAGTTGGTGGCCTTGGCGATGAACCATTTGGCGTCGCCGATGCATTCCGCCGCGATCAGGATGCGCTCGGCATTCATGCCGGACAGGATGTAGCGAAAGCCCTTGCCCTCGTCGCCGATCAGGTTTTCGGCCGGCACCCGCATGTCGGTGAAGAACACTTCAGTCGTGGCGTGGTTCATCATGGTGCGGATCGGGCGAATTTCGAGGCCCTTGCCCTTCACCTCGCGCATGTCGACGATGAAGACCGACAATCCATCGGTGCGCTTCTTGGCCTGTTCCTTCGGCGTGGTGCGCGCCAGCAGCAGCATCAGGTCGGAATGTTCGGCACGGCTGGTCCAGATCTTCTGGCCGTTGACGACGAAGTGGTCGCCGTCGCGCTTGGCGACGGTCTTCAGCGAGGAGGTATCGGTGCCGCTGGTCGGCTCGGTGACGCCGAACGCCTGCAGCCGCAATTTGCCACTTGCGATGCCGGGCAGGTATTTCGCCTTCTGCGCATCGTTGCCGTGCCGCAGTACGGTGCCCATCGTGTACATCTGCGCATGGCAGCCGCCGCCATTGCAGCCTGCGCGCTGGATCTCTTCCAGGATCGCCGCCGCCGCCGACAGCTTCAGCCCGGAGCCGCCATATTCCTCGGGGATCAGCACCGAGAGATAGCCGGCCTCGGTGAGCGCGTTCACGAATTCTGTGGGGTAAGCCATCTGGCGATCGAGCTTGCGCCAGTATTCGCCGGGGAACTGGGCGCAGAGCTTGGCGACGGCGTCGCGGATGTCGTGGAATTCGTCCTGCTGATCTGGTGCGGTCATTGGTTTTTCTGGCGATGGATGGTGGGTGATGTCAATTGCCGAAGGCAGGGGCCGTTGTGAAACTGCGGCGGGGCGCCTATGCTGAATTGTTATAGCGTATGAACCTGCCTTCGAAGATTGGCAAGTAATGGATCTCCGCCAGCTCAGGACCTTCAGTTGCGTGGCCGAGCTCGGCAGCCTCAGCAAGGCCTCGGATACGCTGCGGGTGGCGCAGCCGGCGCTGAGCCGCCAGATCAAGCTGCTCGAGCATGAATTGCGCGCCGAGCTGTTCATCCGCAACGGCCGCGGCATGGTGCTGACCGACGCCGGCCGGCTTCTGCTTGCAAGGACAGCGGGGATCGTCCGGCAGATCGACCAGGTCCGCGACGAAATCCAGTCCGCCGGCGGGCCGCCCTCGGGCCGCGTGGTGCTGGGACTGGTGCCGACCGTAAGTTACGTGATTTCGGCGCGGCTGGCGCGGCGCACCGTCGACAAATATCCGGGCATCGCGCTCTGCATCGTCGAAAGCTACAGCGGCCACCTCACCGAATGGCTGCATCGCGGCGAGATGGACCTCGCCGTCATCTACGGTCCGTCCAGCGATCTGCATCTCGCCGTGCAGAGCCTCGGCCGTGACAGCATCGTGGCGGCGGGGCCGCGCGGCAGCGGGCTGGCGCAAAAGAAGCAGGTCGATATCGGCTGGCTGCTGAAGCAGCGGCTGGTGCTGCCCAGTCATTCGCACGGGCTCCGGGCGCTGATCGAGCAGGCGGCGGCGAAGAAGAAAATCAAGCTCGACGTCAAGCTGGAAGCGGATTCGTTCCGGGTGCTGACCAGCCTCGTGGAGGAGGGGCTGGGATACACGCTGCTGCCGCCATCCTCGGTGCGCCACGAGGTCGCCGCCGGCCGGCTGGAAACGGCCGCGATCGCAAGACCTGCGCCGATGCGCGAACTGACGCTTGCTTCTCCCATCGATCATCCCGGCTCGACTGCGATCACGCTCGTGAGCGAGCTGCTTCGCGACGAACTCGTCGCCTGCCGCGAAGAAGGCCTCTGGGACATCAGGTTCGCCTGAGCCGATGCCGGGCCGTTAGGGATTGGCTTAGAGCAAAAGCGGGCAACCGGGCATTCTCATCTGGCTACAGCTGCCATGCCGCAATTGTATAGGGCGGGGCAAATGCGGGTACCTTGCTGTCCTAACAGGCACACGGTTTTGACCTGGCTCAAGCACCTGCCGTCAAATTCGGATTTTAAGCTGACGCGATGGAACGGGCCGGCGGGTCCGGGGGTCGTTCGTTCGTATGTTTCGAGGAGGTCCGCATGCAACCGACGACCAACGAACAAACATCCGCCCAGGATCTGGAACTGCTCGACCGCTACTGGCGCGCGGCCAATTATCTCTCCGTCGGCCAGATTTACCTGCTCGACAATCCGCTGCTCCAGCAGACGCTCAGGGCGGAACATATCAAGCCGCGGCTGCTCGGGCATTGGGGAACCACGCCGGGGCTCAACTTCATTTATGCCCACCTCAATCGTGCAATCCGCCTTTACGATCTCGACGTCATCTATGTCTGCGGCCCTGGCCATGGCGGCCCCGGCATGGTCGCCAACACCTATCTCGAAAGCACCTACACGGAAGTCTATCCGGACATCACATGCGATGCGGACGGCATGCGAAAGCTGTTTCGCCAGTTCTCCTTTCCCGGGGGCATTCCAAGCCATGCGGCGCCCGAAACACCGGGCTCGATCCACGAAGGTGGCGAACTCGGCTATGCGCTGGTGCATGCCTATGGCGCCGCGTTCGACAATCCCGATTTGATCGTGGCTTGCGTGATCGGTGACGGCGAGGCCGAGACCGGCCCGCTCGCGGCCTCATGGCATTCCAACAAGTTCCTCAATCCCGTGCATGACGGAGCGGTGCTGCCGATCCTGCACCTCAACGGCTACAAGATCGCCAATCCCACCGTGCTGGGCCGAATGGCCGATGATGAGATTCGCGATCTTTTCAGGGGCTATGGTCACGAGCCGCTGTTCGTCGAGGGCGAAGATCCGCCTGCGATGCATCGGCTGATGGCTGACGCGCTCGACGTCGCGCTCGCCAGCATCCGCTCGATCCAGCAAAGCGCGCGCAACCAGGCCGGCAGCTTCCACCGGCCGAAATGGCCCATGATCGTGCTGCGAAGCCCGAAGGGCTGGACCGGGCCGAAAGAGATCGATGGACTGAAGGTCGAGGGATTCTGGCGCGCGCATCAGGTGCCGATCACCAATCCGCGCGGCAATCCCGATCATCTCAGGCTGCTTGAACAGTGGATGAGGAGCTATGAGCCTGAGAAGCTGTTCGACTCGAACGGCGGGCTGATGCCCGAGCTGCAGAGGCTTGCGCCAACAGGCAACCGCCGGATAGGGGCGAATCCGCATGCCAATGGCGGCCTGCTCAAACGCGAACTCAAGCTGCCGGATTTTCGATCATATGCCGTCGACTTGCCCCGCCCGGGCGGCGTGGTGGCCGAAGCCACCCGCGAGCTCGGCAAGTTTCTGCGCGACGTCGTGAAGCTCAATGCGGACGCGCGGAACTTCCGCATCATGGGGCCGGACGAAACCGCGTCCAACCGGCTGGACGCGGTTTTCGAGGTGACGGATCGTGTCTGGATGGAGGGGATCGAACCCTATGACGTCCACCTCGCCCATCACGGGCGGGTAATGGAGGTGCTGAGCGAACATCTCTGTCAGGGCTGGCTTGAAGGTTATTTGCTTACCGGCCGGCACGGCTTCTTCTCCTGCTACGAGGCCTTCATCCACATCGTGGATTCGATGTTCAACCAGCATGCCAAGTGGTTGAAGGTCTCGCGCGCGCTGCCCTGGCGGCGCCCGATCGCCTCGCTCAACTATCTCCTCACCTCGCATGTCTGGCGTCAGGATCACAACGGGTTCAGCCACCAGGATCCCGGCTTCATCGATCTCGTCTCCAACAAGAAGGCCGATATCGTCCGCGTCTACCTGCCGCCGGACGCCAACACGCTGCTCTGGGTCGCCGATCACTGCTTGCGCACCTATGACCGCATCAATGTGATCGTCGCGGGCAAGCAGCCATCCCCGCAATGGCTGCCGATGCGCGAGGCGATCACCCATTGCGAGGCGGGCATCGGCATCTGGAAGTGGGCCGGCACGGAAGTACCCAATGCCGAGCCCGACGTGGTCATGGCCTGCGCCGGCGATGTTCCGACGCTGGAGACGCTCGCGGCGGTCGACCTGCTGCGAAAGGCGTTGCCGGACCTGAAAATCCGCGTGGTCAATGTGGTCGACCTGATGACGCTGCAGCCGAGGGAGCAGCATCCGCATGGCCTGTCGCACCAGGCGTTCGACGGCCTCTTCACCCGCGACAAGCCGGTGATCTTCGCCTATCACGGCTATCCCTATCTGATCCACCGCCTGACCTATAACCGCACCAACCATGGCGGCATGCATGTGCGCGGCTTTGCGGAAGAAGGCACGACCACGACGCCATTCGACATGGTGGTATTGAACCAGCTCGACCGTTTCCACCTCGCCATCGAAGCGATCGAGCGCGTGCCGGGGCTCAGCATCGCGGCCGCCCACGTCAAGCAGGGATTCCGCGATGCGCTGATCGAGCACTCGCGCTACGTGCGCGAACATGGCGCAGACATGCCGCAAATCCGCGACTGGGTCTGGCCAAACAATGCGGCCGGCGCGTCGTTGCGCGAGGCATGACTGCCCGGTAACGGCGTCTCGGCCAAAGGCCTCATTTTGCGCCGTCGATCGCTTGGACCATTGCCTCTACGGCGGCGGCCACTTTCAGGCTGCCTTCGCCGACCAGCGTCCGCCAGGTGTGGAAACTGAGCGCGAGATGCAGCAGCGCGCGCTGCCTGGCGTTCAGCTTCTGGCCCAGCACGTCGCGATAGGCCGCCATGGACGGCCCCCACCGCATGTCGACGATTTCCCGGGTGAGGGCGTGGTGCTCCGCGTCGCGCAGCACGCAGGCGGCGAGCGAGGCATTGCGCGCGTACCATTTATAGATCGCGGTGAGGCCGGTCTGCATGCGCTCGCGGCGCTCGGCAATCGCGCGCCACGTCTCCGCTTTCGGGAGCGGGTCACGATCCATCGCATGGCCCGAGCAGGCGAGAAAAAGGCTATGCTCGTCGGGAAAGTGCGCATAGAGCGTGTGGCGCTGCACGCCGGCCTGTTCGGCGATCATGCTGATCGTCGTGGCTGCCGGGCCGATGCTGCTGTGCAGATCCACGGCGGCCTCCACGATGCGCTGCCGGGTCTGCGCCTGCTGTTCGGCGCGGCGGGTCTGGGTGTAAGTTCGCGACATAATTACACAGGTGTGTGCATCCAATATTGACAGCCGTCAATATTTCATTGCACATACGTGTATTGTGAAATTAAGCCGCCGAAGTACAGCGGCCGTTTTTTTGTCCCAACTCATTGTCGTGATGGAGGAATCCATGGAAACGCGGATCAGCGAAATCGCCGGCGGCATTTATCGCCTTTCGACCTACGTGCCGGAAATTGCGCCTCCCGCCGGCTTCACCTTCAACCAGTTCCTCGTCCTCGGCGACGAGCCGCTGTTGTTCCACACCGGCCTGCGCAAAATGTTTCCGAACAATCGCGAAGCTCTCAGCCGGATCATTTCGCCCGAGCGGCTGCGCTGGATTGCCTATGGCCATTTCGAGGCCGACGAGTGCGGCGCGATGAACGAGTGGCTTGCGATCGCACCGCAGGCGACGCCCGCGCACGGACAGACCGGCTGCATGGTATCGCTAACCGATTTCGCGGACCGTGCGCCGCGCCCGCTGGCGGACGGCGAAGTCATCGACATCGGCGGCGGCAAGCGCGTGCGCTTCATCGACACGCCGCATACGCCGCACGGCTGGGATGCCGGCGTGCTGTTCGAGGAATCGACGCAGACTTTGATGTGCGGCGACCTGTTCACGCAGCTTGGCGACGACAAGGCGCTGACTGACGGCGACGTGGTCGGGCCCGCGATCGCGGCGGAAGACATCTTCAAGTATTCAAGTCTCTGCCCGGGAATGGGGACGACCATTCGCGGGCTCGCAGCGCTCGCGCCGCGCACGCTGGCGCTGATGCACGGCCCCTCCTTTGCGGGTGACGGCGCCGCCGCCCTGCATGCCCTGGCGGATGATTACGACCGCCGCGTTTCCGGTCAGGCGCCGCCGCGGAGCCTGGCCGGCTAGATCACCAAGGGCGCCCGACGTGCACGGACATTGATGGGATCACGCCCCTAACGCGGCCGCAACCCGGCCGGCAGGTCCATGGCGCGCATGGTGGCGGTGCCGAAGGCGCAGAGTGTTTCCGCGCTCTCGCTTTTCGAAAACACCTCGACGGTGGCGACGCCGATCGAACCCGACATCTTCAGTGTCCTCGCGCGGGCGATCAGTTCGACACCATCGGCGGGGCTGAGGAAATTGACCTTGATCTCGACGGTGACGCCGATCTTGCCCTTGGGCAGGGCGGAAGTGACGGCGATCCCGGCGGCATGATCGGCGAGCGCCGAGATGACGCCGCCGTGAAAATGGCCGAAGAACTGCAGCAGGTCGTCGCGGCGCGCCAGGGCAATCTCGGCATGGCCCGGTGTGATGGTCACGATGCGGAAACCCGCCGCGCCCATGAAGCCCTTGGCGTTGATTGCTTCCGCCAGCTCGGGCGGATTGAGGTCGGTGCTGCTCATCCGGGAATGCGGACCGGCAGTTGCTCGATGCCGCGCACGAAGCTCGAATAGACCCGCTTCGGCTCGCCGACCACCTCGATGCGGTCGAAGCGCTTGAGCATTTCCTGCCACACGATCTTCAATTGCAGCTCGGCAAGCCGCATGCCGACGCAGCGGTGAATGCCGAAGCCGAACGAAAGATGCGTGCGGGGCCGGGCGCGGTCGATGATGAATTCCTCGGGCCGCTCGATGCCTTCCTCGTCGCGGTTGCCGGAAACGTACCACATCACGACGCGGTCGCCTTTTTTGATCTTCTTGCCGCCGATTTCCGTGTCGACGAGCGCGGTGCGGCGCATATGGGCCAGCGGGGTCTGCCAGCGGATCACTTCCGGCACCATGGTGTCGATCAGGGCAGGGTTGTCGCGCAGCTTCTGATACTGCTCGGGGTGCTCGTTGAGCGCCAGCACCGAGCCGCTCATGGTGTTGCGGGTGGTGTCGTTGCCGCCGACGATCAGCAGGATGATGTTGCCCATCAGGTTGTCAGGGTCCATGTGCCGCGTGGCGTCGCTGTGCGCCATCATCGACAGCAGGTCATTGCGCGGCGGCGCGTTGACGCGCTCGTTCCACAGCTTCGAGAAATAGGCGTAGCACTCGTCCATCTCCTGGCGCCGCTGCTCCGGCGATTCCACGATGCCGCCCTTGGGCAGCGCGGTGGAGACGTCGGACCAGCGCGTCAGCTTGCGCCGCTCTTCCCAGGGGAAATCGAACAGCGTCGCCAGCATCTGCGTGGTCAGTTCGATCGAGACGCGCTCGACGAAGTTGAAGGTCTCGTTGCGCGGCAAATTGTCCAGCACCTTTTGCGAGCGCTCGCGGATCAGCTTTGCCAGTTCGTCCAGATGGGTCGGCGTGAACATCGGCGACACCGTCTTGCGCTGCGCCGAGTGCCGCGGCTGGTCCATCGCGATGAAGCTCGGATAGTCGTAGCCGGGCGGCACGTCTCGGATCGAGATGCCGCCGAGCGTGGAATCGGAGGAGAAGATGCCGTGGTTGGTGTCGACATGCATGATGTCGTTGTATTTGGTGACCGACCAATAGGGCTCGATCGGCGCGTTGGTGCAGTAGTGCACCGGCTCTTCCTTGCGCAGCCGCTCGAACCACGGCCACAGGGTGTCGTTCTGGAACAGCCTTGGCGCACCGGGATGAAAATCCTTCAGCGGCGTCGAATACGCCTCTTCGCGCGCGGCGCGCAGAAGCTCTTTCTTGTCGGCTCTGATGGCGGACTGGACGTTCATTGTTCGATCATCCCGGGGTCAACAGTGTTCATGTGCCGCAAGATCAGGCGGCGATGCGGACCGGCAAGGTTTCGTAACCTTTGACGAAGCTGGAATACACCCGCTTCGGTTCGCCGACCACCTCAATATTATCGTACCGCTTGAGGATTTCTTCCCAGATGATCCTGAGTTGCAGTTCCGCCAGCCGTATTCCGACGCAACGATGAATCCCGAAGCCGAACGAAAGGTGGGTGCGGGGGCGGGCGCGATCAATGATGAAATCGTAGGGGTGGTCGATCACTTCTTCATCGCGATTGCCTGAAACGTACCACATCACCACCTTGTCACCCTTCCTGATCTGCCGGCCGCGGAACTCGATGTCCTCGAGTGCGGTGCGGCGCATATGCGCCAGCGGCGTCTGCCAGCGGATCACTTCCGGCACGAAACTGTCGATCAGGCCGGGATTGTCGCGCAGCTTGCGGTACTGGTCCGGATTCTGGTTCAGCGCATAGACGCTGCCCGAGAGCGTGTTGCGCGTGGTGTCGTTGCCGCCGACGATCAGAAGGATCAGATTGCCGAGGAAGTTCTTCGGATCCATGTTACGCGTGGCGTCGCTGTGGGCCATCATCGACAACAGGTCGCTCTTCGGCGGCTGGCTGCTGCGCTCCTTCCAGAGCCTGGCGAAATAGGTCGCGCATTCCATCAGTTCGGCCTGCCGCTCTTCTTCGGTCGCCACCAGGCCGCCGGGGCCGGGGATCGTGGTCGCGACGTCGGACCAGCGCGTCAGCTTGCGGCGGTCTTCCCAGGGGAAGTCGAACAGCACGGCGAGCATCTGCGTGGTGAGCTCGATCGAGACCTGGTCGACCCAGTCGAATACGTCGTTGACAGGAAGGTTGTCGAGGCATTCGGCGGAACGCTTGCGGATGTTGATCGCGAGTTCGTCGAGATGGGTGGGCGTGAACATCGGCGCCACGGTCTTGCGCTGCGCGGAGTGGCGAGGCTGGTCCATGGCGATGAAGCTCTCTCGGCGCAGGTCCGGCGCGATGTCGCGGATGGTGATGCCGCCGAGCGACGCCGCCGACGAGAACACCGCATGGTTGGTCTCGATGTCCATGATGTCGTTGTACTTGGTCACCGACCAATACGGCCCGAACATGCTGTCCTTGCAGTAATGCACCGGGTCCTCGCGGCGCAGCCGGTCGAAATACGGCCAGAACGAGTCGGTCTTGAACAACTCGGGATTGCCGGGGTCGTATTCCCCAAGCGGAGTCGATTGGGAGCGCTGGCGCGCTGCCTCCTGTTCATCTGATTTTACCTGATCGATGGTCCCGTGCATGGACGTCTCCTGACTGTTTCCCCGCGACCCAAGCTGGGACGATGTTTTACCCTATTACATCCCGGGCCGCGCGCCAGCGCAAGGACGAGTTGAGGTGCATTTCGGCCGTATCGGAACCAATGCACGGCTTTGCGCGCAGACGCCGGGACATCGGGGCGCATTTCGCCCCGTGACAAGCGCGTCGTCGCAGCATAAGTCTGTTTCAAACAACGTCCAATTCGCCGGGAGGCGGCCATGATCCCCAACGTCCATCGGATGTTCAATTTCGATCTCGGCGAGGTCGCGGATGCGATCCGCGAGACGGTGCATTCATTCTCGCAGAACGAGATCGCACCGCGCGCCGCCGAGATCGACCGCAGCAACCAATTCCCGCGCGACCTCTGGCCGAAGATCGGCGCGCTCGGCCTGCACGGCATCACGGTCGAGGAAGAATATGGCGGCACCGGGCTCGGCTATCTCGAGCACTGCATCGCGGTGGAGGAAATGTCGCGCGCGTCGGCTGCGGTCGGATTGTCCTACGGCGCCCATTCCAACCTCTGCGTCAACCAGATCCGGCGTAACGGCAACGAGGCGCAAAAGCGCAAATACCTGCCGAAGCTGATCTCGGGTGAACATGTCGGTTCGCTGGCGATGTCCGAGCCGGGCGCGGGCAGCGATGTGGTGTCGATGAAGACCCGCGCCGAGAGGAAGGGCGACCGCTTCGTGCTCAACGGCAACAAGATGTGGATCACCAACGGTCCGGTGGCGGACACGCTGGTGGTCTATGCCAAGACCGATCCCGAGGCCGGCCCGCGCGGCATGACCGCCTTCATCATCGAAAAGGGCATGAAGGGATTTTCCACCGCGCAGAAGCTCGACAAGCTCGGCATGCGCGGCTCCGACACCTGCGAACTGGTGTTCGAGGATTGCGAGGTGCCCGAGGAGAACGTGCTCAGCGAAGTCGGCCGCGGCGTCAACGTGCTGATGAGTGGCCTCGACTACGAGCGCGCGGTGCTGGCGGCCGGCCCGATCGGCATCATGCAGGCCTGCATGGATGTCGTGCTGCCTTACGTGCACGAGCGCAAGCAGTTCGGCGAGCCGATCGGCACCTTCCAGCTGGTGCAGGGCAAGATCGCCGACATGTACACCACCATGAACGCCTCGCGCGCCTATGTGTATGCGGTGGCCAAGGCCTGCGACCGCGGCGAGACCACGCGCGAGGACGCCGCCGGCGCCATCCTCTACGCCGCGGAGAAGGCGACGCAATGCGCACTCGACGCGATCCAGTTGCTGGGCGGCAACGGCTACATCAACGACTATCCGACCGGACGGCTGCTGCGCGACGCCAAGCTCTACGAGATCGGCGCCGGCACCAGCGAAATCCGCCGTATGCTGATCGGGCGGGAACTGTTCGAAAAGACGGCGTGACGCGTGGATGCTACGCGGCGCGCTCCTTGTCGGATTGCTTTTGGACGGCGGCCGCGGTTTCTTCCAATCCCTTTTCGTAATTGCCCGCGAACCGCTCAATGCTGTCAGCCCACATCCTCAGCATTGAGACCTGAAGGCGCGCAATTGGTTTCAAGGCATCGATGCCGATTGCTGTCACTGCGGTGATGCGGCTTTGCGGGTCGCGCGCTGAACGGTTTGTGTTGTCAGTCTTGTCTGCCATGCTGTTCGCTCCTTGCACTGGTGTTATGGCCCGAGGGTTGAATGTCGGGTCACGCATCGCGTGATTCCAGGCATTCGGCCAAAGCCTGATCTGCCGCGAGTCTCGCACCCCGGTCGTCATGCAATTTGTCGAGGTTTTTCAAATATGCGACGGCCGCTATTTGCAGATGATCGAAATCATATTCGCCAGCATCACCAAGATTGGTGACGTAGCGATAGAGCGCGGAACGCCTGCTATCGTTCTCGCTGATGCCGCTGTGGAGCAGCAAATAGTTCCGCCAAGCGAATGCGCACGCGCTGTCTGTGGCTAGAGAAGTCATGGGCACCTCCCGAAAGCAAAGAAGGGCTGACGCGCCGCTTTCGTTCCGCGAATTGCTCAAATGTAATGCTGTTCCGTAGCTGCACCGCGGATGTCCGCGCGTCAGCGATGAGGTCGCACTGAAATGGGCGATGTCGATAACTCAATTGGTCAACGCCGCTGGCTGTTCCTGGAACAAGCGCGTCGCAAGATCGAACGCGAATGACACAACTGAGACGTCGGCATCGAATATGCTGTGACGTAAAGACACTGCTCTGCGTCTCGATGATGTGGTAGGGTAGCTGGTTGTACGGGTGAGCACCGGCATACTCGGCAAGGCCGCATCGGTGTATGTATGCTCACGGATTTGTATAGTGCACGCGCATTGAAGCCGGATTTTTCTCACTTGTATTCGCATCTGGAGGTTTCCAGTCGTCAGCAAGGGAGGGTCAACCATGAAGATCGTCGTTATTGGCGGCACCGGCCTGATCGGCTCGAAGACCGTCGCCATCCTGCGCCAGCGCGGCCACGATGTGCTCGCCGCCTCGCCTAATACGGGCGTCAACACCATCACCGGCGAGGGGCTCAAAGAGGCGGTGGCCGGCGCGCAGGTGGTGATCGACCTCGCCAACGCGCCAGCATGGGAGGACAAGGCGGTGCTGGAATTTTTCGAGACCTCCGGCCGCAACCTGCTCGCGGCGGAATCCGCGGCGGGCGTCCGGCACCATGTCGCGCTCTCCATCGTCGGAACCGACCGGTCGCCCGACAACGGCTATTTCCGCGCCAAGGTCGCCCAGGAGAAACTGATCGAGGCCTCCGGCATCCCCTACACCATCATCCGCTCCACCCAGTTCATGGAGTTCGTCGGCCGCATCGCCGATATGGGG
>Ga0081540_1003042_pt1 | contig 13435 bp, 14 predicted proteins | sample TabmetS2T1R1_FD_71024 | JGI IMG/M metagenome (GOLD analysis project Ga0081540, IMG submission 71024) | Tabebuia heterophylla rhizosphere microbial communities from the University of Puerto Rico - S2T1R1 | ecosystem: Host-associated > Plants > Roots > Rhizosphere ... | reverse complement strand
TGCCGGCGCTGGCATAACGGCACATCCCGCGCGTCAGGGCAACGCGCGCGCTGGCTGACACCGCTGGCGGGACTTCGTCCGCCGGCACCCGACCCCATCTGGACAGGCTGTCCGGATTGCTGATTCAGCAGATCTTACTCACCTGCCGTGACTGACTCGCGGTAACTCAAGGAGCTCTACATGGACTACCGGCCGCTGGGACGTACCGGCATCTCCGTCAGCCAGATGTGCCTGGGCACGATGATGCTCGGTGCCTTTGGCAACCCCGACCACGACGACGCGGCCAAGATCATCCACAAGGCGCTGGACGCCGGGATCAACTTCATCGACACCGCTGACGGCTACTCCGCCGGCGAGTCAGAGCAGATCATCGGTGAGGCGCTGGCCGGCGGACGGCGCGAGAGCGTGGTGCTCGCGGTCAAGTTCGGCGTCCCCTTCGGCCAGGACCCCAACCACCGCGGAGCGTCGCGGCGGTGGATCACCGAGGCGGTCGACGGATCGCTGCGCCGGCTCCAGACCGACTGGATCGACCTCTACCAGGTGGGCGCTCCCGATCCGAACACCGATATCGACGAGACCCTCGCCGCGTTGTCCGACCTCGTCCACGCCGGCAAGATCCGGTCCTTCGGAGCCTCCAAGGTCCCTGCCTCCCAGATCGTTGAGGCCCAGTGGACTGCCGACCGCCGCGGCCACGGACGATTCCGCACCGAGCAGCCCCCCTACTCGCTGCTGACCCGCGCCATCGAGTACGACGTGCTGCCGACCTGCCTGCGGCACGGGATGGGCGTCATGACCTACAGTCCGCTGTCCGGGGGTTGGCTGTCAGGCAAGTACCGCAAGGGCCAGCAGGTCAGCGGGCCCAGCTCGGCCTTTCGCGCTCAGCGCACCGGGGCCTATGACGCCACTAGCGCAGCCAACGCCGCAAAACTTGACGCAGCCGATGCCCTCGGCACACTCGCCGGCGAAGCCGGGCTGACGCTCGTCCAGATGGCGATCGCGTTCGTGACGCGCCACCCCGCGGTGAGCTCCGCGATCATCGGCCCTCGCACCACCGAGCATCTGGAGAGCTACCTCGCCGCCGACGGGATCGACCTATCCGCCGATCTGCTTGACCGAATCGATCAGATCGTGCCCCCTGGCGCCACGATCAACGTCGCCGACAACATGTGGAACTTCGCCACACCGGCGCTCAGCGCCGCTTACCGCCGTCGGTAGGACGGCGGTGGTGTGCTCGACCCATGTATGGACGCTCGCCGCGGGCCCGGCCCTGTCCGGACTGCTAGCAGCAACCTGATCCATCCCGGCGGCTGCGGCCACGCCGAGGGGACGCCACCACAGGCCGATCAGGACGCATGCGCCGGCGGCCAGCTCGGCGACCCCGATGAGCCGGTAGCGGCGCCAGGGGATGCCGAAGTGGGCGGCTGACTTTTGCATCTTCGGGTGGCCCAGCAGTTTGGCCGAACCCGGGAGCAGGCAGGCCGCAGCGAGCAGGAGCGATAGCACGGTGAACATGGCGAGCCTCCGTTGAGTAGTCGGGACAGAGGGGTTGATTACGTCGAGTGATGGGGGATCAGCTGGCTGGCGTGTGGAACGGGAGCGGCCGGGACGTTCCAGGGCAGGCGCGGCAGCCGACCCCGGGTGGCCACGGCAGCGATGACCCGGCCGGGCCGTACGATGATCGTCAGCCCCGGGTCGCCGGTCAGGGCCTGGAAGAAGGCGCCCCTGTCGTCGTCAGGGCAGACCTCGGCCCAGCCGCCAGCCGCTGACACGCCCGCGGCCGCGCCCGATGCTGAGCCGGCCGCGTCGCTGATCTTGACCAGGAGGAGACGGTGGCGGCGGCACAGGTCCACTAGTTCGGCGCTGGGCTGCCCTGCGGTCAGCACGGCCGTGCGCCCCTTCAGCACCGCATCCAGCCGGACGGGCGCACACTCTCCAGCAGAGGTGCCGTCACCCATCGGCACGGCTATAAGGATGGACACGAGCGGGTTGGTGATCAGTCCGCCGGGCCGCACCGTGGCGGGTGTGCGGGGCCTCATGAGCGGCGGGCGCTGCTGCAGGGCCCCGGTCTTCAGCCGCGGGGTGGCGGTGGACGGTATGAGCTCGCAGGCACGGTCGCTGCGGACGGCTGCGGCCAGGGCGATCCTGCGGACGGCGGCGGGCCCGGTCCTGGCCGCCGGTCATCGCCCAGCCGATCCGGATCGCCTTCTTGATCATGGCGCGGGCGTGGGGGCGGCGTTCGGCGTTGTAGGTGGCGAGCAGGTCCTCGCCGGCCTGGCCGGTCAGCACCTGTGCGATCTTCCAGGCCAGGTTGTCGGCGTCGCGGAGCCCGGCGGCCAGACCCTGGCCGATGAACGGCGGGGTGAGGGGTGCGGCGTCGCCGAGGAGGAAGATGTGCCCGGCCTGGAAGCGAGATGCCAGCCGGGCGCGGAAGGTGTAGGTGGCGCTGCGGATGATCTCCAAGCCGTCCAGGTCCTGGCGTCCGGTCCGGGCAGGGCGCCGGTCTCGCTGTGCAGCGAACGGTGCGGATCTTCCCCCGGTCCGTGGGATGCCGGGCCCCCGGCCGGGCTCAGATGTGTCGTCATGATCGGTACCTCACTCTCAAGGAATGAATTTTTCATCAGTCTTGTAATCTATCATCAGTTATGACTAGAGTGTTGTCAAGCGCTGATCCGGCGGAGGTGAAGCACCCCCGGTACCCCGGGCAGCGGAGAGAAAGGAACTGTCATGCTCAAGTCACTCAGTTCGTCGCTGATCGGGCGCGGCATCCTCGCCCTCGCCGTCGGGATCATGGCGCTGGCCTGGCCCAGCGTCACGGTCCTGGCGCTGGTCATCTTGTTCGCCGTGTACGCATTCATCGCTGCCGGCCTGCAGGCCGTGCGCGCGTTTAACAGCCGCACCGCCGGGCCCGTCGTCGGGCACCTGCTGCTCGGCCTGCTCGACCTGGCCGCCGGGGTGATCGCGCTGGCCTGGCCGACCCCCACCGCGCTCGTCCTCGTGCTGATCGTGGGCAGCTGGGCGGTCCTCGCCGGCCTAATCGAGATCGCCGCCGCCTTCCGTTCCGGCGAGGCCGCCGGGACGCGGGCCCTGTTCATCCTGGGCGGCCTGGTCTCGGTCGCGTTCGGCGTGGTGCTATTCGCCCACCCCGCCATCGGCGCGATCACCCTGGCGCTGCTGTTCGGCCTGTTCAACCTCATCTACGGATCCTGGACGCTCGTCCAGGGCATCGAACTGCGCCGCACCGAGAAGGGCCTGCACGCTCCCTTGCGGGAAAAGGCCGCAGCATGAGCCACGCTCGATCGGCAGTCTGAATCAGACGTCACACGGTCGGAGCAGGCATGTGGAGAGCGTGCTGACAGCGCGGCCAATGACGTCGCGCAGATCTCCGGGCGGGCCCCGGACCTGGGTACCCAGAGCGACCACCCGCTCTGGGTACCCTTCGCCCTGGCCGGGTCATCGCCGGGCCGGATCCCCAGGTTCCCGGCGAGCGTTCCCCCGGGCGGCGGCGGCCGCAGGCTGACAATGACCAGCAAACGCGACCGCTACTGTGCTAAGTGAAGCGGCGGGAGGAGCAGTGATGGCAGAGGCGGCACCAGCGGCGGGAGCCCCGCGGGTATCGCGGCTGGACCGGCGTAAGGCCCGCACCCGGCAGGCCCTCATCGACGCCGCGGTCCGGCTGATCGCCGAGGGCCGCGGAGACCGCGCCAGCATCCAGCAGATCACCGAGGAAGCCGACATCGGCTTCGGCTCGTTCTACAACCACTTCGACAGCAAGGAGCAGCTGTTCCAGACCGCCTCCGAAGAGGTGCTGGAACGCTGGGGGCAGATGATCGACCGCGCCAGCGCGGGCATCACCGACCCGGCCGAGCTGTTCGCCGTCGGCACACGGATCTCCGGGCGGCTCGGCTGGACCCATCCCGACATCGCCGGGTTCCTCACCGGCACCGGCCTGGACGTCCTGGGCATCCCCACCGGCCTGGCACCGCGCGGCCTGCACGACATCCAGGCCGGGCAGGCCACGGGCCGGTTCACCGTCCCCGATGCCGAGATCGCGCTCAGCGCAACGGCCGGCGGCCTGCTCGGGCTCTTGCGGATGTGCCAGCAGCACCCGGAACGCATCAACGAGGCCTCCGTCGACCAACTCGCCGAGGCCGTGCTACGCCTGCTCGGCGTCCCCGCACCCGAAGCTGCCCGCCTCGCCGCCCTCCCACTCCCTGCTACTGACACGTGGTAACGCCCGCGATGCCGTCGGCCGCGTCTCCGCTAGCACACCCGGTCGCCAAGAGGCGCCTGGTATCGCAGGCGCCAAGGATGCCAGGCATAAAGAGGTACCGTCCGGCACCTGATGTCAGCGTCATGATTCATCAAAGGTTTCCGCACCGCGATGAACCAGTCTGAGCACCGGCTGGCACGTTATGGCTGGCAGCCCGCCGATCCGCCGAGCCGGCCCGTGCTGTTCGTCAACCCGAGGTCCGGTGGCGGCAGGGCCGCGCGCACCGGGCTTGCCAAGCGGGCGAGCGAAAAGGGGATCGGGGTCGTCATCCTCGCCCCGGGCCAGGACCTGGCAGCACTGGCCCGTGAAGCCGCTACGGGCGGCGCCGACGCGCTCGGGATGGCAGGCGGTGACGGATCGCTGGCGGTTGTGGCCGCCGTGGCGGCCGCGCACGGGATCCCGTTTGTCTGTGTTCCGGCCGGCACGCGCAACCATTTCGCGCTCGACGTGGGCGTGGACCGGCACGATGTGATCGGCGCTCTCGACGCGTTCACCGACGGGGCCGGGCGCCAGATCGACATCGCGGAGGTCAATGGCCGAACATTCCTTAACAACGTCTCGCTCGGGATCTACGGTGACACGGTTCGCAGCCCGGCCTACCGCGATGCCAAGGTGCGCACGCTCCTGGAGACCGCGGCTGAGGTGATGGGCCCGAGCGGGGAGCCGCCTGCGCTGCGCCTGGTCGACGACCTAGGGCGCGAGCACCGTCATCTCACCGTCGTGCTCGTGTCCAACAACCCCTACGCGGTTGGCCGCCCGCTGGTCACCGGCACCCGTCCGGCGCTCGACACCGGCCACCTCGGGATCATCGTGATCGACGCACCCGGCGACAGTCCGCGCGCTCCAGGGCGATCCTGGAGCGCACCGCACCTAGAGCTGAGTGCCCCAGTACCAGTCCACGCCGGGATCGATGGCGAGGCGGTGGACCTCAGTCCGCCGCTGCGGTTCGCAATCCGGCCAGCGGCGCTGCGGGTCCGGATCTCCTCGCGCCACCCGGGCGCCTCGCCGTCAGCGCGCCTCCACCAAACAGCCCGCCCACCCCACGAAGTGCGACGTCACGAGGGGTGAGGCGGCGACATAGCTCACAAGACTTCACGAAAGACGTGCTCTGATGGCCCTGCCGGGAGCCGCGACCAGGCGGTTCCCGTGTTCACTGCTGTCGTTCGGCGGAGGAGGAGCCCGGCTGCGCTCCGGCGGCCTCGCCACAGGTACGCCGCGGACCTTCCTTGTGGCCTCCCGGGTCCGTGAATTTGGACAGCCCGGAAGTTCCCGCGCGATCCCAAACAGCGGGGCGCGCCGCGCCCGGGCCCCTATCTGTCCTGTGCCATCTGATGAGAGGCACCGGCAGGGCGTGACCTAGGGTGCCTCAATTGCGGTGGCAGGGCCGCGTGCGGTTGCAGGTGTCCGTCTGCCATTGGAATTGAGGCATTTCGCCGTGCGGCTGCTGCATGGTGCCGTGCGAGGGGATGCTCGCAACGCCTGCGGCTACCGCAACACTGGCAACCGACGCCGCCGCACCCGCCTGGCCACCACCAGATGAGGCCGCGGATGCCTGTGCTGGCCCGATCGGATGGCTCGCGCAGCCGCAGGTGGGTCCGCCCCGTGCCCCGCCTGGGGCACGGGGCGGAGCCGTGATGCCGGTCAAGACGCCATCGCGTGGCGGCGCGCGCCCCATCGCGTGGGGAGCGCCCGCAGCTGGCTGAGCTGGTAGACGGCGGCCAGGCCGACCAGGCCGTAGACGATGCGGGTGGCCACGTTGGTCTGGCCGAAGTCCAGCCCGAATATCGCCGCCACCAGGTCGAAGTTGGCGACGGCGACCAGGCCCCAGTTCAGGCCGCCAACGATGAGCAGTGCCGCGCTTGCGACGTCCATCTTCTTCATTGTGTCCAACTCCTGTCTAATGTTTGTCCAAATTCGAGTACACCCCATTACTAGAGGCTCTGTCAAATCTCGGTCTAAGAGCTGTACAGTGTGCGCATGGACCAGGAGATTCCCTCCGCGATGGTGCGGATCGGCGAGCTGAGCCGCCGGGTGGGCGTGAGCGAGCACGTGCTGCGCGCCTGGGAACGGCGGTACGGGCTGCTCCGGCCGGAGCGCTCGCCGGGCGGGTACCGGCTCTATTCAGCCGCCGACGAGCGCCGGATCCGCCGCATGCAGGCACATCTGGCGGCCGGGCTGTCGGCGGCGGAAGCAGCGCGGGCAGCGCTGAGCGAGGAGGAGTGGTCCGGCCCGCCCCAAGGGCGCACCGGATCGGCCGGGGGCGGCGGCGCGGCCGGCCCGGCCCAGGACCTAGCCGACCGCTTGGACGGGCTGGATGAGCCTGGTGCGCAGGCGGCGCTCGACCGGCTGCTCGCCGGTTTCACTACGGAGACCGTCCTGCGGGACACGCTGCTGCCGTACCTACACGACCTTGGGGACCGCTGGGAACGCGGGCAGGCCAGCATCGCCGGTGAGCACTTCGCCAGCAACCTGCTGCGCGGGCGGCTGGCCGGGCTCGCCCGGGGATGGGGAGACGGTCACGGGCCGTGCGCCGTCCTCGCCTGCCCCCCCGGTGAGCAGCACGACCTGGGCCTGCTGATGTTCGGCATCGTGCTGCACCGCTGCGGCTGGCGGGTGGAATACCTCGGCGCCAGCACCCCGATCGCGGAACTCGCCCGCACTGCCCGGCAAGCTCACGCCGACATCATCGTTCTCGCCGCCGCGATCGAGAACCATTTCGACGGGATCACCGGCGACCTCGCGCGGCTAGCTCGCCAGGTCCCGCTCGCCCTGGCCGGCGCAGGCGCCACCCAGGCCCTCGCCGACCAGATCGGAGCGCGCCTGCTGACCGGCGACCCGGTCACCGAAGCCCAGCGCCTGCTGCCCCCGCCCGGAGACGCCGAGCGGCAGCAGCCCGCGATGTCCGGTGCCGCCGCCGCGGGGCGGCTGTCGGCCCGTCCGGGCCTTGTGACAGCTGAGGCTCAGGAACCCGGCTCGCCAGGTGGGCGGAACACCGGCGGGAGGTAACGCAGCATCAGGAGCGACCAGGTCAGGTGGCTGAGCGCCGGGGCAATGGCACTGCCAGAGGTGCGGCGCTGAAGGCCGAAGAGCACGCTGGTGGCGGCGCCGGCGAGCACGAGCGCGGGGTTGCCCGTCGCGGCGGTGGCGGCGGCGTAGGCAAGCGCGGTGGTGACGACGGGCTGTGAGTCCGCCACCAGGGCCCACAGCGCGCCGCGGAAGAACAATTCCTCGGCCACCGCGTTGGCGGACGCGATGAGCACCACCGCAGGCGTTGAGCCGTGCTGTTCGTAACGCAGGGCGCCGCGAATGGCCCGGTCCAGCGTGGGGAGCTGGCGGGCGATGCGCGCGGCGCCGTAGCACAGCCCGAACGCACCGGCGCCGGTCAGCACGGCAACAGCCACGCCATGGCCCCGCGCCTGGCGCTGGCCTTCCGGCCGCCCGAACGGCAGCGCGCCCGAGCCGAGGGCGCCGGCGGCCCAGGCGCCGGCCAGCCCGGTGGCCAGCAGGTAGAACCGCCGGGACCCAGGCGGGCTCGACAGCGAGACCCTCAGCAGACCCGCGCCGCCGATGCCGGCGGCGATGACCGCCCGGCGGCGGACAGTCACCGGTCACCACGTTCGGCCTGGCGGCGTTCGCTGAGCGCCCTGCGGACCGCGTCGTCGTAGGGCATGGGATCGAACGGGATCAGATCGCGGATCGACGGGTCGCGCACGATGACCTCGTTGGTCATCGAGTCGACCAGCGCCCGGCCGGTGGCGGCGTCCACGTCGGTGACCAGCGTCAGCCACAGCGACGACAGCCAGGGCGTGAGCAGCGGCACCGGCAGGACCGGCAGCGGCCTACCCTCGATGGCAGCGATGCGGCGCAGCATGGTGACGTACTGGAGCACCTCCGGCCCGCCGACCTCGAACACCCGGCCTTCCGCCTCCGGCAGGGTCAGCACCCCCAGCAGATACCGCACGATGTCGTCGGCCGCGATCGGCTGGGTGCGGGTCCCCACCCACCGGGGGGTGACCATGGCGGGCAGGTGCTCCACGAGCTGGCGCGTCAGCTCCCAGGAGATGCCGCCGTGCCCGATGATGATCCCGGCCCGGATGACGGTCACCGGGACACCGGCCGATCCGAGCAGCTTCTCGACCAGGCGGCGGCTGCGCAAGTGGGCCGACAGGGCGTCGGTTTCATCGCCAAGCCCGCCGAGGTAGATGATGCGCCGCAGCCCGGCCCGCGCGGCCGCGTGGCCGAACGCCACGGCGGCGGCGGCATCCTTGCACTCAAAGTCCGCGTCGCTGAGCGAGTGGACAAGATAGTAGGCCGCCTCGCAGCCAGCCAGCGCCTCGTCCAGGCTGGCGGGGTGGTGGACGTCCCCGTAGGCCGGGTTCCCCGCGCCTTGGTACCCGCCGGGATCGCGGGTCATGGCGACCACGTGGTGACCGGCTCCGGCCAGGGCAGCGCACAGCCGCCTGCCAACGAACCCTGACGCCCCGGCCACGGCCACCTTCACCATGGGCTTTACCGCCGCGTCCCGAGCCGGCTCGCCGGGGCGCTGCGCCGGGCGGCCTGCCGAACTCTCCATGGCAAAGATTATACATTCCCTGGACATACATTTGACGGCGGGGGCCCGGACTGTGGCTTGGTGCTGCTACGTCTCGGAGCTGATCAGGCAGTGCCTGGCTCAGCCGCGATGAGACGGGCCGCTGCCTGGACCCGAAGTTCCTCGAGCAGGTCAGCCTGCTGTTGCGCTCTGGCTATGAGCTCATCGAGCCGGTCGCGGTTCAGCCGGGCGCTTTCGGTACACCGGCCGCTGCCTGATGGCGGTCAGCCGTGTGGACCCTTTGACTTCTGGTTACGAGGTAGCGGCGGCCTCGACCCTGGCGCGGTCCTCGGGGAGCATCCCAGGGGCGCAGCCGGCCACGGTCAGCGCCAGTTGCCTGTCCAGCGCCGTGATGATCTTCTCCCGGCCGCCGGTGAGCAGGCAGGCGCCGCGCAGCATGCGCAGCGTGCGCGCGATCGCCATCAGCACCTGGGGGTGCGCCGCTGCGTACATTCTGAGCTGGTCGAACGCGTGCCCGATGTACTCGGCGTGATCAAGGTCGAAGGGCGTGAGCAGGACGCGCCCGGCCTGGTCGCGCACCGACTGGGCGGGAAGGTCGGCCAGGACCAGGGGGCGCATGATCGACCCGATGCGAAGGACGACCTCGATCGCCGTGGTGGGGTCGTTGACGGCTGGCGATAGAGCGCGCAGGGCAACGTCGTTGAGCTGGCGCAAGCCGAAGTCGATGTCTTGCTGCATGGTACGGGCAGGGCCCAAGATCACGGCGGCACGGACCAGCGCGGCGGAAGCCGCCGGGTCGGTCGGCCGGGGCCAGATGGATGCGAGCGGCGCATGGCGCACCAGGTATCCGCCCACCCGGGTTTCCAGCCGCACCACGCTGCCTGCCGGTGCCCCGGCGATCACTGCGCGGCGGCTGATCTGCTGCACCCAGCCATCGCCCGGGGACCGGACGATCATCGGCTCGCCCATCGTGCCCACGTCGGGGGCGGGCACGGCGTCGCCCACCCGCATGCCCACATGCGGGCCGTAGGGCAGCTCGCCGACCAGGTCCAGGGTCTCCTGGGCGACGCGGGCCAAGATGCTGCCGACGTATTGCTGGCGGCTGATCCGGTCCAGGTAGACCACCATGAACACCACCGAGGCCAGCGCGAGCAGCAGCGCGAACATCACCGTCAGCGCGGGCGCGCGCTCCGCATGGGGATCCAGCTGGGCTAGCGCCAGCACGCAGAACACGAACGTGGCCACCAGCAGCCCGACCAGCACCTGGCCGAACCGGTCCCGCCAGAACCCCCGCAGCACCCGTGGTGAGAACTGCCCGCTGGCCAGCTGCAGCGAGATGACAAGCAGCGAGAACACCACCCCCGCCGTCGTGATGGTCGCACCAGCGATGATGCCCAGCAAAGTACTGGCCGTGCCCGGCGCGAAGCTGAACGTCCACGGCAGCGGCCGCGACTGGTGCCTGCTGTCGATCCCGGCCAGCACAACTGCCACGGCCGCGGAGACCAGCAGCATCAAGGCCGGAAGAAACAGCAGGCTCTCCCGCATCCTGTTGCGGAGTGCACGCAGCCGCAGCCGGCGCAGATGGGCGGCGGCTTCGCCGCCGGAACGATCGGACGTCACCTTCGGCACGGTAGCCGCACAGCGACGCCAGACATACCCCATGCCTGTTCACCGGTGGATCAGGTTCGCCTACTGTCGGCTCGGGCACCTGTTCCCTGCCTGCCGAACCAGCCCGGCTGTCACAAGCGGCTGAAAGCTGCGGCGCCGCTGCTGGCGCAGGCGAGCAGCCATCTGGCGAAGGTGAGCCCGTCGTGGTGCGATTCGCTGCGGCTGCTGGATGCTACCCCGGTGCCTTGCGCGCCATCCCGCAAGACGGTCAAGCGCAGCGAGATCGCTGGGCGGGCGAGCTATGGCTACTGCGCCGCCCACTCGCGCCGGTGTGGGGCCTGAAGCTGTATCTGCGGTCCGCGCCGGACGGGATGCCCCTTGTTTGGTGCCTGGCCGACCCAAGCTCGGCGAGCAGGACGTGTGCCTGGGCCTGCTGGCCATCGCCGCGGAGACCGGGCTGCTGGCCATGACCGCCGCCATCTGGCACAACTGGGCCACCGGCGCACCCGAAAGCGCAGTCTCACGCCCGACGACCACTGACCACCACCAAGGAATCGATCATCTAGGCGGTCGGCTGTCGTCCGTGCCTGACCCGGCGCAGGCCAGCGAGTCACGGAGGCCATGGGCCTGGGCGCGGACGTCTCTTGGTATCGTGCCGTGGCGCCAGCTTCGATCGTGCGGGCAGGGGCAGGGCTGTATACGGGTGGAGAGCTAACGGCGCTGCGCACCCGGGTCTTACGGCCCGGTCTGCCCGTCGATCTGTTCGCGCAAGATGTCGGCGTGCCCAGTGTGGCGGGCGGTCTCGTCGATCATGTGGACGTAGATCCAGCGCAAGGAGACTGTCCCCAGCTGGGGGTGGGGAACGGTGGCGGACAGCTGATGGCGACGGGCGATCTGGCGGGAGAGCTCACACTGGTGCTGGTAGGCGGCGATGAGGCTGGCGATAGTGTCGGCGGGGGCGAGCATGAAGCTGGAATCGGCGTAGTCCTGCCAGCAGACCTCTACCGGCAGGTCGCCCTCGGGGGTTTGTGCCAGGATGCGCATAAACCAGTTCATCTCGATCACCCGCAGATGCTTGACCAGCCCTGCCAGGGTGGTGCTGGAGCCGACCAGACGGCGGCGGGCGTCGTGGTCGGCCAGCCCCGTGATCTTGCGGACGACAGTTTCCCGGTAGAAGTCCAGGAAAGCCTCCAGGATCGGCCGTTCTGCGGCCGCCGCTACCGCGTCCCGGGCCACGTCCAGAAATGGGCCGGCGGGGTCGCGATCCATGGTTGACCACGCTAACCCATCGACGTGGCACGCCCGGGCCACGAGCGGGTACGAAACCAAGAAACGCCTCCGGCACTGCAACGGCATTCCTGGTCGCTCATTGGACCACCTACCGGCCGCGGCTGGTTTCGGGTGGGCACTGGCCGCCGCGTCGGGCCAGTCCGGCGTGGGGGCACTACCTGCGGCCTCGCGACCGCAGGACGCTCTCCGCCGGCCCTGTGGCACTTGTTCAACCGCATGCTCGGCCAACTGTCGCGGTGGGTTTCCCCTCGTAGCGTGGACACATCGCCTTAAAGGAGGACGGCGATGGCAGAGACACGCAGGAAGTTCGACGCGGATTTCAAGGAGGGCGCGGTCCGGCTGGTCCGGGAGACCGGCCGGCCGATCGCGCAGGTGGCCAAGGACCTGGGGATCAACGAGGGCACGCTGGGGAACTGGGTGAACGCGGACAAGCGGCGCCGCGGCGAGGCGGACGGGGCGCTGAGCGAGGATGAGCGGGCGGAGCTGGCCCGGCTGCGGAAGGAGAACGCGGAGCTGGCGATGGAGCGTGATGTCCTCAAGCGCAGCGTCGCCCTCTGGGTCAAGGACGCGATGGGGCGGTAGCGGTGGCCGCCCTGATCGCCGCCCAGAGGGATGAGCACCGGATCCCGCACGCGGCCGCCTGCCGGGCGCTGGGAGTATCCCGGTCCTGGTTCTACAAGCACAAAGACCGCGCGCTCGCGCCGCGGGCCGCGCGCAGACAGGCGCTGGCGGCCGAGGTCCGGCGGCTGTTCAAGGCCCATCGGGGCACCTACGGGTCCCCGCGGATCACCGCCGACTTGCGCGCGGCCGGGTGGGCGGTCAGCAAGAACACGGTGGCCGCGATCATGCGCGAGCAGGGCCTGGCCGCCCGGCGCAAGAAGAAGCGCCGGTCCACGACCCGGCCCGGGAGGGGGCGCTGGCGGGCGCCGGACCTGGTCAGGCGGGACTTCCCCGCACAGCAGGTGAACCGCAAGTGGTACGGCGACGGCACCGAGATTCCGACTGGTGAGGGCAAGCTCTACCTGGCCTCGGTGATGGACATGGCCTCCCGCAGAGTGCTCGGGCACGCGCTCGGCGAGCACCACGACGCGGCGCTGGCCTACGGCGCGCTGGCCATGGCCGTGGCGGTGCGCGGCGGCCAGGTGCCCGGCGTCATCATGCACACCGACCAGGGCAGCGAGTACACCGCCGGCCTGGTCCGGCGGGCGTGCGAACGGCTGGGCATCCGCCAGTCGATGGGACGGCCCGGGTCCGCGCTGGACAACGCCGTCATCGAGTCCTGGCACTCCACCCTGGAATTCGAGCTCCGCTCTGCGGAGCACTTCACGACCAGGGCAGAGGCCCGGGCCCGGGTCAGCGCATGGATCGAGGACTACAACCGGCACCGGCGGCATTCCGCGCTGGGCATGATGTCCCCGGTCGACTATGAGCAGGCACTTAAGGCCAGGAAGGCAGCCTGAGATGCCCGCGCTTCTCCGCCGCCCAGCATCGGCCGGGGCTCGGGTCCTGTCAAGGTCGTTCCTCCCTGGACAGGGCCCGCGCTCCGGCGGAACATGGCAGCTATCGGGAAGCACGGACAGGCAAGATCAGCCAAATCGAAGTGTCCACGCTTTCAGGGGAATCCCGCCTGCAGACGACGGCCAAGGTGGCTGGCCAGTGTGGCGATACGGGTGCTAGCACGACATCTGCCTCGGCGCGACCCTGACATCAGGACC
>Ga0081540_1003041_pt1 | contig 13435 bp, 12 predicted proteins | sample TabmetS2T1R1_FD_71024 | JGI IMG/M metagenome (GOLD analysis project Ga0081540, IMG submission 71024) | Tabebuia heterophylla rhizosphere microbial communities from the University of Puerto Rico - S2T1R1 | ecosystem: Host-associated > Plants > Roots > Rhizosphere ... | reverse complement strand
TTCCGACGGATCCACCCGACGGCACCGCATCGCTCGAAGTTATCGCCTTGAAATGCCGGACCTCACCGGTAGGTGAAGCCGTGGCTGAGACGCTGGCTGCCCTCGACTGGCTTCGCAGGGCGGGCGCGCAACGCTTCTTCTGGAAGTACTGCTCGACCTTCGACTCCACGCCGCGCGGTAACATAGGTCCTGTCGCCGAGGCGCTCATGAAAGCGCTTGGGACGAGCCAGACCATCCACTGCCCGGCTTTTCCCGAAAACGGTCGCTTTATCTTCATGGGAAATCTGTTCGTCGGCGAGCAGCCGCTGGCCGAGAGCCCGATGAAGGATCATCCGCTGACGCCGATGAGGGATTCGAACCTGATACGGCTGCTGGGACCGCAGGTGACGTCGCCTGTCGGCCTGGCAAATCGCCTCATGGTGGCAAAGGGGCAAGACGCCCTGCGCGAGCACCTCCTCCGCCTGCAAGCTGATGGCATCGCTCATGTCGTCGTCGACGCGGTGGCCAATGACGATCTTCATTCGATCGCGCAGGCCTGCAGCGACATGACGCTGCTCACGGGCGGAAGCGCGCTCGCGATGCCCCTGCCGCGTATCTGGCTCGACCAAGGCGTTCTCTCGCGGGACGACTCCGGAGCGCAGCTTCGTCCCGCAGCGGGACCTGCCATCGTGCTTTCGGGCAGCTGTTCGGCCATGACGAACCGCCAAGTCTCGGCGTATCTGGCAGGCGGGCAGCCTGGCTTCAGGATCGATCCTCTCACGCTGGCGGAAGAGGGTCCCAACAAGCTCCTCGATTGGTTGTCCGCACAGGCGCCAGGTACGGCTCCGATCATTTACGCGACCGCCGGGCCGGGTGAAGTGCGAGCGACGCAGGAAAAGCTTGGCGCCGAGCGCGCTGGCATGATGGTTGAGCAAGCCCTCGCAGCCTGCGCCGTCAAGGCTCGCGACCTCGGCACCCGTCGCTTTGTCGTTGCTGGCGGTGAAACATCCGGTGCGGTTACCAAGGCGCTCGGCATTACCAAGCTCGATGTTGGAAACGAGATCGCACCGGGTGTTCCCTGGTGCTTTGCTCGAACCGGGGGACATGAGGTCGCCATCACCCTGAAGTCGGGTAATTTCGGTAGCGACGGGTTTTTCGCCCGGGCCTTGGAGATTCTGGACACATGACAGACGAGTCCCGCCTCCGCGAACGGATCTGCACGTTTGCCATGTCGATGTTCGACCGAGGGCTGACGCACGGCTCGACGGGCAATATCTCCGCCCGAACGGCTGACGGCGGACTGCTGGTTTCTCCCACCGGCACTAGTTTCGGGCGGCTCGATCCGGCGCGCCTGAGCCGTTTCGATGTGGAAGGTCGGCATGTCGGAGGTGACGCTCCGACCAAGGAAATGCCGCTTCACTCCGCCTTCTACGACACTCGCCGCCAGACCGGTGCGGTCGTGCATCTCCATAGCTGCCATGCGGTTGCCTGGTCGATGATTTCAGATCCGGCGGAGGAGGACTTCTTGCCGCCTCTCACGCCGTACGCCGTCATGCAGCTCGGCCGCGTGAAGCTGCTGCCATTCTTCCGCCCCGGCGACCCGGCCATGGGCGAGGCGGTGCGGGGACTTGCCGGCAAGCGCTCGGCCGTCATGCTTGCCAACCACGGGCCGGTCGTCGCCGGAAAGGACGTCGAAGCAGCCTGCAACGCGATCGAGGAACTGGAGGCCACCGCGCGCTTGGCGATACTGACACGCGGCACGAGTCCTCGCCTGCTGACGCAAGCTCAAATTCGCGACGTCGTGACCACTTTCAAGATCGAGTGGGAGGCATGAGGTTCTCGGCCAATCTCGGCTTCCTTTGGGCCGATCGTCCTCTTCCCGATGCCATCCGGGCGGCCAAGACGGCAGGGTTCGACGCGGTTGAATGCCACTGGCCCTTCGAGGTGCCCGCAGAGGTAACCAAAGCAGCCCTCGAGGAGACCGGTCTCTCCATGCTTGGCCTCAACACGCCGCGCGGCAATGTCGCAGTCGGAGAAAACGGTCTCGCCGCGCTGCCGGGTCGGCAGGGGGATGCTCGCGGGGCGATCGACGAGGCGCTGGGCTATGCGTCTGCCATTTCCGCGTCGGCCGTTCATGTCATGGCGGGAAACTCAAGCGGTCCGCGCGCCCGCGCCGCATTCTGCGAGAACCTGGCCTACGCCTGCGAGGCGGCCGCCGATGTCGTAACGATCCTGATAGAGCCGCTGAATCACTACAATGCGCCAGGGTACTTCCTGAGCAGCACAGCGCAGGCGGTCGATATCATCCGTGAAGTCGGCAAGCCGAACCTGCGCCTGATGTTCGATTGCTACCATGTTCAGATCATGGAGGGCGATGTGACGCGTCGGTTCGAGGCTCTGCTCCCGCTAATCGGTCACGTTCAGATCGCGTCGGTACCCGACCGCGGCAAACCGGATCATGGCGAGCTCGACTACAACTACGTCCTCCCACGGATCGCGGAACTGGGATGGGCTCAACCCATCGGGGCTGAATATCTGCCGGAGGTCGAGAGAAGTCCCGACATGTCTTGGCTGGCCCGCCATCGCTGACATGTAGACGACTACGTGACGATGCGCCCACGCGAGGGCGATCGAAATGGATTGCGCACACGGAGGCGCGACAAGGAACGTCAAATAAGGAGTCGGTTGTGAAAGGCCTCGTATTCCTGGGAGATCGGCGCACCGCCTTCATCGAGGTTCAGGATCCGACTCCGGACCACGGTGAGGTCGTCGTCGAAATCAAAGCGTCCGGCATGTGCGGCAGCGACCTGCATCCGTACCGGGCGCCATTTGATCCAACTCGCGCTCCGGAAGCGCGCATGATAGGCGGGCATGAGCCATCGGGTATCGTGCTCGCGGTGGGGCCCGGCGTGCCGCGACATGTCGCCAAGCTCGGCGACCGGGTCATGGTGCACCACTATCATGGCTGCACCGTTTGCCGACATTGCCGGACGGGCTGGCCTCAACTCTGCGAACCGGTCACACGGACGACGTACAGCGCGAACGCGCATGGCGCTCATGCGCCCTACATGAAGGTCGCGGCCGACACACTCGTTCCGCTGCATGAGTCCCTGAGCTTCGAGGCCGGCGCGGCGATTGCTTGCGGCACTGGAACGGCTTGGGGTGCGCTCGAGCGCCTGCAACCGCGTGGCGACGAAACGATAGCCGTCTTCGGCCAGGGGCCCGTCGGGCTCTCGGTAACGTTGCTGGCGTCCACCCGCGGCTGTCGCGTGATCGCTATCGACCTAGAGGAGGACCGCTTGGCGCTGGCGAAGAGCTTCGGCGCTGACGCCACCATCAATGCCAAGACTGGTGAGGTAGCCGAAGCCCTGCGAGATCTCACCGGGGGCCAAGGCGTCGAGATGGCGGTCGAAACCTCCGGGTCCCCGCAGGCCGCCGCGGCCGGTTTGGAGGCGACCGCGGTGTGGGGGAAATTGTGCATGGTTGGTATCGGCGGGAAGGTCACCGTCGAGACGCAGGCTATGCTTGACCGGCAGGTCACGGTGATGACCTCTTACACGATGTCGACCGTAGGTCAGAAAGCCTGCGCCGACTTCGTCGTCGCACGCGAACTCGACCTTGATCGCCTGTTCACCCACCGCTGGCGCTTGGATCAGGCGGAAGAGGCTTATCGAGTCTTTGACGCACAGGCGAGCGGCAAAGGCGCTTTCATCTCTTAGGTTAGCTCCTGTCCGCTTTGCGCCAATCAGCAGATGTTGACGCGCTCGAAACAGGCTCGACGCGAGGCCTAGCAGCGGCGGAGCGCATCACCTAGGATGGGCTCCGAAAGAGGCCGCACACATGCAGGAACAGCAGCTCAAGGCGCCGCCGTTCAACCTCGACTCCGCGGCGATTGGCTGGGTGCGTGCGGTGTTTTCGCGGCTGAGCGAAGACGACAAAATCCGCCAGCTATTCAATTTGCGGTCAGCGGGCGACGATCCGCAGATGTTGGCGAGGCAGCAGGCGTTTCGTCCCGGCAGCGTCACCCGCGTCCCAGGGCCGAATTGGGCGGCGGAACGTGAGATTATCGCCCGGTTCAACGCGGCGGCACCGGCTCCACTGCTGGTATCCGCCGATCTCGAGGGAAGCCGCATGAGCCTCGCCGGCGGCACCGAGTTTCCCAACCCACTGGCGCTCGCCGCCATCGACGATGTCGAGACGACAGGCGCTATCAGTGCCGCGATGGCGCTTGAAGGCCGCGCCACGGGTATCAACTGGTCGTTCACGCCGGTCCTCGACATCAACGCCAAATTCAAGAGCGCCATCGTCGCGACGCGCGGCTTCGGCAGCAATCTTGAGTCGATCGAACGGCATATGCTGGCGCAGCTGGAGGCATTCCAGCGGAACGGCGTTGCAGCGGCGGTGAAGCATTGGCCCGGCGAGGGCTTCGACGACCGAGACCAGCACCTCGTCACCACGGTGAACCCGCTGTCGATGGAGCAATGGGAGGCACATTTCGGCCGGCTCTATCGCTCAGCGATCGAGGCCGGTGTTCTCAGCGTGATGTCGGCGCATATCGCGCTTCCCGCTTTCATCCGCGAACGGAACCCTGACGCTGCCGTGGAGCTCTACAGGCCGGCCTCGATCAGCGCCGACCTCACGTCAGTGCTTCTGCGGGATCAACTCGGCTTCAACGGCGTGATCGTGTCGGACGCCACGGGGATGGGCGGACTGAAGGCATGGTCGACGCGGGCCGACTATTTGCCTGAGGTCGTGAGGGCGGGCTGCGACGTGATCCTGTTCGTGGACGATATGGAGCAGGACTATCGATATTTGGCCGAGGCGTTGCACGACGGCCGTCTTTGCTGGGAGCGCGTCGACGATGCGGTGATGCGGCAGTTGGCAATGAAGGCTGCGCTGAGGCTGCACGAGCCCGAGCGAAGGGCAAACGTTGACCTCCCCGCCCATAGGCGCTTGGCCGACGAGGCGGCGCAGCGGGCGCCAACGCTCGTCAAGGATACGCAGTCGCTGCTGCCGCTCGATCCGGCGAAGCACAGGCGCATCTTGGTCTTTTCCACCGGCATCGTGTTTCCGTTTACGCCCGACCCTCTCCAATTCGCGTTGCCCGACATGCTCCGAGCGAAGGGCTTCGAGGTGACTATGGCAGGGCCAGGACAGCGACCCCGCCGCGACGACACCGATCTCGTGATGTATCTGTTCGGTGAAGAGACACTGCTGACACGAGGCCACATCTTTCTCGACTGGCTGCGGCTCAACGGCGACTTCGTTGGGGCGATGCAGCGATACTGGAACGACGTTCCGACGCTGATGATTTCGTTCGGCTATCCATACTATTTGTATGACGCGCCGCGGGCACCGACGTACATCAACGCTTACTGCACGACTGAGACGATGCAACGGGCTGTGGTCGAAGCTCTGCTTGGCAACCATAAGTGGAACAGGCATTCGCCTGTCGATTCGTTCGCAGGTGACGAGCAGGCGCGCTACTGAGTCGGAAGCGCGTCGTTGCAGGCGGGCATGTAGCTGACAAGAGACGAGAGTCGAGCGAGCCAATTCGCAACGATTCACCCGTAAGGAATGGCCCCTTTGGGTCGGTCGCAAAGTGAGCGTTTGGCCAAGTTTCGCGAAACCCCAATCGGGCGCGCTCCGTGAGCGCGATGCTGGTCCACCTCGCTAGCCCGCAACGCATACTGGGGCACTTATCTGTGGGGGGCCACCACTTGGGGCCGCGCGTTAGCTTGCGCCACGAGCTTCATTCTCCGGCTGGGGCGGATAGGCGTCTCTACCAGCATCAAAGCATCAAAGGCCGGTCATTCGCTCCATATGCTCCGGATAGCGAGCACCGACGACCTCAATTTTGGCTGCGGTGGTATTAATTTCTTCGAGATCATGCGCGGTAAGTTCGATGGCAGCCGCTGCCATATTCTCTTCGAGACGGGACACCCGCTTCGTACCGGGGATCGGAACGATCCAAGGACGCTGCGCCAACAGCCAGGCAAGTGCGATTTGCCCGGGCGAGGCCCGTTTGCGTGAACCGATCCGCTCGAGCAGCTCGACCACGGCGTGATTGGCCTGTTGGGCCTCGGGCGTGAAGCGAGGCATGTTGGCTCGGACGTCGTTGGCGTTGAACGCTGCGCCTCGCTCGACCTTGCCAGTCAGGAAGCCACGGCCGAGCGGACTATACGCTACGACGCCGATGCTAAGTTCTTCGGCAAGCGTGAGGAGCTGCGGCCTCTGAAACCATAAGGATACTTCGTACTGCAGGGCAGTCACCGGCTGGACGGCGTGTGCGCGGCGCACGGTGTCCAGGCCGGCTTCCGACATGCCGAAGTGTTTTACCTTCCCCTCGGCAATCAGGTCCCGGACCGCACCGGCAACATCCTCGATCGGCACCGCAGGGTCGACGCGATGCTGGTAGTACAGGTCGACGCGATCTGTCCTCAACCGCTTCAGCGATCCTTCGAGCGCCGCTCGAATATGCTCCGGGCGGCTGTTCACGCCATCCGGTTTGCCATCCTTGAACTGGAACCCGAACTTGGTGGCGATGACCACTAGGTCGCGCACATGCTGCAGAGCCTCGCCAACAAGTTCTTCGTTTTCGAACGGGCCATAAACCTCGGCCGTGTCGAAGAAGGTCTGGCCGCGTTCGACTGCCGCGCGGATGAAGGCTACCGACTCGGATTTCTCCGGGAAGGGTGGAAAAGACTGCGTCATGCCCATGCAACCGAGACCGATTGCCGACACCTCGAGCCCTTGGCCGAGTTTCCTCTTCTGCATCTCACTCTCCTATTGGCTGTTCACGATCGCGAGCCACTGCGCCACCAAGTTGTCGGCCTGCATGGCCTCCTCGCCGAGAACAGCCAATCCATCCAGGATGTGCGACCGCGGCGCCAAGTCCGCGATGTCCTTGCGGGAGTTGCCGAGACCGCTGACGATGTAAGTGACGAACGGCGCCACCGCCTTTCCCGCCAACTCGTGACTCGACAGGAAGCTCCGGATGGGCGGCGTCAGCCGGATGTTCCAGAGCGGCGAACCGACGAACACGATCTCGTAGTTTGCGATATCGCCGACCCGTGTCCGCAACGGCGGCAGGAAGCCCGAGCGCTGCTCCTCGACATTCTGAGCGACGAGCGCTTGGTAGTCCTCGGGATAGGGCGCAACAGTCTCGATCTCGACCAGGTCGCCTCCTGTCCGGCGGCGGATCGTCTCCGCCACCGTGCGGGTGTGCCCGGTCCGCGAATGATAGACGACCAGCACCCTCTTACCCGTCCAGTTCTGCGCGCCGCACAAAGGAGAGGTCATCCCTCCGATGGCAAGGCTGAGGCCGCCTCCCACCACACTGCGCCTGTTGAGCCGGGGCATTTTTCAGCTCTCACGCCTCGGGGATGGGTCGGCTGAAGTTCTCGAGGCTGATACCGTCTGGATCCGGTCCACTCCGCACGCCGGTCTCCAGCGCGTCGATCGCCGCAATCTCCGCAGCCGAAAGCTCGAAGTCGAAGACGTCGAAATTCTGGGCGATGCGGGCCGCCTTCACCGACTTGGGAATGACGGATCGGCCCTCTTGCAAGCCCCAGCGCAGCATTACCTGTGCGGCCGACTTACCTCGCTTCTTGGCGATATCGAGGATTGTCGCGTCTTCAAGCGTGCTCTTGTTGCTACCCCGGTAGAAGGTGATACCGCCGATCGGCGACCAGGCTTGGGTGAGGATACCGGCCTGCCTGTGCAACCGCTGCAGCTTCGGCTGCTGGAAGTAAGGATGCAACTCGACCTGGTTCACGGACGGGACCACCTCAACCACGGAAAGCAGTTTTTCCAAGTGGTGCGGCATGAAGTTGCTAACCCCGATCGCGCGGACCTTGCCGTCGGCGAGCAGCTTCTCAAGCGCCCTGTAGGCACCGAGGGTGCGGTCGAAGGCAGACGGCAATGGCTGATGCAGGATCAACAGATCTATCTGCTCGACGCCAAGCTTTTGCGCGCTCTTCTTGAACCCGTGCAGTGTCTCGTCGAAGCCGTAGTCATTGATCCAGATTTTGGTCTCGATGAAAACCTCATCGCGAGCTAGCCCAAATCGCTTGATGGCTTCGCCGACACCCCGCTCGTTGCTGTACGCCGCGGCAGTGTCGATGTGGCGGTAGCCCACTTGCAACGCCTGCTCGACAGCGACGGCCGTTTCGTCCGGTGGGGTCTGGAAGACGCCGAAGCCGATCTCCGGCATCTCAACGCCATTGTTCAGGGTAAGGGTCGGAACGCTCACGATCATCGCCTCCACGTGGAGTTCGACCAGAACCTAGGCGCGTGACCTTGATGCGAATAGATGGTGTAATTCGCATGAGCTTATGCACTGGGAGCAACAATCGATGCGCGAGAACATCAACGACCTCCTGGCGTTCGTCGCAGTCGCCAATGACAAGAGCTTCACTCAGGCAGCGGCACGCCTCGGCATGTCGCAGTCATCATTGAGCCGGACCATACGCAAGCTCGAGGAACGTCTCGGGGTTCGTCTGCTCACCCGCACGACCCGCAGCGTGGCGCCCACTGAGGCGGGCACTCGTCTGCTAGCCCATGTAGGGCCGCGCCTCGACGAGATCGAAGCGGAGCTGGTCGCTCTGGGCGAGCTAAGGGAGCGGCCAGCAGGCACGGTCCGCATCACGGCGAGCGAGCACGCCGCAGAATCGGTTCTCTGGCCGAAGCTCGCGAACGGATTGCGCGATTATCCGGACATCAGGATCGAGATCGTCAGCGACAACCGCTTTGTCGATATCGTCGCCCAGGGTCTCGATGCTGGAGTGCGCCTTGGTGAAAGCGTGGAGAAGGATATGGTCGCTGTCCAGATCGGGCCGGATCAACGGTTGGTGCCGGTCGCGGCGCCAGCCTATTTTGAGAGGCATCGCCCGCCGACGGCGCCACAAGAGCTGGTAGCGCACTCCTGTATTAACCTCAGACTTATCACCAGCGGCACCACTTACGCTTGGGAGTTCGAGCGCAACGGCCGCCCGCTGCGGGTTAAGGTCGATGGGCAGTTGATCTTCAGCTCGATCCGGCTGGCCGTCGATGCCGCGGTGCGGGGCTATGGCATCGCCTTCGTTCCCGAAGACAGCATCGCCGCGCATGTCGACCGCGGCGCCCTTGTGCGGGTGCTAGAGGATTGGTGCCCGTTGATATCGGGCTTCCACCTCTACTATCCAAGCCGTCGACAACATTCCCCAGCGTTTCAGGTGGTCGCGGAGCTCCTGCGTCACCGCGGGTAAGGAGCACGCTAGGGTGAGAATCTGGGGCTAGTATAGTATCAGCTGCCTGCGAAGTGTCGCCTTCGATCATCGGCTCTTTTCCCGAAGCGCGTCGACGATCACCGAAAAGGCCGGGAGGTTCTGCCGCCTGCTCGGATAATAGAGGTAGTATCCAGGGAACTTCGGTGACCAGTCATCGAGAACGATCTGCAGTCGCCGGTCGACCAGATGCCGCTCGACCGAGCTTTCCGGCACGAAGGCTATGCCGTGATCCCGAAGGGCAGCATCGATCATGGCGTCATCTACATTGAACGTCAGCTGGCCTTCGACCCTGACCCGGACCTCTTCGCCATCCTTCTCGAACTCCCAGGCGTAGAGTCCGCCGACCCTGTCGAGCCGCCTGTTGATGCAGTTGTGCCGCATGAGCTCTTGCGGTGTTCGGGGCACAGGTTGGGTTTTGAGATAGCCGGGAGACGCGACCGCAACCAAACGCCAGTCGGGTCCGACGCGAACCGCCACCATGTCCTTTTCGAGGCTTTCACCCAGCCTCACGCCGGCATCGAAGCCGTCCTCGACGATGTTGCGGAATGTGTCGTCGATGCTGAGTTCGAGCTTGATGTCCGGATAATCCGTAAGGATCGGATAGAGCTTGGGCCACACCACACTCTCCATGGCGTGATGGGAAAGCGTGATCCTGACCGTTCCGGCCGGCTTGTCGCGATACGCCATCAAGGCATCGATCTCGGCCTCGATTTCCGAGATGCGCGGTGACATCGACTGCCGTAGACGCTCACCTGCTTCGGTCGTCGCCACGCTCCGCGTCGTACGCGTCAGCAACCGCAGCCCCATGCGTGCCTCGAGTTGCTGGACGGCGTGGCTGAGCGTTGACTGTGCGATCCCCAGCCTGGCAGCCGCCCTGGTGAAGCTGCGCTCTTCCGCGACAGCGAGGAACCACAGCAATTCGTTGAAATTCCCGCGAGCCACGCTGACCTCCGCTGGAACCGACAGATCGGCGATTATTAGCGGATTTCGATAAGTCCAAGCAAATTGACCCCGCTAATCCCGGCTATGACCGAATGCTATCTACCCTCCGATCCAGTTGCGGCGCGGCCAACCGCGTCCAGAGAGAGCGGAGATATCCATGCTCGGTACAGTCCTTCACGCTCCCCGCGACATTCGGTGCGAAGAGGTCGAGGAGCCCAAAATCCTGAAGCCGACAGATGCCATTATCAAGCTGTCGGCCTCATGCGTCTGCGGCTCCGACCTCTGGCCGTATCGCGGGATCCAGGCGGTGAACGGCCCGCAGCACATGGGTCATGAATACTGCGGCGTTGTCGTTGAAGTAGGACGTGAAGTGAAGACCGTTCGTCCCGGACAGTTCGTCGTCGGCTCATTCTGCCTCTCGGACAACACCTGCCCGCATTGCCGTTTTGGCTTCCAGTCTTCCTGCGAGCACCGAGAGTTCATGTCGGGGGCGCAGGCTCCCTACGCGCGAATTCCCATGGCCGACGGCACTTTGGTCGCGACTGACGAGATGCCGCCCGACGACCTTGTCCCGAGCCTCCTGGCAGCTTCGGACGTGTTGGGCACGGGTTGGTATGCCGCCGATGCCGCGCGTGTGACGCCCGGATGCACAGCGGTCGTGGTGGGTGACGGCGGTGTCGGCCTCATGGGCGTGCTTGCCGCCAGGCAGCTTGGGGCCGGGCGCATTATCGCCATGAGCCGCCACAAGGCGCGCCAGGAGCTCGCCCTCGAGTACGGCGCCACCGATATCGTCACCGAGCGCGGCGACGCGGGCGTGGCCCAGGTGAAGGAACTTACCGGCGGGGTCGGCGCAGATTCGGTCCTGGAATGCGTGGGCACGGAGGAATCGATGATGCAGGCAATCTACTGCTGGCGGCCCGGTGGTTCGATCGGATACGTCGGGGTTCCCCACGGCGTGGAACTCGACGGTCAGATGCTGTTTTTCCAGCAGAAGAACCTGTTGGGCGGTCCGGCCCCGGTGCGACGTTTCCTTCCCCACCTGATCGACCTCATCATGACAAGGCAGATCAATCCCGGCAAAGTGTTCAATCTGGAGGTGCCGCTCGATCAGGTCGCTGAAGGCTACAAGGCCATGGACGAGCGCCGTGCCATCAAGGCGCTGCTGCGTTTGTAGCTGGGAATGGATCATGAGCGCCTGGGCGAAGGATGAGCTCGACCGCATCGCCGGCTCCGACGACCTGCACATCGCGCCGTTCCGTGACGACGGGACGACTTACGGCACCCCGACCTGGATCTGGTCGGTGGTCGTTGACGGCGAGCTCTACGTTCGCGCCTACAACGGGCAGAAGTCGCGCTGGTATGAGGCGGCGCTCCGTCAGAGGGCGGGTGGCATTTCCGTTGCCGGCATGACGAAAGAGGTGACGTTCGAACCGGTAGACGGCATGCTAAACGACCACATAGATCAAGCCTATCGGCGCAAATACGCCTCCAGCCCCTACCTCGCGCCGATGATCGGCGAGCGCGCTCGAGCAGCGACCGTCAGGATCGTGCCGGGAGACTGACGAGACCGACGTCCAAACCGCAACCCCCGGCCATGGTCTGCCGTCATCGCGCTCTGACGGAGGCCAACAGGAAGAGCCCAATGTCCATGACGATGTCGCGACGATCGGTTGCATCGACCGACAGCTCGTTGCTTTCCCTGATGGCCTCGGTGTTTGCCGTGTTCCTGGTCACGGGCGCTGCGCTGCCGGCTCTGCCGCTGCATATCCATGACCGCCTAGGCTTCGGGACCTTCATGGTCGGACTCGTCTCCGGCGCGCAGTTCGCCGCGTCGCTGCTTTCGCGCCTGTGGTCCGGCTCGGTTTCGGATCGTCATGGGCCGAAGCGCGCCGTCATCGCAGGCCTGATCATGGCGGCGCTCGCCGGTCTGTCCTACTTGCTTTCGGTTTTGGTCGTCGCCAATGCCGCTTTGTCGATCGCGATCCTGCTGGTCGGTCGAGCGCTTCTCGGCGCGGCCGAGAGCTTCATCATGACCGGCGCACAGAGCTGGTGCCTCGCGCTCGCCGGTCCCGGCAATGCCGGAAAGATGATCGCCTGGATCGGCACGGCTATGTTCGTGGCGCTCGCGCTCGGCGCGCCGCTTGGAAGCTTTCTCTACGAGACCGGGAGCTTTGCCTCGATCGGACTGGCGACTCTCGCCGGCGGTCTGGCGACCATAGCCCTGGTCGCGCCCATCCCTGCGGTGAAACCGTCACCGCAGGGTGAGAAGGCCGTCGCGAGAGTCCTGAAGGCCGTTTGGCTACCGGGGCTGGGCATGGCCTTTGCAGGCCTCGGCTACGGCACGATGACCACCTTCGCCGTGCTGCTCTTCGTCCAGCGAGGCTGGCAGCCGGCGTGGCTGTCCTTCACCGCCTTTGCCGCCGCGCTGATGGTCGCGCGGGTATCGCTCGGGCCCTTGCCTGACCGCTTGGGCGGAGCGCGCACGGCGATGATTTTCGTCGTCATCCACAGCGCCGGCATGGCGTTGATCTGGCTATCACCCTACGCATGGCTCGGCTTCGTCGGCGCGGCGCTGGCCGGCTTTGGTTACGCGCTGGTCTATCCGGGATTCGGCATGGAGGCGGTCGGACGAGCGCCGGCGGAGGCGCGTGGTCTGGCCATGGGTGTATACACCGCCTTCATCGACCTTTCGCTCGGCATCCTCGCACCGCTGCTTGGCCTTGTCGGCAATACGGCCGGGCTGGGCGCCGTCTTTCTCATTACCGCGCTTGTTGCGCTCTGCGCCGTGCCGATCGCAGTTCGGCTGCAGTCGCAGCCGCACACATTGTGATCCGTCTGCTGTCACAGAAGTCTGCGCCTAGGACTGGTGCTGGATGAGGCCGAGCCAAAACATTCTGCTACCGCTTTGCCACACAACTCAGTTGTGCAGCTTGCGACAGCATGGGACGGGCTGCCCGGCAGGCGTTCAAAGACCAAACGGAATAAGGTTTCGTGGGACTGTTAACGATGCGGACGAACGCTCGCGACCGAATTTCAGGACCGGTGCCTGTGCGTCCCCGCCGCACTCTGGTGGCCGAGACAATAAGGTCGACTGAGCGTTCACTTGGCTCGTTAGATTTTCATGTCGCGTTTCATGTTGCGTGGACCTGCCGCCACTCGGAGGAAACCGTTGGAAATCAACGGAAGCCGGTTGCAACACGGACGCGACACAAGACCGCCCGTAAGCGCCGGCCTGTCACACCTAA
>Ga0081540_1003040_pt1 | contig 13438 bp, 13 predicted proteins | sample TabmetS2T1R1_FD_71024 | JGI IMG/M metagenome (GOLD analysis project Ga0081540, IMG submission 71024) | Tabebuia heterophylla rhizosphere microbial communities from the University of Puerto Rico - S2T1R1 | ecosystem: Host-associated > Plants > Roots > Rhizosphere ... | reverse complement strand
CTCGAGCGCGACGCGGCCCGCGCCGCAGCCGATGTCCAGCACTCGCCCGCGCACGAGCCTCAACGCCGAGCGCTGGGTCTTCGGCCAGCGTCGGAACGGCGCGAAGTAGAAGTCCGGCCCGAAGCGGCTGGCGTTGATGAAGCCGTCGTCGCGCTCGACGATCTCGGGCGCAGGAGTTCCCTCGAGGTAATCGAGGATCAACCGCCCGTAGGCGTCTTCACGTTCCTTCAAGCTGTGGTGGCGGGCGACCGCACGAGGGCGGTCTCGAGGTCGGCGACGAGGTCCTCCGCCGATTCGATCCCGACCGAGAGGCGCACCAGGTTGCGCGGCGCGGCGAACGGTGCGTCGGCCGTCGAGGCGTGAGTCATCTGCGCCGGGTGCTCGATCAGGCTCTCGACGCCGCCCAGGCTCTCGGCGAGCTTGAAGATCTTCGTGCGCGCGCAGAGCGCAACCGCCTCTTCCTCCGACTCCAGCAGCAGCGAGACCATCCCGCCGCAGTCGCGCATCTGGTGGGCCGCGATGCGGTGGCCCGGATGCGCCGGCAGGCCCGGGTAGAGCACCTTCTCGACCCGCGGATGGCGGTCCAGGGAACCGGCGATCGCGTGCGCGTTCTCGCAGTGCTTGCGCATCCGGACTGCCAGCGTCTTGAGCCCTCGCAGCACGAGCCAGCAGTCGAACGGCCCTGGCACGGCGCCGAGCGACTTCTGCAGGAAGAGGAGGCGTTCGGCCACGGTCGGGTCGTTCGTCGCGAGGAACCCTCCGATCAGGTCGGAGTGGCCGCCGAGGTACTTCGTCGTCGAGTGCAGGACGACGTCGGCGCCCAGCGCGAACGGCTGCTGCAGGTAGGGCGAGGCAAATGTGTTGTCGACGACGACCATCGCGCCGACGGCATGCGCGGCTTCGGCGGCGGCGCGGATGTCGACGATGTTCAGCATCGGGTTCGTCGGCGTCTCGAGCCAGACGATGCGCGTGCGCTCGTCGAGGTGCGCGGACAGGTTCTCGTTCATCTCCTCGGCCGGCACCCACTCGAACGCGTAGCCCTTCGGCTCGTAGACCTGCGAGAACATCCTGTAGACGCCGCCGTAGACGTCGGCCACGGCGACGACGCGGTCGCCGGGCTCGAGCAGGTGCATCAGCGTGGTCGCCGCGCCGAGGCCCGACGAGAAGGCGACGCCGTGCTCCGCTCCCTCGAGCGAGGCGAGGCAGATCTGCAGCGCGGTGCGCGTGGGATTCGAGACCCGGGCGTAGTCGTAGCCCTTGTGCTCGCCGACCGCCTCGTGGACGAAGGTCGACGTCTGATAGATCGGCACCGTGATCGAGCCGGTGGCGGGATCCGGCTCCTGACCTTCGTGGATCGCGCGTGTCTCGAAGTCCACGCCGCGATTCTAGTTACGTCAACTCAGCTGAACGGCTTGGCGACCATGTCGAGCACGATCACGAACAGGATCGCCACGTCCACGCGCGCGACGAGCAGGATCCTGCGCAGCCGCGCCTGAGCCTGCGGCGACTTCGGGCCGTGCTCGGCCGCCACCGCATTGAGCCGCTTCGCCTCGGGACCGAGGAAGAGGATCCCCGTCGCCGCGGAGAGCGCCCACGCGACGAGGCCGAAGACGATCCAGAACTGGTCCCAGCCCCAGTTCAGGTTCTCGATCATCCCGATCCCGAAGCCGAGCACCACGAACGACATGATGGGGAACAGCCGGCCCGCCACGACCTCCGCCCAGTGCCCGATCGCGAGCAGCTGGTCGTCGTCGTTCGAGAGCTCGGCGAGCAGCGCGCAGATCGTGATGAAGATGCCGCCTCCGACCCAGACCACGGCCGCGCCGACGTGGAACATCTTGAAGACGGTGTACCACTGCGTGTCCGCCGCGAAGACGACGAAGACGACGACGAGTGCGATTGCGATGGCGGCGGTGACGACTACCGACGTGCGACGACGGCCCACGTCAGGGGGTGCAGCGGCAACCTGATCCATCAGACCCTCTCTCGGTTGAACGACCCCCCTCGCGAGAGAGAGGGTATCGCGCTCAGGCGACGGCGACTACCCGCTCTTCGCCAGCGCCGCGGTACTCGTCACCGAGCTTCGCGCGTAGCGTCTGCTCCAGCTCGCCGCTCGCCTCGAGCTCCTCGACGATGTCGGCGCCGCCGACGAGCTCACCGCGGACGAAGACCTGCGGGATCGTCGGCCAGCCGGAGAGCGCCGACAGCTCCTCGCGGATCTGCGGGTCCGGGAGGACGTCGACCGCGGTCACGGGCGCTCCGGCCCGACGTAGCGCCTCGAGGGCGCGGTGCGAGTTGCCGCACATCACGAACTGCGGCGTGCCCTTCATGAACAGCGCCACGTCCTCGGTCTCGATGATGCCCTTGATCTGATCGTGCAGCTCGCTCACGCGACTCCTCTCGTCTTGATCCGCAGTTCGTGAATGGTGCCATCGGCGAGCGGGGCGGCGAGGGCGTCGTAGACGAGGCGGTGCTGCTCGACGAGCGAGAGGCCGTCGAATCGCGAGCTCGCAACTGTCACCTGGAAGTGGTCGCCGCCGCCGGTGCGGTCCTCGACCGAGACCTTGTCGCCCGGGAAGGCGGCCTCGAGCAGCTCAGTGACTGTTCGAACGGCCATGGGCGAGGTACTCGAGCAGGTCGGAGCGGGTGAGCATTCCGGTAGGCGTGCCGCGCGTGGCGACCACCACGGCCGGGCTGCCGCCGCTGAGGGCGGAAACGACCTCGTCCAGCGACTCCTCGGCCTCGACCGCCGCGAGCGGCGGCTGCATCGCCGCGGCGACCTCCTCGTTCAGCGCGTCCGGGTTGCGGAAGACGAGCTCGAGCAGGCCCCGCTCCTGCAAGGAGCCGACCACGTCCGCGAGCGAGCCGCCCGAGTCGTGCCGCATCACGGGCAGCTGCGAGATCGAGTACCGCTGCATCAGGTCGATCGCGGCGCCGACCTTCTGGTGCGACTCGATCGTGACCAGGTCGGGCGCGTCGCCGTTCTGGTGCTTGAAGGTGAGGACCTCACGGACCCTCGGCGTCGGCTCGCCGCGCTCGAGAAACCCGAGCTCGATCAGGTAGTTGTCGTCGAAGAACTTCGACAGGTACGCGCGGCCGCCGTCCGGGAGGACGGTGACGACGGTCTTGCCGGGACCGAGCTCGTTCGCGATCTCGACAGCCGCCCAGGCCGCGGTACCGCCCGAGCCGCCGACGAGCAGCCCTTCCTCCCGCGCCAGCCGCCGTGCGGTGAGGAACGAGTCGCGGTCGGTGACGGTCACCCAGCGATCGACGACGGACGGGTCGAACGTCTCGGGGTAGAAGTCCTCGCCGATCCCCTCGACCAGGTACGGGTGCTGATTCTCGGGCCCGGAGGTGTAGATGGAGCCCTCGGGGTCGGCGCCGACGATCAGCACGTCGGGCTTCTGCTCCTTCAGGTAGCGCGCGGTGCCGGTGATCGTGCCGCCGGTGCCGACCGCGATCACGAGCGCGTCGATCTCGCCGCCGGTCTGCTCCCAGATCTCGGGACCCGTCGTCTCGAAGTGCGAGCGCGGGTTCCCCTCGTTCCGGTACTGGTCGGGCTTGAACGCGCCCGGGATCTCCTCCGCCAGCCGGTCGGAGACCGAGTAGTAGCTCTCCGGTGACTCCGGCTCGACGGCGTACGGGCAGACGATCACCTCTGCGCCGAAGGCCTTGAGCAGGGAGATCTTCTCGCGGCTCATCTTGTCCGGCATCGTGAAGATGCAGCGGTAGCCGCGCAGCGCGGCCACGATCGCGAGGCCGGTGCCGGTGTTGCCCGACGTGGGCTCGACGATCGTCCCTCCCGGCTTCAGCTTCCCCGCGCGCTCCGCCGCGTCGATCATCGTGATCGCGATCCGGTCCTTGATCGACCCGCCCGGGTTCAGGAACTCGAGCTTGCAGAGGACGGTCGCGCCCCCCTCGGAGGCGACGTTCTGGAGCCGGACCAGGGGCGTGTTGCCGACCAGTTCCAGCAGCGTCGGGTACTCGCGCGGCACGCGGGAAGCGTAATCCCTACAAGGCGGGTGCCTGTACGGGCTCGCCCTCGGCGACCTCGACCTTCGTCCCGCGCAGGAGCACGAATCCGACGAGCGCGCCTGCGAGGGCGAGTGCGATCAGCACCCAGAAGGCCCACTGGTAACCGGAGGTGAGCGCCTCGGGTACCGAATGGCCCGTCTTGAGCAGGTCCTTCGAGTGCGAGATGAACACCGTCGAGGCGACGGCCACGCCGATCGCCCCGCCGACCTGCTGGTTCGTGTTGATCAGGCCGGACGCGAGCCCGGCCTCCTGCGGCGCAACCTGGGCGAGCGCGGCGATGGTGACCGGGACGAACGAGAACGCGAGGCCGAGGGCGAAGGTGAGGTAGGCCGGAAGCAGGTCGGGCCAGAAGTGGCCGTCGACCGGGATGCGTGTGTACCACCACATCGACACGGCCAGCACGATCAGGCCGACGACGATCACCGGCATCGGGCCGAAACGCGTGGTCAGCGCTTGCGCGACGCCGGCCCAGATCACGACCGTCCCCGCGGTGGCGAGGAACGTGACGCCGGTCTGGAGCGCCGACCAGCCGAGCACCTCCTGGACGTACAGGGTCAGCACGAAGAAATCCGCGAAGATCACCGCGCCGAGCAGGAAGCCGACGACGTTCGCCCCGAGCAGCGAACGGTTCTTGAAGATGCTCAGCGGCACGAGTGGGGCCTTGCTGCGCATCTCGATCCCGATCGAGACCAGCGCGAGCACCCCGGCGGCGATCAGCAGCAAGATCGTCCGCGCGGAGCCCCAGCCGACGTCGGGCGCCTTGGAGACGGCGTAGACGACGAGCGCGATGCTGCCGGTGATCGTGATCGCGCCCGCGGCGTCGAACTCGCGGTGGCCGAGGTCGGCGCGGCTCTCGGGGACGAAGCGCAAAGTGAGCAGCAGCACGATCACGCCGACCGGGACGTTGACGAAGAAGATCCACTCCCAGCCGAGGTACTTGGTCAGGATCCCGCCGAAGAGGACGCCGGCCGCGGCGCCCGAGCCGCCGAGCGCGCCCCAGATGCCAAGGGCCTTGTTCCGCTCGGCGCCTTCCTCGAAGGTCGTCGTCACGATCGAGAGGGCGGCCGGGGAGATGATCGCGGCGCCGAGGCCCTGGACGGCGCGGGCTGCGATGAGCACGCCCGCGCTGTTGGCGAGCCCGCAGACCAGCGACGCGATGGTGAAGATGACGAGGCCGACGATGAAGATCCGCCTCCGCCCGAGCAGGTCGGCCATGCGGCCGCCGAGCAGGAGGAAGCCGCCGAAGGTGATCGCGTAGGCGGTGAGGACCCACTGGACGGTCGTCTCAGCGACGTTCAGGTCTCGCTGGATCGACGGGATCGCGACGTTCACGATCGCGACGTCGAGGACGGTCATGAAGAAGGCGGCGCCCACGATGGCGAGCGTCAGCCAGCGGCGGTCGGCGGCGGGACTCATCTTCCTCCCTTGGGGTCGCTCCCGGGGTCCTGCGGTGCGCGAACGAGGCTCGGCGGCGGGCTATTCCTGCGGTGGCTACTGCCGCCTGCGCCACCGCGCAAGGGTAACGAGGGTCGCGAGGTCCGGTGGAAGGTCCAGCAGACTCCGGCCGCTCGGTGCGACAGGATTGTCGCGTGGCAAGTGACGTTTCCGCTGCGGTGAACGGCATGACGTGCCGCTCCTGACCCTCGAGCCCGCCGCTCGGCGGGCCCTGGGCATCGCCGGGATCGTGCTGGCACTCGCCGCGACGGCGAGCGCGGTGGCGGGCCACGGCCGCCGTGCCTCCGACTGCGTTCCGCTCAGGGCGGACCAATCGTATTCGGACGCGGTCCTGAGCGCACTCGCGGCCAAGGAGGACGTCTGGGGCACGCAGCTCGTCGGCTCGCAGCAGGGGCCGACCTACGCGGCGGTGCGGGCTCGCCTGCACCCACTGCTGCTCGTCGGCAAGCCCGCCGGGCTCAAGCCGACGCGCCTCACCGACTCCGGTGTCTACTACCTCCCGTTCGGGCGGCCGAAGGGCACGCGCGGAGCGGGGGCGGTCGACCTGCACGTCGCCGACGGGAGCCAGGTCGTCTCGCAGCTCGCGAACGGGCCGCGGCTGACGGTCTCCGTCGGGTCGCGCGGCACGGAGCGCTACGGCTCCTGCCTTTCCCGCCTCGACCCGCCTCGGCTCGCGCAGGGCTACCTCCCGATCCTCGAGACCTCGTACGCCGACGCCGACGGGGTGCGCTACCGGCAGGAGTCGTTTGCGACCCGGATTCCGCAGACGCGCTCGCTCGTGAGCTTCGTGCGTCTGAGCGTCGACCCGCGCGGCACGCGCGTGCCCCGGGCACTCGTCCGCTTCACCGCCTCCGACCGTGGGCTCACGCGCGCCGGCCGCCGCCTTCGGCTCGGCAAGCGCGTGCGCCTGCTCTTCACCAAGGGCGCGAGGCTGGACGGCCGCTCGATCGTCTTCGCGGCACGCAGGCCGCGTGTCGTGTACGTCGCGTGGCTCAACGAGCCCAGCCGCACCCGGCCGATCCGACTCAACCGCGCCACGTACGAACGGGCGCGCCGGTCGGTCGCCGCGTACTGGCCTCGGCGCCTGGCGGCCGGCGGCGAGGTGGTCGTGCCCGAGCAGCGCATCAACGACGCCGAGCGCAGCCTTCTCATCCAGAACCTGCTCATGTCGTGGCGCTACAGCCTCGGCAACTCCTACGAGCGGTTCTCGTGGGAGCTCGTCGACGTCGCGGAGGTGATGGGCGCCTACGGCTACCGCGGCGTGGAGCGCACGATCCTCCAGACAGCCCGCGGGGCGGCGAGCTTCTTCCCGAACCGCGCTGCCGGCGAGCAGATGACCGGCTCCGCCGACTACTTCCGCCGGTACGGCGACCGGGGGTACGTCGTCCAGGTGACCGCGCAGCTCCGCCACGAGCTCGACTCCTTCGACCGCCAGCTCCGCCGGAGCAAGGTCGGCTTGCTCAGGCGAGAGCGCTACGGCGCGGACATCCTCGGCCCGATCTACGGGCTCCACGCCCAGGTGCTCGTGGTGCAGGGGCTGCGCGGGATGTCGGAGGTCTGGGCGCGCACCGGCTTCCCGCGCCTCGCCGTCGAGGCCGCGGACGTGGCCGCGCGGCTGGAGGCCGGGCTGCGACCCGCGGTCGCGGCCGCGAAGCAGACGCTGCCGGACGGCTCGGTCTTCGTGCCGATCGCGCTCGTCGACGGGAAGGAGAAGGCGTACGACAAGCTCACGGCGGGGAAGCGCGGGAGCTACTGGAACCTCGTCATGCCGTACGTGCTCGCCTCCGGGTTCTTCCGCCCGCATAGCGCGGACGCGCTGGGATTGCTGCGCTACATGCAGCTCCACGGCGCGCGCTTCCTCGGGCTCGTCCGCTTCAGCCCGCACACGGGCGTCACGAACCCCGGCTACGAAGGGCCCGGCTCGGACGACGTCTACGGCACGAACGTCGCCCGCTTCCTCGCCGACAACGACCAGCCCGACCAGCTGGTGCTCAGCCTCTACGGCAAGCTCGGCGCGGGGATGACCGAGAACACCTTCGTCTCCGGCGAGGGCTCGTCGATCGCGCCGCTCAGCCGCCGGTACTACCGCTCGATGCACCGGCCGCCCAACAGCGCCAACAACGCGTTCTTCCTCGAGGTGCTACGGCTGACGCTCGTGCACGAGACCACCGACGCGAGCGGGTCGCCGCGCGGGCTGGAGCTCGCGTACTCGACGCCGCGCTCCTGGCTCGAGCCGGGGAAGCAGGTCGCGGTTCGGCGCCTGCAGACGAGCTTCGGCCGGCTCTCGTACACGATCGACGCCGGGCCGTCGGCGGTGCGGGTCTCGCTCGACGTTCCTGCGGGCCTCGCAGGGCCGCTGCGGCTGCGGCTTCGCCTCCCCGCCGGCCAGCAGCTCGGCCCGGTGACGGTCGGCGGGGTGCCGTTCGTCCGCTTCGCCGATCCCGAGACGCTCGACCTCACCGGCCTGACGGGCCACGTCGAGCTGCTCGCCCAGCGCGCGGTCGAAGGAGCGATCGCTACGCGCTAGTGGCGGAAGTGCCGGCGGTGCGTGAAGACCATCGTCGCGCCCGTCCGCTCGACGGCCTCGATCACCTCTGAGTCGCGCTTCGAGCCGCCCGGCTGGATCACGCCCGTGATCCCGGCCGCAAGCGCGAGCTGCGGGCCGTCGGCGAACGGGAAGAAGGCGTCCGACGCCATCACAGCGCCGGCCGTCTTGTGGCCGTGCTCGCGCGCCTTGTCGAGCGCGATCTGTACCGCGTCGACCCGGCTCATCTGGCCCGCGCCGATCCCGATCGTCTGCAGGTCGTTCGCGAGCACGATCGCATTCGACGTGACGTGCTTGCAGACGCGCCACGCGAAGAGCAGGTCGCCCCAGGCCATCTCGGTCGGCGAGCCGCTGACGACCTCCATGCCCTCGCGGTCCTCGACGTCGGCGTCGCGCTCCTGCACGAGCAGTCCGCCGAGCACGCGCTTGTAGTCGCGCTCGCCGGGGTTCGTGAGCCGCCGCTCCCGGTCCTCGAGAATACGCGTGGCCGGCTTCTCCTTCAGTCGTTCCAGCGCCCCGTCGTCGTAGCCGGGCGCGAACAGCACCTCGACGAACTGCCCGGCCAGCTGCTCGCCGAGCTCCGAGCTCACCGGCCGGTTGAGCACGACCACGCCGCCGTAGGCCGAGACCGGGTCCGACGCCAGCGCCCGCTCGTACGCCTGCTCGATCGAGCCTGCCACGGCGACGCCGCACGGGTTAGCGTGCTTGACGATCACGCATGCAGGCAGCTCGAACTCCCGGGCGACGAGCCGCGCCGCGGAGAGGTCGTTCAGGTTGTTGAACGAGAGCTCGCGACCGTGCAGCTGGTCGACCCGCGAGAGCAAGTGCCGCCGCGCGCCGCGCTCGGAATAGTAGGCCGCGCGCTGGTGCGGGTTCTCGCCGTACGGGAGCTCGACCTCCTTCGTGAAGCCGGGGAGGAGCGCCGCCGGGAACGCCTCCGGGTCGGAGAACCAGTTCGCTATCGCCGCCTCGTACGCGGCGGTGAGCGCGAACGTCTCGGCCGCAAGGCGGCGGCGGGTCTCGAGCGGGATGTCGCCGCGCTTGCCCAGCTCGGCGAGGATCTGGTCGTACCGGTTCGGATGCGGCACGGGCGCGACGTGCTGGAAGTTCTTCGCGGCTGCGCGCAGCATCGCCGGGCCGCCGATGTCGATCATCTCGACGGCATCGCGCTCGCCGACGGCGCGGCGCGCGACCACGTCCTCGAACGGATAGAGGTTCACGCAGACGAGGTCGAACGGCTCGATCCCGTGCTCGTCGAGCGCCGCGTTGTCGTCCGGCCGGTCGCGCCGGGCCAGGATCGCCGCGTGGATGCGGGGGTGCAGCGTCTTCACGCGGCCGCCGAGCAGCTCGGGCACCTCGGTCAGCTCCTCGACGGGCGTCACCGCCAGGCCGGCCTTCTCGAGGTGCGCCGCTGTGCCGCCGCTGGCCACCAGCTCGACGTCCTGCTCGATCAGCCCGCGCGCGAACGGCTCGAGGCCGGTCTTGTCGTAGACCGAGATCAGCGCGCGCCGGATCACCTGTGCCCCTCCAGCCGATGCCCGTCTGCCCCTGGCCCGCGATCACGCGGCGCCAGGAACCACCCTCGCCCTTGCCAAGGCACCCAGCCTTGGCCGCGGACGAGTGCGGCCCCTGGCTTGGTGCTCGCGACCCAGGGACTAGACAGCATCACCTGAAGGAGCACTCGAGATCAGCTCGCGGAGGACCCTGGGCAGGAGGCGGTGCTCGACTTCCTGGACGCGGGCCTTCAGCGACTCCGCGTCGTCGCCGGGCAGCACCGGCACCGCCTCGGTCGCGATCACGGGGCCGGTGTCGACGCCGCCGTCGACGTAGTGCACGGTCGCGGCGGTCTCGGGCACGCCCGCCGCGAGTACGTCGTCTATGGGGTGCGGGCCCGGGAACTCGGGCAGTGGGGCGGAGTGCGTGTTCACGACTCGGCCCGGGAAACGCTCGAGGAAGGAGCGGCGTAGCAGGTGCATGTAACCGGCGCAGACGACCAGGTCGACGCCGTAGTAGATGAGCCAGTCGCCCATCGCCGCGTCGCGCGTCTCGCGGTCGGGGTACTCCTCGAGCTCGAAGGCCGCTGCGGGGATCCCGGCCTCCTCCGCGCGCTCGAGGGCGCGCACGCCCGTGCGGTTGCTCGCGACCGCGGCGATCGGCAGGCCGGCGTCGATCAGCGCCTGCAGGTTCGTGCCCTCGCCGCTGACCAGGACGCCGATCACGTCAGCTTCCCGATCACCGTTCCGGCGGCGGCGTCCGCCTCCGGGACGACTGCGCACATGCCGATGCCGAGGTTGAAGACTCGCCGCTGCTCCTCCTCCTCGACGCCGCGCTCGTCGAGCCACGCGTAGACCGGCGGCCGCTGCCAGGACTCCCAGTCGAGCTCGACGCCGATGCCGTCGGGGAGCACGCGGGTGAGGTTGCCGAGGATCCCGCCGCCGGTCACGTGCGCGAGCGCCTTGACGTCGGCGCGCTCCCGTAGCGCGCGCACGTCGTCGAGGTAGAGGCGGTGCGGCGCGAGCAGCAGGTCGGCGTCGAGCTCCCGGTCGCCGACCAGCGTGCGTACCAGCGAGAAGCCGTTCGTGTGCAGGCCGGAGGAGGGGAGGCCGAGCACGGCGTCGCCGGGCTCGCAGCGGGAGCCGTCGATCAGCCGCTCACGGTCGACGATCCCGACGCAGGTGCCCGCGAAGTCGAGCTCCTCCTCGCGGTAGATCCCCGGCAGCTCCGCCGTCTCGCCGCCGATCAGCGCGCAGCCGGCCTCGCGGCAGACCTCGGCCGCGCCCTCGACGAGCTCCGCCACCTGCTCGAGGTCGAGCTCGTGCGCTGCGACGTAGTCCAGCAGGAAGAGCGGGTCCGCTCCAGTCGTGATCACGTCGTCGATGCAGTGCGCCGCCAGGTCGCGGCCCGCGTCGCGCAACCGGCCGGCGCGCCGTGAGAGCACGAGCTTCGAGCCGACGCTGTCCGTCGAGGCCGCGAGCAGCCGCCGCTCGTCGAGTGGGTACAGCCCCGCGAAGGCGCCGAAGCCGGTCGCGCCGGTGGACTCGACCGCGCCGCGCAGCCGCTCGACCACCGCTTCTGCAGCCGCAAGCGAGACCCCGGCCGCCTGGTAGGTCCTGCCCCCGGAGCTCACGGGGCGAGTCTAAAGGGGCGGCTTGTCGGTGTTGGCGGACTAGTCGAACAGCTCCGCGTACAGCTCCGGCCGGCCGCGCGGGCCGTCGGGGAGGAAGCGCACGACCGTCGAGCCGATGATGACCTGGGCGTCCCAGCGGTCGACCTCGAGCAGCTGCGCGAGCGCGTCGGCCTTGGCGGACGGGTCGTCGGCGCGCAGGTGCAGCTCGGACAGCCGCAGCTCCTCGACGTTCTCGAGCAGCTCGTCGATCCAGTCGCGCTGCGGGTGCACCTCCAGCCGGTAGCCCGCGTCGGTCGCGACGAAGGTTCGCCGGCCGGGGTACTCCTGCACCCGCAGCCGCAGCCGAGTGGCCCGCTCCAGAACCTCGTGGAACTCCTCGTCGTCGAGCGCCACGCCGAGGTGGTCGACCCGCGGCAGCGGCCACTGGCCGGGCTGCACGACGACGTTCACCGCGCCGCGCTCGAGCTCCGAGAGCCGGTGCCGGAACCCCGAGCGCTCGAGCTCCTCCCACGAGACCCCGGACTCGAAGTGCACCTGGTCCTCGCCGATCCGCCCGTAGCGCGCGACCAGCCGGAAGCCGAGCTGCGCCAGGTACCGGGCCTCCACCTCGCGCACGTGGCTCGTCACCAGGTGGTAGTGGAAGAGGTCCACCAGCGCCGCCGATTGTGAAGGAAGAGCAGCCTCGGCGAGGAATGTGACGCTCGCCACATGAGCGTGCAACACGTCGACCTCGTCGTCTCCTCGATCGAGCGCAGCCTGCCCTTCTACCGGGACTTGCTCGCGCCGCTCGGCTTCCACCGCATCGGCGAGGTCGAGGGCGAGCGCGGTGAGACCATCTGGTACCTGTCGGGAGCGGCCTCCGCCATCGGGCTGCGCGAGGCGCAGACGCCGAGTGAAGGCGCGTACGACCGGTATCGCGTCGGCCTCCACCACCTCGCGTTCGAGGTTCACTCGCGCGGCGCCGTCAACGAGCGCGCCGGCTGGCTGCGCGCCCAGGGGGCCGAGATCGAAAGCGGCCCGGAGGAATACGCCTACCTGCCGGGGTATTACGCGGTGTTCTTCTACGACCCGGACGGCATGAAGCTCGAGATCGTCCATATCCCCGGCCTCGCGGCCTGACGAAAGGAGAAGCCGGCATGTCGGAGACTTCCCCAGAACAGCCGGGTGGCTCGACAGGCTCTCGTCCCTCGATGCCCAACTTCCCGGCGGGCGCGCGCTTGCCGATTCCAGGTAACGCGGAGCTCGCGATCTTCGCGCTCGTCGAGTTCGTCCTGATCATCATCTGGATCGCCGCCGACAGCGTGAACACGAACCAGTGGTCCATCTTCACCGTCGTCCTGACGGCGTTCTACTTCCTGAGCCGCGGCATCGCCAAGGCCAGCCGCGTCCTCGAGCAGTAACGCGCTAGGCCCTGGCGGGCTCGAACCTGAGTTTCGCGCCCTCACGTGGGACTGCCGTCGGGTAGTCCCGCGTGAGGCAGGCGCGGCAGAGCTCGCTCGGCGGCCGCCGCGTCGACTCCTCCAGCCCTTCGAGCGACAGGTACGCGAGCGAGGTGGCGCCGATGTGCTCGCGGATCTCCTCCACCGAGCGTGAAGCCGCGATCATCTCGTCCTCCGCGGCCAGGTCGATCCCGTAGAAGCACTGGCCGATCACGGGCGGCGCGGAGACGCGCACGTGCACCTCCGCCGCGCCCGCCTCGAACAGCATCGCCACGATCTTGCGCGTCGTGTTGCCGCGGACGATCGAGTCGTCGACCGCGACCACGCGCTTGCCCGCGACCTCGGCCAGCGGGTTGAACTTCAGCTTCACGCCCTGCTCGCGCAGGCCCTGGTCGGGCTGGATGAAGGTGCGGTGCACGTAACGGTTCTTGATCAGGCCCTCGGAGAACGGGATCCCGGTCGCCCGCGAGAAGCCGATCGCCGCGGGGGTGCCGGAGTCGGGGATCGGCAGGACGAGGTCCGCCTCGACCGGCGCCTCCTCGGCGAGCCGCGCGCCCATGCGCACCCGCGCGCCGTGCACCTCGACCCCCTCGAGCCGCGTGTCGGGGCGGGCGAGGTAGAAGAATTCGAAGATGCAGAGCGCGCCGTGTGGCGCGGGCTCGACGGCCCGGCGCGACCGCACCCCGTCCTCGTCGACCAGCACAAGCTCACCGGGCGTGAGCTCGCGCTCGAGCTCGGCGCCGACGAGGTCGAGTGCGCACGTCTCCGACGCGAGCACCCACTCGCCGCTCTCGCCGCGCCCGAGGCAGAGGGGGCGGAAGCCGTGCAGGTCGCGGA
>Ga0081540_1003039_pt1 | contig 13441 bp, 8 predicted proteins | sample TabmetS2T1R1_FD_71024 | JGI IMG/M metagenome (GOLD analysis project Ga0081540, IMG submission 71024) | Tabebuia heterophylla rhizosphere microbial communities from the University of Puerto Rico - S2T1R1 | ecosystem: Host-associated > Plants > Roots > Rhizosphere ... | reverse complement strand
CTGCGATTCGAGGCCACCGCAACGCTTATCGATCGCAATCTCGTTGCCGCTGCGAGGGGCGCGCTGTGGCTCGTCGCGCCGGTATTCGATGAAAGCGACCTGCGCGAATCCCGCACCAGTCGCGCCGTACGGACACCATCGGCACCGGGCGCGGCTGAGCCGATGTCGGCCGAAGTACTTCTTCCGGATGAGCAGTGGTGGGTGTTGTTCGTGAAGGAGAACGACGACGGATTCGATCACATTCGACTCGACATGCTCCGGACTGACGATGTCGCCAACAACACGGCCATCGCCCCGGTACAGATCCGGCTCAATGACGGCGATCCCATCGATGTCGGGAATCCGGCCCCGTTGCCCTGGTCGGCCGATCCGCCGGCTAGCTACGTTTGGCCGATCATCGACCGGAGCGCCGACTCGTTCGTGGTGTCGGTGAAACACAACGCTGCCGATCCCCTGCGGACCGTCGAGATCATCACCGGGCGCGGCCCGTCCGGCGATTCCCACGTGGTGTCGCTAGACCCTGCCCACGTCGATCAGACCTATGGTTTCCGGCCTACGGCGCTCATTCTGCTCCAGTACTGCATCCAGGGATTCAATGATCTATTTACCTGGCCCATAGGCGCCTACCGCCCGCCGCGGAGCTACATCGAGGTCACGTTCGCCGACGAGGCGGCCGCATACTCCAGTCGGCCCGGAACCAGAGAGAACGGCATCCCCGACGGATACCGATACGCGCTCGAAGCGCAGCGGGACTACCAGATCAAGACGCAATGGGCATTCAACGCCGGCGTGCTGATGCTTCTGCGATATGGACTGCCGGCCGACCAGTTCGCACTGTTATCCGACCAGGTTGCGAGCGGGTTGATCTCCCCGAGCAACGCCGGATTCGGCGCGCACCGTCCTCCTTACTATCAGCACGACACCAATCAGCGGGAGCTGATCCTGGCTGAGCGGGTGATCGAATCGTCCTTCGGACGCAGATCCGATCGCACCTACTACCCGGATCAGCGGATCTACCACGCGACGTCCTCGGAGGTGGATACCTACAGCACGTTGCTGGAACGCAATGAGCTGCGCTACATCGTGTTCGACCGATCAACCATTGCCGGCGAGGTGAACGGCGTGGATGCCTGCCTGTTCGGAGAAGGCCATCCGACGGGCGACGACGGCAACTACTTGTGGACGGAGGCAGCGACCGGTCTCACCGTTCTGCCCATTGAGGACCAGCTGCGAAACGAGATGCTCAACGCCGGCCCGGACGAAATCCTGAAGGGCCAAGTGGGTTATTGGTTACGTCGGCGGCTGATGCTCGCCGTACGGTTCCGCAAGCCCGGCCCGAGCAAGATCTACGTCTACGGCGACGATCTCGACCACGCCTGCGGGGATGGCTGGTTCGACGGCTCGCCGATCTTCTACACCCGCGGATATCTCGCCGCCCTCTGCTGGATAAGCACCCATCCGTGGGTGCGGGCCTGGACCGTTGATGAGAACGGCTTCGACCCGACGCTGTATCGCCAGCCCGAACCAATCACTGTGTCCAGCGCGATCTGCCCGAGTGTCGATCCGCTCGGGGTGGAGTCGATCGACCGGCAGGGCAACCGGATTCACTTCGACACCTGGTACCAATGGTGGGCCAACACGGTGTCCCTCTGGCTGGGCTGTTCCCTGCGGGAAATGAGCGACACCCTCGAAGATCAACTTGTGGCCTGGCCGGAAAAGTATCGTAACGGCCTCTATGAGCTCGCATGGATGTACTTCCTGGCCAATACCCACGAATCGATGTGGAGCCAACAGCCCTTGACCAACCCCAACGGCGATCCACAGAGCTGGCCGCCGGAGGACTTCGTCGTATCCGAGAGTATCCAGCAGCGTCACGCCTGGGTGTATCTCAACGCTTCGATCTGGGTGGAATGGGCCGGCGGTCAACCGTCGGGCGGAAATGGTCAGACCTACGTGATCGGCGCCACCGAGCCCAGCCAGTACGCGGCAAGCGGCGGCCCGCTACTGCAGCTCGTGCAAGCGCAAAGCAGCGCTGACCCGTACTGGTCCGGTCAGCACAACCCGAACCAACGAGGCACGTACTGGGACCATGACTGCCTGCCGACGATCGTCCTGTACAACCGGACCGCTCTGGTCGTGATCGATCGCAACGGCGGCCGGATCACTGAAGTGTTTTCCTGGGTCGACGGCGGCCCGATCTCGGTGAGCGGAACGATCAAGTCGCATCAGTTCTTGACCCCGGGCCCCATCGACCAGATCCCGTGCGACGGCGCGCGGCTGCAGAACACCGTGTTCACGCCGAATCACTGCTATGTGGCCTCGGATGTCGACAAAGCCGCATGGCTGCCGGGTACATATGTCGACCCGAGGCAGTCCGATCAACGGCTCTTGACGTGGTATCCGGACAACTTCAACGCCTATGAGTGCGACGTCGACACCAGTGGTGACCTCCCCGTAGTGACCTGCCGCTACGGACCGGCGTCGGGGAAGCAGCCCACGCCGCCGATTACACCGGAGCAATTCGACGACGCCTGTCAGCAGGACGGCACGGCCCGGCGGGCTGGTTTGCCCGGGATCGTCTGGCACGGCGGGAACGAGTTCCAGAAGACGATCAGGCTCGTTGGTGATCGAATCGAGATCCGATATGCCGGTGTCGCGCCGGGGCATGCGGTCAGCAACGAATTCACGGTCGATCTGGAACGAGCTGTGCTGGATGGCGTTGGCCAGCGGCGGAAGGTCGATCCCTCCGGCCGGCGCGCGGTGGTCGAGAACGCACTGGGCGTGCCGGTCGCCATCGAACTGCACGACAACTGCATTTTCGGACAAGAGCAGGAGCCACTGGTCATGCCGACTGGCGCCGGCCAGCCCGGCGCCGCAGCCGAGACGTATGACGCGCTGCACCGGGTGCTCACTGACGATCTTCGGGTGACCTGCGTCGCGGGCAACGAATTCGGATACGACATCGTTCTGCCCACCTAATCAGGGCTGGGGTGACCGCGCGGGAACGCTCGCGACCGATCGACCATCCAGGTCCTCGAGCCGTCCCACAACCAGCCGAGTATTGCAATGATCGGGCCCGTAAGCGCGCAACAGAACCTCGTGCGCCCGCTGCTGGTGGGCTCGCGCCCCGGCAATATCGCCAGCCTCGAGCTCGGCGAGACCGAGATTCGTCAAGGCCATGGCCACTCGCGGATCGTCGGGGCCGAACTGGCGGCTCATCATTGCCGCCGACTCGGCGTGCTCGGCTCGGGCGGCCCCAAGGTCGCCTAGCAGCCGCAACGTCCACCCGAGCTTGTCGTGGACCTCGGCCACGATCGGATGGTCGACCTCGCCATAGACCCGGCGCAGTACCGCCAGCGCCCGTCTCTGGAGATCCCGCGATTCCGCCGGCATGCCCTGATCATGCAGCATCATGCCGAGCCCGCTCATCGCTTCGGCGGCCAATGGGTGTTCCGGCCAGCCGGCTTCATCGAGAATCTCCAAAGCGTCGCGAAATTGCGTGGCTCCGGTGGCGAACTCATCGAGCGCCCAGAAGGTATAACCCAATCCGATCAGCGTACGAACGATCTCGGCCGTGTCCCCCAACTCGCGTAGAACTGGCAGGGAACGCTGGTAGTACCCCACTGCTCGGTCCGGTTCGTCGGCGCAATTGAGCAGATGTGCGAGCCGGGCCCACGTTCTCGCCGATCGCAGGTCTCCCGCATCGGCCGCTCCGCCCAACATCGCGATCGCCCGTTCCAGTTCCTCCCGCGCGAGAATGAGTTTCCCTTCGGCGTCTAACAATTCGCCCCGTTCGGCGTACAGCTCACCAAGCAGCTGGCGGTCCGCTCCGGTCGCGTGCCCGACGGCGATGAGCGAGTCGAGAATCGAATGCGCTGAGGGAAGAGCCGAGCGCGCGCGAAGGTAGCGGAACGCGTCGAGAGCTAAGTCGACAAGTCCGGTCGGTAACGCGTTGAGGTCCTCGCTGGACCTCAGCAAGGCGGTGATGTGCGGGGCAAGCACCGCCCAAGTGGTCCAGCCGTCCGGGTCGGTCGGGACGGGCGGCGCTGCCCGTCGGAGCAGGGTGACGACGTCGGTCGCCCGTGCTACTCGCTGGTCAGCCGGAAGCTTCGCGCGCAGTACGGTCTGCACAAGCCGGTGCACGCGAAGACTGCCCTCACCGCGATCGACGAGGGAGTAACGCAGAAGCTCGGCAACGGCGTCGGCGAATTCCATCTCGTCAGCGCCCTGGCCGCTGACGATCGCGGAGATCCAGCTGAGCGGAATGCTGTCAGGCGCCATGAACGCCGACGTCTCCAGGATTCGAGCGGCCAACGGCGATCTGGCCCCAACGCGTTCGAACACGATTTGCCAGGTCGCGCTGACCGTCTGGCGATGGTTGGCCGGCGCGCCCCGCATCAGCAGCTGGTCGCGACGAAGGTGGAACAGCCGGAGGTATTCGGCGAGGCTCAGACCGGTCTGATCGACATAGGCGCCCGCCTGCTCAAGGGCGAGTGGGAGGTTGCCCAGCAGGTCCGCGAGCGTGGTCGCAGCGTGTGGGTCACGGCGCCCGGAGCGGGCCAACAGGAAGCGGGCGGCGACCGTCGATCCGAACGGGTCTACCCGAATGGTCGGCCCGAGGGCCAACCAGGCCGAACTCTGCGAGGTGACGAGCACACACGCACTCGTCAACGGAGGCAGCGCCTCCCGGACAAGCTCAACGTCCTCCGCGTTGTCAAAGACGAGCAGCCAATCCTCGCGCTCCTTGATCGCCGCCCAGAGGCCGGACAGCAGATCGGCCTCATCCGAGCCGAGTTGCACATTCAGCCGTTTCGCCAGGGACGTCAAAGCGCCGAATAGCGCTGTCCTGCTCTCCGCCGTGACCCATGACACCGGACCGGCGTGCCGGTGGGCGATCTCCAATGCCACGTCGGTTTTGCCGACGCCGGCCAAGCCGTGGATCGTCACGACTCCATCGGTGGAAAGGTGGCGGCGAACCTTGCGCACCAGCTCGTCGCGCCCAGTGAACAACGGGTTGCGAGGCGGTAGGACGCGTACCAATTGCCGGGCCGATGCTGGCCGCCAGTCCAACGCGGCGCTTTGATTGAGGACGTTGTGGTGTAATTCGCGTAGCTCTGCCGACGGCTCCAGACCGAGTTCGACCTTGAGTTCGAGGCGGATTCGTTCATATACCGCGAGGGCGTCGACCTGGCGTCCACCGCGATACAGCGCGAGCATGTAGCGCTGGGCCAGTGACTCACTCAACGGCCATTGGGTCAGAGCGCTCTCCAGCCGGATCGCAGCCGCGAGATGCTTGCCTAGATCGAGGTAGGCATCAGCCACAAGCTCCTCGGCTACGAGCCGCCGCTCGGCTAGCCGCGCGCAGAATTCCACGGCCCACCGGGCATCGCGCAACGGACCGAATGCGTGCGCAGACCGCCACAGGCCGAGCGCCGGTTCGAGCAGATCGATGATCTCCGCATCCCGTTGCTCTTGCGAGAGAGCCAGCGCGTTGTCGACGGCCCGATCGAAACGGCAGGCATCGATCGCATCCTCATCGATCTCGAGTCGGTAGCCTCGGGCACCCGACTGCAACCCGACTCCTGCGGCGGCGAGCAGTTTGCGCAATCGGGAGACGTAGGCCTGCAAGGTGGTCGGCGCGGTAGGTGGCGGGTCGTCGCCCCACACCGCGTCGATCAAGCGGTCGCCAGAGACCGGGTGTGGATGCGACACCAGGAGCGCGGCGAGGACAACCTGCTGCCGCGGACCCCCGAGAATCACCGGTCGTCCGGCGATGACGACCTCGAGGGCGCCAAGAAGCCGGAACTCGACCAAATGTGCCATGCCACATACCCCAGGTGAGCCGATGGCCGCGGTGCTTGGTCCTCTGCAGTCACGGAGCGTGACCGCAGAGGGCAGAATACCTCTGATCGGTATACGAACCGAAAAGCTTTACACGTCTTGGCCAGTTGTTGCCGCGAGATGGCCCACCGCGAGGGCGCGGTGTGGCGCGGCTCGACCACTTTGCCATGCAGTCGGGTCTATGGCATCCCGAGCGCGACGGTGCCGGTCTCACGTCCAGAGCCACATCGCCGAGCCAACGACAGCGACAAGGACGAAACTGATCCCTCGGTAGATGACGACGGCGAGGATTCCGTCTGCTGCAACGGCGTGCTGAGCTGACCGGCTGCGTCGACTTGTGACGTGCAGCTAACCGGCCGCATCGTATGGATACGCTCGCGATGTGGCGCGCAGCCCGTCAGACCGGTTGGCCGAGGACGATCTCCGTGCGCGGTGGGCGGCCCGGCACCCCGGATATGAGGTCAGGGGCGGAGTTCTTTCGTGGTGGCTGCGCGCGATGTGGCGGATGGCCCGGCCGCTCACGACGGCCCGAGTGCCTCCGGACGTCGTCACCCTCACGGGTTTCGTTCTCGCAATCGCCTCGGCCCGCGCGCGTCCCGGGCGCGCGGCGCCGTTGCTCATCGGATCGGCTGTCGCCGACGGACTCGACGGTGCCGTGGCGATCATGGCCGACACCTCGTCCCCGCACGGGACCATGCTCGACCATGCGTGTGATCGAGTCGCTGATATTGCCGCGGGAATAGTGCTTTATCGCGCCGGGGCACCACGCGCCCTGGTCATCCCGGCCATTGCGCTCTCATACGCTCAGGAGACCTGGCTCCGGCGCAGTCCCGTAGTCACGGTCAACGAGCGCCCAACTCGGATCGTGTGCGCTGCCGTGGGCGATGTCGGACGGCGGGTCGCCGGCCGTCGCTGGCCGGCGGTCCTCGCTGCGCTCGTATGGGACGGGCTTGCAGCCCTTGCAGCGCTTCAGCTCGCCGGAAGCACCTCCGACGAGGCGCGCGACCGGCAACCGTGACCTGGTCGACTACCCAGCGCCCTCCGGCACCGTGTCCGCTCGGGCGCGGTGTGCCGACGCTCGCAACATCTCGATGATCAGCAGCAAGATCACGCAGATCACCGCGAGTACGATGACTGTGACCAGCGACGGTGAGTCGAACAGCAGCAGGATCACGCCAAGAATGGCGATCACTGCAACCCGCAATGCGATTGCGTACCGGTCCACGAAAGGCCCGACGGGCCCCGCGTTTATACGCGCGCCGGCCTCACGTGGCCAACGGACGACGGAAGTACGGAACCGGGTGGCGACGTATCCCGGACCCGAGACCCACACCCCGAATGCGACGATCAACGCCAGCAGCGCAAGCAATCTGATGCCCAACCGCAGGTAGCGCACGACAGTGTCGAACATGAATTGCGCCGTATCGCGGGTCAGGTTGGGCGTAGTGATCTTGTTGAGATAGATCGCGCGGCCGATCAGGAGCCCGATCCCGATAATCACCAGGCCGATCACGAGACCTAGGAGCGAGGCGATCAGCGCGCGCCGCTTGCGTCTGCTCAGCAGCACACCGACGACGAGCAGGACCAAGCCGATCCACGGCAGCCAATTCGCAACCTTGTTGAGAAGATTCGTCAGCGAGCGAGCATGCTGCAGCCCACTGACGTTGCCTACCTTGATGGTCGATCCCACGACTGGGACCTTCGAAGCGACGGTGAGTCCGGCCTCTACGAGGCGGGTCTTGACCTGCTCAACGACCGCGGACAGGTCGAGCGTCACGTCGCCGTTGCCGGCGACGCGAAGTGCGGCGTTCTGGGGTCTCTGGCCCGTGAGCAGATAGTTGATTTGGGTGTGAGCAACGCGGTTGATGCTGTTCCACAGGGTTTTGAATGCGTCGCTCTGCACGAACTTGGTCGTGACCGTGTTCACCAAGCCGTTTGCCGCGCTCTGCAATGCGGGTGTCAGAACCTGCGCGGCTCGCGGCGGCAGCACCGGATCCAGTGCCGACTTGATGTCGATGCGATCTTGGAATTGCGCGTTCACCGCGGCGATCACGGCGTTCTGCACGCCCGGGTTGCTCGCCAGCGGTTCCACTGTTTGTACATATCGGTCGGTGTTGAGGAGCAGATTCCTGCCCCAGATCACGACCGGCGTCAGAACCAGGCAAATGACACTCAAGATCAAGATGATGGTGATGCCGGCCGACCGCGCGATGCCGGCCGCCCGGTTTCCAGCCGACCGAGGTGCCGGAGCTGCGGGCTCCGGTGCTTTACCCCCACTGGCTGGTGGTTCTACAACTTCTGATGTAGATGTCTCGTCGGTCATCGCGTTTACGAACGCAATCTCCGCTGCCCAAGCACGTCAACGCTCCGATCGCCTAACGTCAGATCACGATCAAATCAGGGCCCCGCCCATCACTCAGCCAACTTTCGCGGGACGTCCAGGCACCTCGTCCGACCCACGACAACCGTAGGGGGCAGGCCGAGTGGAGTCCATCACCGCTATGGATGAAATTCAGCGGCGGGGGAACGGGTCACCGGAACCGAGAAGGCACGGCTGACCTAGAGCCCCGGAAGGGCCGGAGTTTTTTGACCCGCAGACTCCACCTCCGTTCGCGGACTCCAGTCGTAGATAACCGACGTTCGGAACACGAGATCCGCTACGGAGTGGTTGGCCGAGCTAATAGCCACCCACAGCAAACCAATGGGAAACACCACGCACAGAAGGGCACGCAGGATCGCACCGGGAAGTCGCATCATCGCACCGTTGTGGTTCACGACCCTTACGCCCAACAGCGCGGCGCCGTACGTTCGCCCGGTACCGGCCCAGGAGAATGCCAAGTATGCCGTCACCAGGACGAAATAGACGACTGGAACACTCCAGCTGATGTTCTCCGGCCAGTGAAATCGGCTGGGACGAATGACGAACGTGGCGAGCGCGATGCCGCCGTAGATGAGACAGATCGCGACGATCACGAGCAGAAAGTCCACCACGCTTGCTGCCACCCGAGTGACGACTCCGGCTCGCTGGCCCTGGAAATCGCGGGCTTGAGCCGGGACCGTTGCGTAGCGGTCGGTCATGGCTCGGTCCCGTTCATCGGTGCCTTGGTGTTCCGGTCACGCCCGCGGCGAAGTACTCGGTCGACGATCCGGTCGATCCGTTCGTCTGCGGCTCGGCCTTGCATGCGGACGCCGACCACGGTCTCCGACGCCATTGCCCCGCTGGACTCCCAGATGATCTCCGGCAGGTCGATCTCGTCGATGACCTCACTGGCGATCTTCCCAAGGTCAAGGCGCGAGACGATCGCCTCGATGTCGACCCTCGACACGACGCCGTTGACATCTACCCGGGCAATGATCGGATCGAGATTCACCCGAGCCACGATGCCGTTGATATCGACCAACTCCAGAACGTGATTGATCGGTACGTTTTCAATGATCGAATCGAAGTCCAGGTGACCAACTATCGCGGCGATGTCGACCTCGTCGACGATTCGCATCACCTTCACCCGGTCGATGACGATCTGAGTGAGGTCGATCCGATCCAGTATGACGTCGACGACGTAGGGGACAATGTCATCTAAGAGCGCCCAGGCCTGACGCACACCCTGCCTACGGGCGCGCTCACCCCGGTCGGCGAGCTGATCAACACCGCGCTGCGGCCAGTAGCGCTCTGGCACCACCGGCGGCTGAAGCGCCAGCTTTGCGAACGGCTGGACGAGCCGATAGGCACTCACGGCAGTCCGAGCGACCACCTCGGTCGCTGCCAGTCCCACCCCTATGGCGACGTCGACCGCCGGCGGGACGCCGCGAGGATCGCCGGGCGAGGCCGACACTCCTCGACTGCTCGCCGCGTCCCCCATTTCCGCCACGCGACTCACCTCCGGTGAACGCGGCGCGACGGCTCAGCACCGCTTCTAAGCCAGCAGCTTAGCCTTCTGGGCGTCGAATTCAGCCTGAGTCAACACGCCTTGATCACGCAATGTGGCGAGCTTGGTGAGTTCCTCAGCAGTGGTCGGGGCGCCCGGCGTTGCCGCGACTTCCCGGATATAGCCGCGCATCTCCTGATCCGCGCGGCGTGCGTCGCGAACGTCGCGCTTCTGCATGCCCGAACCCCGAGCGATCAAGTACACGAGCACGCCGAGGAATGGCAAGATGACGATGAAGATCACCCACCCGGCCTTGCCCCATCCGCCGAGATCATCGCTGCGGAAGATGTCCAGAATGATCCGAACCAGGAGGAAGATCCACAAGATCCACAGAAACAGCCAGAGCATCGTCCAGAACAGGTTGAGCAGCGGATAGTCCTGGGCAGCTACCAGCGGCGCGGCGCTCATTCGAGGTTTCCTTTCAGATAGATCCCATAGGGCGTGACCGTACGGTAAGGGATCGGACAATCCGTCGTATCAGCGGCATGCTGTGAGTCGCGGACGTTCGCGTTTGAGGGTGCCGGGCGAGGCATGATCGCCGTTACGCTGGAACGTGTCGGCCGGCTCGTTGGACAGATCCTCAACTGAGGACGGCCTGCCGCCAGATGCCGAGATTGACTCCGCCGATGGACGGATCGCACGGTGGCGAGCCCGAGCCGATGCGGCCGCCGACCAGTACCAGAAGCGGGCCCAGGACCAACCGTTGCTTGGACTGCCACTGGCCCTGATTGCGCGGTACACAGGTCGGCAGGGGATGTTGCTCGCCAGCGCATCCGCATTTCGTCTTTTCCTCTGGCTGTTGCCATTGGCGCTGGTGGCAGCCGGCATCTTAGCGGCCGCGGCGCAAAGCCAGGCCAGCTCGGCCAGCCTCGAGTCAGCGAGCAAACGCGCGGGAATCACCGGCGCCGCAAGTCAGCAGGTCGTGACGGCACTCCACGAGGCCCATCGATCATGGTGGCTCGCCGTGGTTCTCGGAGCCGTGTTCTTTCTGTGGGCGACTCGCACGTTGATGCGCAACCTGGTCGTAGTGAACGCTCATCTGTGGGGCGCACCGGTTCCTCGCCTGAAGCAGAAACACGTGCTGATCACAACGCTGGTCTTCGCCGGCGCGTGGATCGCTTTGATCGGCTTCGCCGCTCTGGTGAGCCAACTGGATCACGCCATCCCGGGTGGTTTCCTGGCGACGTTCCTTTTGGGTGCGATCGCAACGGCTGCGGTGTGGTTCGTCGTCTGCTTGCGGCTGCCGGATCGCCGTCGGGATTGGCTCGATCTGCTTCCTGGCTGTCTCGCATTCGGAGCGGGCCTGTCGATCCTCAGAATCGTCAGCCGCGTCTACCTGCCCGCACGTTTTGAGAAATCGTCACAATTGTACGGATCTCTCGGGGTCGCGGCCGTAATGTTGGCCTGGCTGCTGATCATCGGGAACCTCATCGTCGGTTCCGCACTCATCAATGTCGTGTGGAGCGACTATCGCGCCGGCCGGCGCGACTCCGAGGACCAATAGCAGCGACTGCCTCTCACCCTGGCTGGCTGATCCCCCGGTCAGAGCTTGGCGCAGTCTGGACTGGTCGACGTGCGACCGTTGATCGTTGGAGATTAAGGCCAGCTCCGCGACAGCGGACACTTGTCGCAGGAGGAGTTTCGAGCAAGCGAAAGCTCGCGTTCTCTACCCATAAGACCTCGGACGGCCGCCCGAGGTTGACCGTTCAGCGAAGTCCCCACTTCGTGCTGTGTGAGGAGACGAATGGCAACCCTGACTGTGTGGAAATTCGCCGATCCAGACGGAGCCGACAAGGCGCTCGAGACCCTCGAAGGACTGCAGAAGCAGGCACTCATCGAGGTGTTGGACGGCGCCGTTGTCAGCTGGCCGCCCGACAAGAAGAAGCCGAGGACGCGCCAGCTGCATAGCACGACCGGTGCAGGGGCACTCGGCGGTGCGTTCTGGGGGCTCCTGTTCGGTCTGATCTTCTTCATCCCGCTGGTCGGTGCGGCGATTGGCGTCGCAACCGGAGCCCTGGTCGGCTCCATGACGGACGTCGGCATCAGCGATGACTTCATCAAGAGCGTGCGTGATGAGGTGACGCCAGGTACTTCCGCGTTGTTCCTCATGAGCCAGAACGCGGTAGTGGATCGAGTCCGCAGCGCCTTCGCTGAGACAGACGTCCAGCTCATCCGTACCAACCTCAGCGATGAGCAGGAAGCCAAGCTGCGCGAGGCCTTCGGCGAAGAGGACTGACCTGACTCGCCCCCACTAACGGGATCGCAGGGTTACGCCTGGCCACCGCTGGCGGATTCGGGCTGCGCGTCGCTGCGGAATGCCACGATGAGCTGGGTCAGCACCGCCTGACGATCGTGCCGCCCTTCAGCTCGGACCAGACCGCTGTTGTGAGCATCATCCCGGCTGCCTTGATCTCCGGCATCCCGCGAGCAACTTCCGGTCGTGACCACTAGTCAGCGGCCGTCCTATCGGTAGATCGCACTCGCGCTGATCGTCTGAGGGCTGTCGGAGGGCCTGGGCCCGCTGGCGCACAGGCACTAGGCTCGTTCCGGTTAGCCTGTGAGGTCAACTTCTTCGGACCGTTGGCGTTGGTTCGGGCATTCGGGCTGCAGCTGCGGTATCGCAAGGCAGCCGCGGTGGCCATACCTGTAGGTACGGACGACGAGGGCCGGGACCCACACGAAATCGTGCAGCGATCTCGTGGGGTGGCGACAACGCCGCGAGGCGCCATCTGGGCCCGGCAGACCCTGGGCGAGCTTCCGGTCGTGACCACCAGCGCGCAAATCCCGGCCGCCCAGACAGCTACAACTCCCCGGAACCCGGGACCTACCTCAGAAACCGATGATCTTGAGCGTAAGTCAGGTCTCACTCAAAGTTGCAGTAATCGACGATCGCTCTCACGCAGCGTGACAAGTGCGTGCGCCAAGAAGCGAGATGTCTCTGCCGGCCCCGATCAGGTCACAGCCTCAACATCCTCGGCGCGGACCGCCGACAGCGCCTTGCTCGCGCCCTGCCCGACCAACCGCGATCTCGTTCCTCGCCCCGGACGCTTAACAGACTAGTCCAATGCTCCAACGCCCAACATCGACGACCTACGAATCTGAAAATTCCGCAGTGCCGTGCATGACGCCTGCAAGCGGGCCCAGGCGGCGGCGATTCCGAGCTATGAGTCTCGAGATCGATCACCGTCTCCAACGGCGGCCGCCGCGCTCGTCAACAATCGGCCGTCTGTCAGAAGCGCTGCCACCATCTATCGCCGCGCTGACCGCGTGCCGCCCGATCTGGTTGTGAGTTTTCCAAGACGAACTCATTCAGGCGAATGAGGGAAGCTGCTGTTCTTGCGACCTCAGATCGGCCCTGTAGAAACATCGGACCAGCCCAAGCCCAGGTGCGTGTCCGAGTTGCACCGACGTCCAGAGTATGAGTGGATTCAGTGCGCACCGAGCCCTGGCCGCCCGTCCAGACTGACAGCATTCTGGTGCCGTCGTTAAGCGCAGCGATAGCCCGGAATGGACGCTCATCGGGCAAATAGGACTCGCGCTGAATATCGTACGGATCCAAGGTTGCCGCACCCAGGCCGATGTACTGAGCACCTGAGGTCATCGGCTCGACGCGAGTGGACAACTGTTCGCGTGGGTCGAATCTCCCCATAGCAAGATACTCACGGGACAACGCA
>Ga0081540_1003038_pt1 | contig 13444 bp, 16 predicted proteins | sample TabmetS2T1R1_FD_71024 | JGI IMG/M metagenome (GOLD analysis project Ga0081540, IMG submission 71024) | Tabebuia heterophylla rhizosphere microbial communities from the University of Puerto Rico - S2T1R1 | ecosystem: Host-associated > Plants > Roots > Rhizosphere ... | reverse complement strand
TCCTGGTTCTTCGAATAACCCATCAGGAGGTTCGAGAACGGGACGTGATAGCTGAACTGCCCGCCGGGGCCCTTGGGCAGCGCGGCGTGCAGGATGTCGTCCTTCAGTTGCGCGCCAGTCTCCGTCTTGTAGGTATCCGGCTTGCGCAGAGACTCGATGTAGATCGAGGCGCCATTGAGCGTGGCGCTGCACGTCCCGGACAGAAAAGCGCGGTTGTTGTTGGAATCGTCCCAGGCGAGCCCACCTTCATCGTGGGCGTCCTTCCAGAAGGCCACCATGAACTTCACCGACTCGACCGTTGCTGGGCTGTTCAGCACAACCGTCTTGCCGTCTGCTTCGACCTCTTTGCCGCCCCAGGACCACAGGTAGGGGTAAGCGAAGGCGGGCGCATCGCCGAAGGTGTGACCCAGCGTTTGGCCGATGGGCCGTCCCTTTGCCTTCAGCTTCTTGCCGGCCTCGCGATACTCTTCCCAGGTCTGGGGAAATTTTCCATCCGTGTAGCCGATCTCGGCAAACCAGGACTTTCGGTATGCGATCTGCAGGCCGACAATGCACCACGGCACTGCGATCCATTTCTTGCCGTCATTGGCGACAGCGCGGGATGTATCGTAGAAGCCGCCCTGACTCTTGCCGAGTTCCTCAGCGATGTCGCTGACGTCTATGACGCTCTCGCCGTAAAGTTGCCCCCAATTGTTGAGGACGCAGACGACGTCGGGGCCTGACCCCGACTGGATCGCCGAGGTGATGCGGGCCTGGATGTCGTTGGCGTTGATGGTCTCGATATTGAGCTTTATGCCGAGTGCCTTCTCGCCCTCCTTGGCGATTTCGTTGCGCAGAAGCTGATCTGACGCCGGAACGAAGTCGGTCCAGCGCAGCCAGTGGACCGTGGCGGCTTGCGCATAGGCCGGCGCCCTGCCCGCCGCCAGGATGCCGGCCATGCCGCCCACAAGCGCGGTGCCGCCCTTGAGGACGTTACGTCGGGTTACCGTCGTCATGCATCCCTCCCTCGATGTGTCTGAGCTGATGCCCTTCGGCCAGTCTTGTGCCGGCTTGGAGTCCCTTTCAGTCTATCGCGCCTCCGTGGTTCAACGCATGCGCACGTTGTCGCCTGCGCAATTCGTCGGCCCGATGATCATTTGTTGGTGTGCCACTTGCAGCGCCGTGGCGGCGAACCCGCCACGAAACAGCGTGAATTCTTCGCGGAGCAGCGCCGCGATTACGTCGTTCCCAATCGTAACGGCGATACGACCGGCGGCCTGGATCTGTCGGCGCTGCAGCCAGCGCATGAACCCCACCGTCATAACGGTCCCTCCCGCACAGCGACAGTATTGCCGTGGCCAAGCGGGTTTTCCCCGTCTTCTATGAAGTTCGGTACCGGAAGCTGGCGCGACGTCATTGTCGCCCGTCGCAGCAGGAAATCAAGTGCTAGCTTTGACGCGCCTGCCATGGTCTCACTTCGTGAACTGGCCGGCCACCAAAGTATCAAAAAGCGCAAGTGGCCGCCGGGCCTAAGGCGCATCCGGTTTTACCCAGAAAACAGACGTTGGTAGCTCAGGCGGTCACGTCGGCTACGGGGCCAACACCGGATATGCAGCGCCGCATCGTCGACCGTATCGAGCCGAAGACCTTATTCCCCTTCGGAGCGCCGGGCGAAGGTCCTCGTGCATGCGGCACCATCCGTTGGGCATCGCCAGTGATTGACACTGGCTCCCGCTTCTGGTTTTCGCCCCATAGCGTGGGCTGAAGTACATGGGCAATCGCGCGGGGTTGATCCTTGGGGCGGTCCAATCGCGTACCGCCCTATTTTCATGTGTGCTACCTAGTTGGGTTGCAAAATGGTAGCAGGAAAAGCAGATCATGACTGACGATCAGGTCAATCTCGTAGTTCAGCACCTTTGCGAGCAATTGCACTTGGCGCTCCGATTGAAGGGCAGCGAGGCACATCCACCAAACGCCAAGGATATTGGATTCGATCCTGCCTCTGTAAGAACTGTATTGCTGACCGGCTTGCGTTCGGCGGGTGTCACGATCCACCACGAGGCAGCCGGGGCGAGCGAAGAGCCGCCGTGGTCCTAAACGCAAAGCGCGGGACAGAAGCCCCGCGCGAAACTACTCCGGCAGCCGCCGCTAGGCCCTCGTGATGCCGCTAGTCAAATCGCGCATGTGCAGCAAATCCTGCCGCGCGCGGCGGTCTTAGATACGAAACACGTCGACAGGGCTCGGCTTTATTCGTCCTTCCATTTGATCGAGCAGCCAATAGAGGCCTTTTGGTCAGCCGGCGCCAGACCGGTGGTCGCAATCGCGCGCATGGCCCCGACAAGCTCTCGGGGCGCCCCCGCGCGAGGCGGAGTTGTGCGGCCTTCGTCGAGCCGGCCGCGATACTTGAGCTTGCGGTCGGCATTGTAACCGAAGAAGTCCGGCGTACAGACCGCCCCATACGCCCGAGCGACAGTCTGGGTCTCATCGTGGAGATATGGAAACGGGAAATCATGAGCCTTCGCGAAACGCTTCATATTCTCAAATGAGTCGTCGGGATAGCTCGCCGCATCGTTCGAGCAAATCGCCGCAAAGCCTATGCTCTCCGACATCAGCACGCGGGCGTCCGAAACCATGCGGTCGATCACCGCTTTAACATAGGGACAATGGTTGCAGATGAAGACGACGACGGTGCCTTTTTCGCCCGCAACGTCGTCCAGTACGTAAGTCTTGCCGTCGGTGGCCGGAAGCCGAAACTCCGCCGCAGGCGTATCAAGAACGACTTGGGTAGCTGTTGTCGCCATATCGCACCTCCTTGTGCCCAAATATATGCTGACGACGGCCTGCCGGGGCACAGTTTCCAAAGTCTGCTCGCCAGCTTTCGGACAAACTTTGCTGAAGAACCTTCAGGAGAAGCCCATAATATCAGCGCCAAGGTTGTACGCTACATCCGCTACCGACCGCCTCGCCACGCGGTCAGGCGCGGGATCCAACGCGGCACATTGATGCGGAAAGCTTCGTATTCCGCCCCGAATGATTTTTTTAGCGTCGGCTCCTCGTAGCCCACGACAAACAGGTGGCAGACGAGGCAGAAGACCGCGCCGTAGGCGAACAGCCGCCAATCGCCAAACAGGACCGCCTGGCCGAAAATGACGGCGGCGACCGCCACGTAGATTGGATTGCGTACATAGCGATAGAGGCCGGTAACGACAAGGTGTTGGGTCGGGGCGATCGGCGCTGGCGTGCCGAGCCCCTGCAGCGCGAAACGTCCGAATGAATCCACGAACCCGGATACGCCGGCAAGAATTAGCGCGGAGCCGACGAAGCGCGTGAGCTCGACGCCGAGAAACGACAACCTAAACTCCCAGTGCGAAATCCACCACGGCACCACCCCGGCCACCACGTAGGGCACGAAAACGAAGAAGATGGCGGTGCCGATGACGGCGGCGGATCTTGGCGTGGACACGATCCATTCCTTGCTATTATAGCGCTCCGCACCGGAGCGTCAGGTCCGTCTTGGATCAAACCCGGATGTGGAGGGCCGCTCGGCCTTTCCCTGCCCAAGTCCGCTGTTTCGAATAGGCGATTAGACCATGGCTGGTGCTGCGTCAGAGGTCCGCTCGATCAAATTGCGCGCGCGGTATAGGTACGGGCTAAGGCAGATAGGGTCTTTGCGATTGCGCTTCGGCGGGATATTGGCCCACGCGCCTTGCTGGCGGGCCAACTCCCCGATCCAGTCTGTGTCGTATCCGCGATCCGCGAGTAACATCGTTATCGGAAGCAATGCGCCGAGAAGAACCGAACATAGCCAATTGTGGTGCGCCTCACCCGGCGTGAGGGCGAGATAGACCGGCAGGCCATTGGTATCCACCACTGCGTGAATCTTGCTCGTCAGGCCCCCTCGCGAGACCCATATCTCGGTGATCGTTGTCCGCGATGTAGGCTCCGCGCTGGTGCACGCGCACGACGGGGGTATCGATCATCTGTACCGCCGCGTCATGACCGGCGGCCAGTGCATCCATGATCCGGCCCCATACGCGCCAGCCTGCCGCCAACGAACGAAGCGATTATAGCAAGTGGCGCGGGGACCAAAGGCTTGCGGCAGATCGCGCCAGGGAGCACCTGAGCGCAAGACCCAAAGATATCATTCAGGACGCGCTGGTCGTCAACACGGGGAATGCCACGCGGCTTGTTCGGAAGGAACGACCGGATGGCAGTCCATTCAAAGTCCATGAGTTCATACCGCATGATTCGAGGCCCCGGTTTGGACGCTTGAATCGCGTCCATACCGATGCCCTCAACCGGCAAACCGGACAATCATCACTTCCGAGATTACCCCCATAACCGGACATGCTGCGCACAATGCCAAAATCGACGTGAATGACCCATATGCGACCTCGGTTGCCGAGCGATCCCGCTTCACAACCACAACTCCTTTACCGATATCCGCGCCGGTTTGCTGCCGAACCGGACTATCACCGATGCGACGCCAGCTAAGCGACGATCTCGGCCAGCTACGCTCGCAAGCCTCCCGCACCAAAAGAATTCCGAGCTACTGCATTGCACTGCTGATTTCGGTCTTACGCATTCATCGAGCCCGACGCGTACCTGTGCGTTGACGCTCGATGCGATTTTAAGCCGGGGAACTGAGCCCCTGTCAGGGTTGGCGCTGCTCTCACACGTCTGGAACAGAAGGCCCCTACTTTTGTTCAATCGTCCAGAGTCCAATTGAGGAGAAGGACTATGATTACTAACAGACTTATGATCTTGGGTGCGGCGCTCGCCTTCAGCGCCACCTCCGGGTATGCCGGTCCCTGCAACACGGCGAGCCGCGATGCAGGATCAGGGAATGTCCCGGGCTATACCGGACAAACCACTGGTTCCACAGCAACTGGCTCCGAGCAGCATCCGCCGACATCTTCGATGAGCAAAGCCTCAGAGCATACCGCAACCTCGTCGGAAGATGCGCAGCGCCAGATGCAGAGCCAGCCTACCGCTGCCGAGCAATCAACGACGACCCAGGCCGCTCCCTCTCAGGAGTCACGGACGGTCGGCGCGGTCGAGGGGACCCGTCCTGAGCTCACTGAACAATCAAAGAGGGCGACCGCCGGCGCAGCCCAGCCCGCACCGTCCCAGAAAAAGCCTGCGGACGACTGCTAGACGCGCGGGAAATAATGGGTTCAAAAGGGAACGTATCGAGGGCTGGCCGAACGCCTTGGCCCTCGATTGGCCCAGCCGCAAATCGCGCACACAAATTTCGTGTACTTGAAACAAAGGCCGGTGCCGATTGCTTCCGCTTATGGCCCTGACGCGAAGTCCAGCACAGCTCTGGAATAGTCGCTCATCGCAGTAGACCGGAAGCGAATGGTCGGCTTTCAAACTGGCGCTTTTGACTCGCGCCCAGACTAAATTGCCGGGTGATCTTATTGGAGACTAGCCTCCGATAGTTGTACGATGCATGTATGAACGGGCATCAACATCGAAGCCGCGGCGGCCCGCTGCACGCCTTCCAAGGGCCCGGCAGCCGGCTCTACAGCTTCCTCGCCAAGACAGTGTTTCGCGGCGTCTATCGCCGGCTCGCCCACGACATCGCTGCCGCCGCGCCGCAAAACGCTGCCGTGCTAGACGTCGGCACGGGCCCCGGTGTGCTGCTGGCCGAGCTGGCCCGGTTGCGCCCCGACCTGACGCTCACCGGCGTCGACTTGTCGCCCGACATGGTGACGGCGGCCGCCAAAAATCTGCGCGGGCGAGCCACCGTCCGCTTTGGTGACGTGAGCCAACTCCCGTTTGAAGACCGATCGTTCGACGTGGTCGCGTCGTCGTTCAGCCTGCATCACTGGGACTACCCCGAGGCCGCCGCGCCGCAACTCGTCCGCGTGCTGCGGCCCGGCGGAAGCGCGCTCATCTACGACTTTCCCTGGGCCCCGTTCGATAGGCTCAATCCCATCAAAGAGCGCACGCCCATCAGCACTGGAAACCCGTTCATCCGGCGCTGTGTCAGGCTGACCCTGGCCGCCTAGCCAGAAGCTGCTGATCTGTCCGGTCATGGCCCTTCGCAATATGTTGCGCCGCCGCGCGAGCTTGGTCGCTGACGGGGCGAAGCGAACGTAGCCTTCGTCGCGTCACGACAACGGATTTATAGGTACACGGCTAGCTAGACTCGCAGGTTCAAATCCGGGAGGCGCAACACCTGATCCTTGCGATTAATGGAAAGAGTGATTCCCGTGATCTAGCGGTACAGAAACGTTACCCTCCGAAGGCAAAGATCACACGTTCGAATCGTGTCAGGTGCGCCATTTTTCTGGCCGAACGCGTTCCAGACGCCACACGAAATCCAATCGACCGTCACAATACAGACGCGCGGCGCGTTTTGTGCTCCGACACTGTGCCAGTAGGCACCCCAGCCTTGAATCGTGTCCGCGACTTCAATCCGCCCGCGCCAGCACCTGCTCCAGCTTTCCGAACAACTACTGCCACCCGGCGCCTAGCTCGCCGCGTCCTTGATCGCGGTTTCGAAGGTCTTTGCGTCGAAGGCCGGCATACTCTGGATCCGCCCCAGGCCCTGGGTCGCGTACCAGACGGAGAACGCGAGCATCGCTCCCTCATTCGGGGCATCGACGATGTCGACGAAATCGTAATAGCCCTGCGTGTAGTGGATCGACTCGACCTTGATGCCCAGTTTGTCGAGTTTTGCCTTGGCCTTGCCGATCCGCTCCGATTGCTTGCTTGCCCACTCCGGGCTCAAATTGCCAAGTAGCACATATTTCATGGGGCTACCTCCACGTGATGTTGATCATGATGCGCGAAGGACCACACGATTATACGCCTTCCAGGGACCCGTGCCATGTCGTTGTGCGTAGCGAGAACGGCAAGATTCGGCCTCGCCGGCCCCGCATTTTGTCCGACAGGTCCTACAGCCAGCGCCGCACCCGCGCGCGGTAGCGGCGATAAGCGTCCCCGAACTTGCGCTCGAGATAGGCTTCCTCGCGGGTGATCACACCGTAGCGGATGACAAGCGCGAAGGACACCAGCGTCATCAACAGCCAGAGGCCGTTGAAGACAATGGCCAAACCGATGAGCCCCAGCACCATACCGAGATAGATGGGGTTGCGCGTGAAGCGGTAGGGGCCAGTCTCCACGATGGTCGTGGACGGCAGATTGGTGGGTACGTTCGATCCAGCCCGGGTCATGCTCGTGATCGCCCACGCGACCAGCGCCAGCGCAAGGACAAACACCGTCGCGCCGAGCCAGCCTGCAGAAACCACGGCCGGCAAGAACGGCAACGGCATGAGCCAATTGAGCGCGAGCCCGGCAAGCACCGCGAGCGCCCACGCGATCGGCGGCCGGACAATGACATTCGCAGTATCTGCCGTGTCAGCCATGGCGGGACCGGTGAGCCTGCACTGCTTTTGATGTGGCCAGCCGGAGACTATTTTGCAAGTGTTGCGCAAAATCGCAGGCAATCCGAGATTTGCCGGTTCGAGCGTGGCGGGCCATAGCATCATAGCGCGACGGCGAAGCAATAGTTCCCATCTTCATCGGCCGTGGTGCGCCAGTTTTCCTTTATTTTGCAGCGCGATATCCAAACTCAAACTAAGACTAAGACTGCAGCGCTGCGTCATTCGAGCGAGTAAGCAACTTAGAGGAAAAGCTCAGGCGGACGCTGCGCGTGCGGCGTCAGGAGTCGAAGCAGACTGGTGACGCACCGCCGTCGGCATAACCTATCGCGCGTTAGTGCATCATCCCTCAACCCGGCCGCAATCAGCCCGACGACCGCGGTCACCACTATCAACAAGGGATCGCTGACCTTTCAGCGGAACAATACGGCGAGCTAGACGACGCCGATCGCAGCCATCACCAGTCACCGATCGCAATCTTCCCAGCAGGCACACGCGCCCAAAATCGTTCCGATCGCAGCGTCATAGGTCGGCGACGTCGATATTTGCGATTTCCATCTGGTCCTTGTAAAATTCGATAATTGCAATCTTCACCCGGCGGCATCGCCAGCGATCCGATCCAGTCGCAATCGATGCCGATGATCCGTGAGCAAACGTCCGCCTCCTATGACAGCGGCCAGCGTTCCCAAGCCCGTTCCACCGGCAATCAAGAACATGATGAGGAGCTGATACTTTACGGCATCCGTGGGCTCGACGCCTGCAAGGATCTGCCCGGTCATCATTCCCGGCAGGGAAACAAGACCGATTGCCGCCATTCCGTTAATGGTCGGCATGAAGCCGCTTCGCAAAGCATCACGGATTATGGGCAGCAGCGCCTGATACCTCGTGCCGCCCAGCGCGAGACAAGCTTCCACCGCAGCTCGCTCGCGTATCAGACCATTGGTGAGGACGTCTAGACCCAGGCTTATCCCCGTCATGGTGTTGCCCAGGACCATGCCCAACAACGGCAGCGCGTAGCGCGGATGGTACCAGGGTTCGGGACGCAGCTGTGTGAGGAGCGAAAACATCGTCACCGTACCCGCAGCCAGCAAAGTGCATCCCGCACCCAGGCCGTACATCCAAAGGCCTTGCAGTCGTCGCTTCTGCCGCACAACGGTTTCCCGCGACGCGAAGAGGACCATGATGATGGCCGCGACCGCGGTCCAGAGTGGAGAGACCGCGGCAAACAGGAACGTGAGCACATATCCGACGAGCACCAGCTGTACCACCATGCGCGCAGTCGCAATGGCTAGTTGGCGCTCGAGCTTGAGATGCAGTGCAAGCGAAAGAACGCCGTTCATGACGACGAGGAGCGCAGGCAGAGCGAGATCGCCGTAGGTTAGTTGGATATACGTCAAAGCGGATGCTCCTCGATCCGGCCGCCGCTCTCCATCACAAACAACCGGGATGCAACTCGACGAGCCTGAGCGCCATCATGAGTGCTCCATATGATGCCCGTTCCCGCCGAGACCCGCTCGGCGACTATTGCTTCAACGGTCGCGGTGGATGTCGCATCGAGCGCCGAGGTGGGCTCGTCGAGCAGGAGCACGCGAGAGCGCAGCGTCAGCGCGCGCACAAGCCCAAGGCGCTGCTTCTCCCCGGTGGAAAGTCTGCGGATATTCCAGGTTCCACAGTCCGCCGGCAACCCCAAGCGTTCAACCAGGGGCATGGCTTGATTCCACGCCGCGAAATGCTCCTGCACGGTGTCACCCCACCAGCCGGGCTCAGCGGCGACGTACGTCACCTGGCTTCGCCAACGTGGCGCTGGGACAGCTTCCCGTAGCACTCCGTCCAGCTTGACCGTGCCTTCGTTTGGATCGAGATCGGCGATAGCTCGAAGCAGCAGGCTCTTACCCACGCCGGAAGGTCCCTGCAGGGCAACACATTCTCCATCGTTCAGGGCGAACGAAACAGAAATGTGCAAGCGCGTTAATGCCTGGACAGTAAGCATGACCTTTTCCGGTTTGCGTAGATCGGCAGTCTTGCGCAAGCCGAGCTCGACAACTAGTTTAGCTGCACGGGGATGAGCAGTCTCCCCGTCAGACGGCTGTTCCGTCCAAGCACTGGCCATCGCTTGATTATCGAGATGGTTGCGCATGGACGATACTCGGACCTCTCTCCCTCCCCAGATTCGACGGTCTGGCCAGACAAGGCCGGTGATAGCTGATAGACCCGCGCTTGAGCCGCAGACGCTCGACACGGTCGCGGTCTATTTCTCTCGGCTGGGCGCACCGATGTACACCCACGAGAAAGTCACGCTGTCGATCGTAGCCGAAAGCATCGCTCGCGTTAATGGCTGCCGATACGCAGGCGTTTATAACCTGGCCGAGCACTCCGGCGGAGGTGTTTTCTTCGTTCCCGACGACACGCTCATGCTCGACGAGGCGCAAAATCTCGGAATTCATTCTCGGCAGCAGCTCTATGGCGCGGTCGTGCCATATCCTTTCGTCAAGACGAAAGCCATCACGCATGGGCTTGTGGGCGCAGATGCAGCGCGACCGTTCGGCTGGTCATCGGCATTTGCAGACAGCGCTCGCAATGCTGTCCTCCCAGGCTACACGGTGTTTAGCCCTGATGACGCAAGAATGGCAGCGAAGTGGCTGCTGCCGCTGGGGTCCATCCGCGTAAAGGAGCCGCTGGGAGACGGCGGCCACGGGCAGACGGTGGTGGCAGGGATTGCCGAGCTGAATGCATTCCTAAAGAACTTGTTACCTGAAGAGATCAGATACCATGGTCTGGTCCTCGAAACAAACCTGCGTCGGGCGAGAACCCGAAGCATCGGTCAGACGATGATCGGCGATCGAATGATCACCTATCACGGCACCCAACGAACAGTTACAGATAATCATGGGCTGACGGTTTATGGCGGCTCGGATCTCATTTGCGTGCGCGGAGGCTGGACTGAGCTGGAGAAACTGCCGATGGATGCGGAAGCGCGTCTGGCCGTAAGCCAGGCCCGAACATATGACCGCAACGCCGATCGATATCCCGGCTTCCTGGCGTCACGCCGGAATTATGACGTTGGGCAGGGAATCGACGGGCGCGGACAATGGCGATCCGGCGTGTTTGAAGCCTCGTGGCGTTCCGGCGGTGCCAGCACTGCTGAACTGGCGGCACTCATGGCCTTCGCACATGATCCCGCCTTACAGGTTGTCGAAGCGACTTCCGCGAAACAGTTCGGAAGCCGAACCACGATTCCGCCCGGCGCGGTCGTTCATTTTCACGGTAATGATCCAGATGAAGGCCCACTGCTCAGATATACCGTGGTCACACGAGCGATGCGTCGCGTTGCATAGATTGGTTCGCAAAGCGCGGAGCCTTACGCTGACCTTGTCCTCAGGATCCCACCTCGGAGTTCAAAAGACCGGTCGGCCGCCTGTGCCATGCTGCGCTCGTGGGTGACGAGAAGCAGAGTCCTGCCGCGCTCACGAACCGCGCTCGTTAGCAGCCCCATCACGATTTGCGCGCTCTGGTCATCAAGATTCCCTGTCGGCTCGTCGGCCAGGACGATTGCGGGATCGTTGGCCAATGCCCTGGCAATGGCCACCCGTTGCTGTTCGCCCCCGCTGAGCTGGGAGGGAATGTGATCACTGCGATCGCCGAGGCCGACAAGATCAAGAAGTTCGCGAGCACGGTTACGGTTCGCCCGCCCCAAGGCAACCATCGGAAGCAGGACGTTCTCCAACGCGGTCAACTGCGGGATCAGATTATACGCCTGGAAGATGATACCGACTTGCTCGGCACGGTATCTTGAAGCGCGGTTAATTGGCAAACGGGCGATATCGGTTCCTGCCACAACAACTTCTCCCTTGTCTGGCCGATCAAGTCCCGCGATGAGGTTGAGAAGCGTGGTTTTGCCTGAACCGGATGGACCGCTGAGCCTCACGAACTCCCGCTCCCCGACCTCAAGCGAGACATGGCGCAACGCACCGATCGCGGCGCGCTCGCGGCGATAAGTCTTCGAAACCGACCGCACGCATAAAAGTGGCTCGCCGCTCACGAATTCTCCTCCGATAGCGAAGTTGCAAGAGGTTGCCGGACAAGGCGGAGACTGGTCGAAACCAAGCCGATAACGACGGCTGCGATTGCGATCACCACAATCGAACCTGCGACCAGCCAATCAAGCGTCGGTTCAGTGGGACCAAGATCAGCCATCAGCGATGGCAGAGCGAATGAACGCGGCACCAGCAGACCGGCGACAAAGCCGCCGACGCCAGCAGCAGCAATTCCCAGCACCAGTCCGAACGCAGCAGCCGGCGCGATACCCATCGCAGGCGAGAATCCGAGCGCGATCAGCGTGGCATATTGCCTACGCCGGTCGACATAAATGTCATGCAAAAGACTCGCTGCAAAGGATCCGGCCAGCAACACGGTGACGACGCTCACGGCCGAAAACAAGGCGAGCGTCAGAATGAAATCACGCACCTTGCGCTGATACTGGCTATATCGTTCCGCTACGAAGATACCCGGCTCCAGCCGGAAGGCTTCCTGCAGCCTGGTAACAAGATCCGGTACATCGGACGCGCTCCTTGCGACGACGAGCGCATCAGTCAGCGCCGGTCGACCAAAAATCTCTTCGCTCGTTTGCACGTTTACAAAGGCCCCGCTCGAAACGAAGGTCGATTCAGGATTCAACGAAGGAGCTTCAGCCGACCTCGGCGGCGCCCCCCTCAATTCCAACTTGTCGAGGATCCCGACCACCGTAAGCTGCATGTCTTCGCCGTCCGCCTTGCGAACCGGAAAGGCACCGCCGATGTCTACCCCAAGCGCGCGGGCTGACGCTTGGTCGACAACCGCAACCGCATGATCGTCGTTGCTAAGAAATCGGCCGCGGGCGACCGAAAAGCTGCTCACTCCGCGCTCGACATCCGGATCAATACCGAAGATGTAAATGTTGAGAAAACTGTCGCCGGAGACCACGTTCCGAAACAGTGACCGCCGCTTGACCACCAGGTTGCTGCCGGCTGCGGCTTGCAGCTCAGCGAGACCAATCAGCGGCTCGTATACCGGTATTGTAACGGGCGGCAGATTTCCGCTCCGCGGTGTTTCAAACAGGGCTCGATTGAAGCGGCTCTTGACCTGAACGATATCGGGACGGTCCTGATGCACAGTTTGGCTCAACGCGCGCCGGGCACCTTCGACCACCATCAGTGACGAAGCCACAGTCGCGCTTGTAACCGCCAGAATGATTGCCGCAGCGATCGCCTCGACGAAGCGGCGTCCGAGGCCTCCGAATGCAAGCTTCACCCACATCATGCTGACACCCGAAGGAGTTGAGCAGGACGCTGCACCAGCGGCCACAGCAGCACCGGCAAAGCTGCGACGCTTGCGGCCACAAGCGCGATAACAGCAGCAAAAATAAACGCGGAAGCGGTTCGCTCAAATGGCAGAATGACTACAGCTACGGCGGCGGCTACGATGCCTGCAGCAAGCACGGTGTACAGTCGCACTGCGAAGTAGAGCAGGATTTGCGTCGGCGAAAAGCCGACGGCCTGCAAGATTCCAAATTCGCGCCAACGCGCCAAGACCAACTGCACCTGTAGACCGGCTGTCCCGACTGCGACGAGTGCCAAGAGCAGGGAGATGAAGAACGACCCACCTCTTTCGAATTTCTTTTGCTCTTTGAGCGCCGCTTCAAAATTATTCTGCTCGGGCAATCTCAAACAGAACGTTCCCTCGGTGGCAGTGCGGCAGTTTTGCTTGAGCCCATGTTGCTCAAGCAAGGATACGACCTTGGCTTCCATCGAGGGCACCGCCTGAACCGAGTCCGCTCGCACGACCAATTTGTTGGCCGTCAGGTTCGTCGAGGGCGCGGTTCCGCGAGCAGCCAGCTCCTCGCGGACGTGTCCAAGAAACTCCTTCAGCAGCTCATCGCTCAATAGAATTGGCAAACTGGTCGCCACACCTTCCGGCGCATCAGGGCGACGCACCGTCAATACTTCACGTCCGCGCGCCGCGAACCGCCAAAATGGCTCGAATCGGCCCTGATCCGGTCCGATGAGCTCGAACGTGCCGATCAGGCGCAGCCCTTC
>Ga0081540_1003037_pt1 | contig 13448 bp, 7 predicted proteins | sample TabmetS2T1R1_FD_71024 | JGI IMG/M metagenome (GOLD analysis project Ga0081540, IMG submission 71024) | Tabebuia heterophylla rhizosphere microbial communities from the University of Puerto Rico - S2T1R1 | ecosystem: Host-associated > Plants > Roots > Rhizosphere ... | reverse complement strand
CGATGGAATATCCATCAGGATGTTGTATTCCGGACTCGGCCCACGATCGGGCACATAACCAAGATCGCCATACCCTTGCCGAATCGAGCCGCCCATAATGACAACTCGTTTTAGCTTTAGAAACGTGTCCGGATCTTTGTCGATAAGCGCTCCCACATTGCTGAACGGAGAGACAGAGATGAGTGTGATTTGTCCCGGGTTGCTGCGAATACTACTGAGAATAAAGTCGACAGCGTTGGGCCACCCTTTCGATGGCTCGGGAAAGGCCTTCGCCCAGCGTGCCTGTGTAAATGACGATGCGGCATTTGTCTTTGGGCCTGCCGCGACAGGCACGTCACTGTGTCCTGTCTCTTTCAGGAAACGTGCTGTCAGCCGCGCACGAAGATCCGTATCCCCCCAGGCTGTAGTAATTCCGAGAACCTGAAGCTTTGGCGACTTGAGAGCCAGGGCAAGGGCGAAAGCATCATCGATGTCGTCGCCTATATCGGTATCAAATATCACCTTCTGCCCATCACTGATTGTTCCCGAACTCTGCGCCAAAGTTTCACGGCAGACTGCAGTAACGTATAGCAACATCGCCAAACACAGAAAGACATCTTTCATGCGTGCTCGTCCTCGATTCATCGAAGCAACTCCTGCTATGAATCATTTCAGACTAACGCGCTTTCCGGTGTCAGTTCCAAAACATGACACGCTGTTCTGGAATTCCGATCACTTTGCCTTCTTTGACGGTGCTCGCCTTTTCGTTTGCGGTGCAACGTGATTTACACGGCTAACCGAACCCCGACGAATCAATTCGGTTTCCAGCATCACCTCGCGCGTCCCTTCGCGCAAGCCAGAGATCCGTTGAATCAGCAGCTCGGTTGCAGTCGAACCTATGCGATAGACGGGCTGCTGAACCGTCGTCAGCGGGGGCTGAAGTAGCTCTCCTGTATCAAGGTTGTCGAATCCCACAATTGAGACGTCCTCCGGACATCGCAATCCGAGCTCGCGAGCAGCCAGAAGCGCTCCCATTGCCATCAGATCATTTCCTGCGAAAATAGCTGTGGGACGAGAAGCGGGGCGAAGCAGCCGCAGTGCAGTCTCAAAACCGCTGTTACGATCAAAGCGCCCGTGCATTATGTATTCGGCCGGCAGTGCGATCTCGACCTCCTTCAGCGCCTTCCGAAAACCACGCAGCCGTTCCTTTGCATTCGTGAGATGAAGAGGTCCGGTAATCGTTGCAATCCTGCGATGGCCGTGATCGATAAGATGGAGCGTCGCCGCGTATGCCCCGTCTTCATTTCCGGCACGAACAATGTCGCCTTTCCAGCCCTCCGGTTTTCGGTCAATGCATACGGTCGGCGTAACGCGGCCGTTTCGTACAATTGGCTCGCGCAGCGCGCTGTCGACCGCGGGAATCAGCAGCAATCCGGCAGGCAGATACGACTGCAACTCGTTTAGATAAGTTGCTTCCTTTTGCGGATCGTTATCACTGTTGCAGAGTACAAGCCTGTAGAGGTGCGCATAAGCGACGTCTTCAGCAGCTCGTACGAGAGCCGGGAAAAATGGATTCGTGATGTCGGGAATGATCATCCCGATCATGTTCGTGTAGTCTCGTCGCAGACCTCGCGCCAATTGACTGGGCTGGTATCCAAGAGCCTTGATTGCCTCGAGAACCCGCTGTTTCAACGGTTCGCGAACCACCGCTGATCCATTAATTACATGCGAAACTGTCCCGAGGGATACCTTGGCTCGTCTCGCAATATCGTGCATGTTCACTCGTGCCTTCATATGTTCAACATGTCAGAGATAACTATGAGGATAAGTTACGAAAGGTCTGGCTTAATCGGGGGAAGGTCGAAGCATATCAGGCGAACCATGGAGAAAGATACTACATATTAAGATATGCTGCACCTCGGCTGTCTCGCAAAGCAGGATGCCGAGTTTTCCGAGGCTTATGTCAAGCAGGAAAATGGCCAAATTCAGCGCTGACTTGGTCAAAAATTGCAGTTGGATATGCTCGCGCAACTCCCGAACTGACCCACATCTGGACAGAAAGTGCTTATGTTTAAGTAATATCTTGAACAGCTAACTAATGGTAGCTTACTTATTAAAAGCTTTCAGATTGGGGAAATAATTGCCAGCTCATGCGTCATTTATTCCAAATAATATTGGTTATTCTTTGTCTTGGATGCTTTCAAGATATCAAGCAATGATGAAGTGAATATGGATTAGTTACTATTCAATTAGCGTAACCCATGTTTAGGTTGGGTTTATTGGGAAATCCGGGAAATTTAGGAATCTAAACGTCATAAAGAAATTTCCCAGCCTGCTCGCGAGAATTTTCACCAGATTGACTTCAACTCCCACAAATTCCCGGAAGCTTTGTCAAATTCTCCATTTTGAGGGAAGAGTCGAATCGTGCCTTTTTGCGAAGGCGGATAGACGAGATTGGTCATAGCGATCGTTCCTTCCTGAGCGAACACCTCGACAGAGGAGCGGTCGACCACAAGATCCAGATCATAGGGCCGGCTGGTAACAAGCGGCGCTGCCGTTCTTGCCGGGAAGTCTGTGCTCGGGCTGATGCCAGATTTCGTACGATCTACGTAAAGCTCCTTCTTAGCCGTGTCGAAACCAACTTCGGTCCAGTGATCCTCATCGGAGTAGAGTCGAACACCAAATACGGATGCCGGTGGATGTCCGAATTGCAGCTTTAGCTCGTATGGAACCCTCACGGTGTCTTTTTTTGTGGCGTCTGACAGATTCGGGGACATTCCCGGAATCGAAAATGCCTTGGTGCGAAGGGCAGCGACGACAGGCTCTTGTTTCAGTCCAAGTCCTGCCCCATCTTTGAGAAATGAGAGCCGCCTGGGCAGGCTCATTTGTCCGCGCCACGGAGAAGTCGGCAGCTTCGATGCATACTGCCAATTGTTCATCCAGCCAATCAGAACTGGCCGCTGGCCTTTCGGCAATCCATTAAAACTGATCGCGCAGTAATCGTCTTTGCCATAATTGGTCCAGCCGTATGCGCCAGGCGCGGTGGAAGCAGTAAAAGCCTTACCATCAAAGCTTCCCAGAAAGTATTGCTCACCCGATCCCCCTTGAAGAGCGCCGGGGTTAAGACCCACTTTTAACGCCCAGATAGAGTCCTTGCCTTTATCTGAGGGGATGGTGAGCAAATCAGGGCATTCCCAGTCGCCAGAAGTATTACCTGCAGGCCCAAAATCACTGAGTTGGGTCCACTCCTTCAGATTGGGGGAAGAATAAAAACGGACCTTGTGCTCCTTGGGTAAGGAAATAGCCATAATCCAGCGATTCGTTTCCTCGTTCCATGACACACTTGGATCGCGGAAGTCACTCAAGTGTAAGTCGAGCACCGGATTCTTCTCATACCGCGTCCACGTCCGTCCATTGTCTAAGCTATACGCGATATTTTGCGTCTCAAGGTGTCCCGCAGACGGATTACTGTCTCCTGTGTAGATCGCGACCAGACAATCGCTTCCGGTAGAGCAAAGGCCTGAGGTGTTTTTGCGGTCGACGACGACGCTGCCAGTGAAGATCATCACTCCATCTCTCTCAGGAATGGCTACGGGCAATTCGCGCCAATGCAGAAGATCAGGGCTGACAGCATGACCCCAGCTCATGTGTCCCCATTGATCCCCGAACGGGTTGTACTGAAAGAAAAGGTGGTACTCGCCGCGAAAAAAGACAAGCCCATTGGGGTCGTTTGTCCAGTTCTTTTTTGGGGAGAAATGCACCTGTGGCCGATATGGCTGATCATAGCCGGAGTTCGGAATGGAGGCCTGTCCATTCACCGGCAATCCAGGGAACGTCACCATCGCAAAACAAACAAGCAGTTGGCAGATTCTCATCAACCCGGTTCCTCCCAAATCATTCATCGCTCAGTCTAGGCGAGACCAGCATTCCCCTTAGAGCATCAATCGCGATTCGAAGCCCGAGAACAAGATAGAGGATATGCCGTCGGGACCACGGCGCGCACCTATGACGAACAATCGATCAGCTGTAACTAATTGAATCCAAAAGATGCGGATGGCTAACGGGTTACCTTTGGAAGCTCAGAGAAGCCACATCGGATCTTGGTCTTGGTGCAGATCCCCAGGTAATCCGGCCGGGCCTAACCCATTTTCCTATGGCCAACTATCGGTCGAAATTTATTGAAATTCGACACAGAGTGGCACACAATCTAAAGCTGCTCAAATACAGCTCAAAAAACTAAATACAAAGCGGGACCACTCGTCAGAGACGGTTTTCCGCATTATTTGGAGGGTGCTGTGACCAAACGAAACGCTGCCCTAGCGTTGTTGCTGCTCCTTACGGTTACTCTATCGTTAATAGCTCAGATAGCAACAACATCCTTGCGTGGCACTGTGAAAGATCCAAGCGGTGCCTTAGTGCCGGGCGTAACCATATCGCTGACAGATAACACAACGGGAAAAATACTTCAGACTACATCGACCAGCGGTGGTGACTATCAGTTCAACCAGATCCCCCCGGCGACATACACCATCAAAGCCTCGGCTACTGGTTTTGGAGATCAGTCGAAAGTAGCTGAGCTATTGGTGAACCAGCCGGCGACCGTGGATTTTCAGCTCTCCGTTGAGGCGAGCACTGAAGTTGTAAACGTGACTGCCGAAGCGCAAACGCTGAACACAGCAGACGCGACACTGGGCAACGCCGTAAACAATGTGACTATACAGGCTCTTCCCAGCGAAGGCCGCAACGTTCCTGAGTTGCTTGCTTTGCAACCCGGCGTTCTTTATCTCGGACACGAAAATAATCAGACGATGGACAGCCGTAGCGGTGCGGTTAACGGTGCGCGTTCCGACCAGGGCAATGTGACTTTGGATGGACTGGATAACAACGACCAGATAGGTGGCTTTGCATTTACGGGTGTCCTCCGGTCAACGTTGGATTCGGTTGAAGAGTTTCGCGTGACAACCAGTAATGCCAATGCCGATGCGGGCCGTTCCTCCGGCGCGCAGCTCAGTCTTGTGACCAAGTCAGGCACGAACCAGTTTCATGGCAGTGCTTATGAGTATCATCGCCCGACGTTCACTGTGGCGAATGACTGGTTCAATAAACAGGCGGAGTTGGCCAACGGCCTGCCCAACATTCCCGGCAAGTTGATCCGTAATACATTTGGCGCGGCTGTCGGTGGTCCGATTCTCAAGGACAAGCTTTTCTTTTTCGGCAACTATGAAGGCCAGCGTACGGCAGAGAACCAGCAGGTAACGCAAACGGTACCAACCGCGAGCTATCGCGCAGGTAATCTAACCTACGTTGGGGACACAGCTACTGGAACAACCGTAACCACGCTAACTCCGAGCCAGCTGGCTCAACTTGATTCTGATTGTTCAGCCAACGGAGTGTGCCCGTGGGGACCAGGGCCAAATCCGAATGTCCTTAGCTATTTCCAGCAGTTCCCGCTGAACAACGGCTTTGCTACTGGTGATGGATATAACTATGGTTCCTATACATTTTCCTCTCCGGCTCCGGCTTCTCTGAATACGTCTGTTCTGAAGCTCGACTGGACACCAAATGACCGGCATCGCCTGTTTGTACGCGGAAATCTTCAGAAGGATACGACTTCGTATCCAGTGCAGTTTCCAGGACAGCCAGCTTCTCAATATTGGGTCGACAATTCGAAAGGCATTGGGGGTGGAGATACGTGGGTAATCTCTCCCGCCCTCGTCAATGATTTTCGCTACGGCTATATACGTCAGGGTTACAGCCAGAGTGGAGTCGGACAAGGAGATTATGTTGATTTCCGCTTCATGTCTACGCTAACGGCAGAGACCCGATCGACGATTGTTCATGTACCTGTCCACAATATCGTGGATAACCTGAGCTGGACCAAGAAGAGCCACACGATTGGCCTTGGTGTGAACTGGCGGCTGATTCACAATGACCGAGGATCAGATGTGAACTCGTTCAGCAACGCAAGCACGAATCCCTATTGGCTGGGCGGGAATTCTCCTGATCCTTCATCTCTTGGTCAGCCGAGTGTCAATAGCGGATTCAGCAACTCATACGGCATTGCCTTCGCCAATCTGGTAGGCACTGTGCCCGAAGTGAACCAGGTGTCCAACTACCAGGTGGCATCTGGCGGCGCGACGGGCAATCTGCTTCCTGATGGAACGTTCATCAACCGGCACTTCAAGTCGAATGAGTTTGAATATTATCTTCAGGACTCTTGGCGTGTCCTGCCGAACCTGACACTGACTTTTGGCATACGGCAAACGATCCTGCAGACGCCATATGAAACGGGCGGACAGCAAATTGCTCCGACTATCGATACACATAGCTGGTTCATGCAGCGCGGGGCTGCGGCCGCCCAAGGTCAGGTCTATGAACCCGCGCTATCCTTCGCGCCGAATGGTCCTTCTTATGGTCAACCCGGATATTGGGCAAAATCTAAAGACAACATTGCCCCGCGCTTTGCTGTTGCCTATGCGCCGGATAGCAAGACATCGATCCGCGCCGGATTTGGACTTTTCTATGATCATTACGGACAGGGAATTGTGAACTCGTTTGATCAGCTTGGCTCATTCGGGTTGACCACGACCTTAACGAATCCCGCGGGAGTGCAGGGTTATCAAACGTCTCCCCGCTTCACAGGCAGGCAAAGTCTCCCTGACGTCGGTCTGCCTCCTCAGGTTTCACCCATTGCATATCCGTACGCAGTGCCGTCAGGGAGTTTCTTAATTACGTGGGGCGTGGATAACAAGCTCAAGACGCCTTATTCAGAGGCCATCGATTTCTCGGTGCAGAGGCAAATGCCTGGCGGATTTACCGTGGACGTTGCATATGTCGGGCGGTTCGGGCGCCATCTTTTGCAACAACTGGATCTGGCGGAGCCGGTCAATCTTCGAGATTCCGTGTCAGGCGCCGACTACTTTACCGCAGGTTCGCAGCTGTCCCGTTTAGTCGATGCCAATCATGGTGATCCCGATGCCGCAGTGCCAACAATTCCGTATTTTGAGAACCTGTTTCCCTACATGGCTGGATACGACTATCCCGGCGAGAGTGCTACGCAGGCTGTCTATACGAATGAGTGGGCGCCATACCGTTACGATTTAGGCGAAACCACTTCATTAGCTGATCTCGACTTCTATAGCTGTGGCGTGCCCGCGGATGAGGCATTGTATCCATGTCCTTACTCACAACCGAGATTCTGGCAGAACCAGTTCTCATCGCTCTATGCATGGTCGAGCATCGGCACGAGCTATTACAACGCCGGACAGCTCATTCTGCGCCATCCGGTAAGCCATGGAGTGCAGTTCGATTTCAGCTACACGTACTCGCGGTCGATTGATATGGGTTCCGACACAGAACGTGCCAGCATATTTCCTACAACCGTGTCGAACACTGGTAATGGAAATTCCTTTACTGAAATCATTAACACCTGGAAGCCGGAACAGAATCGTGCTGTGTCTGATTTCGATACGACGCACCAAGTCACATTCGATTGGGTATATCAGCTCCCATTTGGTCAGGGCCAGCGCTTTGGTGGCGGAGTGAATCGGCTGGCGGATGCCTTCATCGGCGGCTGGCAGTGGTCCGGACTCAACCGTTGGACCAGTGGCTTGCCGTTCTTTGTGTATGCGCCGGGCTGGTCAACCAACTGGGAGATCGAAGGCTTTGGCGTCGTCACCGGACCAGTCAAGCTCCACAAACATCTTGAGAACGGCGTGCCACAGGCTTTTGCCGATGCGGATTCGATCAATTCTGGAGTGCAGAATGGTGGATCTCCAATTCGCCTACCGTATCCCGGTGAAGCCGGAACGCGGAATAACTTTCGGGGTGACGGCATCTTCAATATCGACTCAGGATTGGCGAAAACCTTCAAGATCACCGAAAGACAGAATGTGAGATTCGGCTGGGAAGTGTTTAACGTCACGAACTCAGCGCGCTTCAATGCGAATCCCACGGGCCTCCTAAACGGGCAATCTGCCTTCAACGGGCAACTCACCAGCGGGACCCTTGGCATTTATGCTGCGACGATGTCTCAGCCCAGAAGGATGCAGTTCTCATTGCGGTATAGCTTTTAGTGTCAATCTGCTAGACAGATGCCCCATCTTCCACAAGGCGGATGGGGCATTTTATTTCGAGTTGGCCCCAGAACTCAGTGGTTGATTCAGGGCTGCGAAGGGTTTATCGCGCGCTCGAAATCTCGGCTAACCATGCGTCGTAACGCTGCTTCGAAACCTTGACGGTGCCGCGCACGGTATAGTTTCCTTCGGCCTTGTCGAATCGAGGCGGGAGCAAGGATGCTTTCCGGTCAATCAAGGATGCCGTCCAAGAGTTTGTTATAACCTCTGGATCAATTTCGGAAGTTGCGGTGACTTCATACTCGAACTCGACGTGACCGTTATAGTGAATTCCAAACTGAAACGCGCCGCCATTCTCTACCAGCCCTGCAAGCGCTGGGTCGAGTCTGGCTAAGATATTTCCGATCTCATCACTATGGACGGGAGCAGCCAGAAGACACCATGTTTCGTCCTCTCTGCGCAGGCGGTTCAATCTTTGAACAATGGAACGGTCTGCAATGTTGCCGGCTAGATGTCGGTCGAGTTCCTGTTGGACATTGGCGATGGTTCCAAAGAGCAGGATGTCGGAATCGAGAATCGCCAGCCAGCGCACGTCATGAAGATCATCCCGTTCGCGGGCAAATGGCTCAATGGACAGGACGGGAATGCTGCGGTAGTGAGTGACTTGTGCACCACCGTCAACGGCAGATCTAAATATGTGCGCCTGGTCGAAATGCCCACCTGCCAGAAGACTGTGCTCGCTCAGCCGCTCTCGATCGTCAGCAACAGCAACAAGAATAACTTCGTGGATAGTGCGTGAGCTGTCAGCTCCGGTGAGCGCGAAGAAATCCTGAAGGTCCAGCCAGTTGTGATGAGTGACGATAATAAAATTCTTTGGCTGGTCCGGGCGTCGTGTGGCAATCATTCCAGCCACCACCTGAGCGCCCGGAGGAACCAAAGAGAAAAGCCTTTGATCTGAAGATACAGTTGCGTTTGAGGGGAGCACAAAGAACGTGATCAGTACGATCAGAAAGGGCTTGATATCTAAGAATCGCCGCATACGAACTCCGTGTTCACTCGGCTCCACCAGTCGAGCTCTTATGCCGCTAAAAACGAAAACGCCAAAAATATACCTTCATTCGAAAGAAGCAAAATTTAGTTATGAATTCGAACGCGATGATGATGCATGCGGGTGTGCTCTAATTGTCATCACGCTATCTCGTTAGCTTTCGTCGTAGGTTGCCTTCGCGAGAAATACAGCACCGAACTTTGCGCAAGTTAGCTATCGATTCGGTTACGAATAGCCCGAAAAAAGCCCGGAGGCTCTAACTCCGGGCTTGCTGACCCTGACTCAGCCTCTATTTTTCCTACTTGATAGCAACAAGAGATTGGTTGCTGCCACGAAGAGATGCCTCCTCGAGCCGGGCCTTCTTCTCAAGCTTCGAAATAGGAAGTTGAAGGCTAATGTCGGCGGAAGAAGAGAGAATCTTACTTAAGAAATACTGGTTCCCGTATCGATCAAAAATCAGCACATTGTTTTTTGACTTATCATCGGCTGCAAAAGCGACACTCAGTACCGCAGGACGATGCTTGCTGTCGAGGATCTCGATTGTGTTGGGCGATTCCACGATGACTCTATACGTTCCAGAAGGAAGCAACTTATTGCCCACCGTGAAATCGAACGGAATGTTGGCCTGGATTGCACGATCCTGCGCTGATGCACTACCTACTGTAACGAGAGCCGCAAGGAAGATAGTTAGTGCTGTGATTCGTTTCATGAGCTTTACTCCTTTCCACTTTATGAAGGGTCCGTTTGACTGCCTTCACCTCATGAAGCGGAATTCAGAGCCAAAAGGTGCAATACAGTTGTTTTCTTGGAGGGTAAAGTCTCCGATCCTCGTCTGTATTGTTGTAGTGCCTGAGAGTCACATCAGCGACCCTCAGAGTTCCGCGGCACTGGTAGGTTTCTATGGAAGTTATTGATGGTGAAGTTACGATCCTCCTGCAGGCTATGAAGGAAGGAGACGCATCCGCCGCCGAAAAACTTATGCCGCTCGTTTACAAGGAGCTCCACAGGCTGGCGAGGTCTTACATGAGCAGGGAGCGTAGTGACCATACTCTACAACCGACCGCGTTGGTTAACGAGGCCTATCTGCGTCTCGTGCACGACGATATCGATTGGCAGAACCGCCAACATTTTGTTGCCATCATTGCAAACGCTATGCGACGGATTCTTGTCGATCACGCCAGGGTCCGTCACGCTGAAATGAGAGGTGGCAATCTAAGGCGAGTTGATTTGAACGGTGAGGTTGCGACGAGCCAGCAGGACTCAAGTGAAATGCTTGCTCTCCACGAGGCGCTTGATCGACTGGAAAAGACGAATTCCAGGCAAGCGAAGGTGGTCGAAATGCGTTATTTTGCTGGGCTGTCCGTCGAGGAGATCGGATGCATCTTAAGCATGTCGCCGCGATCCGTGAAACGGGACTGGGCCTTGGCTAGGCTCTGGCTGTTCAAAGAGCTACAGACGTCTCGTATTTCCGCGGATTCTTAAAGGAGTGAAAAAATAGTAGTTCTCGAGAAGCGGAGCGCGCATGTGCCTCAACTTATACTGCCAATGGATAGTAGCTGATACTTCCGTTATTTGGTGTAAAATTCGTCCACTGCGTTTCCGAGGCTGCGTTGATTCCCTACTCGTCCATGGCAGTAGAGGAGTTGATCCGTGCTTGCGCTGAATCGAGTGACAGTGCGGCTTGGGAAGAGTTCATTGCGCGTTTTCACCATGACATTAGTCTCTCGATTATCCGCACTACTCGCCGATGGGGGTTTAGTCCGCAGGAGGTAGTTGACGACCTAGTGCAGGATACATATCTCAAGCTTTGCGCCGACAAATGCCGCCTCTTATATGAGTTTGCAATTACTCATCGGGAAGCCATCAATGGATATGTCAAGACCGTTGCAATTAATGTCGCGCACGACTATTTCAAATCGCAGAAGTCGCACAAGCGGGGCGGTAGATTGGTCGTGCAAGCGGATGAAGAGTTGGAACCCAAGGCCCGCCCTGACAGTCTAGGGGGGCAAGATGCAATGGAACGTGAGATTCTTCTCCACCAGATAAATGATTGCCTCCAAAGTTGTACTGAAGGTCCCAGCCAGGTGAGGGACCGCACGGTTTTCTGGCTTCACTATCGGCAAGGCCTGACCGCCAAGGAGATTGCTGCCATGCCAACCACGGGATTAACCGTCAAGGGCGTGGAAAGCATGATCTTGCGGCTCAAACGCTGCATCACAGAGCAAATGTTGCATTCGGGGCAAAGTTGTTGATTTCTGGCTGACCATCCCCGGGTTGATAGCTCAAAGGGTTTCGGCCCCTAAAATCGTCCTCATATAAGGAGAGAGGCTTTTGGAGCGCCCCTTAGATAAACATCTCGACGACGTTGAGATCGAAGCATTCCTGTCGTCATCGGAAAGTGAGGTTGGTCGCTCGGGCGAGTTATCCCGACGATCGACAGCAGGCGCAGAAGGCCATCTCGATTTTTGCCTGGAATGTAGTAGAAGGTTGCGGATGCATAGAGATGTGCGAGACGTATTGCGGACCCTGAGAGGGTTACCCGGAAATGGGCTCGACTGTGGACGCCCTGAGGATGTTGATTGGACGGCCGTAGCCGCTGGGCTGCTGCCGGTCGCGGAATCTGAACCACTGCTTGCGCACGCGGCAAGCTGCGAGCACTGCGGAGCCCAATTGAGCGACGCAGTTCACGATCTTTCAGATGAACCAAATTCGGATGAAGAAGCGTTGCTTACAAGTCTTGAAAGCAATCGCTCACCGTGGCGAAAGGCGATGGCCAGGAAGTTGAGCAGAGCCACGGAGCCGCCTCACGAGAAGAAATGGTGGAATTGGGCCTTCTTGTCGAGATCGCAGCTTCTTCCTGCTTCTGCCGTGTTAGTTGCTTCGATTGTCCTCATCTGCTGGATTGCCTATCATTTTCTCGTTCCTTTGCGCCAAGGGCCCGCGTCACCCCAATCGCTCATCGCAGCCGCCTACTCTGAGCATCGAACATTGGAGCTGCGCATCCCCGAAGCGAATAATGCTCCTATCCGTGTGGAGCGTGGTGCAGGCGGCTCAAACTTGGACAAGCCGGAAGTCTTACTTCGAGCAGAGGCTTTGATTAGTGAAGCTTTGCACAAGAATCCTGACGATATAACAATGCTCGACGCTAAGGCGCGTGCGGACCTGCTCGATAACAACTATGACTCTGCAATCAAGTCATTACAGCGAGCATTAGAAACCCAATCCAATTCCGAGCCTCTGAAACTTGATTTGGCCACGGCATATTTCCTGAGAGCTGAAAAATCTGGTAGAGAGGGCGATTACCACACGGCGTTCGAGTATTTGGGAGAGGTCCTGGCGGCGGCTCCAAACAATAGTGTTGCTCTCTTCAACCAAGCCATCATCGCCGAGCGAATCTATTTATATAGCGCAGCCGAGGACGATTGGAAAAAGTTTCTTCAAGTTGAAACCGATCCAGGATGGTTATCCGAAGGCAGGCATCGTTACGACCTGCTGCTTCAAAAAATACAAAAGCAACAACAAAATAATTCACGTGCATCTCCGCTTCGTGACCCTGCAGCTGCCTTATCTGCCTTGCGTTCTCACCTCACTGCTCCCAATGACAAAACTTGGCCAGCGACTCTGGATGAGGCTTATTTCGACACCGCCCTCACCGAATGGCTTCCCGCCGTCGTCTCCCACGATCATGGCTACCGCAAGCCCGCAGAAAAGAATTCATCAACAGAATGGGCTGCCCTCACTACTCTCTCTGACATTCTTCGCACGCAGCATGGCGATGAGTGGCTGTCCGATTTTCTTAAAGGTTCGAACTCTTCAGTCTGGGCCGACGGTGCGCTTGAACTTTCAGCTGCCATGCGCGCGAATGCAGCGGGTAACATGGATGAACTCATTTCTCACGCGACTCGATCCGTTAAGCTCTTTCAATTGGCTGGAAATGACGCAGGTGAGATTGGGGCGAGTTACGAATATTGCAGCGGATCAATCCAGTCTCAGATGGACGATCGATGCCTCCCCATCGGTCTTAGTGGACTCCAACGGGTGCAGCGCCATCACTATGCGTGGTTCGAAACTCAAATCCTGTTTATGGTGTCGACCTGCTACTTTTCTAAAGGTAGTACAGAACAAGCGACGCTGTATGCAACTCACGCTGCAGCATTGGCTGATCAGGCGCGATATGCAGTCCTCCAACTCGTGGGCCAGTATTATCTCGATGGTGTCCAGACCCCATGGGTGGCTTCCTCCGATTCATTGGCTCACATCTCGGCTGGGCTTCATGAGTTCAGCCAAGGGTGGTATCCGCCTGACATCGGACATAACTTCTACTTAGATATGGGCCATACCGCTGA
>Ga0081540_1003036_pt1 | contig 13451 bp, 4 predicted proteins | sample TabmetS2T1R1_FD_71024 | JGI IMG/M metagenome (GOLD analysis project Ga0081540, IMG submission 71024) | Tabebuia heterophylla rhizosphere microbial communities from the University of Puerto Rico - S2T1R1 | ecosystem: Host-associated > Plants > Roots > Rhizosphere ... | reverse complement strand
TGAGATCACTTGATCATTTCTCGGTAAAAAAATTTTGATTGCATGCGGAACCATTGCACCATTCCCGCGTTTGCGGCGTCAGGTGGTGCTTCGCCTCGAAGCGCCGAGGGGTATAAGCACATGGCCGGACCCAGCCGGTCGGAGGGTACTCGTCCGCAAGCGACCCGTGGAGATCTCGCGCCAGAAAGTTCCGGCGCGGGACGCGACGCGCGCGCGGCCCGCAGCCGGCGCGCCGGTCCTCGCGGGGAGTTCCGTCCGGCACTTTCCAATGGCGGGCTTCGGCTTACCCGTCCAAAATCACAGCGGCCGCACCGCATCGCCATGACAGCGCCGCTGTGTGCGCAACATAGTGCTGTTTGATCCGCGCCTGGAGGAAAGCATGCGACCGAACCCCGACCCGGTCGGCGAAAGCAAGACCAATGGCCCCTCTCCCGGCGCGGTAGCCGCGCAAACGCCCGATCGTCCCGCCGACGGCGGCGCGTCCCCTGAGCTTTACGATCTGCTCAATGCGCTGCAGTCGATGCGCGTCGGCGACTTCTCGGTCCGCTTGGCCGGCGGTCAGGTCGGCCTCTTGGGCAAGATCGCCGACACCTTCAACGACATCGTCACCGCCAACGAGCGGATGGCGCAGCAGCTCGAGCGCGTCGGCCAGGTGGTCGGCCGGGAAGGAAAGACGCGCCAGCGCGTGAAGTTCGGCCTGTCGCACGGCTCCTGGGCCGAGATGGAAACCTCGGTCAACACCCTTATCGACGATCTGCTCTGGCCGACGACGGAGGTGACTCGCGCCATCTCCGCCGTCGCCAAGGGCGATTTGTTGCAAACGGTGAGCCTCGACGTCGACGGCCGTCCGCTAAAAGGCGAATTCCTGCGCGCGGCGAATATCGTCAACACCATGATCAAGCAGCTCAACGTGTTCACCTCGGAGGTGACGCGCGTGGCGCGCGAGGTCGGCACCGAGGGCAAACTCGGCGGTCAGGCGCAAGTGCGCGAGGTGACCGGCGTGTGGAAGGAGCTCACCGAGAGCGTGAACTCGATGGCGTCGAATCTCACGGCGCAGGTCCGCAACATCGCCGACGTCACCATCGCCGTCGCCATGGGCGACCTTTCCAAGAAGATCACGGTCGACGTCCGCGGAGAGATCCTGCAGCTCAAGGAAGCCATCAACACGATGGTCGATCAATTGCGGTCGTTCGCCTCGGAAGTGACGCGCGTGGCGCGCGAGGTCGGTACCGAGGGCAAGCTGGGCGGCCAAGCGATCGTGCCCGGCGTCGCGGGCACCTGGAAGGATCTGACCGACTCGGTGAACGCCATGTGCGGCAACCTCACCGACCAGGTGCGCAACATCGCCCAGGTGACGACGGCGGTCGCGCGCGGCGACCTCTCGCGCAAGATCACCGTCGACGTGCGCGGCGAGATTCTCGAACTCAAGGACACCATCAACACGATGGTGGACCAGTTGAACGCGTTTGCATCGGAAGTGACGCGCGTGGCGCGCGAGGTCGGCACCGAAGGCAAGCTCGGCGGTCAAGCCCAGGTGCCCGGCGTCGCCGGTACCTGGAAGGACCTGACCGACAGCGTCAACTTCATGGCCTCGAACCTGACCGCGCAGGTCCGCAACATCGCCGACGTCGCCACCGCCATCGCCGGCGGCGACCTGTCGAAGAAGATCACGGTGAACGTGAGCGGCGAAATCCTGCAGCTCAAGGAGACCATCAACACGATGGTCGACCAGCTCAACGCCTTTGCCGGCGAGGTGACGCGCGTCGCGCGCGAGGTGGGCACCGAGGGGCGGCTCGGCGGACAAGCCAACGTGCTCGGCGTCGCCGGCACCTGGAAAGACTTGACCGACAGCGTCAACTCGATGGCCTCGAACCTGACCGCACAGGTCCGCAACATCGCCGAGGTCTCGACCGCCATCGCCAGCGGAGATCTATCGAAGAAGATCACCGTCGACGTGCGCGGCGAAATTCTCGAGCTGAAGGACACCATCAACACCATGGTGGACCAGCTCAATGCGTTTGCCGGCGAGGTGACGCGCGTGGCACGCGAGGTCGGCACCGAAGGCAAACTCGGCGGTCAGGCGATGGTGCGCGGCGTCGCCGGCACGTGGAAGGACTTGACCGACAGCGTCAACTCCATGGCGTCGAACCTGACGGGGCAGGTCCGCAATATCGCCGAGGTGGCGACCGCGGTGGCGCAAGGCGACCTGTCGAAGAAGATCACCGTCAACGTGAGCGGCGAAATCCTGCAGCTCAAGGAAACGCTCAACACGATGGTGGACCAGCTCAACGCCTTCGCCGCGGAAGTCACGCGCGTGGCGCGCGAGGTCGGCACCGAAGGCAAGCTCGGCGGTCAGGCGCAGGTGCCGGGCGTGGCGGGCACGTGGAAAGATTTGACCGACAGCGTCAACTCCATGGCGGGCAATCTGACCGGCCAGGTGCGCAACATCGCCGAAGTGGCGACGGCGATCGCCGGCGGCGACCTCTCGCGCAAGATCACGGTCGACGTGCGCGGCGAGATCCTTCAGCTCAAGGAAACGCTCAACACGATGGTCGACCAGCTCAACCGCTTCGCCGGCGAGGTGACGCGCGTCGCGCGCGAGGTCGGCACTGAGGGGCGGCTCGGCGGCCAGGCCAACGTGCCGGGCGTGGCGGGCACGTGGAAGGATTTGACCGACAGCGTGAACTCGATGGCGGGCAACCTCACCGCCCAGGTGCGCAACATCGCCGAAGTGACCACCGCGGTGGCGCGCGGCGACCTTTCGCGCAAGATCACCGTCGACGTGAAAGGCGAGATTCTGGAGCTGAAGAACACCATCAACACCATGGTGGATCAGCTCAACGCGTTTGCGTCGGAAGTCACGCGCGTGGCGCGCGAGGTGGGCACCGAAGGCAAGCTTGGCGGCCAGGCGCAAGTGCCCGGCGTCGCCGGCACGTGGAAGGATTTGACCGACAACGTCAATTTCATGGCCTCCAATCTCACCGCGCAGGTGCGCAACATCGCCGAAGTGGCGACCGCGATCGCCGGCGGCGACCTCTCCAAGAAGATCACGGTGGACGTGCGCGGCGAGATCCTGCTGCTGAAGGAAACGCTCAACACGATGGTCGAGCAGCTGCGCTCGTTCGCCGCCGAGGTGACGCGCGTGGCGCGCGAGGTCGGAACCGAAGGCAAGCTCGGCGGCCAGGCCGTAGTGCCGGGCGTCGCCGGAACCTGGAAAGACTTGACCGACAACGTCAACCTGCTCGCCGCCAACCTCACTACGCAGGTGCGCAACATCGCCGAAGTGACCACCGCGGTGGCGCGCGGCGACCTTTCCCGCAAGATCACCGTCGACGTGAAAGGCGAGATTCTCGAGCTCAAGAACACCATCAACACGATGGTGGACCAGCTCAACGCGTTTGCCTCTGAAGTGACGCGCGTCGCGCGCGAAGTCGGCACCGAGGGCAAGCTCGGCGGCCAGGCCGTGGTGCCGGGCGTTGCCGGAACTTGGAAGGACCTGACCGACACCGTCAACGTGATGGCGGCCAATCTGACCGAACAGGTGCGCGGCATCGTCAAGGTCGTGACCGCCGTCGCCAACGGCGACTTGAAGCAGAATTTGACGGTCAAATCGAAGGGCGAGGTGGCTGCCCTGGCCGAGACCATCAACAACATGACCGATACGCTCGCCACCTTCGCCGACCAGGTCACCACTGTCGCGCGCGAGGTGGGGGTGGAAGGCCGCCTCGGCGGCCAAGCCAACGTGCCGGGCGCAGCCGGCACCTGGAAGGACCTCACCGGCAACGTCAACCTCCTGGCCGCCAACTTGACCACGCAGGTGCGCGCGATCGCCGAGGTCGCGACCGCGGTGACCAAGGGCGACCTGACGCGGTCGATTCAGGTCGATGCGCGCGGCGAGGTGGCCACGCTAAAAGACAACATCAACACGATGATCAACAATCTGCGGCTCACGACCGACCGCAACACCGAACAGGATTGGCTCAAGACCAACCTCGCCCGGTTCACCAACATGCTGCAGGGTCAGCGTGATCTGGTCACCGTCGGGCGGCTGCTGTTGTCCGAGCTCACGCCGCTGGTGAACGCACAGCTCGGCGTCATCTATCAGGCAACGAGCGAGGAAGCGCCCAGCCTGTACCTGCTCGCCGCCTATGCCGACGGCCTCACCAATGGTCATCCCGAGCATCTTTCGCTCGGCCAGGGATTGGTCGGCCAATGCGCTGCCGACAAGCGGCGACTGCTGATCAGCGAAATGCCCGGCGATACCGCTCCGATCGGATCGGCGCTGTTCAAGGCGGTTCCGCGCAGCATCGTGGTGCTGCCGATACTGTTCGAAAATCAGGTCAAGGCGGTGATCGAATTGGCCTCGGTCAGCCAATTCACTGAGCTGCAGCTGACTTTCCTCGATCAGCTCACGACCAATATCGGCATCGTGCTCAACAGCATCGAGGCGACGATGCAGACCGAAGGATTGCTCAAGCAATCCCAGCAGCTCGCCGGCGAGTTGCAGACACAGCAGCGAGAGCTGCAACAGACCAACGAACAGCTCGAGCAGAAGGCCGAACAGCTCGAGGAGCGCAACATCGAGGTGGAGCGCAAGAACCGGGAGATCGAGCAGGCGCGGCGCGCACTGGAGGAGAAGGCGACGGAGCTCGCGCTGACCTCCAAGTACAAATCGGAATTCCTCGCCAACATGTCGCACGAGTTGCGCACGCCGCTCAACAGCATCCTGATTCTGGGGCAGCAGCTCGCCGATAATCCCGAGGGCAATCTTGTGCCCAAGCAGGTCGAGTTCGCCCGCACCATTCACGGCGCCGGCACCGACCTGTTGAATCTGATCAGCGACATTCTCGATCTATCGAAGATCGAATCTGGCACCGTGACGGTGGACGCCGAGGAAATCGCCTTCGCGAACCTTCTCGACATGGTCGCGCGCCCGTTCCGTCATGAGGCGGAGAACCGGCAACTTTCGTTCGAGGTCAACCTCGATCCTAGTCTCGGACGTAGCCTCACCACCGATTCCAAACGCCTGCAGCAGGTTCTCAAGAACCTGCTTTCGAACGCCTTCAAATTCACCTCGCAGGGCGGTGTGCGGCTGCGCGTCGCCGAAGTGCAGAACGGTTGGAGCGCCGATCACCCTGTGCTCAAGCAGGCGCCGACGGTGGTGTCGTTCGAGGTTTCCGATACCGGCATCGGCATTCCGCAGGAGAAGCAGAAGGTCATTTTCGAGGCTTTCATGCAGGCCGACGCCAGCACCAGCCGCAAGTACGGCGGCACCGGGCTGGGGCTGGCGATCAGCCGCGAGCTGTCGAACCTGCTCGGCGGCGAGATCCAGCTGCGCAGCGCGCCCAACATGGGCAGCACGTTCACGCTCTACTTGCCGCTGCGATACGTCGGCCCGAGCACCGCGCCGAAGCCGGCGGCCGCCCCCGCGCAGGCGATGCACCCGTCCGTCGTCCCCGCGCTGCCCGAGCGGCCGATCGAGCAAATTCCCGACGATCGGCTCGAAATTCGGCCCGGCGACTCGATCCTGCTCATAGTCGAGGACGATCCGCACTATGTCCGCATCATGATCGACCTGGCGCGGGAGAAAGGCTTCAAGGTGCTCGTCGCGGCGCGCGGAATCGATGCGCTCGAGCTCGCCAAGCAGTACCAACCGACCGCCGTCTCGCTCGACGTGTTCCTCCCCGACATGCTGGGCTGGACCGTGCTCAGCCAGCTCAAGCAGAATCCGCTGACCCGGCACATTCCGGTGCAGATCATCACGCTCGACGAAGACCGTCAGCACGGAATGGCGCGCGGCGCGTTCTCCTTCGTCACCAAGCCGGCCTCCACTGAGGGAGTGGAGGCGGCCTTGGCGCGGATCAAGGAATACGCCAAGCCGCGCCGCAAGCGCCTGCTGGTGGTGGAAGACGACGGCGCCGAGCAGAAGAGCATTTCGGAACTCCTCGGCCACGACGACATCGAGATCGTCACCGCCGCAACCGGGGCGGAGGCGTTGCGCGTCCTACGCCGCGACCCCTGCGACTGTGTCGTGCTCGACCTGCGGCTGCCGGATATGTCGGGGTTCGAGGTGTTGGAGGAGCTGCGCGGCGACGCCAAGCTCTCCGACGTGCCGGTGGTGGTGTTCACGGGACGGGAATTGTCGGCGGAGGAAGATGCCGAGCTGCACACCATGGCGCGCAGCATCGTCGTCAAGGGGGTCGAATCGCCCGAGCGTCTGCTCGACGAGACGGCGTTGTTCCTGCATCGCGTCGTCACCGAGCTTCCGGTGGAGAAGCAACGCATGCTCGAGCGGCTCAACAGCTCCGACGAGGACTTGGTCGGGCGGACGGTGCTGCTGATCGACGACGACGCCCGCAACATCTTCGCTCTGTCGAGCGTGCTGGAGCGGCGCGGCATGCGTGTGCTCACCGCCACCACCGGCAGAGAGGCGATCGCGCTCGCCGACGCCACGCCCGATCTGGCCATCGCACTCATGGACATCATGATGCCGGAAATGGACGGGTATCAGACCATGCGCGCGATCCGGGAAAAGCCGGATTTCCGGCGGCTGCCGATCATCGCGCTCACGGCAAAAGCCATGAAGGGCGACCGCGAGAAGTGCATGGAAGCAGGCGCGTCCGATTATCTCGCCAAGCCCGTGAATACCGAGCAGCTGCTGTCGGCGCTGCGCATGTGGTTGCATCGCTGAGCCGCGGAGACGCGTGATGGCCTCGGACGACAACGTCAATATCCTGCTGGTGGACGATCAGCCAGCCAAGCTCTTGAGCTACGAGGCCATCCTCGCCGGGTTGGGCGAGAGGCTGATCAAGGCCGCCTCGGCCAAGGAAGCGCTCGAGCACCTGCTCAAGCACGACATCGCCGTCATCCTCGTCGACGTGTGCATGCCGGAGCTCGACGGCTTCCAGTTGGCCGCGATGATCCGCGAGCATCCGCGGTTTCAGCGCACCGCCATCATCTTCATTTCCGCCATCCATTTGACCGACGTCGACCGCCTGCGTGCCTATGAAATGGGGGCGGTCGATTACGTGCCGGTGCCGGTCATTCCCGAGGTGCTGCGCGCCAAGGTCAAGATCTTCGCCGAGCTCTATCGCAAGACGAGGCAGCTCGAGCAGCTCAACCAGGAGCTCGAGCGCCGTGTCGCCGAGCGAACCGCGGAATTGGAGGCTTCGACCGCGCGGCTGTTGCAGAGCGAAGAGCGGCGCACTTTGGCGCTGGCCGCCGGGCAAATGGGATCCTGGGAATGGGATCCGGTCAGTGGTTGCTTTGTCTGGGACGACGGACAGTATCGGATTTTCGGCGTCGATCCCGCCAATTTCGAGCTCTCCGTCGACAACGTCCGGGCGCTCATCCATCCCGAGGACTGGAAACACCTGCAAAACGCCATCAAGCCGGCCGCCCCCAATACGCCGAGCTCCCAGAGCGAGTTTCGCGTCTGCCGCCCCAACGGCGAGTTGCGCTGGTGCATTGGAACGGCGGTGGCAAGCGTCGATGCGACCGACAATGTCGTGCGCATCAGCGGCGTGACCGTCGACATTACCGATCGCAAGGAAGCCGAAGAGCGGCAGGCGTTGTTGGCGCGCGAGGTCGACCATCGTGCACGCAATGCCTTGGCGCTGGTGCAATCGATCGTGCGTTTGACCCGCTCCGACAACATCAAGTCCTATATCACCGCAGTCGACGGGCGGATCGGAGCGCTGGCGCGCGCGCACACGCTGCTCGCCCAGAGCCGCTGGCAGGGCGCCGATCTCGCCCGTCTGGTGAACGAGGAGCTCGCCCCGTTTCGCACGGACGGCCCGGAAAGGATCACGATTGCCGGCCCTGACGTGTCGCTCGAGCCGCGTACAGCGCAAACCCTCGCGCTCGCGGTGCACGAACTCTCCACCAATGCCGCCAAGTATGGCGGGTTATCGGTGCAGCCGGGACGGGTCGCGGTAGACTGGGAATTGCAGCCGCACGGCCTGATGCTGCGCTGGACCGAGAGCGGCGGACCGACGACGCAGCCGCCGGCGGCGCCAGGTTTCGGCATCCGCCTGATCGGCGCCAGCATCGAGCGGCAGCTTGCAGGCGAAGCCGTTTTCCATTGGCGCCCCGAAGGACTGCATTGCACGCTGCGGGTGCCGTGCCGCGATCAGATCGAGGCGCTCTCCCACCGTGCCGGTGCGCATGCGAGAGGGGGCGAGGACAGGCTTGACCTTCCGCTTCGGCTCGACACCGGAAACCGCGTGCTTCTGGTCGAGGACGAGATTTTGGTCGCGATGATGATGAAGGACATCCTGACCGAACTCGGCTTCTCGGTGGTCGGGCCGTTCAGCCGGCTTGGCGAAGCGATGATCGCCGCGGTGCACGAGGAGATCAACGCCGGCATCATCGACGTCAATCTCGGGGGCGAATTCGTCTATCCCGTCGCCGACGTGCTGGCGGCGCGGAAAATTCCGTTCGTCTTCATCACCGGCTATGGCGTCGAAAGCATCGACAGCAGGTTCGGTTACGTGCCGATCGTCAAGAAGCCGGTGCAGCGGCAAGTGCTGCAGACGATCTTCGCCCCTCCCGAGAGCGGCGAGGCTACGAGACTGTCGAAGCGGCGATATGCAGAACGGGTCGGCCGCGCCGCGTCCGCGACCCAGCCCTGAGCGCCGCAAGGCGCCCGCATGGGCGGATAGCCCGCCAGGGTCGCCGCACGCCGGCTGCATAGAATTTCAACCTGACGCTTGCAGCCTGCCCAGGCGGACGGCGCAGCGGGGCTCCGCCGGAACAGGGATTCTTGAATAAAAACAAGGGATAGCGCTTTGGCACGGTCTTTGCTGCTTTGCAGCATACCGGGCCGGCAAGGCCGTTTGCGCGGGCGCTTGGCATGAGCGCTGCTCAAAAAAGAAGCCCGCGAGGGAGAACCATGTCCGGCGATTTCAGCCCCGAACAAAAGCGCTACCTCGAAGGCTTCGTCGCCGGCCTGCAAATCGCCAAGGCGGCGCGCGTGCAGGGCGGCACCGCCAGCGCCGCTCCGGCGGAGCCGAGCGGCCCCGACGCCGCGCATTTGCGCGCCCAGGATCGCGTCCTCAAAGCCGGCGGCAAGCTTTCCGAACAGGAGAAATTCAAGCGCGAACTGCACCCCTTCGACGGCTACGAGCGGCTCAAGGCACAGGCGGCGAACAACGAATATCCCAAGCCGGCCGACAATTTCCGCTGGCGCTTCTTCGGCTTGTTCTACGTCGCGCCGAACCAGAACTCCTACATGTGCCGGCTGCGAATGCCGAACGGCATCCTCGCGCACTGGCAATTCGCCGGCCTCGCCGATCTCACCGAGCGCTATGGCGGCGGCTATGCCCATGTCACCACCCGCGCCAACCTCCAGGTGCGCGAGATCGAGGCCAAGAACGCCGTCGCCATGGTCGAGGCGATCCAGGATCTCGGGCTGTGCTCGCGCGGCTCGGGTGCCGACAATATTCGCAACGTCACAGGGTCGCCCACCGCGGGCATCGACCCGCAGGAGCTGATCGACACGCGGCCTTTCGCCCGCGAATGGCATTTCCACATTCTCAACGAGCGGGCGCTTTACGGCCTACCGCGCAAGTTCAACGTCGGGTTCGATGGCGGCGGCATCATTCCGGTGCTGGAGGACACCAACGACATCGGCTTCCAAGCGGTCGAAGTGAAGGCAGGATGCGAGATCGCGCCCGGGATATGGTTCCGTCTCCTCCTCGGCGGCATTACCGGACACAAAGACTTCGCGCGCGCGACCGGCGTGGTGGTCAAGCCGGCCGATGCGAGCAAGCTGGCGGACGCCGTCGTGCGCGTATTCATCGATCACGGCGACCGGACCGATCGCACCAAGGCACGTCTCAAATACGTCATCGACCGCTTGGGACTCGACAAGGTGCTGTCGCTGGTCGAGGAAAAACTCGGCCGCAAGCTCGACCGCGTCGGCGCTGATGCGCTGGCGCCGCGAGCGCCTTTCGATCGCACCGCGCATATCGGCGTGCACGCGCAGAAGCAGCCCGAGCGCAATTGGATCGGCGTCGTCCTGCCGGTCGGCAAGATGACCGCTGATCAGATGCGCGAGCTCGCGCAGATCGCCCGCGATCTCGGCGACGGGGATATCCGCCTCACCGTTTGGCAGAACCTGATCATCTCCGGAGTGCACTCGGGCGATGTGGCGGCGGCGCAAGCGCGCATCGAAGCGCTCGGCCTGTCCATCAGCGCCACCTCGATTCGTGCCGGCCTCGTTGCTTGCACGGGCAATGTCGGCTGCAAATTCGCCGCCTCCGACACCAAGCGGCATGCCGAGGAGATCGCGCGCTGGTGCGAGAGCCGCGTCGCGCTCGACTCGCCCGTCAACATCCATCTCACCGGATGCCATCACTCCTGTGCGCAACACTACATCGGCGATATCGGATTGCTGGCCTGTAAAGTGCAGACCTCCGAGGACGGCGACGCGGTCGAGGGATATCACGTTCACGTCGGCGGCGGATTCGGCCCCGACGCGGCAATCGCGCCGGAAATCTACCGCGACGTCAAAGCCGAGGACGCGCCGAGACTGATCGAGCGCATGCTCACGGCGTATCTCGCGCACCGCGCCTCGCCGCAGGAAAGCTTCCTCGCTTTCACCCGCCGGCACGATATCGCGGCGCTGCGAAGCCTGATCGACGGCGAGGCGGTGGAATGATCCTGCCGTCGCAGGGGCCGCTGCCGTCGCTGATCCCGGAGAGCGCGCCGTTCAGCGCCGAGCAGCGCGTCTGGCTCGACGGCCTGTTCGCCGGGCTGCTCTCGCTCGAAGGCGGCATCACCGCGCTGTCGCCGGAGCAGGCGGCAGCCCTGCTGCCGGGCGCACTCGATCTCGCCGCACCCGGAAAGCCGGCCGCCGAGGACGAGGATGGCGCGCCCTGGCACGACCCGGCGCTGCCGCTCGCCGATCGCATGAAGCTCGCCGAAGGCCGTCCGCTGCGCCGGCGGTTGATGGCGGCAATGGGACAACAGGACTGCGGGCAATGCGGATACAACTGTCAGGATTATTCGGACGCCATTTTCCTGCAAAAGGAAGCGCGCCTGAACCTGTGCGTGCCGGGCGGCAAGGACACCGCCCGCATGCTCAAGGCGCTGCACGCGGAGCTCGGCAACCCGCCTGCGGCGACCGAGAGCCGGACCCTTACGCCTGCCGATGCTACGGCTGCACCGGCGACCGCGCCGGGATATTCGCGCGAGCATCCGGCGCAAGCGGTGTTTCTGTCGCGGACGCGCCTCAATAAGGCGGGCTCGGAGAAGGAGACCTGGCACGTCGAGTTCGATATGACGGGGAGCGGCATCGAATATGCGGTCGGCGATGCCTTCGGGATATTTCCGACCAACGACCCCGCGCTTGTCGATGCCGTGATCGCGGCACTCGAGGCGCCGCCGGATTTCCCGATCGGCGGGCGGGCGCTGCGCGATGTGCTGATCGACGGCGTTTCCCTCGGCGCCGCCCCCGACATGCTGTTTCAGCTGTTCTCCTACGTGACCGGCGGCGAGCGGCGGCAGAAAGCGAAGGCGCTCGCCGCCGGCGAGGATCCCGACGGCGATGCGGCCGCGCTCGACGTGCTCGCCGCGATCAAGAAATTTCCCGGCGTGCGGCCCGATCCGGAAGCGTTGGTCGAGGCGCTCGACCCGCTGCAGCCGCGGCTCTATTCCATTGCTTGCTCGCCCAAGATCGATCGAAACCGAATGGCGTTGTGCGTCGACGCAGTGCGCTACCCGGTCGGCGAGCGCAAGCGCCTCGGCGTTGCCTCCACCTTCCTCGGCGAGCGAGCGCGCCCCGGCGACAAGATCAAAGTCTACGTGCAGAAGGCGCAGCACTTCGGTCTTCCGGCGGATCCATCGGCGCCCATCATCATGATCGGGCCCGGCACCGGCATCGCGCCGTTCCGCGCGTTTCTCTACGAGCGCATGGCGAGCAAAGCGCCCGGTCGCAATTGGTTGTTCTTCGGCCATCAACGCCGCGACCACGACTTCTTCTACGAAGACGAGCTTGGCGGCATGAAAGCCGCCGGCGCGCTGACGCGGCTCTCGCTGGCGTGGTCGCGCGACGGCAGCGAGAAGTTCTACGTCCAGGATCGCATGCGCCAACTCGGCCGCGAGCTCTGGGCCTGGCTCGCCGACGGCGCCCACGTCTACGTCTGCGGCGACGCCAAGCGCATGGCCAAGGATGTGGAGCGCGCGTGGGTCGAGATCGTCGCCGCACACGGCGCGCGCACGACCGATGAGGCGATTGCGTTCGTCGGCAATCTGAAAAAGGCCGGCCGCTATCAGCAGGACGTATATTGATGCATCCGCTGGAGGTTCAACCGCAGCCGCAGACTGGCACGCCGCGCATGCAGGCGCTCGCCCGGTTGCCGATCTTTCTCGATCTCGACGGCAAGCGCGCGCTCGTTGCCGGCAACGGCGCGCCGGTGGCGTGGAAAGCGGAGCTCTTGTCGGCGGCCGGCGCCGACGTCGAGGTCTTCACCAAGCACGCGTGCGAGGAGTTGCGGGCGCTGACCGTGGAAGCCCCGCGCGCATCGGTCGTCCTGCGAGAGCGGGGATGGCGCATGGGGGACTTCGCCGGCGCCGCCGTTGCGGTCGGCGGCTTCGAGAATGACGCGGAGGCCGAACGTTTTGCCGCCGCGGCGCGGACGGCCGGCGTCCCGGTCAACGTCATCGACCGGCCGGCGCATTGCGATTTTTCGTTCGGCGCCATTGTCAATCGCTCGCCGCTCGTGATCGGAATTTCGACGGACGGCGCGGCGCCGGTCTTTGCCCAGGCGATTCGCGCCAAGCTCGAGGCCATGGTCCCGCGCGGCTTTGCGCGGTGGGCCGAAGCCGCGCGCCGCTGGCGCAAATGGGTGCAATCGGCGGGGCTCTCGCCCGCCGCGCGGCGGCGGTTCTGGCAGCTGTTTGCGGCTTGCGCGATGACCCATCCGGCGCACGAGCCGGCACAAAGGGATTTCGACGCACTTTTCGACACGGCCAAGGGGCAAGCCGCGGACGCCGGCAGCGTGACGCTGGTCGGCGCTGGCCCTGGCGATCCGGAGCTGCTCACGTTGCGCGCGGTGCGCGCGCTGCAAGCCGCGGATATTATTCTCATCGATGCGCTGGTCTCGCCGGACATTCTCGACTTTGCCCGGCGCGAGGCGAAGAAGATGCTGGTCGGCAGCACCGGCGACGGCTCCGCTCGCGAGCAGAACGAGATCAACAGAGCCATGGTCGCGCTCGCCAAGGCCGGCAGGCACGTGGTTCGGCTCAAGAGCGGCGAAGGCGTGGCCTTCGGCTGCGCCGGTGAGGAGATCGCCGCGTGTCGCGCGGCGGGCATCCCCGTCGAGATCGTCCCCGGCATCGGCGTGGCGCAGGACGCGGCTGCCCGCGTTTTGCTAGCGCCTATTCCTGAAACGCCTCTTCCCGCTTGCTGCGGATCGCCGGCCGCGCCACCAGGAGGCAGAGCGCGA
>Ga0081540_1003035_pt1 | contig 13451 bp, 16 predicted proteins | sample TabmetS2T1R1_FD_71024 | JGI IMG/M metagenome (GOLD analysis project Ga0081540, IMG submission 71024) | Tabebuia heterophylla rhizosphere microbial communities from the University of Puerto Rico - S2T1R1 | ecosystem: Host-associated > Plants > Roots > Rhizosphere ... | reverse complement strand
AACGTCTGCAGCAAAACGGTCGAAATTTTTCCACGGCCGGCTTGCCGCAAATCGGGCAGGACTTGGTGGCGGGATTGCGCTCGGACATGCCGTCCATATGGGTGATCGGCGCCCGCGGGACCAGGCCTCACACCGGGTTGAGCCAGCCGAGGCGGATCGGATAACCCTCGCCGGACAAGAGCGTGGTCACTTCGTAGAGTGGAAGGCCGACGACGTTGCTATAGGAGCCCGCGATCTTGACGATGAAGCTGCCGGCGATGCCTTGCGCGGCATAGCCGCCGGCCTTGCCGCGCCATTCGCCGGAGGCGAGATAGGTCTCGATGTCGTCGGGCGACAGGCGCTTGAAGCGCACGCGCGTCTCGATGAGGCGCTGGCGAAAGGCCTCCCGCGGCGTCACCAGGCACACCGAGGTGTGGACGCGATGGTTGCGTCCCGACAGGAGCCGCAGGCATTGCGCCGCTTCGTCGATCATCTCGGCCTTGGGCAGGATGCGCCGGCCGACCGCGACCACGGTGTCGGCGGCGAGGATGAAGGCGCCCTTGAGCTCGTCGTCGGCGCGCACCTGTTGCAGCGCGATCTCGGCCTTGGCGCGCGCGAGCCGGTTGGCGCAGGCGCGCGGCAATTCTCCGCGCAGCGGCGTCTCGTCGATATCGGCCGGGCGCAGCGCGTCCGGATCGATGCCGGTCTGGTTGAGCAGGCTGACGCGGCGCGGCGACCCCGAGGCCAGCACAAGCTTGGGGCGGCCGATCATCGGAGATTGCGGCGCGACTGCATGACGAAGGCGTAGACCGGTGCCGAACATACTATTTGAATCGGTAGGTGATACGACCCTTGGTCAGGTCGTAGGGAGTCATCTCGACCAGAACCTTGTCGCCGGCGAGCACGCGGATGCGGTTCTTGCGCATGCGACCGGCGGTATGGGCGATGATCTCATGTTCGTTTTCGAGCTTGACCCGGAACGTGGCGTTCGGAAGCAGCTCCGTCACGACACCGGGAAATTCCAAGAGTTCTTCCTTTGCCATCCGCTCTCCGGCATTTGGAAACAGCGCGGGCGGATCGCGCCGCCCCGAAGGGCGCGAAACTAGCGGAATCACGCCCATCCGACAACCACTGACTATGGGTTCGTCACTCGTTGCCCCGATGGCGAGGAGAAAAGCGCTCCCTGATCCGTTTCAGCAACTGATCACGCCCCTCCCGATACGCGTTCATCCGCTGCTCGCGGCTGCCTTCGATCGCGGTCGGATCGGCGGTCGGCCAATATTCGACGTCGACCGCGGACGTGCGCGTGAGCTCGAGCGCCTTGTGGTGCGCCTCGGGCGAGAGCGTGACGATGAGGTCGAAGTTGAGCCCTTCGAGATCCTCGAGCTCCTCGAAGGTGATGGGGCGATGGCCCTTGATGTCGATGCCGATCTCCTCCATCGCCGCCGCCGCGAACGGATCGAGCTCGCCTTTGCGCACGCCGGCCGAGCTGATGTAGAGCGCGCGCCCGCCGCCGCCCCCGCCGCCGAGCATCTGCTTGAGCAGCGCGGCCGCCATCGGCGAGCGCACCGAGTTGAGCCCGCAGGCGAACAACACCGCCTGCGGCTGTTGCGACGCGGGCGGCGGCTTCATCCCTTCCAATGCAGCACGCAGACGAGAGTGAACAGCCGGCGTGCGGTATCGAAATCGAGCTTCACCTTGCGCGCCAATCGTTCCATCAGGATGTTGGAGCCTTCGTCGTGCAGCCCGCGGCGCGCCATGTCGAGCGCCTCGATGCGGTCGGGCGTGGCGGTGCGGATGGCGGCGTCCGTGCCCGGCTTTCTGCGGTCCGTTCCGTTGTATGCGCCGGCGGCCAGAACGCCGGACGCCGACGTGACGACGCACTGGTTCAGTGGTGGCGGCCCGGCCGACGCGCCGGTCTCGATGTTCGACGCGATCCTGCCTCGCTGGCCGACGTTCGGGCTCAGCGTCGAGAGCGGCCGCCATCCGACCGACGACGGCGACGGCCCGTGGGTGGAGGTGCCGGACGTCGCGACGTCCGGGTGGAAGCCGGCGCCGACGGCCGCGATCGACGGGCCTGCCGCGTTCGCATCCGCGGCCCTGCGCGCCGCGACCGGGTGGCGCGACCGCGCCGAGGCGGAGCTGCCGGGTCGGCGTGGCCGGATCGGCGTCGTCCGGCACGCTCCCCGTGGCGGCGCCGGGATCTTCCTGACGGACGCCGAGATCGTGCGCCTCGCGCTGCGCGGTCACGACGCCGGCCGAGAGCTGCGGGCCCGGTTCACGAGCCCGGACGGGGACGTCGACGGGCAGACCGCCACCGACCGGTACCGCTGGGTGCGGCTGCGATCGGCCCTACGGGACTACCGGGCCGAGAGCTTGCAGATCGCTGCCAGGCTGCCGCTCTACGTCGACCTCGCCGCGACCTATCGGGTGCCGGCCGTGGTGCGCGAGTGGTTCTCGTCGCAGGTCACGCCCGGCCGCGTCGATCCCGCCTGGGCGGACGCCGCAGCCGCGCTCACGCACCTGCGATCCCTGAGCTCCGGTGGCGTGCTGGACTGGAACACGGACGACGGCGCTCCCCCACCCGAGGACGAGTCGGCCCTGCGCTGACAGGTCAGAAGAGCAGGTCGTGCTCCAGGTCGAGCAGGTACCGCTTGCGGTCCAGCCCTCCTCCGTATCCGGTCAGAGAGCCGTCGGCTCCGATCACTCGGTGGCACGGAATGATGATCGAGATCGGGTTGGACCCGTTCGCGAGGCCGACCGCCCGTGAGGCACCGGGCGGCTGGCCGAGTCGGCGCGCGATCTGGCCGTAGGACGTCGTCTCGCCGTAGGGGATGTCGAGCAGCGCCGACCAGACCCGCCGCTGGAACGGCGTTCCGAACGGCGCCAGCGGCAGGTCGAAGACGCGACGCTCCCGTGCGAAGTACTCCCTGAGCTGACCGCCCGCCGCGGCGAGCACCGCGTGATCGTCGTCGCGGGCATCCTCCCGCTGCGCGGCGACAGCTCGATGCGGGTCACCGGGGCGGTGGCGGTCGAAGAAGACGCCGGTGAGCGCGGCGCCGTCCGTCGTCAGGAGCAGCTGCCCGACCGGCGAGTCGAGCAAGCTCCAGATCACGCTCGTCGTACCGGTGGCCGCCCCGATCCCCATGGCCGTTCCCGAGCTCATGCTCGGCATCCTGCCACCGACCACCGACAGAGCCGTCAGCCGGCTGTGGCGTCGTCGGCCCGGTGCTCCGCTGAGCGCGGCGCCACACTGAGGGAGTGCGGATCGCCGTGGTCGTCCTGGCGGGAGGGAGCGCCCGGCGCTGGGGGGGCCGCGACAAGACAGCGGCGCCGTTGCAGGGTCGGACGGTTCTCGAGCACGCGGTCGACGGGCTCCGAACCGGTGTTCGGGCGTGGGAGCAGCAGAACGCCACGGACGTCGCGGACGCCGGGGCGCAGGCCGGGCCTGTGGTCGTCGCGGGCCCGTTCGATCCCGAGGTGCAGCGTCGGCTCGGCGGCGACGTCCGGTGGGTGCGCGAAGACCCGCCAGGTCAGGGGCCGGTGGCGGGGTTGGCGGCGGCGGTCGAGGCGCTTGCCGGGGAGATCGAGGCCGTGGTGGTGGGCGCGGGGGACGCGCCGTTCGGGGGGACGGCAGTCCCGCGGCTGCTCACCAGGTTCGCCGAGAGCGTCGATGTGAGTGTCGATCCGGGTGTCGATCCGGGTGTCGACGCGGCGGTCGGGATCGATCCGGCCGGCCGGCAGCAGCCGCTGCTCGCCGTGTACCGGGTCGGCGCGTTGCGGCGGGCTCTCGCCACTCTCGGTCGCCTCGAGGCAGCCCCCTTGCGCCGTGTTCTCGGAAAGCTGCGGGTGGCGACGGTGCCGGTGACCGCTCAGGAGGCACTGGACCTGGACACCCCGGCGTCGCTGGACGAGGCGGAGCGGCTGCTGCTCGGTTGACCCTGGGGGGTGCCCGCCGAAGGGCCTCCTCGTAGGGTCCGATCATGCGTGCAGTCGTGGTGACGGAACCGGGCGGCCCGGCGGTCCCCGTCGAGGCTGATGTGCCTGATCCTGAGGCCGGCCCGGGGCATGTCGTGCTGGGGGTCGTTTCCGCGGGCGTGAACCGGGCCGACCTGCTGCAGCGTCAGGGGCACTACTCGCCGCCGCCCGGGACGCCCGACTGGCCGGGCCTGGAGTGCAGCGGGCGCGTTCTGGACGTCGGCGAGGGCGTGCAGGGTTGGCGCGTCGGCGACGAGGCCTGCGCGCTGCTCTCCGGGGGCGGCTACGCGGAGAAGGTGGCGGTGCCGGCGGGGCAACTGCTGCCGGTGCCGCACGGGGTGAGCCTCCTGGAGACGGCGGCCCTGCCGGAAGCCACGTGCACGGTGTGGAGCAACGTGTTCATGCTCGCCGGGCTGCGTCCCGGCGAAACGCTGCTGGTCCACGGCGGGTCGAGCGGAATCGGAACGATGGCGATCCAGTTGGCGCGCCGGATCGGCGCTCGGGTTGCGGTCACCGCGGGGTCCGCCGCCAAGCTGGAGGCGTGTGCGCGGCTGGGCGCGCACATTCTGGTGAACTACCACGAGCAGGACTTCGTCGACGAGATCCGGGCGCGGACGGGCGGCGCGGGGGCGGATGTCGTCCTGGACAACATGGGCGCGGCGTACTTGGCGCGCAACGTCGACGCGTTGGCGACGAACGGCAGGCTCGTCGTCATCGGCCTGCAGGGCGGCACCACGGCGGAGCTCAACCTCGGTGCTTTGCTGTCGAAGCGGGCGGCCGTGCTGGCGACCTCGTTGCGGGCGCGGCCGCCGGACGAGAAGGCCGCGATCGTGGCGAGCGTCGTCGAGCACGTGTGGCCGCTGGTCGCGGACGGGATGGTGCGCCCCGTGATCGACATGACGTTTCCGTTGGCGGAAGCGGCTGACGCGCATCGGCGCATGGAGTCGGACCACATCGGCAAGGTGCTGCTGACCGTGTAGCCGTTGGGTCCGGTTGCTCGGCTGCCGCGTTCCTCAGGGCTGGGACGTCTGTGGCCGGTCGACCACGTGGAGGGCGGCCTTGGTCGCCCTCATCGTCACGTAGCCGCCGGCCTTCTGGCCTGCCTCGGCCGGGTCGGCGGTCGTGCTCTCGACGACGCCGTCGACGAACAACGCGAACCGCTGTCGAGGCGGTGCCGGCCAGAGCAAACTCACGAGCTCGCGCTCGGCTGCGTTCCTCAGCGAGCGATGGCCGGCCCTGATGGTGGCCAGATCGCCGGCCCACGTCACGTCGACGGCGGAAGCCCGCGGCCGCCCGTCGTCGTCGGTGGTGAGCAGCATGGGCACGGTCTCGAAGCCGGCAGCTACCCGGAGCAGCTTCGCCAGTTCCACTCCGACGCTCATGTCTCCATCCTGCCCAGATCGGCCGCTCCTCCCGACACTGTGGGTCGTCGTGGAACTGATCGCCCCTACCTCGGCGATGCGCGGGCCATCGGGCCGCGCTCGAGCTGGGCGATCAGGGACTCGGTCTCTGGTTCGAGGTCCATCTCGAGATCATCGGCCAACGTGAAGAGCTGCTCGATGAGGCGGTGCTGCGACTCCCTGTTGCCCGCGACGTACTCCACGCGCAGAGCGTCGCGCCACATCAGCTCGTTGGCGGGGTCGATGAGGCGTCCCACGCTGGCGGCGCGACGAGCTGACCCCGGATCTGGCACGCCCAAGGCCCGCACAGCCACTTCGTGAGCGACATCGAGGATCCCCGCGATCATCTCCTGACGCAGCGGCTCCGCCCAGGTGTAGTGACGTTCGGTCACGCCCTCGAACGGGCGGCCCCGCACCAGGTCCAGCGCCTGCATAAGCCGTGGTAGCTCGGTGTCGGTGATGTCGTCACCGATCAGTTCGCGCCAGAGGGCCCAGTCGCTACGGACCGCTGGATGCAGGCGAAGGGCACCTCCGTCAGTGGTGCGGGGCAGGTACGGCACTCCGGCGGAATCGCTGCCCAGCCACTTGCGCGTCCGGCTCGCGAGCGACCAGACGGTGCTGGGAGAGAGCCGGCGGATCGGCGACAGCGCCTCGCTCACGCGTTCGACGGTCGCGCCCTCGGGATGGCAGCTCAGGTAGGCCACGAGGGCGGTGGCGCGCGCCACGTGGTTGGCGACCGCGCGGCCCTCCTTGATCGCCACCGGCTCGGGGCCCTTCGCATCCAGAAGGTCGACGGGGCCGAGGAGGCGGACGAACGGCGCACCGTGTCGCTGCGCGCTCACGTCCACCGGAGTTGACGCGCTGGCGGACGTGTCGTCCGCAGCAAGGGAGAGGGCGGCGAGATCCGGTTCGCCAGCGCTGACGTGTGCAGCCCACGGCGGACCGGGAACCGCCGGGGAGTCGGCTGCCTCGAGCAGCTCGATCACGAGCGAGTGCTCCGCGCCCTCGAGTCGCTGTGGGCGGATGGTCAGGCCGGTTGGCTCCAGCCGAGCGGCGTCGGTTCCGCCGTCGATCACCAGCCGCCACTCGCTGAAGGGCGGTCCGGCGGTGGTCACGGCGGCGATGCCTACCCGTGGCAGCCGGTGGAGAACCTGGTCGAGCCGAGCTCTCTCTGGCTCTGGTAGATCGTGCGCGAGAAGCACGATCTCAGGCGGCCACGGATCGTCGGCGACTCCGGTCCCTCTCGCCGCCGCCACGCTCTCCGCGCCCGCCTCACCCAGGACCCGCTGGACGTCGTCCGCTCGACCCTCGAGCTCATCGATGAGCAGCTGGAGGTTGTCGACATGTCGCAGCCGGCCCGTGCCCACGGCGGATGGCAGGTCAGGCAGGCATCCGGCGAGTGTCACCTGCAGGTCGTCGGCCCATGGACTGGTGGCCAGCTCGACAGCGAGCGCGGCGAGCGTCGAGAGCCTGTCGCTGCGGGGTCCCTCCACGGCCAGGGCGGTGATCTGCTCGAGGTCGACGAGGACGTATGCGTCATCGAGATCGTGTCCGAGCGTCACGAGTGCCGGGAACGGAGCTCTGGTGTCCGTCTCCAGCTGAGCGATGAGAGCGGTTCGGGTCAGTGCCCACACGGTCGGGTCACTCGTCGCGACCCATGGGGCTGGGAGCAGAGCCGGTGCTGCGAGGTAGAGCTCGAGATGGGTGGTCGTCAGTCGGGCTGTGCGCAGTCCTGGCAGGCCACGGCCGACCGCTCGGTGCTCTGCCGCCAAGACACGCAGAGCGCGATCGATGTGGGTGGCACCGACAGGTTCGGCGACCGCCCGAAGCCGCGCCTCGGCGTCGAGGACTGGACGGCGCGGCAGCGCGATCCGCTGGCCAGGCCGCCGCCGCCGTTGCTGGCGCCACCGCCGAGCCCCGAGGACAGCGAGCAGGCACGCGGCGAGCAGGCCGCCGACGCCGCCCGCCGTGCGGACGTCGATGGCATCGGCCGCTGCGTCGCCCTCGGGATCCGCGCTGTCCGCCCGAGCGGACCTCACAGAACCGACGGTGGGACGGGACCGCGGCGGGTCGGCCGTGCTGTCGCGCCAGGACGGATCGAGTGGTGCACGCGTGGACGAAGAGGATTCGCCCGGCTGGACTGGACGGCCCGAGGTCTCGGAGGTCGACGTCATCGTCGGGACGAGGACGGTCCACCCCGGGTAGATCAGATCTGGGTCCGTCAACCGCCGCCCGTCCGGTTGGACGACTGCGCAACTGGCCTCGAGCAGCTCGGAAGATCGGCTTGCGTCGCCGAGCTCGTCCAATGCGATCTCGGACAGAGTCTCACCCGGCCTGACGATTCGCCGCCGTGTTCCAGACCCGGCACGAGCAGTCGGGGGTAACACGAGCCGCCATCCGGGCCGAAGACGATGAGTGTGGTCGAGGGTGTCTCCGCCGGGCTGGCGCCGGCCATAGTTGAGATCTGCTACCTGCCGCCATCGAGCGCCGTCGCCGAGGTGAGTGGCGGCGATATCCCAGAGGGTGTCACCCGGGCGCACCACGTACTCCCGTCGAGCGGCCGCCGCAGCCCGTTCCTCGGTCGGATCCCCGCCGCTCGAGGAGCCTGACGAGCCGTAGCCTGGGACGGGGAACGCCGACGTGGCCTGGCCGGGGTGGGGTGTCGTCCGGCCCGAACCCGACCGCGGGGCGGCACTCGCCGCGCTCGGCAGCAGGAAGAACGCGAGCGCGGCGGCGACGAGTCCTCCCGCCAAGGCCTGCTGGGCGCCGAGTCCGCGAACCTTGGCCGGGTGCAGGCCGCGAACCTGGGCCGGCACCTCGAGCACCACGGCCACGGTGAACGTCGCCCATCCTGCCCACCCCGCGATCGCCAGGACCGCCAGGAAGAGGGTGCCGTCGTCCTGCGTGGTCAGCTCGGACGCGATCTCACTGAGGCTGCGCCATCCGAACGGAAACGCCGTCGACGTGAGTGCGCGCAGCGCGACTGGCACGCCGAGACACAGGAGAACGATCAGCGCGAGCGCAACGAGGCCGCGGGCGTGTCGTCCGATGTCCCCAACTCCACGAGCGCGAGCGCGGCGCGCGCTTCCGGCCCGCCGCACGTCAACCATCACCCACCTCCTCGTTCTCATGAGTGAAAGGTCGAGCCGAGGCCGTTGCTGTGACAGTCAATGGACCGACTCCGACGACCGATAGGAAGACGGGGTGGTAGGTGACGCTCGTCGACACGACGACAGCACCGCGCTCGACGGTCACCGTCCCGGTCACGCGGGCGGCCCGCAGGTACGCGCGGGCCGCCCGGGCGGCGAGAGCCGGGTCGACCGCAACCCTGTCCCCTCGCACGGCCGCCGGGACATCGAGCATCTGGGATCCAGCTCGCGCAGCTTCGACGGCGGTCTCGTCCGCACGCTCGAGGGCTCTGATCTTTCCCCCACCGTCGACGACGAGCCCGACGGCTGCGAGCAACCCCAGCGTCAGGACGATGACGAAGAGAGTGATCGAGCCCTCGTCCTCGCGGCAGCGGACGACGTTCACCCACGCTCCCGGTACGTGTCCAGGACGCTCACCGCCGACGCAGTGACGACGCGGGTGCCGGGAAAGCCCGGTAACGCCAGGTCCGAGAGCTCCACGCGGCATGTCACGGTGGTCTGCACCTGAGCCGGGAGGCCGGCGGGCACAGCGAATCCGCTGGTGTCGACGACGACGGTCAGCTGTCTGCATCGGAGATCTTGGCGGGCCAGGACCCGCCTGGCGCCGTCCTCGGCGCTACGGCGAGCCGCGGCCGCAGTCCGCGCGATGGACGCGCTGCGCGCCGCCTCGTCCGCAGCCTGCTCCACGCTGTTTCCTGCGACGACGACCCGTCCGACGAGGACGAGCAGCCCGAGCAGCGCCAGCAGCACCGGCGCGAGCACCACGAATTCCAGCGAGGTCTCACCGTGGTCGTCGTCCACACGCGGCGCTCTCACGGTTGAGCTTCTGTCGTGAATCGTTCCACCGGCCCTGACGCCGTCTGCGTGATCGACCAACCGGGTAGACCGGGGACGAGCGAGAGCGCGCGGCCCGAAACCGTCACCGTCGCTGTGGTGGGCGACCGCGTCGATACCACGGTCTCAGCGGTCAGGCTGTGGGTCCCGCCGGCCCGCTCGAGAAAGCCGGCGGCAGCCCTTCGTCCGTCATCACTGCTACCCGTTCGCGACCGAGCGGCGGTGAGCCCGTCGCTAGCTGCCGCCAGAGCGAGGTCGCGCGCGTGGTAATAGAGCGCGCCTTGGACGAGCCCGAACGTTGCCAGGAGAACTGCAGGGAACAACACGGTGATCTCCAGAGTGGCCGAGCCTCGTTGCTTCCGCCCGCTCGGACGACATCCGGGGCTCGAACGCGAGGAACTGGTCCGGGAAGGGCCCAGCATCGGATCAGGGGATCTCGCTGATCTTGCGATTGATCACGGCCTTGATTCCCACCGCGGCGCCGGCGGCCAGAGTCACCGCCACGATGGCGAGGGCGACCCACTCCAACGTCGCGAGTCCGGTGTCCGGCTGCCGACGCGACCGTGCGCGTGCGTGCAGTCTTGTCGAGACGACCCCGATCATCAGCGTCGCTCTGACGTATGTCCCCAGGAGCACGATGACAACCCTCCGCTGGTAGGCATCTCCGAGGTGATCGATCAACTGGCGAGCAGGTGGTACATCGCGGGAGTAGCGATCATCAGCGCGAAGCACAGGGCGAGTAGCGCGACGGGCATGACCATTCGCTCGGTAGCTGCGTTCGCCCGCGCCTGTTCGCGCATCAGCATCGACGTACGCAGGCCTCGGCCTCGGGCACGGAGCGCCGGATAGACCTGCGCGCCCTCCTCCCCTGCCAGGCGCATGATGTCGGAGAGGTCGCCGAGCTCGGGAACGCCAAGCTCTACGGCCAGCCGCGCGAGGCTGTCCCACGGGGTCGAGCCGGATAGTCTCGAACGCAAGAGCTCCTCCCGTATCCGCTCGAAGACCCACGACTGTCCGACCCGCGAGGCGTGCTCCAGCGCCTGGGTCGTCCCGGATCCGGCGAGGCGTTCCAACGCGACCAACTCGATGTACGCGCCGACCGCGCGGGCGAAATCCTCGCGAGCGGTGGCCGCCCGTTCCCTCACGGTCAGCGAGGGCAACACGAAGAACAGCGTGGCCATGGCCACCGACGCGGCCGAAGGTACGGCCCACGGCAGTGCGATCCCCGCGATCCCGAACACGGCTGCCAGGCAGGGGGGAAATGCCAGGCCGATGACGGCCAGGAGCGCCTTTTCACCCAGCCAGTCGTGCGGCTCGATCCCGAGCACGGACAGATCCCGCATCGGGGGCCGCAACCCGGGAAGCACATCCGCACGCGCCAGAAGAACCTGCCCCAATCGCGCCTGTGGTCCGCCGCGCACCGTGTCGGAGAGCTGTCGGCTCTGCGTGCCCAGCCGCCCGAGGGCGGCCGCCAGATCGGGTGGAGCCGGTGCCAGCTGGGCGATGACGAGAACTGCCCCCACGCCGGCAAGCGCGCCGCACAACAGCGCAGCGACCAGGACCTGGCTCACCGCTGACGTTCCGCTCGACGACGACCGTTTCTCTGGCCGGGGCGGAAGGCCGGCAGGAAACGAGGCGTAGGAGTTCCCGCGGTCATGTGTCGTATCCAGAGCAGGCAGCCCGCGTAGAGCGCCAGAAACGTGAGCAGCGCGAGCTGGCCGAGCGGTGTCTTGTACGGGGCGATGTAGTCCGTGTCGAGCGCGAGAACCGCGAGCACGCCCAGCGTCAGGATCGTCACCCAACGGGCCGTGGTGCGAGGCTTCGCGCGGTCCGCTTCGATGCCGCGCCTGATCCGCACCTCCTCCGCGACGGTGGCGGCGAGGTCATCCAGTACCGCCGCAAGGCCCGGGCCGCGTCGCTGCGAGCCGAGGATCAGGGCCGCGGCGACCAGATCACCGGTGGCGTCGTCCAGGTCGTCGGCGAACGACCTCAGTGCCGCCTCCGTCGGCCATCGCGCGTTGAGCCGGGCGACCAGGGTGCGAACGAAGGGGACTATCGCCTCCGGCGTCGAGCCGAGGCTTGCGACGATCGCGTGCTCGATCCCGGATCCGACGGTCAGAACCCCCGACAACCCCCTGGACCATTGTTCGAGCGCGGTGGCCCGGTCGATGTCGGTTCGCGACGGCGACCGCAAGAGTTTCGGCACACCGACGATCAAGAGAGGGAGCAGAAGGACCGCGAGCGCCCAACCGGTCGTCATCCAGAGCGCGACACCCACGACGCATGACATGCCGAGAACGACGCGATGACGACGGCGGACCCGCTCGGGCAGGCCATCACCCAAGGCCGCGGCAAGAACCCCGGAGGAACGGCGTCGAGCGACGGCCGGGCGCGCGACGTCCTGCAGCGGTGCCAGCCCGAGAATGGTCAGCAGCACTCCGCCGATGACCGCGGCACCCGAGCATCCGGCCAGGAGTGGGGTCATCGGCCGGCCTCCGCCGGAGCGCCGACGACGTACGCCTGGTGCCGGGCCCAGCGCGCGTGTCCATGATCAAGAAGCCCCGGGTCGAAGCCGTGGCGGACCAGATCCGGCAGAAAGCTGGGACGGCCCACCGGCATGGTGCGCGCGTCCGCGCCGAGGCGGAAGAGGTCGGTCACCGCGGGGCGCAACCCCTCGCCACTGTCGACCTCGATCACCTCGGCGACCACCCGCTGCCGCCGTCCATCGCCCTTCTGGTCCAGGGTCACCAGGTGCACGATGAGATCGATGTGCTGGGCGACGAGGCGGGCGGCGTAGGCCTCGCTGGAATGGACGCTCATCACGCACGTCACGAGTCGCTCGATGGTGTCCCGCGCGTTCTTGGCGTGCGTCGTCGACAGCGATCCCGCGCCCGACTGCATGGCCTTGAACATGGCCATCACCTCGCCACCGCGGACCTCGCCGACGATCACCCGATCGAGGTTGAACCTGAGCACATGCTCGAAGAGATCGTCGAGGGTGACCGCGCCTGCTCGTCGTCCGTTGGGTCCGAGCTCGCCGGATCCGGGCCGAGCCTGCAGGGCGACGGGCTCTCGCACTCGGCCCTGCTCGTGCAGGAACACCTCGTACTCGGTCTCGAGGGTCGCCACCGACTCCCACGGGTCGAGGGCGTCGGCGAGGGCGCGCAGGAACGTGGTCTTGCCCGAGCCCTGGGCGCCGGAGACCACGATCGACTTCCGGGCGCGGACGGCGGACGCGAGGAACTGCTCCAGAACGCCGTCGACCGTGCCGACCTGGCGCATCGTCGCGAGCGACACGGCAGGCAACAGGTGCTTGCGAATGCGCACCAGCGGCCGCGGGGAAACGTCCATGATCGCGGCTAGTCTGGCTCTCCCGCCGAGATTCAGGTGCAGCACCGGATTGGCGCTGGTGAAGGCGCGCTCGCCACCGCCACGTTGCGCGGCCAGGAACGACAGGAATTCGATCAGCTCTTCGTCAGAATCGGCCACGGACGGGCCGACCTCCCGCCGTCCGTCAGCGAAGAGCAACACGACCTTGTCGTGGCCGGTGATCTCGATGTTCTCGACGTCCGGCAGGTCGACCAGTGGCTGCAGCCGGCCCAAGCCGAACAGGCTGTCGAAGATCGCCGACGCCAGCGCCTGTTCATCGTCGAGATCCATGAGCCGGCCGCCGTCGAGGGCTTGCGCCCGCGAGTGGTCCTCCAGCAGCCCGCCGACGATCGAGCGGCCCAGCTCACGCCGGTCCTGGTCGTCGACGCCCGGCCTCGATCGCAGCTGCTCGGCGAGCTTCTGGGACGCCCGTTGACGGAATGCGCGTACCAGGCCCCAATCAACCCGGCGCGTGTCATAGCCCCGGAGCACGTGGCCATCGCCCGAGGCCGACGGGTCGCGGCGTCGCCGGCCGAGGTCGCCATCGACCGTGTGCATCTGCTGCGAGGGGGGAGCCGGCAACCCGGGCACGGACGTCGGCGCCGAGGCGCCGCCCGCGGTCGGAGTCGCCGACCAGGCGGGCGGGAATGGTCTTGTGGACGCAACTGCCTGGAACAGTGGCAGATCAACGAGACGCGGCCGTTCCACCTCGGCACCCCGCGGTGCGAACGCCGAGTCGGGA
>Ga0081540_1003034_pt1 | contig 13457 bp, 9 predicted proteins | sample TabmetS2T1R1_FD_71024 | JGI IMG/M metagenome (GOLD analysis project Ga0081540, IMG submission 71024) | Tabebuia heterophylla rhizosphere microbial communities from the University of Puerto Rico - S2T1R1 | ecosystem: Host-associated > Plants > Roots > Rhizosphere ... | reverse complement strand
CCCCCCCCCGCGGGGGGTAACGCCGCGCTGGGGGCGGCCGGCGCCCCCCCCGGGGGGGGCGGGGGTTGATCCGCCTGCCCCCGGCCGCCCCCCCCCCCCCCCCCCCCCCGCCGCTGCCCGACGGCCTGGAATTCCCGCTCATCCCAGCCCGTCCCCGCGCCGAGGATGTAGCGCTCGTCGGCAAGGGCCTGGAGCGTGGCTATCTGCTTGGCGAGGACGACCGGATGGCGGGTCGGCAGGACGAGAACCGACGTGCCCAGGCGCAGCCGCGACGTGGTCGCCGCCACGTAGGTGAGCGAGACGACCGGATCCAGCCACGGGACCGCGTAGAACCTGCTCTGGTGCAGCAGGTGATCGGTCGCCCATACGGAGTCAAACCCCAGGTTCTCGGCGCGGCGGGCGAACGCCGCGAGCTCTGCTCCGGTGCGCCCGTCGGCCCCGGCGAACGTGGGCAGGAACACGCCCACTCCGCGCAGGCCCACTAGAGCAGGCCCGCTTCCTTGAGCGCGCCGTCCACGAGCCCGCGAGCATCCTTGGCGAGTGGGCGCAGCGGTGGCCGGACGTGGGCCTCGTCGATGACCCCCAGGCGGGTGAGCGCGTGCTTGATGCGGGCGCGGTAGTCGCGAACCGGGGGGGCGAAGATCGCGTCGCACAAGGGCTGGAGCACGTCGCGGAGCCCGAACGCACGGGCCAGATCATGGTCGCGCGCGGCCCGGTGCAGCTGGACCTGCTCGCGCGCGGCGAGCGTGCCGAAGCCCAGAAGAGCACCCTCGGCCCCGAGCAAATACGCCTCGAGCAGGAAGTTGTCGTTGCCGTTGAGGACGGTGGGGGCCGACGGCAGGGACGTCACCAGCCTCGCGGTCTCCACGAACCGCTTCGCGTCAAAGGACGCCTCCTTGATCGCCACCACGCCCTCGACGCTCATGATGCGCTCGATGGCCGCGGCCGAGAAGTTCACCCCGCCCAGCGCGGGCTGGAGCTGGAAGGCGATGAGCGGAAGCCCGGAGGCCTCGGCCACCGCACGGTGGTAGGAGGCGGGAATCTCCGGGTCCAGCGGCTCACCCTGGTACACCGGGAGGGGGAAGACGAGCAGGGCGTCTGCTCCGGCGAAGGCGGCGTCGGCGGCAAGCCGGCGGGCCTGCTCGGTAAACGAGGCCGCGAGCCCGGCGACCACCAGCGCCCGGCCGCGGACCTCCTCAGCCGCGATCTCCAGAACCCGCAGCCGCTCCTGCGGGAACAGGTGAGGTCCCTCGCCCGTGTCCACGTTCACAGCCAGCCCGCGAACGCCCTGGCCAGCAAGCCAGTCAACGTACCTTCGGAGGGACCGTTCGTCGATCGACGCATCCCTGCGCATGGGCGTGACGATCGCCGCGATCAAACCGTTCAAATCCGGCCGGTCCATGCCCTGCTCCTTTCTCGCGATCGCCTGGCACATCGCGTGTCGCATCGGTGATGGCCCGCCAGACGCGCTCCGGGCTCATCGGCATGTCGACGTGGCGCACGCCGAGGTGCGAGAGCGCGTCGATCACCGCGTTCTGGACCGCGGGCCCTGCCCCGATGGTTCCCCCTTCGCCGACTCCCTTCGCCCCGAGCGGGTTCCGGTCGGTGGGGGTGACAAGCGGGACGGTGACGAACGCGGGGAGCTGCGCCGCGCTCGGCATCGTGTAGGTGGCGAGGCTGGACGTCAGGGGATTGCCCAGCTCGTCGTAGACGAAGGATTCGAACAGCGCCTGGGCGGCGCCCTGCGCGATCCCGCCGTGGACCTGTCCCTCGACGAGCATCGGGTTGACCTGCCGCCCGCAATCGTCGACCGCGATGTGACGGGCCAGCTTCACCTTCCCGGTCTCGGTGTCAACCTCCACGACCGCGACGTGGACACCGAACGGGTAGGTCGAATCCTCCATCTCGAAGTCGGCCTGCGCCCGCAGCCCCGTCTCCATGCCAGGCGGGAGCGACGCCGGGTTCGCGGCGGCGGCCGCGAGCTCGCCCCAGGTGAGTGACAGCCCCGGGGCTCCGCTGACGCCGATCCGGCCGTCCAGGCGGCGCACGTCGCTCTCCCTCGTCTCCAGCAGGTGGGCCGCGAGACGCCGTGCCTTGTCCAGCAGGGCCACCGAAGCCCGGAGCACGGCGGAGCCGCCGACCTGCAGGGACCGCGACCCCATCGTCCCGCCGCCGCGCGGCACGAACAGCGTGTCCGAGTGCCGGACCGTGACCGCGTCGAACGGCACCCCGAGGGTTTCGGCCGCGATCTGCGCCCACGCGGTCTCGTGTCCCTGCCCGTGCGGGCTGGTCCCGGTGACGACGGTGAGCGTCCCCTGGTCGCCGGCCTCCACCGAGGCGAACTCGCTCCCCCAGCCCGTGACCTCCACGTAGCTGCCGATGCCGATGCCGAGCCGCCACGCTTCCCCCCGGCCGATGCGCGCCGCCTGCTCGCGGCGGAGCTCGGTGTACCCGGCCGCGCGCAGCGCGATGTCGAGGGCACGGGCGGGGTCCCCGCTGTCGTAGTTGGCGCCGGTCGGGGTGTGGTAGGGGAACGCCTCGGGCGGAATGAAGTTGCGCCGGCGGATCTCCGCGGGATCGATCCCGAGTTCGGCCGCAAGCATGTCCAGGGAGCGCTCCAGCAGGAACGTTGCCTCCGGCCGGCCCGCTCCCCGGTAGGCGCCCACCGGGGTGGTGGTGGTCACGACCGCGACCGCGTGGAAGTCGATCCGGGGGATCCGGTACGGGCCGGAGGCCATGAGGCCGGTCAGCGGCGGCAGGGTCGCGGCCTCGCTGGCGTACGCGCCGATGTCCTGGATCACGAAGACGCGGAGCCCGCGTATCCGCCCGTCCCGGGCGGCGCCCAGCTCGACGTGCTGCACCTGCCCGCGGCCGTGCGTCATCGCCACCATGTTCTCGGTTCGCGTCTCCGCCCAGCGCACCGCGCCTCCCAGGTGCCGGGCGAGCCAGGCGGTCACGACGTGCTCGGGGTAGGTCGGGATCTTCCCGCCGAACCCGCCGCCCACCGTCGCGGTGCGGACGCGCACCCGGGCCGGGTCCAGCCCCAGCACCTCGGCGACGACGCGGCGCGTGTCGTGGGGCGCCTGGACCGAGGCCCAGAGCGTCACCGATGGCTCACCGGCGCCCGCGCCGGCGACGGCGAGGGCACCGTTGGGCTCCATCGGCACCGGCGCCACCCGCTGGTTCACGAACCGTCCCCGCACGATGATCTCGGCGTCCTCGAGCGCGCCGGGATCGCAGGCCACGTCGTCGACGCGGACCGCGAGGTTGGACCCGTGGGCCTGGAACAGGACCGGCGCGCCGGGCTCCAGCGCCGCCTCGGGATCGATCACCGGGGCGAGCGGCTCGTAGTCGACGGCGACGGCATCCGCGGCGTCCACGGCCTGCGCCCTCGTCCGCGCCACCACCACCGCCACCGGCTCGCCGACGAAGCGGACCCGGGCGACGGCGAGCAGCGGCCGGGCGAACACCCCGGGACTGTCTTCGACGGGCGGCATGCGCAGCCCGGCCATGTCCCCGGCGGTGAACACACCGACGACGCCGAGCATTGCCCGGGCGCCGTCCGCGTCGACCGACCGGACGAGCGCGTGCGCGATCGGGGACCGGACGAACACCGCGTGCAGCGCCGCCTCGCAGGGGACGTCGTCCAGGTACCGGGCGGCCCCGGTGAGCAGCGCGTGATCCTCGCTCCGGAGCATGGGACGGCCCAGAAAGCGCCGGAGTGCAGGCTCCTCGAGCAGCTCAGGAGCGTCGACGGTCATGCCAGCGGTCAGCTTGATCCCCGGATGCCCTCGGGCATCAGTTCCCCGTGGGCCTCGATCAGGTCGTCGCACATGGCGATGATCTGCTGGGTCGTCAGCGTGGCCGCCGTGTTGGGGTCGAGCAGCGCGGCCTGGTACACCAGGCTGCGCCGCTGCTCGAGCGCCGCGCGGACCGTGAGCTCCACCACGTTCAGGAACGTCCGGTTCAGGGCCAGGCACTGCGGCGGGAGGGGCCCGATCCGCGTGGGCTGGACGCCGTTCTTGTCGACCAGGGTCGGCACCTCGACGCAGGCGTTGCCGGGAAGCCCGTCGATCAGCCCGCCGTTGCGCACGTTGGTGTAGACCTCACGGGCGGTGCCGGTCTCGAGCGCGTAGATGATCTGCGAGGCGAGCTCGGAGGTGGGCTCGATCTCGAGTTCCTGGCCGGCGTCCAGGGCCGCCTTCGTCTGCTCCCAGTCCTCGAGGTTCTGCTCGCTGCGGCGCACGTACTCGTCGATCTCGCACCGGAACCGCTCCACCTGCTCGTCGTGGTGGAGGAACCAGGGGACGTATTCGCTCGAATGCTCGCTGGACTCGGTCGGGAAGTAGCCGAAGCGCCGGAAGATCTCCACGCGTACCCGCCGGCCCAGGCCTTCCGGATCGGCCTCGATCACCTCCCGTAGCCGCGGGTAGAGATCCTCGCCCGTGCCACGGTGGCGGAACCGGAGCACGAAACACTGATGGTTGAAGCCGGCGGTGCGGAAGGCGACGTCCTTCTCGGGCACGCCCACGGCGGCGGCCAGGAAGGCATGGGTGTCCCCGACCGAGTGGCACACGCCGACCACGTTCGCGAACGGGCTGCCCTCGTAGACGGCCCACGGCACCATGGCCATCGGGTTGGTGTAGTTCAGCAGCAGGGCGTCCGGGGCCAGCTCGTGAAGGTCGTTGCCGATGCCCACCGCGACGGGGATGGTGCGGAGCCCGCGGAAGATGCCGCCGATCCCGATCGTGTCGCCGATCGTCTGGCGGACGCCGTACTTCTTCGGGATCTCGAAGTCCATGAGGGTATGCCGGAACCCGCCGACCTGGATCTCGTTGATGGCGTAGTCCGCGCCGTCCAGGGCGGACCGGCGTTCCGCGCTGGCCTCCACCCGGTGCCCGGCGGCGGTCCGCCGCACGATCGACGCGGCGGCGCGCTCCGAGTACGCGAGGCGTTCCGCGTTGATGTCGTGCAGGGCGATGGTGATCTGCCCGGATAGCTCCGGGAACGAGCACAGGTCCGCGACCGTGTTGCGGGTGAACTCCACGCTGCCGGCACCGATGATCGCGACTCGGATCATGAGCGAGAGTGTTCCATGTCTGGCTCAAGTGAGCAAGTGTGATCAAATCCTCTGCGGGAAAGCCGGTCGTGCCTGGCGCCGGCATCGGGGTGTGCTGTCCCGGCAGACAGAAACGCGGGGCCAGCACACACCGCGCTGCCTGCGGATGCGTGTCCGGGTCAGCATCGGCTTCTGTGGAAGGGTGCGGGCACCCTCTCATGCCAGAGCTAGACGGTGGTGACGCTTACGCCGGCTTCGGTTAGGGCGGCCAGGATTTTGGGGTCGGCGGCGTTGTCGGTGATCAGTTCGCCGACGGCGGCGATCCCGCAGATGCGGGCGAAGGCCACGAGGCCGATCTTGGAACTGTCGGCGACGACGATGACCGAGCGGGAGCGCTCGATCAGGGCCCGGTTGGTGTGTGCCTCGACCTCGTGATGGGTCGTGAGGCCGGCTTGGAGGGAGACGCCGTCCGCGCCCACGAACACGATGTCGAGATTGAGGCCTGCCAGGCTGGCCTCGGCGATGGGCCCGACCAGCTCGTAGGACTCGGATCTGGCTACCCCGCCGGTGACGACGAGCTTGAGGTTGGGGCGTACCGCCATCTCGGACGCGATGTTCAGGGCGTTGGTGACGAGAGTGAGGCGCTGCTGATCGACGAGGGCCCGCGCGACCTCGGTCGTCGTGGTTCCGCCCGTGAGCCCGACCGCGTGACCTGCGGTGACGCGCGTCACGGCCTCCCGGGCGATCCGGAGCTTCTCGTCCTTGTGCCGGCCACCCTTGTAGCGGAGCGGGAGCTCGTAGAGGACCCCCTGCGCGACCGCGCCTCCGTGTGTCCGCGCCAGCAGGCGCTGGCGCTCGAGGAAGTCGAGGTCGCGGCGGACCGTGGCGGCCGACACCCCCAGCTCGTCCGAGATGTCGGTGACGTTGACGCTGCCGGTTCCCGACAGCCACTCCAGGATCGTGTCCAGCCGTTCCGCCTGCCGCACCATAACCGTCCTCAGGACCCCGCCAGACGCCGGGAGGCGAGGGGTTCGGGCCGGGCTACCGCCTCGCCCGACGTGGCGTCGAAGAGATGCACGTCTTCCAGTGACATCCCAAGCGTGATCATCTCACCCACCGCGGGCTGACGGCGGGCGTCGAGCCGGGCGATGACGATCGCCCGCTCGGGGGACAGCGATGGGATGCCCGCGGCGGTGGTGGCGGTCGCGACGCGGCGACCGCGCATGCTCCCGTAGACGATCGTCTCGTGGCCGAGCAACTCCACGACCTCCACGCGCACCTGCACGGTCTGTTCCTCGGTCGGGCCCGTGACGAGGCGCAGGGCCTCGGGCCGCACGCCCACGACCAGCTCGCCAGCTGAGGCGCCGGGGACGTCGAGCGCGAGATCGCCCGCATCAACGCGGCCGCCTGCCGCGGTCGCGCTGAGCAGGTTCATCGGAGGGCTGCCGATGAACCCCGCCACGAACACGTTCGCCGGGCGCCGGTAGATCTCCTGCGGCGTCCCGAGCTGAAGCAGCTTCCCGTCGCACATCACGCCAATGCGCTCGCCGAGCGTCATGGCCTCGACCTGATCGTGCGTGACGTAGATCGTGGTGGTGGAGAAACGCTGATGCAGCTGCCTGAGGTCGGCGCGAAGCTGGGTCCGCAGCTGCGCGTCCAGATTCGAGAGCGGTTCGTCGAGGAGGTAGACGCGCGGCCTGCGCGCGAGCGCGCGGCCCATCGCCACGCGCTGCCGCTGACCGCCCGAGAGCTGGGCCGGCTTGCGATCCAGAAGGTCATTGAGGGTCAGGAGCGAGCTGACCTCCCTGACCCGTTCCGTGATCTCGGCGGTCGGCATCTTGTGCTGCCGGAGCCCGAACGCCAGGTTCTGGAGGACGGTCTTGTGCGGATAGAGCGCGTAGTTCTGGAACACCATCGCGATGTCGCGATCCTGGGGAGAAACGCCGTTCACGACCTCTCCGCCGATGGCGAGCGCTCCGGAGGTCGGCTCCTCCAGTCCCGCGACCATCCGGAGGGCGGTCGTCTTTCCGCAGCCGGACGGCCCGACAAGGACCATGAACTCGCCGTCGGCGATCGTGAAGGTGAGCGCGTCAACCGCCGTCGTCCCGTTCGGGAAGACTTTGCTGACCTCGTGGAACGATACCTCGGCCACGCTCAGGACCTCCCGCGTGAGCGGCTCCGGCTCACGGCAGCACGACCGAACGAGTCAGGTGCTTCGGATGGTCGGGATCGAGGCCGTGAGCCTCGGCAAGCTCGACCGCCATCCGCTGGATGAGGACGAGCTCCGCCATCGGATCTGAATCCGCGCCCACGACGGTGGCTCCGGTGTCGGCCGCATCGGCGAGCACGCCGGGATCGACCGGCCCGATGGCCCACACCAGGGTTCCCGGGCCGGCCACGCTGATCGGGCCGTGCCGGTATTCCATCGCCGGGTACGCCTCGGTCCACGCGGAGGCCGCCTCGCGCAGCTTGAGCGCCGCTTCGCTCGCGAGGCCCACGGTCCAGCCCTGGCCCAGGAACACGAACTGCCTGAACTCCGTCGGTTCCGCCGGCAGCACCCTGGCGAGCGCCTCCTCCCCGTCGGCGATCGCGGCTTCGAGGCGGTCGCCGGTGTGTGCGCGCAGCAGGGCGAGCGCCGTGGTCGCGAAGCGCGTCTGAACGACCGACTGCTCGTTCGCGAAGTCCAGCACGACCGTCTCGTCGGCCGACGACGCGACCGGCGAGCCCGGGTCCGCGGTGACCGCGACCGTGGCGACCCTGCCCCTGAGCGCTTCGAGCGTGCGCAGGATCTCCGTGGTGGTACCCGAGCGCGAGATGGCGACCACGCGCCGGTAGCTGCGGTGCGGCGACAGCTCGGAGGCGATCGCGGCGTCGGTCGTGCCCTGGTCGCTTTCCTCACGGAGCGCGGCGTAGGCCCGCGCGATGTGGTGGGAGGTGCCGCAGCCGATCGCGGCGGCGGGCTCGCCGGGCACCGGAAGCAGGCCCGCGACGGCCGGGGCCATGGCCGCGGCCTTTTGCCACAGGGCAGGCTGGCTGGCGATCTCGCTCGTGATGGCACGCATCGAGGCGAATTTACCGTCCCGATAGCTTGGGCAGCAACACTAACGACCAGAAGCAGCCTTGCTGAGCGCACGAGTGTGTTTTAATATCCGCTCATTCGAGCGAGAACGAAAGCAGGCGGCGGCGAAGGGCTGAACGGCGATGACGCACAACAAGGCGCCGTGGCGAATCTTTGCCTGCGTGGTCTCGGTGGCGGCGCTCGCCGTCCCATTGGAGGCAGCCGGCCCCGCCAGCGCGGCCCACGGCTCCCCGGCCGTGCGGCCCGCGGGGGGTGCCGCGGCGATCAGCCCCCCGATCTCCCGCGGCACCCTCCGGATCGCCGGCCCGCTCCGCGATGGCGCGTCCGTCCGGGCGGCCGGGCTGTCCTGGCAGCCGTCACGGCTGCCGCCCGGCGACAAGCTGCTGAGCTTCGAGGTCGGCTACGTATGGAGGGCCTGCTCAGCTCGGTCCGGCGGGCGCGGCAGGCACTGCGTCAAAGGCGCGGACGTCACGGTCACGCCGTTCGCCGCGCGCCGCTATGTCGCCGGGCACGCCGACACCGGGAAGTACCTGAAGATCACCGAGACGGCCACCGAGGTCGTCGAGACCGACCCCGCGACCTTTTCGTTCCGCGTCATCCGCGCGTCGCGCACCTTCACGGCCCGCAGCACGGTCCGGCGTTACCCGGCCGCCCGGCCGCCGGTGACCGGATTCCTTAACGGGCTGCCCGAGCGTCAGACCGCCTCCAGGCAGGAGTATTTCCAGGTCACCGCGCCGCACTACCGTGCGGGCAGCGGCGGGGTGACGCAGAGCTACCGGGTCGACGAGGGGTCATGGCGGGCGGTGCCGCACGGCAGGGTCTTCCAGGCCAGGAAGCTCACCCTGGGCCGGCACCGCGTGCAGGTGCGCACGGCCGGCCGGGCGGGGCACTCGGTGCTGGCGTTCCGCTGGCGCGTGGTCCCGCTGCCCGCCCCGCTCCCCTGCGCGGCCGGCCACGGCGGGCCGTGCTGGTACCCGCCGCACCTGAACCGCACCGGCCACCCCATGCGCTGGGACTGGCAGATCGGCCGGGTGACGCCGCGGCAGCGGACGGGCAGGCGCGCGGTCGACATCTACGACATCGACGGCTTCCTGACCACCCCGGCCGAGATCCAGCGGCTCCACACGACCTGGCAGGCCAGCACGCTGGCTCACCCGAAAGCCGTCTGCTACCTGGACCTGGCATGGGAGGACTACCGCCCCGATGCCAGCCCCTCGCCGCGCGGGCACTTCTTCCCGGCGAGCACGCTCGGCAAGATCTACTACGGCTACCCGCAGGAGCGCTGGGTCGACTTCCGCCAGCTCAGCAAGCTCAAGCCGATGCTCAACGAGCGGATCGCCATGTGCGCGCGCAAGGGGTTCGACGCTGTCGAGCTTGACGACATCGACAGCTTCGACCCGCCGTCGACCACCGGGTTCCACCTCACCCCGGGCGATGCGCAGAACTACCTCGCCTACGCGCTCAACCGGGTGCACCGGGAGGGGATGACCGCGCTGTGGAAGAACTCGCCGCTTCTGGCCTGGTGGGGCGCGCGCTACGCCGACGGGGCCGTGGTGGAAGAGTGCTACACCTACGGCGGGTGCTTCTCCGCCTCGCAGCGCGGGACCCATCGGTATGGCATTACCTGCACCGGGCTGCGCGGGCCGATGCCGTGCGGCTGGGATGCGTTCACGGCCGACCACACGGCGCGCCAGCCGACGGGCAAGTGGGTCGGTGAGGCCGAGTACGGCGCCGACCACTTCGTGTGCAACCCGGGACAGCGCTGCCCGTACAAGCGGCGGTTCGCCACCTTCTGCCGCCGCGTGTACGCACCGGCGCACGGCTACGCCGCGGTCAAGTTCGACGTCGACCTCGACGGCCGGATCTTCCGGCCGTGCCCGGCGGGCGTCTAACAGGCGCTGCCCGGCGGGCGCGTAAGGGCTGCGCTACGCGTTCCGCGGTTCGCCCGGTCCCGCCGGCTCGGCGCCGGACGCCGACCGCAGCGCATTCCACACCCGCTGCGGGGTGGCGGGCATGTCGATGTGCCGCACGCCGAGGTGCGCGAGCGCGTCGATGATCGCGTTCTGCACGGCCGGCGTCGCGCCGATCGTCCCGGCCTCCCCGATCCCCTTGGCCCCGAGCGGGTTGTAGGTGGTCGGCGTCGCCATGTCCGCCAGTTCGAAGCTGGGGACCTCGGTGGGCGACAGGACGGCGTAGTCGGCGAAGGTCGCGGTCAGCGGGTTGCCGTCGGTATCGTAGACGACCTCCTCCAGCAGCGCCTGCGCCGCGCCCTGGGCGATGCCGCCGTGCCGCTGGCCCTCGGCCAGCAGCGGGTTGATCACGGCGCCGGCGTCGTCGACGGTCACCATCCGCCGCAGGACGGCCTTGCCGGTCTCGGTGTCCACCTCGGCAACCGCCACGTGCGTCCCGAACGGGAAGGTCGGGCCGGGCGCGTGGAACACGGCGCGCACGAACAGCCGTTCGGGCTCGGCGAGCTTGGCCAGCGGCACCGTGGCCGCCGGGTCGCCGGCCACGGTGAAGGCGCTGCGCCCGGCGTCGAAGACCAGGTCGCCGGGGCTGGCCTCCAGCGCGTCGGCGGCACGCTGCCTGGCCACCTCGATCAGCTCCTGCGATGCGCGCTGTACCGCCGCGCCGCCCTGCTGCAGGCTCCGTGAGCCACCGGTGCCGCCGCCTTCTGGGATCAGGTCGGTGTCGCCCCACTTAACCGTGATCTTGTCGATGTCGATGCCGAGCTCCTCGCTGGCCAGCATCGCCCATACGGTCGCGTGGCCCTGCCCGTGCGGGGAGGTCCCGGTCAAGATGGTGGCGCTGCCGTCGGGGTGGACCTCAACGGTGGCGTTCTCCTGCGGGCCGCCCTCGTCCATCCCGGGCCCGGTGATCTCCACGTAGCAGGACATGCCGACGCCGAGCTGGGCCACGTCGCCGGCCGCGCGCCGTCTCGCCTGCTCGGCCCGCAGCTCGGTGTAGCCGGCCGCCGCGAGCGCCGTCTCCAGCGCCGCCCCGTAGTCGCCGGTGTCGTACACCGCGCCGAACGCGGTCGTGTGCGGCTCGGTGAACTTCGGCAGCAGGTTCTTGCGGCGGACGTCGGCGGGGTCCATGCCGATCTCGGCGCCGAAAAGGTCGATGGCCCGCTCGACGGCAGCGGTGGCCTCCGGCCGCCCGGCGCCCCGGTAGGCCCCAACGGGCGTGGTGTTGGTCACGTACGCCTTCGCCACGGCCTCGGCGCGGCCGAACGCGTACGGCCCGGGCGCCATCAGGATCGTGAGGGCCGGCAGGAACGCGCCGAACCTCGGGTAGGCACCGGCATCCTGCACGATCTCCAGCCGGTAGGCCGTCACGGTGCCGTCCCGGCTGCCGCCGATCGTGACCGTCTGCCGCTGCGCGCGGCCGTGTGTCATCCCCACGAGGTTCTCGTTGCGGGTCTCGGCCCAGCGCGCGGGACGGCCGAGCCGCCTGGCGACCCAGCACACCACCGCGTGCTCGGGGTCGGCGCCGAACTTGGCGCCGAACGCGCCGCCGACGTCCGGGGTGATGACCCGCACGCTCGCCTGGTCCATCCCGAGCATTGTCGCCAGGACCTCGCGCGTGTCCTGCGCGCCCTGGTTGGGTATCCATGCCGTCAGCCGGCCGTCCTCGCCCCAGGCGGCGGCTGCCGCGCGGGTCTCCATCGGCGCGGGCGCGACCCGCTGGTTGACGATGGTCCGGGTGACGACCACGTCGCAGCCCGCGAACAGGTCGGCGTTGAGCCCGGCGGCGTCCCCGAAGGAGGCGGCGACGTTGGTGCCCGCCTCGGGGAACAGCAGGCCCTGCTCGCCGCCGTCGGCCGCATCGGCGAACTCGATCACCGGCGGCAACGGGTCATAGTCGGCGTCGACCAGTTCAGCGGCGTCCTCACCCTGGTAGCGGTCCTCGGTGACGACCACCGCCACCGGCTCGCCGACGAACCTCACGACATCCCGGGCGAGGAGCGGCTGGCCCATCCGGTCGTTGATCATGCCCGGCATCGGTGGCGCCAGCAGCGGGAGGTCGGCCAGATCGGCGCCGGTGAACGCGGCGATCACGCCGGGCGCCTGAAGCGCGGCGCTGACATCGACGGAGCGGATCCGGGCATGCGCGAGCGGGGACCGGACGAAGAACACGTGACACGCGCCGACGAGCCGGATGTCGTCCGTATACACGGCGCCGGCCGTGAGGAAGCCGGGATCCTCCGTCCGCAGTACCCGGGTACCGAGAATGCTCACGCCAGTTCAGCTCCCTCCCGGCCGTTCAATCCGGCCCGTGCTGCCCCGGCCGCTCCGGCGAGCCCGGCGACAAGCAAGCGAACTGACTCTATATCAGGCCGTGTCAGCGACCTGCCCGGTACCTGAGCTGGCCAGCGGCAGGGTCAGCGTCCGGCCGGCGATGAGGACCTCGGCGGAAAGAGCAAGCGTGACCGCGATCCGCTGTACGACGCCGTTCCACGGCTCGACCACCCGGGACGCGAAGACCGCGAGGGCGATCGCGCTGCCCAGCGCGAGAACCTGCACCGGGCGGCCGACGATCGCCCACTCCGGCTCATTGCGGAAGCGCCGCGCCAGCACCAGCGGCGCCGCGAGCATCGCCCCGTACGCGACGCCACTGGCCACGTCGTGCACCTGGTTGTGCCACGACTCGCCGGCGAAGCCGGGGCCGACCAGCAGCAGGTGATCACGCCGGAACACCCCGGCGGCCACCGCCGCGGCGCCCGCCACCACGACCAGCCACGGCCCGGCTGACCTGGGTGCGGTCACCCTGCCGAGCGCGGCGCCGAACGCGATCGAGCACAGGCCAAGCACGACGAACCCGGCGACCATGATCTGCGGGTCCCTGGCATCGTCCGCGGCCAGGCCGCTCAGCTGTACCTCGGCCACGCCGTGACCGGACTGGCGCAGCGACCCGGCCACCCACGCCGCGGTGAACAGCAGCGGGCCCGCGACACCGCACAGCGCGCCCAGCCTGCCGACCTTCACCGGCCCTGTGCCACCCCCTCAGGTAGGACCCGGCAGCAGTCTCCCACCCGGGAAGGTGCACCCGAGTGGCTGGGCGCTCAGGCGGGCTCGCTGCGGGGTTGACCGGTGAGGCTGGCGAGGGCGGCACGCGCCTGCTCAGCGAGAGGTTCGGCCCGCTGGTTCTCATAAATGCGCAGCGCCGCGCGCACCATCTGCTCGGCCTGCGAGGTGAAGCCAACCAGGTCGGCGAACAGCACCGTCACGACCTTGCGCTCCTCCTGCGCGAGCGGCTCGGCCTTCACCAGCGCGGCACCGCACTCGGAACAGAACTTCGCCCCCGCCTGGTGCCCGT